>Ga0207416_1000024_pt1 | contig 309782 bp, 184 predicted proteins | sample PaiPotPPM11metaG_FD_184107 | JGI IMG/M metagenome (GOLD analysis project Ga0207416, IMG submission 184107) | Iron sulfur acid spring bacterial and archeal communities from Banff, Canada, to study Microbial Dark Matter (Phase II) - Paint Pots PPM... ... | reverse complement strand
GTTAAGAATGTTGGGCTTGCTGGCGACAAACGGGTTCTTGAGCTGGATCGTCGGGAGCAGCGAGCTCAGATCTCCATTGTTGACCCAGGCGGGCACCGGAACCGACGCGAGCGCGATGACCTGCTCTCGATCGCGAAGGCCTTCATAGCCAAAGAAGAAGAAGGTTCTGTCGCGGCGGATGGGACCGCCTACCGTTCCACCAAACTGATTGCGCTTATAGGAAGGTTTCGTGGCGGCAAAGAAGTTTTCCGCGTCGAAGAGTTGATTACGAAGGTATTCGAACAGAGAGCCGTGGAAGGTGTTGGTTCCAGATTTTCCTGTGACGACGATCTGGCCGCCATAGTTGCGCCCGAATTCGGCGTCATAGAGCCCGGTGAGCACCTTGAACTCGCCAATCGCATCCACGGAAGGCCGGTACGACGGGATGGACTGTTGATCGTTGTTGTTGTCGAAACCGTCATAAGTGAAGGTATTGGAAGACTCGGAGCTGCCGGCGACATTGAAGCCACCACGGAAGCCGAGGCTTGAGTTGAAAACAGGAGGGTAGACGCCAGGGATGATAAAAGCGAGCGTGGTGAAGTTGCGGCTGTTGAGCGGAAGCTGCTCGATCTTCTGCTGGTCGACCACCGTGCCGATAGAGTGAGTCTCGGTTTCGGTCTGACTCGCATCCGCACTGACGGTGACGACTTCGCTTACGGACCCATTTTGCAGCGAGAAATCAACTTGAGCATGCTGGTCCACCTCAGTCGTAATTCCCGTCCGTTCGCCGCTCTTGAAGCCCACCGCGGTTACTCGGATGGTATATCTGCCAATGGGCAGGGATGGAAGCGTATAGTTGCCATCGGCGGCGGAGACGGTGTTGTAGTTGACCATCGTATCGATGTTCGTAGCCGTCACATGAGCACCTTGGACCACGGCACCTGTCACGTCATTGATCAGACCGTTGACACTGCCGGTGGGAGTCTGAGCGCCAGAGATGCCAACTCCCAATCCAAGCAGAAGCGCCGATATCACGAAGTAACCGGATAGAAATCTTCTCACCTGGCTCAGATTCATTGGATCATCTCCTTAAATCTTCAGGAATCAGATGTTTTGTCGCTATCGAGGGACATGCTTCGGTGTCGAGAAGATTAGGCGGTTCCGAGGTGACGGATAGGCACCAGTCATATCGCCATAGTGACGCCGAACAATTGCAGAATTAGAAAAGAAATCCCGGACGGCGCGTCTCCAGGAGAAGGGCAGAAGGGATCCCAATAGCCGCTAGCAGTCAACGAACCTTGCTATTGCTTATCGAAGTACTCTTCGTATTCTTTCGATTTGCCGTCGGCAGCTTTGCCGATGCCGCGGCGGATCAGGTGTTTGCCGTCCGCAGAGAGCCACCACCAGGCGCCGACGATGACATCCCCATCCTTCATCTCTAGGAGCTCAAGCTGTCCCGGCCCGATGTGGCGGATCTGAACCTGATTGAAGCGTGCGCTGTCATTGAACGGATGAGGCTTTCCGTCCATAGCCGCCTCGAAATCGGCGACCGCTCCAGGCTTATCCTTGGCGGTGTCGTTGACCGAGTGGTATTTCATCACGTCCCCCTCGATCTTCACATCGATCGTCAGGCTCATATTTGGGGGAAACTTGCCATCGCTCCAACTCGACTTCGCATCATTGATTTTCCAGGTGCCATCGAGCGGATCGGCCGCGAGTGCGGTAGCAGAGACGAGGAGCAGAGTTCCTAGAATGAGGATCGTTCGATTCATCGTGTGGCCTTTCCTGATAAGCTGGTCAGAAGGTAAAACGTCCTGCAGCTTTGGTCTTGAAGGTTAACGGACCGTTTCATCAGGCAGACTGGCTTCCCGGTGCGTCTGCATCTTAAGAGTCAGGCTTTGAAGAGTGGATTCTGTCCACCGTATACCGTTTCTAGAATAAAAGTCAAGAAACGTTGGGTAGTGTCGTTAGACTGACCACTCCTGCAACTTTGCGGACCCTATGGCACGATCAGTCTGAGATCGAAAATGTCGCGACGGCTATAGTGTCCGACAATGTCAAGATCGACTTTGCATCGAATGATTTCCTTAAGATCGATCTCAGCGCTAAGCAGGCCTGCCCCGAACAATGGTCCCGCACTACGTTGCCATCGGGCGCCACAATCATGCTGCTCCCGTCGGTGATTCCGCCGGAATCTCTCAGGTCTTCCTCCCAATCGTCGGAGACAAGCGCTGAACGAAACAGCGGCCTTCGTAAGCGATCTGGCGCATGCTGGCGCGCCAGATTTCCCGCGTGTCCACGGTTGGAGCACAACAGAGCTGAACACCCTGGTCGTAGAGATGCTGGCGATACAACGGCATATAGTTTTCCCAGCAAATGGCGCTGCCGATGCACCCGACTTCGGTGTCCGCAACCCGCATGGTAAATCCGTCACCGCGCACCCAGATCAACCGCTCGCTGCCCGTGGGGACGAGTTTGCGATGTCTGAGGACGAGACCAGTGTGCGGATCAAACAGTAGTCCAGTGCAATAAAGCGTTTCACCGTCACACTCGATGACACCCACAACAATATGTAAATATGTAGATTCAACTCAATAGCCCATGTGGAGAGCATATCGGCCTCCCCACGGGGTACACGGACTTCCGGCTACTAATCCTGTGTCGATGAGTGCAACGGCGATTTGGCAACAAGTGAGTGGGTTGACTCACAAGTCTTTGGTTGATGGTGGTTGCGGCAAGGCGGAAGGGCTCCGAGTGCTAGCGAAATCTGAGTTTAACTCCATGACGGATTGGCACAAGCACCAGCCAAAGGGAGGCTGACTTGCAGTCAACCAAAACACACCTGCCGTTGTTTATAGTTGCAATAGTGCCGGCCTCCAATCCAAGCGTTAGGCGCCTCGGAAACCGCTTTCTGGAAGGCGGCTATCCGGGTAAGGATCTCACCATGCCAAAGCGTATGCTGACGCAATCCTGGACCCTATGAAACACGGAGCCTTCGCCTTGATGCTGTTATGGAACGCGTGCCTCTTCGGGCAAGCTTCTCCTGCGACAGGAAACCGTTCCGGGGTGTCGCCCTGCTCGTTGCTCAGCCGTTCTCCTGATCTGAAGCAGGCCGTAGACACCGATGATTTATTCCGAGCCTACGGTGCCCAGGTTCACCTGGTTCGCAGTCTGCATATGATCGCTTCGATGCGGGGGACGGCGGGGACCGAGTACCACACAGGGGGTAGACCGCTCGCATTGGCGGCGATCGTTGATCTCGTGCAACCCAACCTGATCCGAATTACGGGGGTGGTGCCGTACCAGGGAAGCCGAGCCGTGGAACTAACCAGCGACGGCCGTCAGTTTGGTCTGCTCATCCCAGAGGGTGACAAGAAAGTATTTCTGACTGGACCGATCGACGCTGCGCCGCAATCGGAGAATGTGCGAGAGAATCTTCGCCCTCGCCCCTTCATCGAGGCCCTGCGCTGGGATGAAGGCACGCTGCGGGCCGCAACGGGAGCGGAACCAGCAGATGCTTCGAACACCCGCACGTTGACCGTCGATGTTGCGTCAACAGAGAACACGCCGTCCCGAAAGATCGATGTTGTCTTTGACTTGACCAAGGGCGTCGTCAGCACGCTCACCGCGTACGACAACACGGGAGCCCCTCTATTCGAGGCACGCTATGAGGATTGGCGGACTGCGACCGACCCGTCCAGTGGCGTTGCGGTGGGGTGCTTCGCACGGCACATTGTTCTCGCGGAACTCCAACAGGACTACCAGGTGGATCTCCGTATTACCGAACTGACCCTGAACCCCGCGATTCCCAAGTCAAATTTTCATCCCTCCCCGCCGCACGGGATTCCGATCAAACATTTAAATATGGCTGGCGCTACAAGCAGTCAATAGTCCGCGTGTATAGTGAATCTCTCCCCGTCTGCAGGTTCACTGGAGCGAATAATGAGGAAGCTATTCTTCATCGTTTCGATCGGACTCGTTGCGCTCGTCGAAGGGTCAAACCATTATCTTTTGAGTCCTTTGCGTGGGAATCCCTCGCATGTGTGGGCATCTCCAGTAGCCGGAGCGCCTGCTACGGGTGCTCCCTTGACCGCAGTTGGGTTGCCGGTTAAGGCTGCTGCCCCGCAAATTCCTGCGCATGCCAAACAGGCGAAGACTTTCACGCCATCCCCGCGCATTCCTCTCGAATTTGAAGCGAACCGCGGCCAGGCTCCGGATCGGTACGGTTATGTTGCGCATGGGCCAACGTACTCGCTGGGAATCTCTGCCGGCGAAATTGCGCTCTCGCTGCACCATCCGCAAGCCCTCTCGCAGACGAATGCCCTGCCTCCAGTTCTCAACCAACAGGCAGCAGAGGAGTCCTCGGCTTCACCGCTCTATCTCCGCCTACTGGGCGCGAGCAGGAACGCTACGGTTGCTGGAGCAGATCCAAAACCCGGCGTCAGCAACTACTTCATCGGGAACGATCCCGCGAAGTGGCGCACGAACGTCCCGCATTTTGGCACAGTCAACATTGCAGGCGCCTATCCGGGGGTCGACCTCGTTTTTTACGGCAATCCGCAACAGCTGGAGTATGACTTCCAGGTCGCGCCGGGCACAGATCCGGACGTGATTCGGGTAGCCGCAGATGGAGCGCGCTCGGCCATACTCGACCGCGACGGCAACCTTATCCTCGGAACCGCGGCCGGTGAAGTACAGCTGAAACATCCCGATGCTTATCAGGAGATTGATGGCGCCCGCCGTCCGGTGCGGAGCGAGTTCCGTCTCGAAGCTGCAAACACCGTGCAGTTCCGGATCGGAGCGTACGACCACAGCAAACCGCTCATCATCGATCCAGTGTTGCTCTATGCCGTTGCGATCGGGGGATCGAACGGAAATCAGGGCGTGGGAATGGACGTCGACGCAGCTGGCAATGCGTACGTCACCGGCAGTACCTGTTCCACCGATTTCCCGTCTACGGCGGGAAACTTCGCGACGATCCACACGAATACTACACGTACCGGCTGTCAGGATGCCTTCGTTTTCAAGCTGGACCCCACGGCTTCGGGACTGATTTACTCGGATTACATCGGCGGATCGGTGCTCCAGACCGGCGCGCATATTGCAGTGGATTCGTCGGGCGATGCTTTTGTCACAGGAGCCACCGGCTCCTCGAATTTTCCGCTGGTCAACAATATCGGGCCAGCCGCTCCGTCGCCTTGTGGCCTCTCGCAGAGGGGATTTAACTGCCCGACCGGCTTTATCTTCAAGCTGAGCCCGGATGGATCGCAATTGCTGTTTTCGAGTCTGCTCGGCGGTAGCCAGACGGCGGTTGGTTTTCAGGCAAAACTGAATCCGGTGACCGGAGACCTTATCGTTCTGGGGGACACAAACTCTTCCAATTTCACGCCGGCGCCGACATCGCTACAGACTGCTTATTCCGGAGGAACCTGTACAAACTCCATCCCCTGCTATAACGCATTTCTGCTTGGACTCAATCCGGCAACCGGCGCATTCAAATATGGGACGTTTCTGGGCAGCGCGCAATCTGCGTTTGCTTCGGGATTGGCATTTGATAGTGGCGGCGACATCTACCTTGCCGGCAGCGCAACCCTTCCGCTGTCGAGCAGCCTGGGCCCGGTGACCAATACCTACGCGCCCAGTGGAGCGGCGGACGGCGGAACCGATGCCCTGGTGGCACGGTTGCACCTCACGGGCACGACGTTGTCGGTGGTCTATCTCACCGTGATTGAGGGTGAGTTGGATGAAGGAGGAGGCGGCATCGCACTCGACACGTCGGGAAATGCTTATGTTATCGGGTCCACTGAATCGGCGCATCTGCCAGTGACGACGGGAGCGTATCAATCGACCTACACCAACACGAATGGTGGCAGTTGTATGTGGCAGGCCGTGGTCAGTCCGGTGTTGCCGAACGCCTGCGGGTCGGCATTCGTGGCGAAGCTCGGTTCCACCGGGGCGCTGTCGTTTCTCACCTATCTCGGAGGAAGCAACCAGACCTGGGGACAAGCCATCGGCGTCGATTCGGCCGGCAATATCTGGCTCACCGGCGTCACCTCGGCGCAGGACTTTCCTTTTTCGACGGATGCCTACAAGATTTCGGGCACCTTCGTCGGCGCCTTCAGTCCTTACCTTGCGGAGATGTCGAACGATGGAACGAAGCTGCCGTTTGCGACCCTCATTGCCGCCAACTTCGGACAGTCCACGGATGTCAAGATCGACAGCGCAAACAATGTGTATGTGACGGGGTATGCCTCCACCGTCCTGACCACTCCAAATGTTTACCCTGCCAACGCGGGCGCGTATAACCCGGTGTTTGTGCAGAAGTGGATTCCCGGTACACAGCCGATGCTGCGGCTATCGTCCACAGCGCTGACTTTCCCGGCGACGCCGTTTGGGGGGACCAGCGCCGCGCAGACCGTGACTGCGCAGAATACAGGCACAGCGCCGTTGGAGCTGAGTGTCCGGCTCGCAACCAGCTCCTACGACGCAACCGTGCCGTCGGGACTTCTGGAATCCGATAACTGCGGTACTTCGCTTGCCGCCGGTGCCTCGTGCACGATCACCGCGACGTTTGAACCGGTAGTGTCGGGGGCGAACGGTGGCATTATCGTCCTCCAGAACAACGCCGCGGCCGGCACCCAGACGATTTCGCTGACGGGCGTGACTGGACATGGCGCGGCTGCCTTTGTGAGCCCCAATCCAGTTGTCTTTCCACCACAGGCCGCAGGCACAACCAGCGCTGGCATGTATGTCGAAGTCCAGAGCGAGGGAGATATAGCGCTGGCCGTCGGTTTGGTTTCGATTGCTGGACCGAACGCCTCCGATTTCCAGATCACCTCGATCGGAACCTGCAACACTCCGATTCCTCTGGGTGAGATTGGATGCTCGTTTCAGGTAGCGTTCAGTCCCTCGGCTTCCGCGACGGGCACCCGTACGGCCACTTTGATTGTGACCGACAACGCAGGCGACAGTCCGCAGTCGATTCCAATGTCGGGAGTCGTCACGGCTCCGGGGGCCAGCCTGATCGTGACACCCGGACCACTATCGCTGGGAGAGGCCGCGATTGGCGCAGCGTCCAGCAGCAGCCAGGCCAACGTCAACATTTCGAACCCGTCGACCAATACTCCGGTTCAGATCACCGCACTGACGCTGGGTGGAACGAACGCCGCGGACTTTTCTGTAACGACGGGGAGTTGCTCGTTCAGCGGTCTTCCATTCACGGTGGCCGCGGGTGCATCCTGCTTCCTGCCTGTGAAGTTTCTGCCGGCTAGCGGTACCCACGGTCTGCGTACCGCAACGCTGACCATCACGGCGAACCCTGCGATCTCCGGCCTACCGGTCATTGCGCTGTCGGGTGATGCAGTCACCAACACTGACGCCAGCCTGAGTCTCATCAGTGTTCCCACCCCGCAGGATTTTGGCAGCGTGCAGGTAGGACAGTCGACTCTCCCCGGCCAGAACTTGATTGCGATCTCCGCCCAATCGCCGATTCCATGTGCCGGAGGAGCGAGCTTCTGCGGAGGGCCGCTCACGATCTCTTCGTTTGCCACCGGCAACAGCGATTTCAAGGTCGTCTCTATACCTTCGGCCGGGTACTGCACCAATCCTCCATTGACGATACCGGCGGGAGCGTACGGGTGCGATTTCCAGATCATCTTTTCGCCCTCTGCCGTTGGCAATCGCAATACGACGCTTTCGATTATCACCAACGATCCCATGGGGCCGACGGTCATCCCGCTCTTCGGCACCGGTCTCGGGCTGCCCCTGGCCAATCTCTCGGTGACGCAGCTAGCTTTTGGTAACTCCGCCATTGGACTGCCGAGCCCGCCGCTGACGGTGACACTACAGAACATTGGGCACACGGGCCTGACCTTCTCCGGCGCGACGGCTTCGGCGAACTTCTCGGTGGCTTCCAACAACTGTCCGCCCACCCTGGCTCCCAGTGCTACCTGCACGATCGGAGTTTCTTTTACACCCACCTCGGCGGGTCCGTTCACTGGGATCTTGACGATCGCGGATAACGACTACTATGGTGCACAGCAGACGGTTGCACTGAGCGGGACTGGCGCGATTGGACCGCAACTCCGGCTATCCGCCACTTCGTTCAGCTTCGGCAATCAGGGCATCAATACCGCGAGCGTCGCGCAGCCGCTAGCGCTTGCGAACACTGGCGACACGGTGATCACCTTCCCGGCGAATGCGTTTCGCGCCAGCATGGATTACCTGGTGCAGGACACAACGTGCAGCGCCACGCTGGCTCTCGGAGCAAGCTGCGTCGTCAACCTGCAGTTCAAACCCTCAGTCTCTTTCTTCGACGGTGGGACACTTCTGATTACCGACAATGCCCAGGGCAACCCGCAGCAGGTCGCACTGGTGGGGACTGGAACGACGGCCGACGGTACGCCAACCATCACACTCACATCGTCGGTGAATCCCTCCGCGCCTGCGCTGCCGGTGACTTTCACAGCTACTGTGGCCGGGACGGGCAACGGCTTCCCAGTCCCGACCGGTACGGTGAGCTTCCAGGATTCCTTCAACCCTATTGGATCCGGCACGCTGAACAGCAGTGGACAGGCTAGTGTTACCACCTCGACTCTAAGCACCGGGACGCATCAGATTAATGCCTTTTACAACGGCAACGCGAGCTACGCCTCCGTTTCGACGTTCATCAATGAGGTGGTCAACGCCTCGTCGAACGTGAGCACAACCACCGCGGTGATTTCATCGATCAATCCGGCCGCCTTCGGTCAGAGCGTGGTGTTCACGGCGACGACTACCGGAGCTGGCGGACCAACGCCTACCGGCAACGTGATCTTTGTCGACGGCACCACGACGCTCGGAACAGTAGCTCTGAATGGGGCTTCACAAGCTCTATTTGCTACGTCTGCGCTGAGCGTTGGGTCGCACTCGATCACGGCGATGTACGTGGGAAATGCAAATTATGCGGGCTCTACGTCGCCTGTGTTGACGCAGGTTGAGAATGCTTCGACAGGGATCGGCACCACGACGAGTCTTGCTTCATCAGCCAATCCGTCTTCCGGTGGGCAAGCGGTCGTCTTCACCGCGTCGGTGGTTGGGGCCGGCGGGAATGTCCCGACGCCCACTGGAACCGTAACATTTGTGAACGGAACAACCACCCTCGGAATCGTTGTGCTGAATGCGACGGCGCAAGCATCGTTCGCGGCCGGTTCGCTGGCCGCAGGGTCGTATTCGATCACGGCGATCTACAGCGGAGACGGGACTTACGCCGCTTCAACCTCAACGGTGCTCCCTGAGATTGCCACCTCGCCTCCATACATCTGGCTGGCGAATGGCAATCAGACGCTGTCGAAGATCAGCATCGGCGGAGTGGCTTTCTCGCCCTCCGGAGGATATCCGGGTGGCGGCTCCGGCATCGCGATCGATGGCCTGGGCAATGTCTGGTCGGGTGGCAGCGGCAGTGTCACGATGCTCAACAAGATAGGCGGCGGCAGCCAAACCTTTACCGGTGGCGGCATCGCAACTCCCGCGTCGATTGCGATCGCCGGGGACGGTTCGGTATGGATCGCCAATACCAACAGCACACTCGCCAACCTCGCCAATAGCGGGACGGCACTGTCTCCCGGCGCCGGCTACAACGGCGGCGGTCTGAACACGCCGACCGGGATGGCGATTGATAGCTCAGGAAATGTCTGGGTTACGAATACGGGGGACTCGTCTTTGACCGAATTTGTGGGCGCGGCCGCACCCGTCGTAACTCCACTTGCAACCGCGGTAAAGAATGGCAACCAGGGAGGCCAGCCATGATGCCTGCCAGCTTTCAGGTGAGAACCATAATCACAATCGCTGCTTGCACGATCGCCGCTGCTCTGCTGACCGGCTGCGGCACGAGACTCGCACCGTCCGTGAACGAAGCCGCGTCGGGATCGGCCGGCACCGGAAGAATTCAGGGCGCGGTGCACGGCGGCCAACAGCCGGTCTCAGGATCGACAATTCAGCTTTATGCGGTGACCACCGAAGGCTATAACGCTCCGGCCACGGCCCTGCTCACCGTGCCTGTCACGACGGCGGCTAACGGAACCTTTTCGATCACAGGCGATTACAGCTGCACCGGTGTGGATCAGGTCTACATCGTCGCGACCGGCGGCAATCCCGGACTGGCGGGCAATACGAACAATGGGGCCCTGGCGTTGATGGCCGCCCTCGGCACCTGCTCATCCCTGCTTGCCAACGCCAGCACTACATTCATCAACCTGAACGAAGTCACGACTGTTGCGGGGGCCTGGTCGCTGGCGCGATTTATGAGTTCGCCGACGAATGCCGGGACCTCCGCTTCCAACATACCTGGCGTTCAAAACGCATTTGCCACCGCGAATAAGATCGCGAACGTATCGACGGGTAGCGCTCCCGGGCCCGCTCTGCCGGCAGGAGCAACCCTGCCCGTCGCCGAGGTGAACACGCTGGCCAACATCCTCTCATCCTGCATCAACACAAACGGCAGCGTCGCCTCCGGCACGGCATGTGCCACTCTCTTCGCGGCGGCCACTCCACCGGGTGGATCGGCTCCGACGGATACGTTAACTGCTGCGCTTAACATTGCGCAATATCCCAGTAGCAGCGTACCTGCGCTGTTTGCTCTTGCCACCCCGTCTCCCGCCTTTCAACCCGCTCTAACAGCCGCTCCAACGAATTGGCTGATTGGCATCCACCATACCGGCGGGGGATTGTCCCAGCCCACCGGTGTGGCGGTCGACGCCACGGGCAATGTGTGGGTTTCGAACACAGCGAACAGCATCAGCGAGTTCTCTCCGATAGGCGCCGCGTTATCGCCAGCGGCCGGATATACGGCCGGCTCGCTCTCCCACCCATCCGCAATCGCGATCGATCTCTCGGGCAACGCGTGGGTCACGAACCTGACCGGCAGTGTCACCACCATTGCGCCACTGGGAGCCTCGGCGACCAACTTCACTGCCGGCGCCTTCAACCAGCCATCCAGCATCGCAATCGATGGCTCGGGCAATGTGTGGGTGGCGAATGGAGGCAACAGCACCGTGAGCGGCTTGTCGAGTACGGGATCAGTCATCCCTGCAACACCATTTTCGGGAGCAGGCATCAGTTCCTCAATCGGGATCACGATTAGCGCTCAATAATTGAAACTCGCGAAACTCGCGAAACTCGCCCAAATGCGCAGATTCGCCGGTTTGTGAAGCGGTTTGTGAAGTCGAACAAGAACGACTTCATTGATGCGGAGGCGATCGCTGAGGCCGTGGATTGTCAGAACATGCGCTTCGTGCCGATCAAGACAGATGACCAGCTCGATCTGCAAGCTCTCCATCGAGTGCGCGACCGCTTGATCACACGACGAACGTCACTGATCAACCAGCTGCGTGCGTTCCTTCTGGAACGCGGCCTGGTATTCGCGAAGAGCCCGGCCAAACGCGGCAACCTCTATTTGCGCAAGATCCTCATCCATGGAGCCCGCGCAGTCGTGCTGCGATCCAAGCGAGAGCGGATCGCGATGGGTGCCTGGATGACCTCGCTTGAGACGAGGGCACCGCGTAACGTCCTGATCGTCGCGACAGCCAACAAGCTGGCACGAATTGTATGGGCGGTGCTGTCCAGTGGTCAGGACTACCGGGCGGCGCAGGAACTGGTGGCTGCCTAGCTAGACGTAACTAACAACATCAAATTCTCCCACCAAGGTCTGCACCAGACAAGTAAAGGTGAAAGAACAGTCAAAACGGCGCACCTGAAGCCTGTTTACTGAATTGGCCTTTACACGGCCGAGGGATTTCGAAGGACAGGGACGCGGCGTATCTCATCATAGAGTGTCCAGACATTCGACACGGAACTTCCCGTTGAATGCCTCCACGAAGGCGTTATCGGTCGGCTTGCCCGACCGAGAGAAGTCGATCTTCGCAGCTATGACGATAGGCCCAAAGGTCCATCGCCTGACTGGTGAACTCGCTGCCGTTGTCACAGAACGTCACTTTCGGCATACCCCGGCCGAGTTTCAACCGCTTCAGGGTACGCACAACATCATCTCCTTTCGGGCTCTGTCCAGCTTCTATGGCTATGGCTTCTCTTATGTACACATCTACCATGGTCAGAGCATGGAACCGGGCACCATCCTGCAACTGAACTAGAAGCGGCCGCGTCCAGTAACTCGGGCAGCACGCGGTTTGCAAGCAGAGCCCATCCTGCAGGAGCCAACTAAGCATGCGCCTTGGAGAACCGCCGTGATGAATGCAATGAGTTCAACTGTGACGATCGATGATCATATCCGGATGTCAGATTAAACGAATAGTAAGTGACAATACACATAGTACCCAAGAGTCGTTCACGCAGTTAGCCAAACACAATCTAAATAACAAACTGGAGAAGACCGATGAAGCTCATAAATGTATTGATGGGAATGGCGTTGTTGGCCGCATCCTGTGTGGCCCAGTCGCAGGTCGAGGTAAAGCATATTCAAGCGGACAACTCGCCGCTCGCGACAGCGGTATGGGCTGGCGACACCCTTTATGTCAGTGGTCAACTGGCGTCGCCGGTAACTCCGGCCGATCCAGCCAAAGGCACTGAGGCAGTGTACGGAGATACAGCAACGCAGGCTGCCAGTGTGTTTGCAAAGATCCAAAAGGCGCTACAGGCGCAGGGCTTGGATATGAAAGACGTCGTGAAGATGACAGTGTTTCTCGGGCCTGATCCGAAGACTGGAAAACTCGATTTTGCTGGTATGCAGTCCGTGTATGTCAAATATTTCGGGACCAAAGATCAACCCAACAAGCCGGCGCGCTCAGCAGTTCAGGTGGCCGCTCTCGCGGCTTCGTGGGCATTGCTCGAGGTTGAAGTAATTGCAGTGAAAGGAAAATAACTGCCACTAGATGGGAGTCTGAAAACAGCGGTCAATATAAGGATTATCTAAGGATGTTGCATTTGCAGTGCCAGCTTATAGACCCAACGCGGGTACCATGTTCTCCTCCCGGGATTCCCGGGAGTTTCTTTTATGCATCGAAATCAGTTATACGAACAGAATAGCTGAATTAGGCTGCATCATATCCTGCTGGAATTCCACAGCCGGCTTGGAATATGTATCAGATGTGCGCACATAATATCTGCCGAAGGCGATTTTTCTGTTGACAGAGCGTTAACTGTCGGCTAGTTTCAGAGTCATCACTTTAAAGACAAGTTCTCGCGCACGTGAGTTTTGGAAGCCTACCCGGTCAAGTGCAGGAATAAGCTTTGCTGCTGTTGTTGGCCGCGAATATTGCAGACATAAGTCAGAATACAGCCCGGCAATCTCTCATCGTATTGGTTAGCACGGTTCCGTAGCCTGCTGTCTTTACTTCAATCCTCTCGGATTGAAGAGGTAATCTCAATAATTCGCTGACTCTACGCATCCGAATTAGAAAAACCTTTCGCGCGAGGTGATGGTGGAGCACATCCACTTAACGCCTTATCGCCACCTGACCAGCGTGGTATGACCCAGCCATTGCTGTCTCTGAACTCAGTACAGCTGTCTACCTGCTGAAAACAACCGTTATCTTCACTTGTTGCCGATCGTCAACGAGTTAACGTGAGAGACAAGCTAGCCCAAATTGCTGGAGGATATTGGATGTCATTGCGATATGCGAAGCTTTTTGCCCTAATCGTTCTGGTGGCCTCGTTTGCTTTACAGTTGTCCGACGCGATGGCACAAACCAACTATGGAGCTGTTCGAGGCCGGATAACCGATGTACAGGGCGGTGTCATTGCGAATGTTTCCGTGACTCTCGTCAACGAGGGGACGATAGTCGAGCGTTCCTCGGTAACCAACCAGGATGGCGACTACTTGTTTACTGCGGTGGATCCTGGACAATACACCGTGACTGCGACGATGCCCGGCTTCAAGAAGCTAGAACAGAAGGATCTTGTCGTCGGCATTGGAACGACGGCTACAGCCGATGGCGTATTGCAGATCGGCGCACAGGTCGAAGAGATTGATGTCGTTGGCCAAGCCGATCCACTTATCGATACGGCATCGGCATCGGAGGGGCAAACGTTCGATGAACAAAAGCTGCAGGATCTCCCAAACCTGGGTCGCAACCCTTTTGTTTTTGACAAGCTAGATAACAACGTCACGCCGACCGGCGATCCTCGCTTCGTGCGCGCGGAAGATCAAAGCGGCACTTCGTCCGTGTCCGTGTCCGGCGCACCGATCGGCGCGAACAACTATGTTGTGGACGGCATTCCCGTTTCCACTTCTTCCGGCGGCGCAACCTTCATACCGTCGCTTGAAGCGGTCTCCGACGCCAAAGTGCAGGCCAATACGTACGATGCGGAGGTGGGTCGGACTGGGGGCGGAGTATTCAATACAACCTTGAAGTCTGGTACTTCCACATATCACGGCACTCTGTACGGCGAGACTCGTCAGACACCTTGGACGGCAAATACCTGGCAGAACAATCTGACAGGCATCTCGCGACCCGACAGCACAACTTATCTGTATGCCGGGGCGTTCGGGGGACCATTACCGTATAGCACCAAAGTCAAATATCTGACTAAGACTTTTTTCTGGCTGTCCGAGGAAGGGTACCGTCAAGCGCAGCCGTATACCAGTTCGACGAACTCTTATTACGTTCCCACGGTGGCAGAGCGGACCGGCGATTTTTCCGCATACCTTCCGCCTGGCGGAGCAACAACCTGCGCAGCCCAACCGGGTTACTTTGTCATCTGCAATCCTGTAACAGGCCTTCCGGTCCCAGGAAACAAGCTTGCCGGCACAGGACTTATCAACCCGATCGGAGAATACATTGCGAGCCAGTTTCCGCTACCCACAACGAGCGGCATCTACAATGCAGGTGCACAAAACTTCTTTGGCTCAAATGATTTCAAAACGCGTTCGGACATGTACAGCGGCAAAATGGATCACGTCTTCACTCCATGGTGGTCTGCATCGGCCTCTTACGTCCACTTGGCAACGCAGGAGCCAAACGGAAGCATCCTAAACGTTTTTGCCGAGAGCGACGGAGTTATCCATCGCTTCAACGATGCGACTGCCGTCAATAATGTCTTTGTACTGAACCCAACGACGATCCTGACAGTAGGGTATGGCTTTAACCGGTACTACAGCGATACCTTGCAGTACAGCAGTGGTTTTAACCAAGCCAATGGTTTCGGTGGCGCGGGCTTTCCAACTGGATTTGTAAGCCAGCTGCAGTCGGCGACGTTTCCAACGATTACTCTAAGCAGCGTAACCAATGCAGCCAGCATTGGCGCGGCCACCTCGGGCCCAACGGTGAATGCTTCGAAAAACGTGGTGATCGGGATCGAAAAGACGATCGGCAAGCAGAACATCAAGGCTGGGTATGTCTTCCGCAGTATGAACGATTTTGTTTCCTCGGCCAGTGGCGGCAATGGCTCCTATACCTTCAGCGGCCAGTACAGCGATGGTTCAGGCAAGCCGTCCTCGAATTCTCCCTATGCTATCGCCGATCTACTGATGGGGCTGCCCGGGTCGTCCAGCACAGCTGCGACGGTGACAATCAACGCCGTTGGGCTGACGATGAACGAGAAGTACCACGCGTTCTATGCGCAGGATGATTTCCGTTTGACGGGGAAGCTCACGATTAATGTCGGCCTCAGGTATGAATATGAACTTGGTCAGAAAGAAGCGACAAGTCGGTATGACGTAGGGTTTGACTCAAACGTCACGGCCGTCATCCCCGCGGCAACCCCACAAACCGTGCATGGCGGGCTGGCTTTCGCGGGCGTTGGAAAATATCCGACTCATTGCTGCGATGAAAGTCACATAAAGTTCGCTCCGCGGTTTGGCGGGGCCTATGAAGTGAGGAAGGGAACTGTGGTTCGGGCCGGGTTCGGCGTCTTCTATTCGCCGGTCGGGCTCACCCCTTATTCAACCGGCTACAGTCAGGCGACAAACTATGTTAATACGGCGGCCACCAGTTTGACAGCTTCGCAAGTTGGTCCGAACGCCTGGCTTTCCAATCCCTTTTCCGGCAGCCTTCTGGCTCCGACTGGCAATACGCTGGGCGCGCTGAGTGGCATTGGGGGGTCATTGACAGCGCAGGCGTTTGGCCGCCGCTTCCCGCTGGTTGATCAGTATTCGGTCGATGTAGAGCAGGAACTTCCAGGAGGTTTTGCCCTCAAACTAGGATATGTCGGGGCCCATGCACGAAACTTCGGTCAGGTTGTGAACGTGGATCAACTCTCGGATTCCATCATGGCTTCGTATGCTCCCGGCGGACCGAATTACTCCACTTCAACAAATCTATCCAGCTCGGTTTCTAACCCCTACTATGCCACTAGCATCACGGCTCCCAACGGCACTGCCTATCCGCAGACAGGAACTATTGCGAAGTCCACCGCAACGCGAGCACAGCTTGTGCTTCCTTACCCACAATTTACAGCCGTAACTCTACAAGAGAGCAACGGAGCAAGCCGGTACAACGCGATGGATCTAAAGATCCAGAAGCGGTTATCCAAGGGACTTACGATACTGGCGACGTACACATGGTCCTCAAACTGGGACAATCTTTACGGATCGACCAGCTCGCTCAATTCCAGTACCGCGGGAATGCAGGACAACTACAATCTTGGCGGCGAGTGGGCCCGCGCGATCAACGACATGCCGAATAGGGTCACTGCGGCGGCTACCTATGTCCTACCAGTCGGTCGCGGCATGCGGTATTTTTCCGGTATGAATCGCTGGCTGGACTATGCGGTTGGCGGATGGCAGGTCAACGACGAGTGGATCGATCAGAACGGATCTCCCCTGGCCATTACGCAGAGCGACTTGAACAGCGGAGGAACGTTTGGCGCAACCTCGGTAGGTGGATCAACTCAGAGGCCGAACTTTGTCGCCGGGGTGAATCCCTGCTATTCCGGTCGTCCGCAAGCCCGAGACCTGGAAGGCGGCCACGGAGCTTATTTCAACGTCAGTGCGTTCACCGCTGCGCTGCCTTATACCTATGGCAATGTTCCACGCACCCTTCCATGCAAGGGGCCTGGCTATGACAACCAGGACATTTCGGTCTTCAAGAGCTTCAAGGTCAAGGAGGGAGTGAATGTCCAGTTCCGAGCGGAAGCACTCAATGCTATGAATACTCCAGAACTTGGTACGCCCAACACAACCCTCGCAGTAGCTAGTGGTTATACGCTAGGCGCATATGCCTCCAGCTATCCCGCCAATGGATTCAACTCTCCCACGTCAGGACAAATCAACTCACAACTCGGATTTGGGAGGATTATCCAATTGGGCGGAAGGGTGACGTTCTAGCTCGAGGTTCGTGTGCGGCGAGCAGCACTCGAAAGTGTTGCGATAGGTTCTTGTAGCCTCGAGTGAGGAATATCAGAGGTTACATTGTTCTGGCGAAACATGATGAAGGTATAAGGATAAAACTGAATATCCACAGACTCAAATGCAGTTGTGTTTTTTTGCAATCCGTGTCACATTAGTATCAATTAACGTTACAGTTATCAAAACCCATACGTGTAAAAATCATTCAGTGCCAACGCAAGTTGGATATTAGTCGGGTCTAAACCAAGATTCGATGAGTAAGTCTCGATTTAGCTGTGTGAGACGAGTGTGCCGGATCTGGCGCAAACGCGAAACAGCGGCTTCTAACCAATGCATGCATCGGTGTCATCACCGACAGAGGAGATTTCCCATGAGCTTCGACCAGTTCGGATCTTTGGTATCCCGTCGTAACTTCGTGCGTTTGTTTGGAGCCGGAGTTACTGTCGCCACAACGCTCCCTAACCTCGCTCTCGCGCAGGCACCTGCCACGCAAACATCCACAACACCTCGCCGCCGTGGCGCGGGTGGCGGTGCCGACATGGGTGAAATGCGTCAGCTTTCATCTGACACGGTCATCATCAGTTCCAACGAAAATCCGTTGGGCCCAGCGCAGGTGGCCCTAGCGGCCATGGTCGATGCAGGCCCAACAGGTGGCCGTTACGACAAATTTGGCGTAGCTCGCGCCACTGTAAAGACGATCAGTGACCAGTTCGGTCTCAAACCGGGCTATGTGGAATTGTTCCCGGGGTCGGGCGGTCCGCTGGATATGGCTCTGATGTCGAACATCACACCCGACCGTGGTTTGGTCTGCGCCGATCCAAGCTACGAGCAGGGGCCTCGCGCCGCCGCTGCCGTTGCCGCTGCTTATAAGCTGTCCACCCCGCCGCTCAAGATGGTTCCGTTGACCAGTACGTACGCACACGACGTAAAGGCCATGGTGGCCGCCGACCCGAAGGCGGGCGCATTCTATATTGTGAACCCGAATAACCCGACGGGCACCATGACCCCCAAGGAAGACATCGTCTGGCTGCTCGAGAACAAGCCCAAGGGGTCGGTCGTCATCGTCGACGAGGCTTACCATCACTTCTCAACGCATGAGTCGGTCATCGATCAGGTTGCCGCAGACAAAGACATCATCGTTCTGCGGACCTTCTCGAAGATTTATGGCATGGCGGGCATTCGCGCCGGCTTTGCCTTTGGTCGCCCCGACCTGCTGGAGAAGTTCCAGACGATCTCTCCCGAAATCCGGCTGACCAGCGTGGCCTCCGTTTCGCTGGTCTCTGCTGCCATGGCGGGTGCCAGCCTGCGTGATCCGAGTCTCGTTCCTGCACGCCGGAAGATCAATACGGACAATCGGGAGGCAACCCTCGAGTTTCTCGATAAGAAGGGCTACAAAGTTCTTCCCGGATCTCAGGCGAACTTCTTTATGGTGAATGTCGATCGTCCAGGGCGCGAGTTCCAGCAGAACATGATCAAAGAGAAGGTAGCCATCGGTCGTACCTGGGCAGCAATGCCAACCTATGTGCGGGTTACGGTGGGGACAGCTGATGAGATGGCAAAGTTCCAAACCGCCTTCGTGAAGTGTATGGATCTACCTGCTGGCAACTCGACAGCGGCGTCTCTGAGCCACTCGGACCTACACATTCCGTCCGAATTGCACTTCGCCTAAACTATTCTTTCTAACCTCGGAGCCCCGGTGCACCACGCCGGGGTTCTTGGCGCTCATGCATCGGCAAGATCATCACGATTCATCTCCTAACTAACGAGGACATCTCAAGGCAACGTCTTCTCACGGTTTGGAAGAGATCGGTTTGCGCGAGCTACACTGGCACTGGACATTCTCCAAGCAATTTCCGTGATTCATCAACCGGATATAGTCGGGCCAAGCGGATTTAGTTTTACGCAGGCTTCGTCGGATCTCGGAATCCATTCAGGTGTATCTATTTAGTAGTAGGGGGTGAATTTGATGGGGATTTCGAGACGCGAGTTCCTTACGCGCGTAGGCCAGGCTGGTGGATTTAGCGCGGCATTCATCACCATGCAAAGCCTTGGGTTGATGCCGATCAAGGAGTCGATGGCTGAGCCGATTGCTGCGGCGAAGGGCGTGGGGAAGGGAATCAAGCTTGTCGTGCTCGGAGGCGGCGTTGCCGGACTGACGACCGCGTATGAAGCGCGGAAACTGGGCTACGACGTGATCCTGTTGGAGGCTAGGCATCGCCCCGGCGGCCGAGCCTGGAGCGCCAGGAACGGCGATGTCGTGGAGTTTGTTGATGGGACCAAGCAGACAGTTGAATGGAGCCCTGAACTCTACCAGAACATGGGACCGGCTCGGCTGCCTTCGGTGCACGGCACTATTCTTGGCTACTGCCGCGAGTTGAAAGTTCCGCTAGAAGTGGAGATCAACACTACCCGCTCGGCATTTTTGCAGAACGACAGGGTTAACGGCGGCAAGCCTTACGTGCAACGCAAAGTGATCAACGACACCCGCGGGCAGGTGAGCGAACTGCTGACGAAGGCCATCGTGGGAGGTGCTCTCGACCAGGAGCTCTCGAAAGAGGATCGCGAACGAATGGTTGATGCCTTAAGGCTTTATGGTTCGCTCGACGGGAAGGGCAAGTACAAAGGATGTGACCGCGCGGAGATCACACAATATCCGGGAGCCGGACCGCAGAACATGATCGTGGCCGAGGATCCGATCCCGGTCAGCGCGCTACTCGACGCGAACTTCTGGGGTTCCGAACTATACGAGGAGGCATGGGACTGGCAAGCGACTATGATGCAGCCCGTCGGCGGGATGCAGCAGATATCGAATGCGTTTGCCAAGTCGCTCGGTCCGATTATCCTCTACGAGGCTCCGGTCACTGAGATCGCGAAGACGGCGAAGGGTGTTCGTGTAACGTACAGCAAGGCCGGATCGACCCATTCCATCGACGCAGATTATGCGGTATGCGCAATGCCGCTGACCATCCTGCGACAGATCAAGGCCGAGCTGGATTCGGACCATAAGAGCGTGGTGGAAAAGGCGCAGTATCGGTCGTCTTTCAAAATCCCATGGGAGTCCAAGCGCTTCTGGGAGACGGACTACAACATCTATGGGGGATTGTCCTTCCTTTCCCAGGGCCCGAGTCCTGTCTGGTATCCGAGTTCTTCGCTGATGTCGGAACGTGGAATTATCGTCGGGGGTTACATGGACGAGTTTGCCGGTGGTTTCGACAAACTGACGATGCAGGAGAAATTCGATGCGTCCCGCGCGCAGATTGAGAAGTTGCACCCAGGTCACGGCAAGGATCTCGAAAAGCCGATTTTCTGCGGATGGCGCCATGTTAAGTGGAATGAAGGGTCCTGGATTGGCGGGATCTCGCAACAGGACTATGACACCATAACGACACCGGATGGTCCCATCTACTTCGCCGGCGATCACACCAGCCACGTGGTGGGATGGCAGGAAGGAGCGGCGCTAAGCGGAAGGCGAGCGATCCAGATGATCAGCGACCGAGTGAAGACTGCTCGGGTTTAAGGCGAGTGCCGCGAAGCGATTTTTGCATAGCCGCTTCGCGCGGAGAGAATCTCAGATGGCAGACCAGTCACACTATGACAACCATAACGGTGGCCTGAACGGCAACGGTAACTTTGGCCACATATCGTTCGGCTCCTCCACCCTCCGTCTCAAACTCGGCCTCGCCGAGATGCTCAAGGGCGGAGTCATCATGGACGTCATGAACGTCGAGCAGGCCCGCATCGCCGAAGAGGCCGGCGCCATCTCCGTCATGGCCCTCGAACGTGTCCCCGCCATGATCCGGGCCGAAGGCGGCGTCGCCCGCATGGCCAGCCCCAAGCTCATCAAGCAGATCATGGCCGCGGTCACCATCCCCGTCATGGCCAAGGCCCGCATCGGCCACTTCGCCGAGGCGCAGGTTCTGCAGGAAATCGGCGTCGACTTCATCGACGAGTCGGAAGTCCTCACCCCCGCCGACGAGTCGTTCCACATCGACAAGCACGCCTTCACCACGCCCTTCGTCTGCGGCGCGCGCAACCTCCGCGAAGCCCTCCGCCGCATTGCGGAAGGCGCCGCCATGATCCGCACCAAGGGTGAACCCGGCACCGGCGACGTGGTCCACGCCGTCCAGCACATGCGCCAGATCGTCCGCGAGACCCGCGCCCTCACCGTGCTCGGCGACGAAGAACTCTACAACGCGGCCAAGGTCCACGGAGCGCCCTACGAACTCGTCCGCATGGTCGCCAAGGCCGGCAAGCTTCCCGTGCCCAACTTCTCTGCCGGCGGCATCGCCACGCCTGCCGACGCGGCCCTCATGATGCAGCTCGGCGCCGAAACCATCTTCGTCGGCTCCGGCATCTTCATGAAAGAACGCGCCACCCCGCTCGATGTGGAGAACAATCCCCTGGAGCGCGAAGAAGCCGTCTCGCGCGCCCGCGCCATCGTCATCGCCACCACCCACTTCAACGACCCCAAGGTCGTCGCCGAAGCCAGCGAATCCGTTACCGGCACCATGAAGGGCCTCGCGGCTGCGGCCATCGAAGAGCAGAACCTCTTGCAAACCCGCGGTTGGTAGCCGCCTCGTCACAGCATTGTTACGGCTGTATCAATCATTGTCTGCTTTAGCGTCTACCAGGTCTTTTCCCAAACCTGGAGGACCGGGTAGCGGTTGACGGCCGAGGGCTGGTAGTTCGATCGTGACGTCCACCAATTGATACGGGCCTGCGGATCAGCGGCGAAGGCAGGGTCGGATTTAACCTTCGCTTCGAACTCCTGCAGCAACTCCGGGTGCTCTTCGGCGACCTTAGTAGCGATGGGTACGCTAAGGTACGGGTTCGCGCCAATGCGTCCCATCGATTGAAAGATGGGGGCGGCGAACCCGAGACGGATGAGAGCATCAGGAGCGGCCGGGTGAAGCAGCGCCATGATGAGCCGCGCACGCTGCTGATGCAGCGGGACCCACCAAGAGCCCGCAGGGACCTCGATCTTCTCCTTCACCGGGTTGAGCGTATAGTCCATAAGTTGACCCGCTTCGCCGGAGCTGACGTACCTCACGTCGCTGAAGCGCCACGATTCGAACTCCTGATTCAGGTCCTTGGGGATGATTTCCATCTGGACTCCGTGTAGCTTGAGCTCGTCTGCTATCTCCTTCCACTGAAGCGGGACGATGAAGCCCAGTGGCTCCTGCGCCTCTGCCGTAGTGTCGATGCCATCGTGCTCGATGGTTTCGAAGTCGTCCTTTTCTGCGGTGTAGCGGACGACGGGGGTTCCGGTGATCTCAGACTGGAACGTTGCCGTCTTGAGCGAGTGATACATCAACGGGTGGCCACCAGCGCTGGTCTTGCCAGCGAGGTAGATGGGCGGGGCACTGCGGTCGCCGGCTTGGGCGGCGTATTTAGCGTCAGCATTTCGAACCGCGGTGCGCAGGCTCTGGGGGTCCTCGGTGACGATGTCGATGGAGTTGACCATGATGTCGTAGTCTGCCCAGGCGCGTGTCTTAGCGGTCTTCAGGGAGTGGGTCTCGACCAGCAGGCACGGGCGATTGAGCGTTGCCGCGTAGAGATGCGAGTAACGGGGAGAGAATACCTCTACGAAGAACTCACGTTTGCCGCTGCCAGTTGCTGCGGCGTCACCGCGCTGGCCGCCACCCTGCCCGCCGTTGCCACGACGACCCCCACCAGGTTGGCCGCTCTGGCCCGCCGCGCCAAGTGGCCCAGCGCCGCCGCCGGGACCGAACTGACCGCCTTCGCCATTGCCGCCGCCGCGCAGCCCTCCATAAGGGGAGACGAGATGACCGGAGGCCTCCATGCGCTTATCGAGCTCGGGGATGTAACGCCCGTTGACCCAGGCGCTGGTAGGCTCGCCGATGTCCCCGTGATGGGCCATATCCCAAGTGACGTCATACTGGTAATCGGCCCCGTCGGTGACGTGATTGTCGAACATGAAGTCGGGCATCCAAGCGTGGTAGAGCCCCAGGAAGCCACGCATTTCGGGGGTGGCTGCCTTAACATAGTCGCGGTTGAGGTTAAGTTCCTGTGCTTGGGCGCGAGTACCGGTTATCTCCGGGCCGTTCTGATTGGCGCGATTGAAGGGGCTGCGATTCTCGTGACCATCGATATTGAAGACAGGGATGACGAGGAAGATCGCACTCTTGAGCCAGGCCGCGTGTGTCTTCGTGATGACCATGTCGCGGACCAACATGAGAGCGGTATCCTTGCCCTCGATCTCGCCTGAGTGGATGCCGGACTGGATCAGGATGACAGCTTTGTCGGTCTTTGCGGCGGCAGCGGGGGTGAACGCCTTATCGGAGGACACGATCATGGCATACATGGGACGGCCTTGCGAAGTCGTTCCAAACTGGATTACTTTGACCTCGGGCGAGAGAACGGCGAGACGTTGCATAATGCGAATGGCTTCGTCGTAACGCGCCGTCTGTTGCCATTGCGTCTTCTCGCCGGTAGTGAGCAAGTCTGGCGGCACATTGACGGAACTTGCAGTCAGAGTGGCGGCTGCCGCCGCCATCGGCGGTTCATACATCGAGTGCGGGACCAGCGGATTCTGCTGCGCCGAAACAGAAACAAGGGACAAAGCAAGAACGGCGGATGGCAGAAGTGCGAAGCGGCCGATGCGGGGCATGCCTAAACACCTCCGAAAATATTTTGCCTGATCCGGGCCTGGTTTTCTTCCCAACCGCGCGGAGATGAGGCAGTAATGCCATTGAATGCGCGAGGACTTCGCGACTGGTTGTCACTGGCCGCAAAGAGGACCGGGAGATCTCTTCCCGGTCCCCTTGTAATCGGTTTGAACAGTCTTTAGAAGATGATCTTTCCAGCGAACTGAACGTTGAACGGAGCGCCCGACGAGATGCCGGTCGGAGCGCTGGTTAGTTGACCAAAGGTTGAGCTGGTGATGCTTGTGCTGGGGTTTCCAGGATTGACAATGTTGAAGAGGTTGAAGAGATCGGCACGGAACTGCAAGCTCACACCCTCGTGGATCTGCGTGTTCTTCACTAGCGCCGAGTCGATGTCGAAGAAGTGAGGTCCTCGGAACTCGTCGCGGGCTGTGTTGCCCTGTGTTCCGTAGGCCGGAGTCGTAAGAATGGTATTTGCAGCGGAAGCGTTCCAGTACTGGATGAATTTAACCCCAGTCGTCGGATTCGTCTGAATGGTATTGTTACCGCTCTTTAGATTGGCGCCGGTATAGTTGATTCGATCCTTGTTCATACCGATACCGGTGTTATCACCGACTGTGATGGAGAAGGGGGCCGAAGTATTGAATTTGACAAAGGCCGTACCCTGCCAGCCCTTGGTGAGCGCAGCAAAGCGGCGACCGATCTGCGGGACCTCGTAGACGACATAGCTGCTAAGGGTATGGCGAATATCAAAGCTTGCGTTGCCGTAATCGAAATGCAGATTGTCGGAGTTGGTAGGGCCGGTGCTGCGGAAGCCCGAGCCGTTGTCCAGAGAGTGGCCATAGGTCCAGGCCAACTGACCGGTCAGACCGTGGTATCCGCTGGCCTTGATGGTAGCTTGAAGCGAGTTGTAGTTTGAAGCAGCGTTGCTTCCTACCTCTACCACCGCGCCGACTGCCGTGTAGTTGGTGATCGACCTGTTCAGATAGGAAGGTCGGCGTTGAAGCAAGCAAGTGGCATTGGAACCGTTTGCCGCGAGCGAGCAAAGATTGGTAGCAGTAGCGACGCCAGTCGGTCCGCCTGTGTTGCCCGTAGCCGAGGTCGACCAGGGAGCAGCCTGATTGGCGTCTTCGAGCGTGTAGAGGTGGATGCCAGTGGAGCCGGCATAGGCCAACGTGAACACAGTCTTCCTGTTGACCTGATACTCAGTAGCCAGGTTGTAATCGTGGGCATATGCCATGTGCAGATTGGGGTCAACGGAGAACAGACCGAAAGTGGCAGCACCTTTGGCATTTGCAAAGACGGGCTGGTTGGTCACCCACTGTCCTACGGAAAGTGATACGTTGCCAACGCCGCCAAACGGGTTAGCCTGCAGACCGGTTGCATTAGCTCCCGTTGCGAACGAGACGCTATTATTGCCGAAGCCGTTGAACGGCGCCGAGTCGAAGTACAGACCATAGCTGCCGCGAATCGCAAGCTTGTCGATTGGATTGTAGGCAAAACCTGCGCGCGGGGAAAAATGCAGCTTTCCAGGCTTGTAGGTTGGCGGGGCACCAGGGGTGCCGACCTGGATCAGGCCGTTTGCATCCGTTCCTGAAGCGCCTGGGCGCCATACCGACCAGGGCCCGGTGGTGGAAAGATCGCCAAAGAAGTCGTACCGGATGCCATAGTTAAGGACTAACCTTGGCGCCGGCTTGTACTGGTCCTGAAGGAAGAAGTCCAGGTCAGTGCGATAAAGGTCGCGGCGCAGAACGCCATTGGTAAAGGATGCGGAGTTGAAGTTGCCGGTCAGGTAGTCCGCAAGCGCAAGGACCTCGGTATGGGCACCGATCACTGCGAGGTCATTGATGCCACCGCAGGCCGCCGGCAGCGGCGTTGTCGTTCCGCAAACCTGTGCCTTCGTGGTCGACTCGGACCACGCACTTGCAGTGGTTGGCTTGACAGCGCTGGGAGACCCTGACGAGTAGCCAGTAAAGGCAAAGTTTCCGCGCGTGCCGGCCTGGTACTGCAGGTCGATGTAGCTGCGGCGGAACTCGCCACCGAAGCGGATCTGGTGGTCACCGTGAACCCAGGTCGCGGAGTCGGTGATGTGACCCGTGTAGTCCTTGCGGCCCAGCGGCTGAGTCGCACCGGTGCCATCGAAGCCGCTCAGGGTAATGGTCGGAGCGCCGAAGAGCGAGGGGTTCGTAACGCCGGTGTTAAGTCCGAGAGCCGGCATGTTGAAGCTGTGGTTCAGGTCATTGAAGGTCTGATTGAAGATGCCGGTAGCGATCAGCAACTGGTTCGCAAGGTGGTCCGTAGGCGCCCAGTTGTGAGATAGAGAGAAACTCTGAGTGATGTCTGGAGCAACCTGGAAGTACGGGTAAGTGGGCCCACCCGGCTCGGCCTGGCGGCCCGTGCCGATAAAAGCCTGGAGGCGGATGGTTTGTTTCGGCGAAAGGATGTAGTTTAGGTTGCCGACGACGTTGTCGCTATAACCATGCCGCTCGTGCGTTTCGACGTAGTTGCTGAGATTTGCTCCAAGGCCACCGGGATTGCTCGATGAACTCGCATTGCCCCCGGGCCACAGCGCAGAGAGCAGCGTCAGGGACAGTGGACTTACAGTCGTGACGCCGTGGCGCGCCAACAGTTGGGTGGCCTGCGTGACGTAGGCCGCACCGGGTTCGGTGTCTGCGGAGCTGGAGAGCTGGATGTTGTAAACCTGGCGCTCGTAGTTGGTGTAGAAGAAGAGCTTGTCCTTCAAGACCGGGCCGCCGAGAGATCCGCCAAACTGCTGGTTGCGGACTTTCTGTTTACGAGCACTATTGAGAGCAAAGAAGTCACGCGCCGCGAAGAACTCGCTACGTCCATAGAAGTAGCCCGTACCATGGAAGCTGTTTGTACCCGTCTTGAGCCCCAAAGAGACAAGACCGCCCGAGCTGTGTCCCTCTTCTGCACTGCCCGAGGACTGGACGGAGAATTGGTCGATCGATTCGATGGGGAGAGTTACACCGGCGATAGGGCCAACGCCACCTTGGTTGGCTGCGGTTGACCCTTGCCAGATGTCGTTGTTGTCCGCGCCGTCGATCTGATAGTTGAGCTGGTTGCTGCGGGCGCCATTGAGCGAGCCGGAGGAGTTCATACCCGGGGTCAGTTGCAGGAGTTGCGTGAAGCTGCGTCCGTTAAGAGGGATTTCGGACACGCCCTTCTGGCCGATGACGGCATTGTTTGCAGAAGACAGCGTCTGAATTTCCGAAGTTGTATCGGTCGATACATCCACGGTCTCTTGGGTTGCCGATATAGACAGCTTCGCATTGACCGGAGTAACAGCACCAGGGTTTACAGAAATGTTCTCCAGCGTCGTTTTGGCAAAGCCAGGCATAGTAATGGCTACAGAGTAAATTCCGAGTTGCAGGTCTTGAAATACATAGGCGCCGTCAGAGGTGGTAACCGTTTCGCGAGTGGCGCCGGTTGCGTTACTGATCAGCACTACTTTGGCATTGGCAATCGTTGCGCCCTGTGGGTCAACCACCGTTCCGCCGATGCCGCCTCGGTATGTTTGTGCGGCAAGAGGCAGTGCGACCAATAAGATAAATAGGGGTGTGGCTATGCTTCTAGCCCATTGGGCAATACGCATACTATTTACTCCTTTTTAGGTAATAGCGATCGATGCGCTCGCCTGGCGTAGACGAATGCTGCGTTGCAGTGGGAAGCTGAAACGAGGAGAGCCAGTTGTTTAATTTCGACCTAGAACGAAATACGGAAATCGCAGCAGTTATGAAAGCAACTGAGATTGCAAGTATGGGCCTTGCATACCGCTACAATGATGTCCCGCGGAATGTAAAATTCCTGGACATTCGATTGAATTGAAGTAGATGGGTTAACGTAACGAGAATACGAACAAATGTCAACCAAAAAGGCAAAGCCCGGCATCCTGGCCAGTTTCGACAGCACTAGCACAGGGGGTGCCGAATCAGTTTCTACAAGCGCATTTTGCGTTACCAATGTTTCAATGAGCAGTTTTTTCTCCATAAGCCCCGAGCAACCGGGTGTGAGGCAACGGTTAGAGTTGCGCGCTACTCATGGCTCTTCGCATTGGGGTCTGGTGCCGGGGTCGGAATGCGTGGGAGCATGTCTGCACGTGTTGCTGCGTTGTACGCAAACCATGCTTCGATCATGGAAGCCTGCATCACGTCGTCTTTCTGCACGCGATCATAGGTGTCTGCGTTGGAGTGGTGGGTACGAGTGCCGTACTCCAAGCCATCCTGCTGGAAACCGATACCGTTCAAACCGATCCAGGAGAACGCGGTCGAATCCGTACCACCCGGATTTGTTGTGGGTCTAAACTGATCCCCGCCGGAGACAGCAACGATATGCTGGTCCTTGATGGGCTCAATCCACGATTTGAAGATGGCGGCCATCTGTGGACTGCCCCCCGCGGAAACTCCGCGGAAGCGGCCCGAGCCACCGTCGTCGTTGAAGTACACATCCAGCTTGTCGTACTCGGGAGTCTTAACCATCGTGGTCCGTTGAGCAAAGTGCTGCTGTACATAGGCGGTTGAGCCGTAAACGCCTTCCTCCTCGCCACCCCACAGGGCAACGCGGACTGTGCGTGTCATGGGCTTATGTAACGTAGCAAGGATGCGCAAAGCCTCCATGGCCACCGACGAGCCGGTACCGTTATCCGTAGCGCCTGTGCCGCCCTGCCAGCTGTCAAAGTGACCGCCAAGCATAACCACCTCGTCTGGCTTGGTGGTACCTGGAATCTCACCGATGACGTTGAATGCATCCTGATCTTCTTTCTGATATTCGACAGCAATATCGAAGTTGAGCTTCGGCGTGATGCCGTGCTGGACAAGGCGAACGAGGCGGTTGTATTGCTCTGCTCCAATGGCGACAATCGGTGGCGGAATTGGATCCTTAGGATTCTCCGAGCCGCCGTAGGTGGAAAAGATCGTGCCGCCGTCGCCGTTGTAGCCGGGCGTTATGGAAATGGCCACGCCTTCTTCCTTCAGGAAGGCGTTGACTTCGTTACGCAAGATTCCGTTCTTCGCATTGGCCAGGGCGAGCGACGTCGGCGTGTAGTCCCATGTCCCTTCGCCGGGACGCCCGCGCCCGCTTGGGTCACGATCGCCAGCGGCGCCACGGCCCTCGCCACCACCTACAGGGCCACCGAGACCAGGAGCGCCGGGTCCACCACCGGCTGCCGCAACTCCGCCGCGACCACCGCCACCGCCTCCGCGCGCGCCTCCGCGGGCAAGAATTTCTTTATCCGTTGGGGAAGGCTGCGCGTCTGCGCGCGTGTGCAGCGTCAGAGGAGCCGGATCAAACATCAACAGCGCTTTGCCCTTCAGCTTGCCGTGGTATTTGGCAAAGTCTGCCTTCGAGTGAATGGGCGCCCACACCGGCTCGACCGTGATCGGCCCGTTCGTCCCAGGCGTCCACGCCAGCGGGAAACCGGTAAACGCAGCATAGACCGGAGACTCCATCGCGGCGTAGAAATGCTTGATCTGCCACCCATAGCCGAACGGCCATTTCTCCAGGTGGACATTCTTCAGTCCCCACGCTTTCATCTGGTTCATCGCCCATTCGGCGGCGAGCTTGTGGTTGGCGCTGTTGGTGACGCGCGGACCGTACACCTCGGACATCCAGAACAGATTCTCCATTACCTGCGAGTGTTGAAAGGCCTCGTTCTTGATCTGGGCCAGCGCATCCAGATCAACCTTGTCACCACCCATTTCCTGCGCGGATGCCGCCGTTAGGAGCAGAAGAGCCGTGACCATCGTGGCAGCCCGTTTGAAGCGGAGCAGATGCATAGTCAGTCTCGCTTTCATAATGGAAATCTGGTTAAGATAACCCGAAGTACAGAAATACTTCGGGGCACAAGCACACCAGGGATATACCCCGTCGCACACGCATCTCTCACGGTATCCGGAACGTTTTATTCCCGCAGTCATCATAAGTTGATGCCGCAACGCCCCCCGCGCCCGACTGCGATGCCGCAATCACCGAGCCTACAAGGACACTAAGAGCCAGAGAACAGAAATGCGTCGTCTTCACAGGCAGATCACCTCGAAGGGGGCGCGGGAACGAGACAGCACGGTCCCGTGCAAAGAGAATGTAACGGATGTTGGAGCAAGTCTAGCACAGGTCGAAAGCCTATGGGCGCAGGGTTACGAGCCAGATCAGCGGTCGATTTGAAATCCCAACTTTAATTATCGAGGCCTATTTCGAGAGCGTGATCTATGCCGGGAGATTGCGCTCCGGCGCTCCTGACCGCGTGGGGACGCTTACTTCCCGTCCGACCCTTCCAGAAGTCGCGCGGCTTGTTCCGCATCGCTTGAACCAGCCCGGGCATCAGTCCCTAGTAAGTCCGACTTTAGGGAGCGGCCGGTCCCTTCGACCGCTCATGCTGTCTATTATCCGATCGCCCCTAAAGTTCGGGTCTTCTGCAAGTTGACCGGCCAGCGGGCTCCGCAAGCCTGACTTTGTCAAGATTCAGGATTGTGGCAGCGTTTCCGTTCCGAGAATATTTAGGCCAAGCGGTCAGGAGCAGGAAGACGGGCCATCCTTACGCTTAGCGTTATGCGTTCTTTGCAGCCGTAAGCTCCCCAATCGCGTTCAAAAATTTATCCATATCTGCAATTGTCGTGTACACATGCGGCGTCACACGAAGGCATTTCAGCCCATCGAGAGTCACGGTCTTGCTGTGATCTTGTACCGCGTAAACAACACGTCCAGCAGCTCCGCTGGCGTATATCCTTCAACACTCACGCTGCCGATCGCACACGAGAACTCCGGCTTCGCGGACGTATGCAGCTTCACGCCCTTCATCTCCTGAGCCCGCGTCGACCAGTAGGTCTCTCAGGTAGAAGAGGCGCTCCTGCTTTCGCCGCGTCCCGATCGCCTCGTGAAAGTTGATCGCCTCGCCAATGCCCTGCTCCAGCGGGAAGCTTCGCGTCCCGATGTCCTCGAACTTCCGAATATCCGGGCTGTGCCGATCCGCAGCGCAAAGCAACGGCCACAGCTTTGCAATCTTCTCCCGCTTCACCCACATCATGCCCGTCCCGATCGGCGCCGACAGAAACTTGTGCAGCCTCGTTCCGAACTAGTCGCAATGCAGATCCGGAATCTTGAAGTCCAGCAGCCCGAACGAGTGCTCGCGACCCTCGTCCAGAATCTGCCACATAAAGTACGACGGTCCTTCATTCGTCAGATGGTTGTAGCGCGCAACCGCCTCCTGCACCACAATCGGCGAGGGGACACGCCGCCATGGTTCAGATTCATAATCAGCGGGCTCACCGAAAACCCGCGCTGAATCACGCTCCAGTAGTCCTCATCCTGTGCGACCGCTTTCACGTCCATGTGACTCAGGCACGCGCTGCCGCCTGCCACCTCGTGGCATCGGCCTTGTGAAACAGACTGTTAGTCGAAAAGGCGCCGGCAAAAGCCGACAGCTTTAGAAAGGAGCGGCTATTTTGAAGTGGCATACCGCCACTCTAAAGTCTCACCGTTCGCTCCGCAAATAGAAAAACCCTGCCTGCAGCCACACGCGCTCGGGCAACGTGAGACTGCTGGGAAACGTCTATATGCCTTCGGTGTCCTCCGGGTTGGCGCGGTCGACGGGAACGCCGCGTGGGTCTGGCTTGACCGTTGTGGTCTGAGTGTAGGTTTGACCGTCGACGGTGAGGCGCACGGTGTATTCGCCGGGCTGCAGGACTACGAGCGCCTGACGTCCGCCACCACCACCGGCGCCGGGACGGCGACGCTGTTGGGTCTGGGCTGCCGCACCCTCAGGCGTGGTGCAGGCGTCGGGAACCGGGGGTGCGGGGGCTGCGCCTCGACCACCCCCACCACCACCTCCTCCGCCGAAACGGCCTCCGCCCCCGACGTTGAGTGCGAAGCGGTGCATTCCGGCCGCCGCCGATGGCGGTTGTGCGGGCTGTTCCCAGATAGCCTGCACGTTGATCGTCTCAGTATTGACGGGACGCACTAGAGTATCGCTGGCTGCGCAGACGCGTACGGAACCTCCGCTATCGATCAGTTCGAGTTTGAGTGGGCCGGCCGGTGCGTTCTTGAGCCAGTAGTAGGCGACTACGCCGGCGGGTGGGTTCAACTCCTGCGGCTCTTCGTGGGGAAGCGGGGTGCCGTTCTGGCCGCCAGCGTGAATGGCGAGCGCGTCGCCGGGCTTGAAGAGAAATGCATTCGAGGAGACGATCTCGCTGCCTTTGGCGGCGATCTGGCGCAACGCGGTCATCTGGTCCATGACCCAGAATCCACGCCCGTGGGTGCCGACGTCAAGGTCGTCGCCGTGAACGATGATGTCGCGGACGGAGGTGACGGGCATGTTGTTCTGTAGCGGCTGCCAGGAGGCGCCGTCGTTGAAGGAGACATAAACGCGCAGCTCGGTTGCGGCGTAGAGCAGGCCCTTCTGCTGCGGGTCTTCGCGGACCGCATTGACGAAGGCGCCCTCGGGGATACCGTTCACGATGTTGGTCCACGATTTGCCGCCGTCATGGGTGACATAGATGTAGGGTTTCAAGTCGGCGAGACGGTGACGGTCGACCGAGATGTAGGCCGTGTTGACGTCAAAGTGGCCGGCGTCGATCTGTGAAACCTTGCTCCACGCGGTCATGGCGGGCGGGGTGATGTTGATCCAGTTCTTGCCGTCGTCGCGTGTTACGTAGACGAGGCCATCGTCGGTGCCCACATAGACGGTGGTTGCGCTGACGGGCGAGGGCCCGATGGAGTAGACGACGCCGAAGCGGTCTGTCATGACCTCGTCGATGTCCTTGGCGGTTAGCGGGTCAAGATTGGGAGGAGCGCCGGGATTTACGCGGGCGAGGTCGGGACTGATCTTCTCCCAGGTCTTGCCGCGGTCGCGGGTGCGGAAGACGAACTGGTTGGCATAGTAGAGGGCTTCATCGGCCTGCGAGAAGACTTCCGGAAGGGTCCAGGTTTTGCGGTTGGGATCGTTGGGATCGGGCTCCGGGAGCGCTCCACCGAGAGAGACCGGGATGTTGAGCGCCTGGTCGCAGCGGCCCGCGCCGCCACCGTAGAGGATGTTGCCGTCCTTGGGGTCGGGAGCGATGATGCCGCTCTCGCCGGCGACGCAGGTGGGTTCCCAGTTGCGGAAGGAAAGCGTGCCCATGCGTGCCCATGTGCTGACGCCTACGCCGCCGGAGTCTTGCTGCGGGCCGTAGAGCCAGTAGGGGAATCGGTTGTCCGCGTTGACGTGGTAGACCTCGGCGGTGGGCTGGTTGTACCAGGTGCTCCAGCTTTCGGAGCCATCGACGCTGACGACTGTGCCCTGGTCGCTCGAGAGGACCATGCGGTTGCTGTCTTTGGGGTTGACCCAGATCTGGTGGTAGTCGTCGCCGCCGGGAGCGCCTTTGACGGGTAACCACGTCTTGCCGCCGTCGGTGGTCTTGTAGGTAGCGGTGTTGATGTCGTAAACGGTGTCGGGGTGATTGGGGTCGACGGTGATCTGGCTGAAGTACCAACCGCGTCCCCAGAGGCGGTTCTCGGAGTTGACCGGTGTCCAGGTTGCGCCGGCGTCGTCAGACTTGTAGATTCCGCCTTTCGGTGCGGGTTGAGCGGGGGCGTCGGCCAAGCCAGGGGCTGGCGCGGGTCCCGGACCTCTAACCGCTACACCCGTGCCAAGGTCGTCGACGACCGCCCAAACGCGATTTGGATTGCTGGCGGAGACGGAGATGCCGATCTTGCCGACGGTGTCATCGTTGGGCAGGCCTCCGGCGAGTTGCTTCCAGGTGTCGCCGCCGTCGATGGATTTATACAGACCGCCGCCGGGCATGTTGGAGGGCGCATAAACCGACCATGGAGGACGGCGCGTTGCCCAGAGGGAGGCGTAGACAATCTTGGGGTTCTTCGGATCCATGGCGAGGTCGATCGCGCCGACGTTGTCGGGATCAGACACCTTCGAAAGGACCTTCTTCCAGGTTTTGCCGCCGTCGAGCGAGCGGAAGACGCCGCGATCGGGATTGGGTGCGTAGGCGCTGCCGAGCGCGGCGACAAAGACGCGGTTCGGATTGGTCGGATCGACCACGATGCGTCCGATGTGCTCGGTCTTTTCAAGTCCGCTCGGGCTCCAGGTCTTGCCCTCGTCGGTGGACTTGAAGACGCCAATGCCGTAGGAATGCTGGCCGCGTATGTCGGGCTCGCCGGTGCCAACATAAACGATGCTGGGATTGGACTGCGCGACGTCGATGGCGCCGATTGAACCAATCGGAATGCCCTCATCGCCAATGGGGAACCAGGTGCGGCCGGCGTTGATCGTCTTCCAGACGCCGCCACCCACCGAGCCCATGTAGAACGTGTCGGGCTGGGTGTTCACTCCGGCGACCGCATAGGAGCGGCCCGCGCGCATGGGACCAACATCGCGCCAGTGCAATCCGGACAGCAGCGCCTGGGGATATTGCTGCGCATGCGCAGCGGCCGCGAAGGACAGTGCAATGTAAAGCGAGGCGAGGATAAGAGCGCAGCGGCGGACGAGTGACATGGAGAAACTCCTAAATTGGCGTCATGCTGGGGTAAGGCATACTTCAATAGAAGAGCTGTCGAGGGACAGGTAAGCCGAAGACCCGAGGAAAATCTCAATCGAGCCCGAAAAGCAAGCAATTGCGCGTGAAGCGAGGATAAACTACTGGACGTAGTAGGTCCCATAAAAGTTGCGTTCCTGATCCAACCAGCCCCGCGCATGTTTAATATGTCCAACGACTTCACTGATCTTTCGGGTTTACGATATGCAGCAGGACGGCGGTAGCGTGGCCGCGCTCAGCCAGCCGACTACGGCTCTATCACCTTAAGTAACTGGGATCCGATAGCCGCCTATGAATTCACCTATATTGTCATGCTCCTTCGAAAAGCCTCTTATCTTCGACCGAGCGAGTTTCAAATCTTCAAGCCGCGTCGACTGACCTCTTTTCTCATAAGAGTCCGTGTGACGAATTTCAGACGCCTGTCAATTCGTCGGAGAACCCTCTTCGCTGGTTAGACCGAAGAGTTGCGGTCGACGATGGAAGCCAATAGCACAGCCAGTTCCCATCAGAAACCGGCCGCCCAGTAGCTCGATAAACTTGTCGGTATCGATTAACTTTTGACGGCCTCTGCGATTGATGCATGCCGACTCGTCAATTCACTCCGCATAGGGGAAGCAACATGCGCCACGCTTCGGTCCTTCGCACTTCGTCTTCTCCATCACTAACGAACCACCCATTTTTATCATTGGCCTACGGCTATACTGGAAAATTCACCGGTTTGTGCCGAGCATCTGCAGGAGCGCCACACTAGCAGAGTAGTCTCCAGTGCCCAGCCGGTCTTCGATATCGTGCACGCGCCTCAGCGGCCAGGGCTGTTTGGACTTCGCTGCGCAGTTGCGCATGTGGATCCTCAGGACGGATATCGGAGCTAGCGGCGAACGTCTTCCTTGGGAGGTCACTGTCACCTATTGCTGGCTAGGTCTCCATATTGGATTCGTGAATCCGCCGTCAGCCGCAATGTCCCAAACCGCAATACGGGCCCATTTCCAACCCGGTGCTCTTGCGGTCCACTCATAACGATGTTGATCGAACGCCACCGATGTATCGATCGGAAATACCTCGTGATGCGTCTGTTTACCATCGCCCCATACGATCTCTGCAAAACGAAGTGGGAAGGTTGGATGTGGCGGTCGCACTGAAATGTACGCTGTCCTGCAGTGTTGTTGAGGACACGTCCGGCAGTAGCACTTCTCCGGTAGAGATGAATCTCCTTTTGCCATGCTGTCAAGCACTTTGCTGTAGTGATCAAAGTCGGGTATGCGATCTAATTTCAAGTAGTTGGCATTAAGACTTGAATACAGCTCATCGGTTTGCGAGAGCTGGAAAAGGTCGTCTTCTCCAATCATGACCTTGTGAAGACCAAGGTTAGCCAGATCGTCCAGGACGTTGAACGCGCGTTCGCCCAGACGAGGAGAAGACAAGTCAGATGGCATGGCCTTCCAACCGACGCCGACGTACTGAGGTGACCGGAAGTAAAAAGCATCCAGAATCTTGTCGGGATATCCTGTTGAACCCTTCGTTCTAGGATGGGTTTCATAGGCCATACCGTCTTCTTCGGTGATCATCTTCCACATCTCTTCTGGCGAATTGACGCGATAGACCGTTCCATAGGTCGGATCAATTGTCTTGAAAGGCTCTCCATCCTTTCGGCCCTGGAACCAAAAGGCCGGTTTTGGGAAGATAAGTCCCCAGTGCCCACCGAGAAGGATGTCGGCTTCCTCTGCAGGAATAATCAGAAAGTGAGAATCCGAATGCGCGCGGCAGGCTGCATAGTATCCCTTTAGTTCCTGTATGCGAATTGGCGTCAGGGCTGCTGGGTGCCCGTCACCGTGAAAGTCCATGATGAGTGCGGAATCGATGCCGTGTGCCTCCAACTCCGGCTTGAAGGGCGGCACCCAAGTGGGACCGTGGGCTATCGCTTGAACGGTGTATGCGAAGTGCCAGTGCAGCGCGAAGGTGATGAAGCCCGGCAGGTGAGGGAACCTATCGCATGCGAATGCCAGACCTTATCCCGATCGTTGAGGTACTGCTGCGAGAACAAACGGGGCAACTAGTGCAGTGCTGGTGCCGGTTGTGCTGATGAAGACGCACGGCATGTGGTCTATTCACTCGACGATCCAATACATCCACACTGACAGAGACATCGCTAAGGGACATTACAGTATCAATCTAATCGAGTACTCGTCGCTGCTGTGCGTCAGTAAAGTCTAAGGTTGTCAAGTTCGAGCCACGCGTCGGCTCCCGGGGACCGGGCAAGTTCGAAGAGCAGGGCTCTGACCTCGTGCGGAGGTAGGAGCGACGTTGAGCCCTTCGATTGGAATGCTGCGAAGGGTATCCGTATCGTTCGCCACTTCGCGGCTCCGGTAAAAGAGGCTGCGGCCCAGTTCGACTTGCGAGTGCCATACCTATCGAGAATAACTTTGTAGCTCCCTTCACCGCGCACCGCGAATTTGATGCCCTTGTATGCAGAGATGTCTGCGAGTTCGACGGCTCCTGGGGTGAGGGGAATCACCAGATCGGCAAAGGCTGCCTGTTTTGGGCTCATCCGGGCTAGAACCATGACGCTGTGACCGTGTTTGCTCAGCGTACGGGTGAACAACATCCTCGAGTGGTCCGCACCTGTGTCCGTACTGTTTACTAGCATTGTGTCGAGGTTGGTCCGTCCATCCTCCCGCTCTGCATCGTCGATCAAGGCCGGGATCGTGTGCGCAGGCAGCGGAGTGAATTGGGGCGATTGAATCGCTGCTTCGAGGGACGGTAGATCCAACTGCCGTCCGCCAAGAAATACCGCGCTCGTGTTCTCAATCTCTTCGATGCTTTCATCGGGCGATCCCTTGACGAGAAGCAGGTCTGCGATCTTTCCAGGAGCAATGGTTCCACGTTCCTTATCTTCTCCGATAAGGTGCGCATTGGTGCCGGTACCGGCGGTAATGGCCTGCATGGGTGTCAGACCGGAAGAGACCAGCAACTCCATCTCGTGCAGTGTGGACCAGCCGTGATATGTTGCCGCGACACCCGCATCGGTTCCGACACCAATCGGAATTCCGGCGGCGGAAAGGCGGCGTATGTTCTCCTGCAGAAAATGCCATCGACGCATGACCGGCGTGTTAGCCGCAGGTACGCCGCGTCCGGCGGTGCGTTGGGCGTACTCGCGGTCGTCGGGGGAAAGCAGCGCGAGAAGGCGCGGCGACAGCGGTTGACCAGTTCGCGGCTCATAGGTTGCCAGGGTAGAGACGTAGCCGGTGCCACTCTTCTTCAGCAGCGCAATGAACTCTTCGTCCGCGGCCGCGTCGCCGACTCCGTGCGCCAGGACATCGACTCCCGCGCGGGCGGCGATCTTCGCTCCCTTCAAGGTAACCGTGTGCGTGAAGACCTTGATCCCGGCCTGGTGCGCATCTTCGACGATAGCCGAGAGGGTTTCCAGATTCATGTTCGTCAAATCGCCTTCCCGGTCGTAACGCCAGCCGTCGGTAAAAGCCTTAATGACATCCGGCTTGTAGGGGAGAATTTTCTTCATCGCGGCATGCGCCTCAGCCGGAGTGCTCACCATCTGGGTGAAGTAGTCCCCCCATCCGAACTCCGTGCCGTGCCCTTCCGGAGTGCCGAAACGAATGGCGAAGTGCACCTTTGGACCAACCAGGACGCCACTTCTCTGTAACGAGCGGAGCGGAGCCAGCATCTCGCCGTAGACGCTGTAGTCGTTCACGGAAGTCACCCCGCAGACGAGGTACGCCTTCAAGCTTTTGCCGACGTCATCCACAGCGTCAGTGGCCGATGCGTTGAGATGCGTGTGGAGATCGAACAAGCCCGGCATCAGGGTCTGGCCGGTTGCGTCAATGACGCGTGCGCCTACGGGAATATCTGCCCGATCGGAGACAGCTACGATTCGGTCGTCGCGGAGAATCACGGTTTCGATACGTGCGGGAGCGCCTGTTCCGTCGATGACGCGAGCGCCGGTGATGGCCGTTGTGGTCTGCGCCTGGGCGACGAACGCCGAACAGGAGAGGAGCAGCAAAACGACACGAAGAGGCGGTACACGCATGAGTATCCTTTTCTGCTCTACAAGCTGCTTCGTCAGTGTTTGAGCGCTTTGCCAGCCAGGATCGGCATCAAGGCGCCGTTATCGATGGCGAGTCGTCCATTGACGGTCAGGTAGCGAACGCCGGTGGCGAGGACGGTGGGTTGCTGATAGGTCGCGCGCTCGTTAATCGTCTTTGGATCGAAGACCAGCACGTCGGCGAAGTATCCGGGCTTCAGCAAGCCCCGATCTTTCAAGCCGAGCGTCTCCGCGGGAAGCGAGGTGCTGGAGCGGATGGCAAACTCCAGTGGAATAATTTGCTTTTCGTAGACATACAGGCGCAACTTGCGAGGAAATGTACCGTACTTGCGCGGATGACCTTCAGACCCATCGGAACAGGTCATGACCCACGTTTGACGCATGAAGGCCTCGATGTCGTTCTCCTTCATGTTGAAGGAGGCTACGTCGGAGCCGCCGGACTTGATGATCTCGATGGCGGCGTCTACCGGAGCTTCGTTTCGTTCTTTTGCAATCGCCGCGAGAGTTTTGCCCACGATCTTTGGATCGGGTGAAGCAGTCATAAGCAGCGAGTCGGGCCCTCCGCGCCGGGTGAGGTTCTGATTCATTTCGTTGACGAGCCGGGGGCGGACACTACTGTCATCGAGGTTTTTGAGCAGGGCGCCGTCGGCCTCGGCCCAGCGCGGAACCAGGGCGGCTGTGACGCTGGTTCCGGATGCCGTGTAGGGGTATTGGCTCGCTGTAATCTTGACGCCTGCTTTGCGTGCTTCATCGATCAGCGCGATCACGTCCTTGCTCTGGCCCCAAACATCGGCGCCGAGAGCTTTGATGTGCGAGATCATCACCGGCAGGTGCGCCTCTTCGCCTATGCGGATCGTTTCGCGAACCGAACCGAGCAGGCCGATGGAGTATGAGCTTTCGTCGCGCATGTGGGTGTCGTAGATGCCGCCGTGTTGTGCTGCGATGCGCGCCAGCTCGATGACTTCTTCTGTACTGGAGTAGCTTCCCGGCGCGTAATAGAGTCCGGTCGACATGCCGATCGCGCCTTCTTTCATGGCTGCATCGACCAGGGCCTTCATGCGATCCAGTTGTTCGGCCGTCGGCTTCGCATCCGACATTCCCATCACTTCGCGGCGCACTGTTCCCTGCCCAATGAATAACGCAGCGTTGGTCCCGATGCCTTGCTGGCCCCACTTTGCAAGAGTGGCTCCGATGGCGGTGGGGCTGTCACCATCATTTCCGGTGGCGACCGTAGTGACTCCTTGCATCAGGTAAGCGTCGTTGCGGCTGCGCTTCGGATCAGAGAGGTCAGAAGCGGTGTGGGTGTGGGGATCGATGAATCCCGGCGTGACAACGAGTCCCGTCGCATCGATCTCCCGCTTTGCCTTTCTCCCAGCACTGTTGCCGACGAAGACGATGCGATTGCCCTGGATTCCGATGTCCGCTTTCGTCGCCGGAGAGCCTGATCCATCCATCAGTGATCCTCCGCGGATGATGAGATCGAGATTCTGTGCGAAGGCGTGCGGGACCAGAATGGCTGAACCTGCAAGGACGAGGCTCAAGAATCTTTTCAATGTTGCTCCTTGATCGCCGGCGTGGGTGACATCAAGTGCCGTTGGAAAAAATCGGCTTCGGCTGTATAGGCAGCGAGCCACGAGCGGTACAGGAGGAAACCGTGAATCTCGTCGGGGAAAACTAACTGCTCGAACTCCACGCCTTGTTTCCTTAGAGCATTGGCCAGGGAGACGGTTTGAGAGAAAGGCACGTTGCGGTCATCGTCCCCCTGAATTAGCAAGACTGGTGAGCGCCATGTGGCGATCGATGACATCGGCGAAGACTCCCATGCCGTCTTCAGCGTCTTCGCATCTGTTGCGGGATCGGGCGACGGACGCCAGCTTGCAGGGCGCTGCCATTGGTGAACGCCGTGCATGTCGACACCGGCGGCGAACATGTCGGATGCGCGGGCCAGGGCGAGGGCAGTGAGAAAGCCTCCGTAACTTCCTCCCCACACGCCGATGTGCGCGGGGTCGATGTCACCTCTGCTGCGCAGGTAATTCCCTGCTCCCACGATGTCGTTGAACTCGCTGGCTCCGTTGCGGCCGTAGTGGAGGGCTTCGCGGAAGTCCAGTCCGTAGCCGATGCCGCTGCGATAGTTTACCGAGAGCACAATGTAGCCGAGGCTCGCCAGATATTGATTCATCGCGTACGAGTTCGAGTAGTACTGCATGGTGTGAAAGCCAAGCAACATCTGGCGGCGCGATCCGCCGTGGAAGAACACAACGGCGGGGTGCCGCTTTCCGTCCCTGGCATTGGACGGCAGGAAGAGTTGTCCATGAAGTTTGAGGCCGTCGGCGGCAGAGAAGAGAACTTGTACAGGCTCGACGAATCCGGCGCCCGGATAGTTGTCCGGAACAAGTTCGGGCGCGATATCCTGCACCTTGCCTTGAGCGTCGAGCAGCGCGGGCCGCAGAGGGATGTGCGCATCGGAATGAAGCAGGGCGACGCCGTGTTCTGCTTCTACGGGAGCAACCTCAATACCAGTGCCACTGGTAAGCGGCTTTGGCGTTCCTCCGGATGCAGCGACAGTCCAGATGTGGCGGCGGTCGATGTCTTGCTGGTTCGAAGCGTACAAAACATTCTTGTGATCACGCGCAAGGCTGACGTCCTCGACTTCAAAGTCGCCGGGAGTGAGCAGGACTGCTTTGCCTCCGGATGCCGGGATGGAGTAGAGATGCGACCAGCCATCCGCCTCCCACGGAAACACGAGGCGATTGTCCGCAGTCCAAAATAACTGATCTCCGTGAATCTCGCGGAATGCGCTGCCTCGGCCTTCCGCTGCCTTCCACACGGAATGCCCTTGCCCAGTGGCCGCATCTGCAACCCGAATGGACCACGGGCTGGCTGTTCGATCGTCCGAGTCCGGCGTGGATGGAGGGGAACCTGGCACACGGATGAAAGCGATCGATCGGCTGTCCGCGGACCAGACAGGTTCCGAATCCTCCTCCGTGCCTGGATCCAGGTAGACCAAGCTCTTGGTGTGGAGATCGTAAACGCCGATGAAGCCGTGATCGTTTCGGTCGCTTACGAAAGCGATAGCGTGGGCGTCAGGGGCCCATACCAACTCGGAGATGTCGCCGCGTGTGTGGAGCAGGGGCTTTGCTTTGGCCGCATCAGGGGTCAGGTCTGCCGCCCATATCTGACCGTGCGAGAGGAAGGCGACCTGATCGCCCGCGGGCGATATCACAGGGTCGTAGCCTTCGCCCAGCTTTCGCGGATCGCCTCCTGCAACTACGATGAGCCAGATGTTTTCTGCAACACCATCCGGTGCCAGCGCAGGATTTGGGTCCGGCTTTCCTGGGAACTCCGAGTCGCCGCCCCGCACGTAAATAAGCTGTTGGGCATCAGGCGTCCACGCAATCTGATACATCTCCTGGCCGTCATCCTGATCGTAGGAGGTGACCTTCTTCGAGACATATTTGCCTGACGCATTCGGCTCTGCGACCCACAGATTTCGCTTGCCCTGCTGATTCTCGATCCAGGCGAGACGGCCCAGTTTTGGACTTGCAACGAGATCAGAGGCAAAAGGCGCACTCAACGCTTGTTGGAGGGTAAAACTCTGGCCTGGTGCGGGCATTGCTACGACAGACGCAAGAGCTACCGCACACCGTACAATCACGCGCATCATCATCCTCTGCTCCTCAGCTTGGCTAAGACTCCGTTTGATACCACCTGTAGCCGTGCTTCTGCTCCTGGTCCGCCTCTTTGAGCCGGTCCACAACTTGCTTCCGCCGCAAACTGCCCACACTCGCGGTAATGAGATCAATCAAGGCAAGCGGAGCAACATAGCTTGCTGCAAACGACAAACTGTTGATTGGCACGATGAAGAGCTCGTTGGAAAAGCGGCCCAACGGAGACAACGTGGAGTCGGTGATGCCGACGCAGTAGGCACCGTTCTTCCTTGCTCTCTCGATCCCTTCGATCGTCATGCGAAGCCCTCGGCGGAAACTTACGCCGATAACGATGTCTCCTTTGTCAGCCGAACGGGCCAGGTGAGTCGCGCGGCCAGGAGCAACCGCTGCGAATACAGGGAGACCCGCGATGGCAAAGTGATACTCCATGTAGTTGACCAACGAAGATGCCATATCGCCGCCGAACAGAAAGATTCTCTTCGCTTCGTGGATTCGTGTAGCGGTTTTCAGGACCTGCTGCAGATCGACGTGATCCAGAACGAACTCGAGGTTCTGCTTAATCTGCTTTCTCGAATCCCTGAGAAATTTAGGGGGTTGGGCCGTGTTGCCGGCAGCCTGCATACTGTCCAGAATCGTTGCACTAGTGACTGACAGGTCGTGGAGATAGTGCTGAAAATCCTTATAACTCTTAAATCCCAAAGCCTGCACAATGCGAACAATCGTGGTTGGCGCTGTCGCCAGACGGCGGGCCATGTCTCGCACATTCAGCAGAACAAACTCTCGAGGACTTTCAAGAACGGGTCGGATGATCTCCTGGCGCTTTTCGCTGAGTTCTTCTATCAAGCGTAGCGGCACAGGTAGAAGATGTGGATCGTTCGATTCTCTCCTGGCCGGCATATGTTCCTCGTAGATTCAAAGGCAGGGATGTTTCTCGATGGGTTTAATCGACTCGCGCATAGCGATTCGGCTAAACAATCAGCAAAAGCCTGTAAGGCAAGGGGTTCAGTTGGGATGTAGGAATATTACCTGTGCGTTCGGTTCGGCCAAAGGCGGAAAAATCGCTTGACACCCGCTCGGCGTGGAATTAACGTTACATCACTTTCCGGAACATGTGTAACTTTCGAAACAGGCGATCCATTTTGCCGACGTGGATATCTATTCCGGAACCGGGAACGGCCTCGGAATATTGATCAGTAAAGAGAATTTGTGAGTTGGGTTTCGTCCATCAGTGGCGAACAGGCAAGGCAGAGGAGCGTAAGCCCTAAACTAACGCGTTCCCTGAAAGGACGGTTGTATCTCCGTCCGACACGCTGGATCGAACGCGCTATTTCAACCGCCATGTGGCGTCCACAGTACGACGGTTTCCAAGGGTGATTTTGATGAAGCGAATTCTGTTTTTCACCATACTGTTTTTGACGGCCTCGATCGTCGGCCTGGCGCAGGGCACCACCAGCCGCATCTCCGGTGTCGCCACCGACGCATCCGGCGCCGTCGTTCCCAATGCCGCAATCACAGCCACAAATGATGACACCGGCATCAGCTACTCCACCAAGACTTCTGCGTCTGGAACCTATTCCTTCGACTCTCTGCAGATCGGGCGTTACACGGTCCGGGCAGAGGCTCCCGGATTCAGGCCCTTCGTCTCGACGGGAAATGTCCTCGCCATCGGCGTGCCTACGAGCATCGATCCCAAATTTCAGATCGGTGGGGCAAGCGAGTCGGTCGAGGTACAGGGCGGATATAACCTGGTAGAGACCGAGTCTTCCGGCAACTTCGGCGCCGTCATCGACAACGTTACCCTCACGCAGCTTCCGATCGTCGGCACACGCGGACGCAATCCCCTCGGCCTCACCCAGTACATCCCCGGGGTAGTGCAGAACAATAGCGCCAACGCTCCGGGCGGCGACATCGTCGTCAACGGCTCCCGCGACCGAGCCTTCAACTATGTCCTCGACGGCATCGACGACAATGAGACTTCTTCCGGTGGATCCAACACCTCGCCCTCGCACCAGAATCCCGATATGCTCGCAGAATTCCGGGTTATCACCTCGAACCCTACCGCGGAGTTCGGCCGCAACTCCGGTGCCCAGGTCCTGATGGTCACCAAGTCGGGCACGAACACGTTTCACGGCAACCTGTTCGAGTTCTATCAGTCGCCCTTTCTGCAGGCCAACACTCCCGCCGCCAAGGCAGTCGGTCACCCCCGACCGCAATTTGTCCAGAACATTTACGGTGGTTCTCTCGGCGGCCCCATCTGGAGGGATCGGGCATTCTTCTTTGCCAATGTCGAACTACTGCACGCGCTTTCCAGCAGCCCGGTCACCCGCACTGTCTACACGGCGACAGCGAGGAACGGTCAATTCCGTTATGTCACCAGCCCGAATGGAGCACTCAAAAACGGAAACGCAGCAGCGCCTGTTACCTCAACGACGGCCCCCTCGGTCGATGCGAACGGAAACCCCATCCTCCCATTCACTACCTATAACATCGCTACAAACGATCCCTTTCACGTTGGGTTGGATCCGGCGATAAAAGGTTACCTGGCCCTCACTCCTCTACCGAATAATTTCACCGTTGGGGACGGCCTCAACACAGCGGGCTTCAACTTTACTGCACCAGCCAACGACCGGCAGGTGGACACCACTTACAAAATCGACTACGTCTTTAATCTGAAGAATGCGCTGTTCGGACGCATCTCTACCGGCCACCAAAACACCTTTGATGACGTGGTCAACGGCGGATTGCAGCCGTTTCCTGGACTTCCCGGAACGGTCAACACCTACCGTCAGCCGCGTAATCTGGCGATCAACTACCGCTTCAGTCCGACCAGGAGTCTGACGAACGAACTCGTAGTCGGTTTCAATCGCTTCGGGTATGCCTTTATCAATCCCGGCTTCGCGAATGCGGTTACACAGCCATTCAACATGAATCTTGTAACCAATCCGCTGAGCAGTTATATCGGCAACAATCGCTATCTCACGACCATCCAATACGTCGACAATGTCACGTACGTCAGAGGAGCTCACATCCTCAAGGCTGGTTTCAATTTGCGCAACGGCCGGGAAATCGATCACCGCGGCTCCATCGGCGCTTTGAACGCTATACCCCAGGTGACATTCTCCACCAGCAACAATCCGGTCAACACGACGCAGTACAACACGCCGGTATCCTCCTCGAGCTGCGCGAGCTGTATCAGCTCTACAGATCTTGGCACGCTGAACAGCACCGTCAACGATGTGTTGGGCCGCATCGGTTCCACACAAGCCGGCTATGTCTCACAGCCCAGCCTCGCCGCGTTCAAACCCGCGGGGTCGATCAACGACATGGACGCCCGCTGGGATGAATACGACTTCTATGTGCAGGACACCTGGCACGCGACCCCCAACCTGGTCATCGATTACGGCCTCCGTGACGATACCCGCCTTGCTCCGAAGTTCCAGGGTTTCCCTTCGCTTGTGCCCAACCAGGACATGCGCTACGGAACGCCTCTCACCTCCCCGCTGCAGTTTGTACCCGGCAAGTTTATGAACAATCGTTGGAACAACTTAGGCCCCTCAATCGGCTTCGCCTGGGATCCATTCAAGGACGGTAAGACCTCAGTGCGCGGAAACTACCGGATTGCTTTCGATCGTATTGACTCGTTTTCTTTTTCCTCCACTGTCTTCCAGGGACTGCCGGGACTGACCTATCAAGTCACGAACGGCACCATCGGCCAGGACACCTCAACGACCCAGGGTCTACGCGCCCAGAACTGGGTTGCGCCTACTCCGACAGCTACGCCGCAAGTGCTCACAACACCGCCGGCCTACAGCGCCAACTCGCTCACTATCTCCGATCCGCACATGCAGACTCCAACGGTCGCTCAGTGGGGCCTCAGCGTTCAGCGTGAGCTGTTAAAGAACACAGTGCTGACGGTGAGCTACATCGGCAACCATGGCACTCACCTGTATGGCGGCTACGATTCAAATCAAGTGGACTTCCGCTCCAACGGGTTCCTCAACGCGTTTACCTCCGCACAAGCCGGCATCGACACTCCGCTGATGACGCAGATAGCATCCGGAGATACGCGCAACACGGCGCACCTCGCCGGAGTTGCCTATCTGAAGGCAAACTACGCGAGCACGATTCAGACCGTCCCGTTCAAAACGAACGATGTCGGCGGTCTCGCAAACTCGTTGGCGAACCGTCTCCAGTCAGCCACCACGGCTAACCCCAACGGGGTGCCTCTGGTCGTAGCTTCGGGCCTTTCTCCAACCTTCTTCAAACCGTATCCTCAATACCTGGGCGGCGTCTTCGTCCTTCAAACCCGCGATTACTCCAATTACAACGGCTTGCAGGTACAGCTTGAGAAGCGTTTCAGCCAGGGCTTCCTGGTTACGATGAACTACACGTTCTCCAAAACGCTCGACGTCCGCTCTTACGACCCCGCGTTCACGACAGTGGCAACCGGTTCGACTCAGTCGGCGGCCGGAACGCCTTTCGATTACCACACCCCGCGGCTCAACTATGCGCCATCCGACCTCGACAATACCCACGTACTCAACGGTTACTTCGTCTGGGACCTTCCCTTCGGACATGGCCGTACGTTTGGTTCTAATTGGAACCGTGCACTCGACGGCGTGATTGGCGGCTGGCGTCTTTCAGGAGACGGGTACCTGCAGTCAGGTCGCCCGATTACTTTCTTCTCCGGATACAACACGTTCTCGGGTTCTGTTCAGACGCCGGCCTCCTGCCTGGGCTCATGCAACGCACACATGGGGAACATCCACGTCGAGTCCTCCGGTCAGACGTACTACTTCACCCCATCGCAACGAGCACAGTTCTTCGTGCCCGATGCTGGAGCTTTCTCCAACGAAGGCCGCAACTTCTTCCGCCAAGACCACGTCTGGCAGGCAGATTCAACCCTGTCCAAATCGTTCCGCACCTTCCGCGAAGAGTATCTTGAGTTCAGGCTCGAAGCGCAGAATGTCTTCAACGTCATCACCTACGACACGTTCGGATCGCAGAGTATTCAGTCGACTAGCTTCACCCGCTTGAATCCGGCGGTCGACGGCGTCTTGAACAACTCACCCCGCAAAGTGCAACTTTCCGCGAAGTATGTTTTCTAGAAAATACCCGCGTTCATGGGGTGGAGGTACGGACCAACGCGGAGCCGATGTCCCGGTCAACTAGTTGCAGTTTTAGAAACCAAGCGAGCCTTCTATGAAGGTACGGCCAGGCAGGTGACGAAGTCGAAGGTTAGGAGGTCGCCCAACGAACGTCGGACACAGCGTCACGCCTGGACCAGTGGAACGGCGACTTCCGTTCAAGAGAGAGAAGTCATGCCAAGTGCTGGTAGCTTACCCGGTATTGTGTCATGCCGTGCCTCAGCAAAATTCTGTCATTCAGTGTTTTTCTTCGCGCATTAACGTGTCGAGTTAGCGACAATCGTAATAGCAGCCACCAAGGTGACGATTCCCAAGGTGAAGACTCCGATAGATTTCTGCGTCGCTCCCTTCCACTCGCCCGCGAGCACGCCGGCCACACTCGCCGTCAGCACCATTGTGATCTGATAAATTGCCCAGCCGGCCGAGTCGCCCAGCCGGCCTAGCTGATTCGTGGCCAGACCATAGATCAGCACGGCACCGATCCACAGCAGACCCATAAGAAGGCTGAGAAATAGATCGGGATACACTATGCGCATCTTGTCCCAGGTGCGATTGCGCACGAGCAGGTAGCCGCTATAACCGACGTTCGGCAGGAACCCACCCGCCAGCGCTACAGGCCAGACCGCGAGCACTGCGACAGAGGGCGCTGCACCGTGACGCACCGCTGCCTCACTCAGCGGCCGTCCAAAGCTGAACGACAGGTTGAGCATCGAGGAGAGGACTCCGGATACGATCGCAATGACCAGACCCCAGCGATAGTCTCTTCCTGCCGAGCCAACCATAGGTATCTCACGCATCTTGCCAGCCCAGCCTGACAATCCAACGCCGATCACTATCAGCAGACAGCCGGAGAGCAGCATCATGCTGTTCCGGCTCATCAGTCCGGCTTCCTGACGCGCGAAGAACGGAATCAGGGTTCCGAACACAGTGCCCAACCCAACTATCAGCGTGAAACCGAGCGCCATACCCAGTCGAACGACAGCTATGCCGAACAAAACCTGTGCGATGCCCCACCCGATGCCGAGGAGGAAACAGGGTAAAATCTCCGAGCCGCTGACCGAGAGATACATCGATGGCCAGTTTGGGAGCACGAGGCGCGCGATTGCCCAAGGGATCAGGAGGAGAGATACAACGCTGAAGATAAGCCAGGCACACTCCCACGGCCAGGTACGAATGCGTTTTAGCGGAAGCATGCAATTGCCGACCAGTACTCCGCCCAGGACCGAGAGTCCAATGCCCAAGAGATTGGAACTCATAGAAGGTCCGTGCTGCTTCCGGAATACTGCGGCGTCTGATACCGACCGTCGCGCAGAACGGCGGGATGGGTAAAATGCGAACTCAGGTGAGGAATGTATTCCAGAAATGTCTCAGGATGCCCAATGGCAATGCGATTGAAGAATACGAGGTGCTGGTGAATCTGTCCCATGTCGCCGACATGCGGAACTACAGGGACGCCGAATTTCTTCGCCATCAGGCTTACCGTGATGAACTCGCTGACACCACCAAGCCGTGTACAGTCTGGCTGAAGAAATCGTACGCACCCGAACTGCAGATAGTTCTTGAAGACAACGCGGTTCGGCACGTGTTCTCCCAGCGCGATGGCCAGTGGAGCGATTGCTTCTGCGAGGGCTTGATGAGCGAACAGGTCATCCGGATGAGTCGGCTCAATCCACAGCGGATGTAGTGCTCCAAGTTCCTTGCAGGCGGTGAGCGCCTCAGGCAGATTCCATTGTTGATTCGCATCGAACATGATCGTTGCCTGGTCGCCAACGATCTTGCGGAGTCCATAGGCGCGCGACAAATCATGTGCTAATGGTCCACCCACTTTTAATTTGAAGGCACCGAAGCCCTCATCGAGACTTCGTTTTACCTTCTCCGCAATTTGCTCGGCATCGTACTGATACCAGCCGACACTGGTGTCGTAACCCGGATATCCACTCTTGAGGACGCCTTCTCTGTCGGCTCGCGATGGCAGTTCAGTCTCGAGCAGTTGCACGGCCGTATTGGGACTGAGTACATCTTCCAGGTAGCTCAAGTCGAGAAGCTGCACTACCTCAGTCGGTGATAGCGAAAGTAACAGCTTCCATAGCGGAACACCGCGCGACTTGGCCCAGAGGTCGAAGCAGGCATTGGTAATCGATGCGAGAGCAAGATGTACAACACCCTTGTGTGGTCCCAGCCAACGAAGCTGCGCGTTGTCCGCCAGTCTGCGGAAGGTCGCGCCGAAGTTGGCCATCAATTCCTCGATATCGCGGCCCCCAAGCGGTTCTCCCAGAAGTTCGATCGCCCTGCATACGAGGTCGTTACCGCGGCCCATCGTCAGGACGAGCCCTGTTCCCGTGAGGCCGGAGTCGAGTTTGATGTTGGTCACCGCGAACGAATAGACAGGATCCGAGTGCACTGCGTCTGAACCTGCACCAGCATCAAGCTTGAATCGCCGATCCTCCGCTGAAATTTTCACTAGATTCATCGTCGATATCCAAGTTCGGCAGGCGAAAAGATTTAAGGTCGGTGGGTATGGGGCCTTCATCCAACCCTTGCCAAGACCCATATTGTACACGTATACATAATTGCGTCAGTCTTGTGATTCACCGCTCGAAAGACACACGGTGCGGTGCAGTAACGGAGGTCTCTCCAATGGACAACCTGTGGCAGATCGCGCAGCAAAGAGCGCTAAGCCGCCGCGACTTCCTCCGTTCGGCCGCGGTCACGGGAGTAGCGACCCGCCTGCTAGGGTTTGCTCCGCTCCGTGCGGCTGTAATGCCTCGTGAACAGAAGACCGTCGTGGTGACCTTCGGTGGAGGAGCGCGCGATGAGGAGACCTTTGCTCCTGAGGGTCAGGAGAACATCCCCAATCTGATGAATAAACTCATTCCGCAGGCGACGTTCTTCACGCAAGTAGTAAATCGCGGGATTCTTGGACATTATGTGGCCACTGCCAGCCTGGCGACGGGCGTCTACGAAAGCTTCGACAACTTCGCCGATGTAGCTCCAAAGAACCCGACTGTTTTTGAATACCTGCGCAAAGGGCTTAACCGTCCGTCGAAGGATGTCTGGGTGATCGCTCCCAGCAATGGCTTCAACCGCATCGGGCAGAGCGATGGATCGCTGATTGTCCCCGGGATGGGAGCGCAAGTCATTCTTCCGAAGCATCTGCTCGCGTCCTTACTGAGGACCAACTCAGCCACGTCCAGCGGCCCGGAGTTCCTTCTCCAGGATAACTACGAAGATCTGTTCTTCACGCCACTCTCGGTCGATGGCGATTCGCATCCGACGCGCCTTGTGGAGATGTTGCTTCTTTCGATCGATGATTTCGTGCAACACGCGAAAACACTTAGTAGCGCCGACGAACTCTCCGTTTACGTCATGCGCCAGTTGATGCGGCAGTTCGCGCCCAGCCTACTCTGGATCACCTTGCATGACATGGACATCGCGCACACCGGCGCGTATTCGCTCTATCTCGATGGCATCCAACGAACCGACCGGCTCTGCGCGGAGATCTGGCAGATGATCGAGAGCGACCCCGAATACAAGGGGCGCACTACCATGCTGATCCCGCCGGACTTCGGCCGCGATTCCGATTTCAGCGCGTCGGGGAATGGCTTCCAACACCACCGGACCGGCGATCCGCTTTCGCGAACAACGTGGATGATGGCGCTAGGACCGCACGTCCGCCAGAATGTAACGGTCGACCGACCTCTTGACTCGCTCGATCTCGTTCCGACTCTTGGTGCAATGAGGCATTTTGCTACTCCGCTTGCCCACGGCAAGCCGATCGTGGAGGTGCTCGGATGAAACCTGGAGACCTGCGACCGGAGAGCTTTGCCTCATATCCTCCCGAGGCGCGAACTCTGGCCGCCAAATACCTTGCGGTATTCCAGCGCATGCCGATTATCCTGCTGGCACTGATTCTCCGGGAGGTTATCCAATACGACTGGAGCTTTCCTGCAGAGCGGGAAAAACTGACAGGCCAACTCGATCTGCTCGTTGGCATGACCGACGCTTCCTTCGCGGCGCTGATGTCTCTGTTCAACGCCATCCCCCTCCCAAACCAATTGTCGACTCTCAAATGGGCGAATCAGCCACAGCCATTCAGTGAGCGATTGACAGCTTACCTGTGGACTCAGCACTTGATCGACGACTATCACAATGCTACTCAGGCTTATCAAACGTTCTTGGTGAGGGCTCTTCCTCAGACGCGACCCGTCACTCCACGATGGACATTCGTCGTGATCGGGCGAGGCAGTCCAAAGTTGCATCGTCCTCTCTTCCAGCCTCTGGCGACTCACGGAACGCTGTTCACGCAAGTTGATTCCCGCGGAGCGCTAGAAGTCCTGGAGGCTGCGCTGAGGGAGCGTGCGCATCAGTATCCGATGGACTATGGCCACTGGTACATCGATGGTGGCGACCTGCTTCAAGCGGAGGCTGTGGATTCAAGGCTCACCTTCGTGTCGTACAATGCACCTGTTCCCGCCGCGAAACGCGAGTTCACTCTTCTGAACCGCTTCAGCAGGGAAGCGGGGTCGCGGAGCGCGCCAGGGCCGGAAGCTGTAGGGTCTTACATCTCCGGTATGAGCCCTGAGGACCTTGATCTGACAGGAACGAGCTCTGATGTCCCTCTTCGTCGCTTTCAAGTGAACTTGATAACACAGGGTGCAGGCTGCCAGATATTCAGCACTACTTTTGTTCAGTGGGCTGCACGCGAGTGTCTGCATCGCGCACAGCCCCTCACCCTATTTGCACGATTTGCGACGCGCCAGTGCAATGCACCGATGGAGCAGTTGCTCAGTAGGGATCCTCTGAAGCAGCCTCAGGATGCAGAGGGCTCTCTCATCGACGCCGACATGGGTGCCTACTACACATGGATCAACCAGTCTCGTTTGCCGGGTGCCGAGGAGGCGCGCTTCCTGGCGTGGTTCGAAGGGCAATCTGTTGCATGCGCCATCTCTCCGACGCTGCCCGAAGGCACCAGTTCATCGCAATCCATCAACATGGAACAAATCCTGAAGCAGATGGCCTAAGGACGAAAGAAATGCTGGTCAGGCTCCACATGCCGTGGTCATTTCCATCTTACTTCGATCCTTCTTTCAACATAAACGCTGCTGCCTGGAAATCGCCTTTTAGATTCAAGTCGACTCCGTGATCCATCCAGAAGGCGCCGCTCGCAACAACAGGCGTGGCCGTGTCTGTCTTGCCCGAGATCTCTTCAAGCCGGTACATCGCGTCTGGCTTCAGACCTCGAAGATAGATTCGCGGGAAAGGGTAGAGCATGGTGCTTGAGTGCAGAAACGCGAACGTCACGGCGCTCTTTTGATCCGGGGATACCGTCTCGGTTACGGAATGCTCGCTTCCATTTCGTGGTGAGATCAGGCGATACAGAGCGCCACGTTGCACAAGCTCACGAATCTCTTTGTACTGTGCCACCATTCTTTTCGCAGTCGCGAAATCCTCTGACTTCCAGTGGTTCAAGTTCGCTCCGATTCCAAGCGAGCCTTGCATCGAGGAAAGAAAGCGATATTCGAGAGAGAGGGTGCGATTGTTGACCCATGTCGGCGAATCGGTAACCCAGCTCGTCATTATGCCCGGACTGTACGCATAGGTGAAACCATCCTGAATGCTCAGGCGGTCGAAGGCATCGGTATTGTCGGATGGCCATACGTCATCGGTGTATCGCATGATGCCGAGATCAACCCGACTACCGCCGCCGGAGCAGCTTTCAATCTCGACAAGAGGATGTTTTCTGCGTAGTTCGTCGAGGATGGAATAGAGGCTTCGTACATAGTTGATGTAGACCTCCTTCTGCTCTTCCGGCGCAACGACGGCCCATCCGGGCTCAGACCAGTTGCGGTTATAGTCCCACTTGAGAAATGCGATGTCGTTTTTATTCAAGAGTTGGTCAATAGAATCGAAGACATACTGTCGCACATCTGGTCTCGCGAGATTCAGCACCAGTTGATTTCGCGCTTCAGTCCGCGGCCTTCCTGGAAAATTGAGTATCCAGTCCGGGTGTTTCCGGTAGAGATCCGAGTCCGGGTTGACCATCTCCGGTTCAACCCATAGACCAAAATCCATGCCGAGCGAGTGCACTTTGTCGATGAGTGGCTTCAGCCCGTGTGGAAATTTTGTGAAGTTTACATGCCAGTCTCCAAGGCCAGCATGATCATTGGAACGTTCGCCGAACCATCCATCGTCCACGACGAACCGCTCCACTCCGATGCTTGCAGCCTTCTCTGCCAGTTCTTCCTGTCCAGCTTCATCAACCCGGAATCCGGTCGCCTCCCATGAGTTATAGATCACGGGGCGGAGCTTTGGACGTCGCGTGTTGGGCAGAATGCTTCCCAACTCAAACCTGTGGAGCAACCGGGAAGCTCCTCCAACGCCGTCATGCGAATAGCCCGCGTAAAAATACGGTGTTTCCAAGTGCTCCCCCGGATTCAATCTATAGGCAAAATCAAAGCTGTTCGGTCCCCCGGTAACTCTTACCTGCTGAACCGGGTCCTGCTCGACGCTGATCTGCCAGGATCCACTCCATCCTAAGGCACCGAACCATACATCACCGCTGTCTTCATCGTTAGCACCCTCTTTGTCGATCGCAAACCAAGGATTGTTCTGCGCGCCGGTAGAACCGCGGCGGCTCTCAAGGACTATCTTGCCCGGCTGTATCGATTGCTCGCGAAGATTCCATTCGCCGGCCCAGCGGCCCGTCAGGTAGCGTAGCCGGTAGTCTTGCTCGCGCGGAAGAGTCCATGTCCCCGAGGCAATCTGTTCAATCGTCAACGGAAACATTGTTTTGTTTTCCACCTCCGCCGACCGCCGAAGAATCCCCGTCGCCGAATCCATCTCATAGTTCAATTGAACATAAACATTGCGCGATACATCCTTTAGGCGCAACGTGAGATCGTTACCAGTGATGCTGTGTGAGACATACTCGAGTACCAGGTCGCGATTTCCATCCGGGAAAGTGATCTTAAGATCTGGCTCACCATAAAGCCCCCCGCCCCATCCGGTAAACTCCTGCCGCGTCGTGTTGATGGCGAGATCGAATGAGGAGGCCTGCGCATTCGATATTGCCGTAGCAAAGCTGTCTTCCGCATTCAAACGTTCCCCCCAATAGAGAGACTGAACCTGCTTCTTCTCATTAATCCCGAGCACATAGGACACATCGCCTGCTTCGATGCGGAAGACCTTAGTCTGAGGATTGAACTGAATCGATCCGACGGTACTTTGCGCTTGCATCGGCTGGGCAGCAATTATCCCGGATAAAGCCACGTAAAGGACGTACAGTCTGCGGGCGTTTGCCCTGCGCGCAATCCGGGCCCGGCTCAGATGATCCATGGTCTTTCGCTCCTCTGTGCATCGCACGACTTCCTACACTTCCAGGTGCCAATGGAAAGCTTCGCGTTGAACACGTTCTTCTTCTTGAAAAGGAAGTACCTAAACAAAGATCGCAAGTACCGCCGCCTCACGACAAAGCGGCCGTGGACAGAAGGCAACCGCATTACGTCGGAATGCATCGCACTGAGTCGCAAGCGAGTCACTGGATCTCGATGTGAAAAGAAACGGCGCTGTTTATGCGCGACAAAGATTTGTAGTTGACAACACTCCATGCATTCCAATATAGATTCGTAGACGTAAAATGTATACGTAGACATTTTATATTGCTCTTTGAGTTTCGTGCTAGGCGCCCGGTCGATGAAATCTAGGTTCGAAGCTGCTTTCCAGTATTTGAGCCGAAAAGGAGGCCATGAATCATGGTCAGAAATTGCGCAGGTGAATCCACAATAATGCCCTTGGCGCGTGGCTTTTTATCAATGGTCTGTTTTCTAATCGCGTTAGCTGCGTCACCGGCGTTAGCTCAGACTGACCAGGGCGCCATCACGGGCGTTGTCCAGGATGCTCAGGGCGCGGTCATTCCCGGAGCGAAGGTCACTCTCGTCGCTACCGACACCAGCTTTTCGCTTGACCGGACAGCAAATACAAGTGGTGTCTTCGTTTTCTCGCCTGTAAAGATCGGTAATTACAAGCTGATAGCGAACGCACCGTCGTTCCAGACCACTGTGCGTGAAAATCTGCATGTGGACATCCAACAGCGCCTAAACGTCTCGCTGGTACTGCAGCCAGGAGCGGTCACTGAACATGTAACGATCTCGACAGAATCGCCACTGCTCGAAACGCAGACCAGTTCGGTGGGGCAAGTCATTGATACACAGACGATTAACAACACTCCGCTCAATGGCCGCAACTGGGTCTATATCGCGCAGTTGACCGCAGGTGTCGCACCTCCCTTTGGCAACACGCGCGGCAGTGGTACTGGTGATTTTGTAGCCAATGGCCAGAATGCGGAGCAGAACAACTTCATCCTGGATGGTGTGGACAACAACACCAACCTGATTGACTTCCTCAACGGCTCTAGCTTCGTCATGCGCCCACCACCCGACGCGTTAGCGGAATTCAGTCTGCAGACGAGCAACTTCAGCGCCGAGTTCGGCCATTCGGCTGGTGCGGTCATGAGTGCAAGTATTAAATCCGGGACGAACCAAATCCATGGTGACCTGTGGGAATACTTCCGCAACACAAATCTCGAGGCAACGCCATGGAATGCGGAGACCAAAGGCCCCTATCACCAGAATCAGTTCGGGGGCACTCTCGGCTTTCCTGTCTGGACGAATCATCTCTTCTATTTTGGAGACATCGAAGCAAATCGCATTTCGATTGCCTCGCCAAATATCACAAGCGTGCCCACTGCGCTGATGCGTCAGGGAAATTTCACTGAGTTGTTGAATCCATCCCTTACGGGCCAGAATAAGCCGATTCAGCTCTATCAGCCAAACTCAGGCGGCACCAAGACTTTGTCCTGTAACGGCGTCAACAATGTTTTTTGTCCAGCGCAAATCAATGCCGTTGCACAGAACATCCTGAATCTATACCCAAATCCGAATGCAGGAGTTGTCGGACAGACCTACAACAACTACAACGTCAACCTCGGCCAGCAAGACAATACGGTGCAGTGGGACCAGCGACTGGATTGGAATGTGAGCCAGAAAGACCAGGCTTATGCTCGCTATAGTTACGAGCACGAGATCAAGTCCAATGGGCTCCCACTTGGCCCTCTCCTTGACGGTAGCGGCTTTGGCGGCAAGAGCGATATTAATCTTGTACAGAACTTCATGCTCAGCGAAACCCATAGCCTTACTCAGACTCTGACTAACGAGTTCCGCTTTGGCTATAACTGGATTCACTCGCAGTATTTTCAGCCGAACGCGAACAGCAATGCACTTTCCGCAACCCTCGGCCTCGGAGGAGTTCCGAATCTGGGGCCTGGCCTTGGTGGCCTGCCGCTCGGTTACTTCAATGACGGAAGCATCAATCGCTGGGGTTCGGTTGGCACGCAGGACGAAGCGCAAAACGACTATCAGATATTGGATAACGTAAGCAAAACCATCGGCAATCACTCTCTGAAGGCTGGCGTGTCGTTTCAGGCGATCCGCGTCTTCGACCGGTATGCACCCGCTCCGCTTGGGCAGTACTTCTACGGCAACGTCTATACCGGCGCACCGGGTGTAAGCTATACCGGTTATGGGGTCGCCGACTTCCTCAACGATCAGATGAATTCCACCGATATCGCTACTTCTCCGAATATCAACGATGTGCAGTGGTACAACTCCGCCTATTTTCAGGATGACTGGAAGGTCGCTCCTAATCTGACTCTCAATCTCGGCATTCGATACGATCACTACCAGCCCTACAAGGAAAACAGCGGAAGCCAGGCCAGCTTTGTCCAGGCTGCCAATCTGGGCGTCGGCACCGGGACTGGCGTCTATGAACTTCCGTCTCGTTCGCGTAGCGCCGTTCTTGGTGCGTCTTTTCTGACAACGCTCGCCAAAGATAATGTGACCGTCCAGTACGTGGATAACGAGCGATTGGCCTCCGGGCAAGCGCTCGACTTTGCTCCGCGTATTGGTTTCGCTTACCAACCGACGCCAAAGACCGTCGTTCGAAGCGGCTTTGGTCTCTTTTTTGGAGGCTTGCAGAGTCAGGGCAATACAAACCTGGGAACCAATTTCCCGTGGTCGAACTCAGCGAACATATATGCTCCGAGCTGCGTGGCCGGCAATTGTCCGTCGCTGACCAGCCAGGGTATTACGTTGGAGACAGGGTTGGTGGCGAAGACCGGGGCCGGTCTGCAAAACTTCGTATCGACCCCGAGCCTTCACGCTATCGACACCAATGTCAAGACTCCCTACACCATCAACTACAACTTGTCTTTTGAGCAATCGGTCACCGCCAATACAGTCGCGACGCTGAGCTATGTCGGCAACGTCTCGCGCCACCTTCCCCTGTACTACGATCCAAATACGGTGCGGGGTCTCTACGCGCCCGGCACAAACACTCAACAATATCAACCGTTCCCCGATCTAGGCGGTATCGGAACGATTCACTACGGCGGCGTCAGCGATTACAACTCGCTGCAGGCGAAGCTGGAGAAGCGCATGTCCCACGGCCTGAGCTTTCTTGCAACGTACACCTGGGCCCACGCGTTGGACGATGCCAGCGATGCGGGTGGTCTAAGTACTGCCGTCGGCGACCGCAACATGGCGCTGATCCCATACACTCAGGAATACACCAACTCGCCTTACGATGTTCGCCAGCGGTTTACGCTGAACGGCAACTATCAACTGCCATTCGGAAAGGGCAGGGCCTACCTGAATAAGTCGCTTTGGGAAGACGAGGTAATCGGTGGCTGGTCCTCAAGCCTGACGTTTGCGGCCCAGACTGGTACGCCATTCACCGTGTCTCCCGACAACAGCACGGCCGCCGGAGGAGGAGCAAGAGCTATCAAGGTTCGTGATCCATTTGTCGCTGGAGGAAGTCCAGATCTGGTAAATAACCCTGGGGTGACGTGTGCGGCAAAGACAAAAACAAAGGCAAATTGGTACAACCCCTGTGCATTCGCCAATCCGCTACCCGGCAGTGATGTAGGGACTATATTCAAATCTCCGGTGACCGATCAAGCAACGGCGATTGCATTGCTTGGTGGCACGTCAAACACGATTTACGGTCCTGGCTACTACAGTATCAATATGTCTCTCTTCAAGAACTTCATCGTGTTTCGGGAGCAGTACCTGCAGTTCCGCGCGGATGCCTTCAACCTGTTAAATCATCCGACGCTCGGCAATCCATCCAATAGCGGCAACACTTCAAACGGCGGCCAGATCACTGGGCCGAAATTCTTCCAAAACAACACTCCAGACGCACGCTTCCTGCAACTCTCGTTGAAATACGCATTCTAAGTATTATTTGCGGAGACAGAACGGAGCTGTTCCGTTCTGTCTCCCGAGCCTCAATCGCACGTCGCGGAAATCCTTAATGAAGAGTAGTTCGCGCTTTCAGCTAAATTCAGCAAGAGCCATTGTGGCGGCTCTTGCCATCGTTACGTGGCCTGTTGATCTTCGGGCCGCCGCCCAGGAAAACGGGTCTGCTGCAGCGCCGGTGGTGACGTTTCAGAATAACTCGCTGACGGTTAAGGATCACCGCGCAACCGGCCTAATGGATATTGTGTGGCACGACGGTCACAAGTTACTCGGCCTCAGCAGCGGAGCGCTTCTCGAGGACGGACGACAGATTTCGACCACAACTTATCATTTGCACGAAGTTGAGAAGCCACAGCGTGTTGCAAGCCCTGTCGCCGCACAGTCGTATACGATTCGAAGCTTCGCTCCTGGCTTGCCTGATATCATCCAGCGCCTCTGGCTCTATGACAATCAGCCCTCGATAGCCATCGAGGCAGAGCTAATCGCGAAGAGCGGTCAAATCGGCACCAGACACTTCGACACTGTTCTGTTAGATGGTCCGAACTCTATTGAAGTGGGCGACCCACCAGGGTCCCTTCGTGTGCTGCACGTTCCCTTCGACAACGACATGTGGTTCCGTTACAACAGCGTTGCTGTTGCCGAGATGAAGCCTGCCCAACCAGTCACCAGCAACGAAGTCACGGCGATCTACTCCAACACAAGCCGGCAAGCTATCATCCTCGGCTCCATCACGCACGATACCTGGAAGGCAGCTATCGAAGCGCACGCTGAAGCAGGCCAACTCAGCGGCCTCGATGTCTACGGTGGGATCTCCTCCCCGACCGGGATACGAACGGATACGCATGACACGATCCCGCACGGTATCGTGAGCGGTGCCCGCGTGCTTTCACCCCGCATCTTCATTGGGTCTTACGCTGACTGGCGCGATGGACTGGAAGCCTACGGTGCCGCCAACGCGGCCATCCATCCGCCTCTCCGGTGGGCCGCCGGAGCCCCCATGGGATGGAATAGTTGGGCCGCCTATGGCGGTAAGATCAACGACCATCGCTATCTCGGAGCCGCAGCCTTTGTTCGTGACACTCTCGTCCCTCTGGGCTTTGGCAATCACAAGGTTGTCTACATTAACCTCGACGCCTTCTGGTCGAACCTCGATGCGGTGCAACTAAGCGACGCAGTCGCGACCATCAAGAGCATGCACGCGGCGGACGGCACCCGCTTCGCACCCGGAATCTACTGGACACCGTTCGTCTACTGGTCCGACGATCTTGATGCATACGTTGAAGGCACCGGCATGAGGTACCGCTATCGCGACATTCTCCTCAAGGCGCCCGACGGCTCCATACTTCCGAAAGTTGACGGCGGCTTGGCGATCGACCCATCGCATCCCGGGGAGAGGGCGCGCATTAACTACTTTGTGCAACAGTTTCAGCGACTAGGTTTCGAGTACCTCAAGCTCGATTTTCTCTCGCACGGTGCGCTCGAGGGTGCCCACTACGACCCGTCGATCCAGACCGGCATCGAGGCCTACAACGCAGGCATGAAGCAGATCGTCGACGAGACCGCGGGTCGCATGTTCCTGAGTCTCTCCATCGCACCGCTCTTTCCGTCCGGCTACGGGAACGCAAGGCGCCTCTCCTGCGATACCAAGGGACACATGAGTGGAGGCGATCAATCCAGTGAGTACATGCTCAACTCGCTCACCTACGGATGGTGGAGCAGTCAGAATCTTTACATCACCGATCCTGATCACGTTGTCCTCGGCGAGCAGGCAGATCTGGGCGCCCGCAACGTAGCTGAGGGCAAGAGCCGCCTTCTCTCCGCGATTATCAGTGGGGGCATGATTCTCGACAGCAGCCGTCTGGCCGATGACCCGCAAGGCCGCGAGTTTGCGCAATCGGTCTACAACAATCGCCCGTGGCTTGCGGTTGCCGCGGAGAACAAGACATTCCGTCCCATAGAAGGTGACACCGGAGACAAGGCAACGAACGCCTTCATGCGCAACACCCCACACGGAGCCTACATCGCGCTCTTCAACTATGACGAAAAGCACCCGAGCACAGTGAGTGTGCCCTTCAGCCGAATCGACACATCAATAACCAATGCGTCGTCGGTTACCGTAATCGACGTCACATCCGGCAAAGCCATGAAATCCGCCTCCAACAATCTGACAATCGAACTCCAGCCCTACGAGTCGACCCTCGTCGAACTCCGTTGGAAGCAATAGTGCCACCGGCACAGTATCCGAAGGACCTGAAGTGACGACCACAAGACGCGAATTCGTGCTTGGCTCCGCGGCCCTGGCAGTTTGCCGCTCTCAAATCTCGCAAGCGACGACAAGTCCCGCAAGTCAGAAAACAGAACTCTGGTTCGCAACCCCCGCCAGCCGATGGATGGAAGCCCTGCCCCTTGGCAACGGGCGTATTGGGGTGATGGCGTATGGCGGCGCTGCAACCGAGCGCCTCGACCTCACCGAATCGACTGTCTGGTCGGGCGCGCCCAGCGCCAACAACATTAGTCCAACAGCGCTGGAGAACCTCCCTCGCATCCGCCAACTCATGTTCGACGGCAAGTTCGCAGAGGGGGGCGAGCTCTGCAAGCAACATCTTCTCGGCAGACCCGATTCCTTTGGCACGCACCTCCCAATGGCGACCCTCGAACTCGCTTTCGATGGCGATCAGTTAGCGCATGACTATCGCCGATCGCTCAATCTCGACGAAGCTATCGCATATGTCGACTACACAAACGGGGATCTCCGGTTCCAGCGCGAGTCCTTCGCCTCAAACCCCGCGGACATCTTTGTTAACCATGTCACCTGCAATAAGCCGGCATCCATCAATTGCACCGTCTCTTTCGCCAAGCTCACTCTCCCCGGCGAAGTAACGACCATGGGGAACAATCAAATCGTCCTGAACGGGTGCGCTTTCGAACATCTCCACAGCAATGGCAAGCAAGGCGTCACCTTCGTCGCCTGCGTGCAGATTCTGACCGAGGGCGGACAGGTGATCGCACACAACGGCGCCATCCAGGTGCGCAACGCCACCTCCATGACGATCCACGTTGCAATCGCTACAAACTATCGCGGCACCGATCCTGCGGCACGTTGTGCGGGCACTCTCGAGTCCGTCCGCAAAACGACCTACGCTCAACTTCGCGCCTCTCATATCGCGGATCACCAAGCTCTCTTTCAGCGGATGTCAATCGACCTCGGTACTAATCCTGCAGCGGAGATCAAGCCGACAGATCAGCGACACAAGGCTGTTGGCACCGGTGAATCCGATCCCGGTCTATCCGCGCTCTTCTTCCAATACGGTCGCTACCTCACTATCGCCGGGTCGCGCCCCAACTCTCCTCTGCCTCTTGCCCTGCAGGGCATCTGGAACGATGGTCTTGCTTCCAGCATGGGTTGGACGGACGATTTCCACCTCGACATCAACACCCAGCAGAATTACTGGCTGGCCGAGGTTGGCAACCTTTCGGAGTGCCAGATTCCTCTCTTCGACTTCATCGACGAAATCCGCGCCAGCGGCCGACCCACCGCAATCAAGATGTACGGTTCACCCGGCTGGGTCGCTCACGTCGTCACCAACCCATGGGGATTTACGGCGGCTGGCTGGGGCCTCGGCTGGGGTATCTTCCCTACGGGTGGTCTGTGGCTCGCACTGCAGTTGTGGCAGCACTATCGCTTCACCGCCGACCAGCAATTTCTTCAACAGCGCGTCTATCCCGTTTTCAAGGAGGCCGCCGAGTTCTTCCTCGCGTATATGGTTCCTCACCCGCACCATGGGTGGCTTGTCACCGGCCCCTCAGTCTCTCCCGAAAACTGGTTCATCGCCCCCGACGGCAAGCATTGCGCCGAGTCGATGGGCACTACCTGTGACCGCGTCTTCGTTCACGCACTTCTTAGCGTCTGCATTGAAGCTTCGAAGACTCTCGGCATCGACGAGGGCTTTCGCGCCAAAGCCCAAGAAGCTCTTGAGCAACTACCGCCCTTCCAAATCGGAAAGCACGGTCAACTCCAGGAATGGCTCGAAGACTTCGACGAAGCCGAACCGGGCCATCGACACATGTCGCATCTCATGGCGCTCTACCCCGAGGAACAAATCTCGCCGTCGACCACACCCGCGTTAGCTGCGGCGGCCCGCATCACCATCCAGCGCCGCATCAGTCAGCCCAATTGGGAGGACTCAGAGTGGGGTCGCGCGAACCTCGTCAACTTCTATGCACGCCTCTTGGACGCAGAGGCTGCGCATCGCCAACTCCTGGGTCTCCTTGCCAACGCTGCAGAGGACTCACTCCTCACCTACTCACGTGGCGGAGTCGCCGGAGCAGAAAGCAACATTTTCTCGCTTGACGGAAACACTGCGGGCGCCGCGGGCATCGCCGAAATGCTTCTCCAATCGCATGCCGGCGGGATCCATCTTCTGCCAGCACTTCCGTCCGCCTGGCCTAAGGGGCACATCACAGGTCTCTGCGCTCGCGGAGGCGTGGAAGTCTCGCTCGTCTGGACAACCGGCAAGCTCGTCTCCGCGACCCTGAAGGGCAAGAGAACAGGAACCCATAAGATCCACTACGGCGCAAGCACCGCCCAACTCACATTACTCGCGGGCCACGCCCTCACTATCTCCGCCGCAACTTTCAAGGCGCATGATTAGTAAGAAGATGCGAAGGAAACAAATGAAGCTTCATTGCCCAAATTTCTTGCTTATCCTGGTATGCATCGTCGGACTGGCGCTGCCGCATGCCTCGGCCCAATTTGACAAGCACAATCATGCATCGCGCCCGGAAGAAATTGAATGGACCTGGGAGGTTCGCCCGTCCCACGTCGACGCAAGACTGCCAAACATCCTTCTGGTAGGTGACTCCATTTCGCGAAACTACTTTCCCGAAGTGGAGCACCAGCTCGCGAACGTTGCCAACGTCTACCTCTTCGCAAGCTCCACGGCTGTTGGAGATCCACGCCTTCCGCGGCAGCTGGCTGAGTTCGCCTCCATGGAGGGCGTCTCTTTCGGGGTCGTACACTTCAACAACGGGATGCATGGCTGGACATATACAGAGACCGAATACAAGCAAGCGTTCCCCTCCTATCTCCAGGCAATCCACAAGATTGCGCCGCGCGCCTCTCTTATTTGGGCGACTACTACTCCGGTCAAATCCGAGACCGCTCCCGGACCGACGAATGCCCGCATCGAGGCCAGAAATGCGATCGCGCTTACATTTGTCAGGAAAGCTGAAATCCCAGTCGATGACCAACACGAACTCATGACACATCACGCGGACCAGTACCAAGACAACGTTCATTTCAATCCAGCGGGAGCCGCGGTCCAAGGGCGGCAAGTGGCACACGCAATTCAGACCTCCCTACTGTCCTCCGGCCGCAGATGAGTCCAATGAACGGGTGCCGGAAGACGGCGAGCGTCGTACGGATCGACGACTGCGTGATGATTCTAGGGCTTGGCTGGATCGGATCGTGATGAATGTTTTGACGTCTATTGGAGCGGGCACGTTCCATCCCGAACCTAGAGCTTGCTTAGCAGACAGACCCGTATGGTCCAGCCAGCACGCATATAAAATGCTTGCTCGATCCGGACCGGGACGAGTTGGGCATCGAGCAAGGATGCCTCGCTCGTCCTCAGGGCATCTTCAGAAAGTCTGCCGAACCGTGAGCACCAGCGGACGACGCCAACCTCAGAATCTCGTCGCGCCGAGTCCATTCGATCCGAGGCGGGAGATCAGCCACTTCCGTATCTCGGGCCCTGACAATGCTTGCACCGTCCTGATCCCGCAGTTGTGCCGGCAGTATGGGGTCGGTTACCACGCACAGTTTGAATTCCTTCCCTCGCAAACCAGTATTTCGGAACTGGTGGAACGTGGGCAACTCGATCTTATTCTTCAGATTGATGACGGGCTTCTGCCCGTGCACTTTCACTCGGAAAGGCTCGATCGCGAAGATTGGGTTTGCGTCGTCGCGCGTGACAGCCACGTTGGAGACCGACTTTCGTTAGAGCAATACCTGGCAGCGAGTCACATTGTTGTTGCTACGTATGGCGGCGTGCAAACAATTCCTTATCCGCGAAGTACCGGAACAGCGATCCTTCCGCCACGGCCGCAGCCTTGGCAACACTAGCAATGGACGCGCTGATGCCGTCTTCAGCAATCATGTTGGTGGCTGCACGGAACATGGCAGCTCGCTTGTCTCCGGTCTTCGGTCGCGGCATGGCTGCCATAGCATAGCCCGCCTAGTCGAAGACGGCACGCTTGGCCGCTTGTCCGATAGCCAACTGATGGGGATGCGACCGACATTTGCTGACTCAAAGTTGACCAACGGTTCGGAGCGCGGTTAGTCGCAGCCCCGGCGAACGGTCTGAATCGACCACGGAAAGCAGTGGGTCACGCGGACGACATCAGGAGATCAAACAAGGATTGGATCAGGATGCGCGTGTTTTTCTGGGGAAGTTCCGGGCCAAGGATCTTCTGGGTAACGGCCAGGCCATGAGCAAGGTTCAGCATCACCATGCTGAAATCTTCCGGCTTCAGGCTCGAAGTGATTTCGGAAGATCGCAACAGGCTCCGAAAGAGCTCTCCTCCGTCGCGAATCTGCTGCCGATGCACATCGATAAAGCTTTGCCGGATCCGTTCGTTGCGCAGACTTTCGGCCTCAAATTCAGCACGAAGCACGATCCAATCCCGGTCGGTAATCAGGTCAGCAATTGTGTCGCGCATTTTCTTCAGCCGCCCCTTGGCTGAAGATTCTTCCCTGAGGATCGAACGAAAGACATTCAGATGGCGGGCCTGTTCCTCCTGAATTACGGCGAGAAACAATTCCTCCTTGCCATCGAAGTTCGAATAGAGGGCACCTCGGGAATACCCGGCATCTTCGGCGATCTTCTCTGCCACGGCACCGCCAAGCCCATAGCGCAGAAAATGCGCACGTCCCACGGCGATCAGTGTGGCACGGGTCACCGCCCTGCTCTGCTCGCGCGTCAATCGCCTGCGTGGTTGGCTGATGGGTACAGGCATTTTTTCTCTTGGCCTCCTGTCAAGGAATCCGGCTGACACCGCTGTCTGCCTGGAAAGGCAGGACCCTAGATCCCCAGCAGAGTGAACACTCTACATCTGGATGCAACTATATTACCTCCGTTTCTGGGGACGCTTCTCGCCCAACCTGGCCTGCGCTGAGCAGTTGAATCCTAGTTGCATTCAGATACATCGTGTATCTGTACATGCACTGGCCACCTATGGGAGAAGCCAACGGATGACGGCAGAGGTTGGTAACAGCGGGCGATGGAAACCTGACGTCAATCCCTGGCTGATTGCGGCGACTGTGGCCCTGGCGGCCTTCATGGAGGTTCTCGATACCTCGATTGCGAATGTCGCCCTTCCACACATCGCCGGCGACCTGGGTGCCAGCACCAGTCAGGGAACCTGGGTCCTTACGAGCTATCTGGTCTCGAACGCGATCATCCTTCCGGTCGGGGCATGGGCGTCGAGTGTAATTGGCCGCAAAAACTTCTTTTTGCTCTGCATCACCATTTTTACAGTCGCCAGCTTTCTCTGCGGCATTGCACCGACACTTCCGATCTTGCTCCTTGTACGTGTCCTTCAGGGTGTTGGCGGCGGCGGCCTACAGCCGATGGCGCAGGCCATCATGGCAGATTCGTTTGAACCAAGGAAACGGGGCCAGGCCTTTGCACTCTATGGCCTTGTTGCGGTGCTTGCGCCGTCCCTCGGACCGACAATCGGTGGTTGGATCACCGACAACTACTCGTGGCGATGGATCTTCTACATCAATCTGCCAGTTGGCTTGATCGCCTTTTTCCTGGTCACCCGTTTGGTCCAGGATCCTCCCTGGATCAAAGCCGACATCACCAATCTCAGGAAACTGGATTACATCGGCCTCGGACTGCTGACGGTCGCTATGGGCGGCATGCAGATCATGCTCGACAAGGGAGAGGAGAACGACTGGTTCGCCTCGTCTTTTATCCGCATTTTCTGCTTTCTCTTCGTCGTGGGCATGGCCGGCCTGATCTGGTGGCAGTGGCGGGCCAAGAACCCCATCATGAACCTGCGGCTGTTCAAGTACAAAAACTTCGCCATCTGCTGCTTCCTGATGATTCTGGTCGGTGGTGTCCTGAATGCCGCGACAGTGTTGGAGCCTCAGTTTCTTCAGCAGTTGATGGGCTACACAGCAACCCGGGCCGGCGAGGCGCTAGCGTGCGGGGGACTCGTTTTGCTCGTCGTAATGCCCTTGGCGGGCACAGCGACTGGCAGGTTTCCCGCAAGAAATATGGCTGCATTCGGCTTCACCTGCTTTACTTGGGCCTTCTACTACACCTCGACGCACTTCACGCTCACCATGACGTTTGGTTTCGCGTCCTGGCTGCGTGTGCTTCAAATGTTCTCGATCCCGTTCTGTTTTATTGCCATAACCACTGCGGCCTATGTCGGCCTTCCAAAAGAGACGAGCAATCAGGTATCCGGGATCATCAACTTCGTCCGCAACGTCGGCGGCAGCATTTTCATCGCGGCCACAGGAGCAGTCGTGACCAACCGCTCTCTAGTCCACCAGGCCCACCTGCAGGAGTACATGCAGCCTGGCAATCCTGCGTTCGTCAACCGTGTCAACGTGCTTACTTCATTCTTCGGCGGGAGTGGCAGAGGGCCGGGTCCGGGCCTGATGGCACGAGCCGCGATCTATCAGCAACTGAATCGACAGGCGGGTGCTATGTCTTATCAGGACATCTATTTTCTCCTCGCTTGCATGTCGGCTGGTATGTTTGGATGCGCGTTCCTCCTCAGCAAGAACAAGCCCGGCGCAGGCGCTCCTGCAGGAGAAGCAATGAATTAATAGCACGCCGCGTCATCAAACCGTGATGGGCCAAACAGATTGAGAAACATTGGCGGACCCATTAGACAAACCGGGAGCGTTTTGATGCAAAATCGCCAATGCACTCGTCGAGGAGCAATTGACAACCAGATGCCTTAGGCAAGGCCGACATTTGGTAGTTAGTAGTCTGTGTCCGTCAGAAATCTGCTTGGCAAGCACTTCTATTTCTTAGAGAGACGTCTGACCTCGTGCTCGACGGAGTCTTAGTCTCCACCCATGCCGTTGGTCGTTTTCGCGTGGAGATGGCCCCGCAATGATGCCGGGTCTTGCAAGACGAGGGTCTGCAAGACCTGTCTAGCCGGCAACCGATCTGCGCCACCGCGCTTTGTTAGTCACAGTCGGGAGTCTGTCCGCACTTCCACGGTTGTTCAATCATTGCGGAGGAGCGAATTCGACAAGACAGTGACATTCTCTTTACCGCGACGTGACAATCCTTGACTGAGGGCTCGGTAGGCTCAAGGGCAGAGTCGTTCCTCTCGGGCGGCAGTTTAGAATCCGCAAGTTTGCGTGCCGGCTTGGATGCCCACTTTGAATACCGATCTCGCTTCGAACTACCTGAGTAGAGAGCAGTTGTTGCGCGAGGCTGTGCTGCTGACGTTTTGTGATCCTTTGCCCGACCAATGCGGGCGACTGCAGACTCTCTCGGAGAGGCAGTGGAAAAGGCTACTCTGTTGGCTCGACATCAGCGGACTTGCCCTGTACTTCCTCGATCGAATGGTGGAGTTGCGACTCTGTAATATTCTGCCGCCTGGTGTCCTGGGACGTTTGCAGCAGAATCTGCACGACAATATTGGCCGAACGCGCGGAATGGCTGCGGAATCGGTAGCAATCCAACGGGAGTTCCAGAGATCCGGTCTGTTGTATGCGACGCTGAAAGGATTTTCGCTATGCCCGGGTTCGGTACCGAGGGCGGAATTGCGGCATCAGTTTGACCTTGATTTTCTCATGGCCGAAGAGAGTGTCTCAGAGGCACGGCAGGTTCTGGAACGCAGAGGCTACCGGCTGTACGCAATCAGCGGCAGGAGCTTGGAGTTCAAGATAAACGAGAGGCCTGTTGTTTCGCTGAATGATCTGTATAAGGATTCGCCGGGACGGGCGGTAGAGTTGCACATTGAAGCATCGGTCCCGGGGCGCCACGGCTTGCTGGGCCGTATTGAGAAGCGCGATTTTTGCGGTATACGCATGCCGGTACTATCACCCGTCGATCTATTTCTGGGCCAGGGACTGCATGTGTACAAGCACGTATTTAGCGAGTTCTCACGGGCGGCACATCTACTTGAGTTCCGTCGTCATGTGCTGCTTCGCAGAAATGACGAAAGGTTCTGGGATGAGCTTCGATCCATCGCCGAGGAGAATCCCCGGGCGGTGCTCGGGCTCGGCGTGGTTACACAATTGATCACGCGCGTGACGGGCGAATTCGCGCCCGAAGCACTTACGAACTGGACCGTCAATCGCCTTCCCGCGTCCGCGCAGCTTTGGATCAACATGTATGGACGCCGTGTTGTTTTCGACAAGTTTCCAGGGAGCAAGCTCTATCTGCTACTGCAGAACGAGTTGGAGTCCGCCGGCGTTCCATCGAAGCGTTCCCTACGGCAGTCGTTGTTGCCCCGGCGGCTGCCGCCCGCGATTATTCGGGCGTCTTCCCGAGAGACCCTATCCTCGCGAATTGACCGCTATCGCCTGCAACTCAGCTTTATTCTTGGCCGGTTGCGCTTTCACATCGTGGAAGGAGCTCGATACACATGGGAGTCGTACCGTTGGCGCCAAAACATGAATCGGCCTACATTATGATGCCTGACTTACGCCCAGCCGCCATTGCGTTCGAAGCAATCGCGCCGACATTCGACTCCCGCTTTAGTGGCTGGCACAGTGTTGCGGCGCAACGCCGTGCGGTGCGGGCCGAGTTACTGCGCGAATTTCCAAAGGGTGGCCGGATCCTGGAACTAGGCGGTGGCACGGGCATAGACGCGACGTTCCTGGCGGAGCGCGGATTCGATGTACTTCTGACGGACCCCTCGCCGACCATGGTAGAGCTGGCGAAGGCAAAGCTTGTGCCTCTGGGCTCGCGGGCCAAGATTGCCGCCGGCGAGGACATGGAGGAGTTTGCAGGCAATCATCTTGCTGGGGGTGGGACGCAATTCGATGGAGCGTTTTCGAATTTTGCGCCACTGAATTGCGTTGCGGATCTGGGCCCTGTGGCACGGGGGCTAGCCCGTATGCTGAAGCCCGGGGCTTCGGCGATGCTCGTGCTGTTTGGCACCTTTTGTCCCGGCGAGATGATTGTAGAGGTGCTGCGCGGCCGGCCACATCTGGCGCTGCGACGCTGCAAGCGCGGAGCCGCTCCAGCACGTCTGGCGAAGCACGAGTTTGAGGTCGTTTATCACCGCCGCGCCGAGTTGATGAATGCCTTCGCTCCGTGGTTTGTGCTGGAGAGGCGGGTCGGCATCGGCGTGGCTCTCCCACCGAGCGCTGCCGAACCGTGGATTTCGGAGTGGCCGCATTTGCTGGCCGCGATGGAGATGTTCGACCGTGGGTTTGCGCGACCACTGGCGATTCTGGGCGATCACGTTCTGTATCAATTTCGCCGGACGAACTCCGTCTAGCCCTCGACAATGGAATGACCATTTCAAGACATTCTGGCGACACTTTCACGAGTGTGGAAAGCTACCTTCAGACAGGTTCACTAATTAGCGTGCTTGTCGTGAGCCATGGACAATATGCGAGTGTCGAGGGGCCATCCCGAGTTGATAAGACTACGACAAATTGCCGATGTACGCTTTCCAACACGTTGGGCGGATTTTCGCCTATTAGCTTTCGAGGGCGTCCATGAACGGAATGAAGCAGGCGAAGAACGCATGGAAACTGCGCTAGCGCTGGTCCTTGGCGATATCCATAGCTCGCCTCCGGTTGTTCGTATTCATTCCCAATGCACGACTGGGGATGTTTTCCACTCGTTGCGATGCGACTGTCGCGATCAGCTTCATCTTGCGATGCGAGCGATCGCGGATGAGGGGGTGGGGATGATCCTCTATGAGCATCAGGAAGGCCGCGGCATAGGCCTGATGGAGAAGCTGCGCGCATACGAGCTCCAGGACCAGGGGCTCGACACCATCGACGCGAATCTTCGATTAGGGCACGCGATCGACCTGCGCGACTATGCATTGCCGGTGCAGATTCTTCGGTTTCTTAACGTGCGCTCGGTGCGGTTGATGACAAACAATCCTGAAAAGATCGACGCCGTACTGTCGTCGGGGATCGAGATCGTGGAGCGCGTGAGCGCTGATGTTCCGGGCAGTCCCCATTCCGAACACTACGTTGCGACTAAACGCGAGCGGCTGGGTCACCTGTCGAACCCGGTGAGGATGCTGCCCGAGACTGCTCGCCTGTAGTCCGTGAGCTGGGTTGCGGTGAGGTCGGGAGTGTTGGTGGAGAACTCGCGGCCGGGCATAAACAGCCAAAATTGCTGGTACTGATTGAACGGTAAAGGGATGACATTGAGTTGACAATCCCGAGACAACTGCATGTGCAGCGCCGGGCTACGCTACTTCCACAGGCGGAATCCGCCAATTGCGTCATTGCGTCAGACACGCCGGCGGGGCGCCTAAGTAAGTCCGATCGGCGTGAAAAACGAAACGATCCGAGGTTATGCTTTGGCACAAGTCCTACTCACACACTCCTACCATCTTCCGTATGACTCGAAACAACTGCGCAAGATGCAGCCCTATACGCCGATAGGCACGCTGTATGCGGCTACGGCGCTACGGGGAGAGGGTATCTCGGTTACGTCATTCGATTCGATGCTTGAAGATCCGTCCGCAAAGTTCACCGCAATGCTGGAGGAGCACCGGCCGAAGATTGTGGCGGTGTATGAGGATGACTTCAACTTTCTTTCGAAGATGTGCCTGACGCGGATGAGGGAAGTGGCCTGGGAGATGGCGAAGGTTGCCCATGCCATTGGTGCGATCGCGATTGTTCACGGGTCGGATTCGACGGATAATTCTACTCTGTTCCTGGAGAACGGCTTCGACTATGTGCTCTGCGGAGAGGCGGAGGCGACTCTGGTGCAGCTATGCTCGTCCATCCTGCGCGGTGAAGAGGTGCCGGCGATAGAAGGCATGGTCACACTCGACGAGCACGGCCAGCCAATACAGAGTCTGCAGCGGCTTGCAAAGAATCCTCGGTGGGCGGAACTTGCGTTGCCCTCGCGCGATCTGATTGACCTTGAGCCGTATCGTGCGGCATGGGTGAGAGAGCACGGCTATTTTTCGACGAATATGGTCGCCAGTCGCGGGTGCCCCTACCATTGCAACTGGTGTGCCAAACCGATCTCCGGCAACAAATTTCATCTGCGTCCGGCATCGGTGGTTGCCGAAGAGATGAAGATGCTGAAGGTGGGCGCGGGCGTCCAGCATATCTGGTTCGGCGACGACGTCTTCGCGCTGAATCATCATTGGGTGCGCGAGTTTGCCGAGGAAGTTACGAGACGGGATGCTGCCCTGCCGTTCAAGGTTCAGTCGCGCGCAGATCTGATGAGCGAGGAGACTGTTGGGAATCTGAAGGTCGCGGGATGTGCAGAGGTCTGGATGGGAGTTGAATCCGGTGCGCAGAGTGTGCTGAACGCGATGGATAAGGGGCTAACGCTTTCCTCCGTGATTGCGGCTAGGCAGCGCCTGAAGGAGGCTGGGATTCGAGCGTGCTTCTTTCTGCAGTTCGGCTATCCGGGAGAAACCTGGGTGGAGTTGCAGGAGACGATCGCATTTGTCCGCGAAATGCGCCCCGACGATGTCGGAATTTCATTTTCTTATCCGTTGCCTGGCACGGTATTTTATGAGCGCGTGAGGGCGCAGTTGGGCCAGAAACGTAACTGGACTGACAGCGATGATCTTTGCATCATGTTCAGGGCAGCTTACACAACCGAGTTCTATCGTGCGGTACGCGATGCTCTCCATGCCGAGGTTGATTCCTGGCTTGAGTCTGAGGTGTCTTACCAGACAAAGAGCCGGGTCGAGAAGATGTGGCGCAACGTCTATGAACTAGAGCCAATGAGTCGAGATGCTGAGGCCCTCGGCTCTCTTGACCCTCCCCCGATATATCCTTCCTCTGCGTTTGTGCCTCTCGAGCATTTGGTGTCGCTCAGGGAGGCGTAGATGGAGGAAGCTCTCCTAACTCGGGTCCCATATCTGCGCGACGCCCCACTTCAGTTCGACGTCCGGGTGCAGTGCCCTCGCTGCAGGACGGCACTGATCGGGCTGAGTTGCATGCAATGCGGGTTACGAATGTGGACCAGCAATGGCATTGTGCATGCGCTTCCACCAGAGCGTGCAGCGCATTTTGCACCGTTCATGCAGGACTACGAACACATTAGGGCGGTAGAGGGTCGGGGCAGCGAGAGCCAGGAGTTTTATCTCGGCCTTCCGTATAGGGACAGTTCCGGGCGGAATAGTGGCCAGTGGCATATCAGGGCGCGAAGTTACGACTGTTTGATCAACCATATTTTAAAAGCGCCGGGACGTCGTAGAACGGTTCTGGATATCGGTGCGGGCAACTGCTGGATGAGCTTTCGCCTGGCGCTGCTTGGATATCGTCCCGTCGCAGTGGACCTATTGACCAATGAGAATGACGGTCTCGGCGCCGCCGTGCACTACCAAGACTCGCTGGCCGAGCTATTTCCGCGATTTCAAGCTGAGATCACACGTCTGCCGTTTCAGGATGAGCAGTTTGATGTAGTCATCTTCAATGCGTCTTTCCACTATTCCGAAGACTACGAGGCCAGCCTGCGGGAAGCGTTTCGATGTCTTAGACGCGGCGGCATAGTGGTCATCAGCGATACTGCCTGGTACTCGCGCGTGGAGAGCGGAAGGAAGATGGTCGCCGAGCGGCAGGCCGCTTTTCTGCAGAAGTACGATACTGCTTCGGATTCGATTCGAAGCCTTGAATTTCTGACCGATGAGCGACTGCGAGCGTTGGAAAAGCAGCTATCGATTCACTGGACCACATTCTCTCCGCGGTACGGTTTGAAGTGGGCGATGCGCCCGTTGATGGCTCGTCTACGGGGCAGACGCGAACCTGCACGGTTTCGGATCTACACAGCGAGGAAAGATGCATGACCCTGGCCCGATCGCGAGGGACGCTCGCTCAACGCTGATTCGCGGAGCGCGGTGCGAACTCGGACCACGGGAAAGTCTGCGTGCTTCCATCCAGATCACCGATGGACGTGTGACCAGTATTGGGGCGGAGTCATGTTTTACTTCTGCCTCTAACTCCGGACACGGCGAGATTGACCTGAGTGGCTTCCTTATCATGCCTGGGTTCATCAATGCGCATGATCATCTGCAGTTCGCTCTTCACCCCAGGCTCGCAGATCCGCCCTATCGGAATTATGTTGAGTGGGGCGAGGATATACACGCCAAATTTCCCGAGGTCTTTGCTAGGCATCGGGCCGTGCCGAAGGATGTGCGCCTGTGGTGGGGCGGCCTGAGGAATCTGCTCTGCGGCGTGACGACAGTAAGCCACCATGACCCACTGTGGCCGGAGCTGCAGCGAAAGGATTTTCCGGTAAGAGTGGTTCATGACTATGGTTGGGGACATTCTGTGGCGCTCAGCCGAGATCTGCGTCATGCGCGCTCCGCTACACCAGCGGGAAGCGCGTTCATTGTGCATGCATGCGAAGGAGTCGACGGGCATGCTCGCGATGAACTTTTCAAGCTTGATCGGTGGGGGCTTCTGGATGCCAACACGGTGTTGGTACACGGTCTGGCCGTCGATGAAGACGGCGTTGAACTCATCAAGGCACGCGGGGCGTCGCTTATTGTCTGCCCATCTTCGAACGAGTTCCTTTTCGGGAGACTGCCTGACGCGGCGGTCTTTGGCGCGATTGACAAAGTCGCATTGGGAAGCGATTCTCCACTGACCTCGGAAGGTGATCTGCTGGACGAAGTCCGATTTGCGATGCGATATTGCGAGATCTTACCTCAGGCAGCCTATCGCATGGTGACAGATTCTCCCGCCGCGATGCTTAGGCTGGTCAATGCTGAAGGTTCCATCAAAGTGTCCGGCGTAGGAGATCTGATTGCTGTGCGAGACACCAATCAAGTTGCAACTGACGGACTGCGGACGATGTCTATGGCCGATGTGGAGTTCGTCATGATTGGCGGAACTGTGCACCTCGCTTCGGACGCGGTCTTCGACAGGCTTCCGCTTTCTGAGGCGCGGGAGTTGGAGCCATTATGGATTGACGGCACTGTCCGTTGGCTGCGCGCACCAGTGAAAGCGCTCCTGCAAAGTGCCGAAGCAGTTCTGGGCGTCGGGGAAGTGCGCTTGGGAGGTAAGCCGGTTCGCATTCCGGAGTACCTGGAGGCTAAACATGCCTGCTGAACTGTTAGCTCAAACAGAGAGCGGTATCGCGTCGGCGGGAGCAGGGATTGTTAGCCTGCCGATCCTCCTGCTGAATGTCCATGAACACTGTAACTGCCGGTGCTTGATGTGCGATATCTGGCAGAGGAAGGACGGCAAGGAGCTTGACCTCGTAGATTTCGAACGTCATCGTGCATCGATTATGCGGCTTGGGGTACGTCAGGTCGTTCTTACCGGCGGCGAGCCGCTGCTACATCGGAACCTTGAAGGAGTGTTTGAGTTTCTTCGCGACTGCAATGTGAGCATCACCTTGCTGACCACGGGATTGCTGCTTTCAAAACGGGCAAATGTTGTAGCGGCAAACGTGGACGAGATCATCGTTTCCCTCGACGGGCCGGAAGAGGTGCATGACCGCGTGAGAAGAGTGAAGGGAGCTTACCGACTGATCGGCGAGGGCATCTCCTCTATTCGGCAGAGGAAGAACGACATGCCTGTGCACGGCAGATGCACGGTGCAGAAGGAGAACCATAGACTTTTGCGGAAGGCGGTGGCGGGGGCTAAGTTTCTCCGAATGAATTCGATTTCGTTTCTGGCAGCCGATGTGACGTCGCAGGCATTCAACCGTGAGCTTGTATGGCCCGGAGAAAGACAGAGCCAAGTTGTTCTGACGCGGCAAGAGGTGGAAGCTCTCGAAGAAGAGATCACGTTGTTGATTCGGGAGAACGATGAAGATATCCGGTCAAAATACGTCAGCGAATCTGCCGAGAAGTTGTGGCGCATCGCACGCAGGTTCAGGGAACAACTTGGCGAGATGTTTCCCATAGCTCCGCGATGCAATGCTCCCTGGGTATCGGCGGTGATAGAAGTCGACGGGTCGGTTCGGCCGTGCTTTTTCCACAAGAAGATTGGGAGCTTGAGCGAACAAGCTCTGGAACAGGTGATTAATGGGCAGGAAGCGCAACGTTTTCGTGCATCGCTTAGTGTCAGCGAGAATGCCATCTGCCAGAGATGTGTTTGCTCGCTTAACTATAAGAAGCCGCAAGGCTAGTTGCTTTGCGCCGGGCTGTTCAGGATTTGTGCGAGGAAGCGAATGTCACACTTTGGGGTGCTGTCCTATAAGGGTACCGGGCACCTGAACCCGCTTATCGCGCTGTCCCGGCAATTGGTTGGCCGAGGACACAGAGTCACATTGTTCCAGAAACCGGAGGTTGAAGCACGGGTCCGTGAACATGGCTTGAAGTTTGTTCCGATCGGATCGCCAAAGCTCTCCTCTACTGAAGATGAGAGGGCCGGCGGCCAGAGCCTTTCGGGTATTGCCGCCCTCCGCAATGGCATTCGCCGCATAGCTGACGATATGGAGATGTTTCTGCGAGAGGCACCAGCCGCACTGGCTCATGCCGGAGTCGACACACTGATCATGGACGAGATAGCCCTATCCGGACCGACGCTCGCCGAGATGTTGCGCCTGCCTTACTTTGTGGTATCGACTTCTGTGCCGCATAATTTCGGATGGACTGCACCTCTCCGGATTTCACCGCGTCATAGTTGCTTTGGCCGCGTGCAGAATGCGATGCTGCACGTATCGATCCTCCGGATGAGGGGCCCCGTACGGCGCCGACTGGACAGGTACCGACGCCAAGCCGGGTTGGGGCCAATTCGAGGGATTGAGAAGGCGTTTCCTTCGCTGGCACATATAACGCAATTGCCGGAGTGCCTTGATTTTCCTCGGTCGGTGCTGCCACATAATTTCTACTACACCGGACCCTTTGTGGATGAAACTGCGAGGCGATTGGTGGAGTTCCCGTGGGATCGTTTGGATGGCCGACCGGTGGTATATGCATCGCTGGGAACTACACGTAAGAGCGAGCCGGGTACCTTCCAACTGATCGCCGAAGCGTGCGACGGGCTCGATCTGCAGTTGGTAATTTCGCTCGGCGGACGCCGTGACCCGAAGATGTTTGCAGGTCTACCGGGAGATCCTGTGGTCGTGCGCGACGCTCCTCAGCTTGAACTGATAAAGCGAGCCGAAGTAGTCATCACGCATGGGGGGTTGAACACAGCTCTGGAAACCCTGATGGAAGGAAAGCCCATGGTTGTTATACCGAAATCCTTTGATCAACCAGCGGTGGCGGCACGCCTGGAATGGTTGGGAGTTGCCGAGGCACTTCCGGCCGAGAGGGTATCTGCGAAGGACATTCGCGTGGCGCTTGCCAAGGTGTTCGGGGATCCAAGCTACCGCGAATCAGCCAGACGGGTGCAGACCAAGATTCTCTCTGCACGTGGTCTGGAGCGGGCTGCGGATGTGATCGAAGAGCTTCTGGAGAAGAGCCATTATGCAATCCATGCATGACCACGGTCTGGCAGGAGATTTACGGATTGTGGTCGTTACCTCGACTCGTCGTGCCCTCTGGTCCGAACGCGTAGTGCTCTGCTTGTCTCTGCTGTACTTGTGCGTGCACACGTTGCCGCAGGCGTGGAGGACACTCAATACTGACTTTCCCAACTACTACATGGCTGCGCGACTGGTCCATGAGGGCTATGACACTTCGCGAATGTATGAGTGGTCGTGGATAGAACGTGAAAAGGACCACCGCGCCGTTGACATTCGAGTGATTGGTTTGCTGCCAATCACTCCGTTTTCGACGCTGGCCGTGTGGCCGCTAACAGGGCTCGCACCTCTTACTGCCAAACACATCTGGATCGTTCTGAATCTGGCCTTTCTCATTCCGATTGGGTGGATGTTGCGAGCGCTGACGAGGCTGACGTATCAACAAATAGCGCTATCCCTTTCGCTTTGCTTCCCGCTGTACCGCAACCTCTTATTCGGTCAATTCTATGTTCTTGTACTTTTACTGATCGTTGCGGCGTGCTGGAGCTATCTGCGGGGCTTCCGCGTTCTGGCTGGCGCATTGGTAGCCATTGCCGCCGCCTGCAAGGTCTTCCCAGCCCTGCTGTTGATTTTCTTTCTGCAACGGAGGGAGTGGCGCGCCCTTGCGTCGAGTGTCATCGCGGGACTGGCTGCAGTTTCTGTGTCTGTCGCGGTCTTCGGCTGGAATGTGCATCGCGTCTGGCTCTATCAGATTCTGCCCTGGACCCTGCACGGCGAAGGGTTGCAGCCCTATACGACAAGCGCCTCTATCTCTGGAGTGCTGCATTGCCTGTTTCTTTCGGAGCCTCGATGGAACCCACATCCGTGGCACTCCTCTCCGCTGTGCTACTCTCTGTTGCTACCAGTGACGCAGATGCTGTTCCTGGCGCCGGCTATCCTACTTATTCGCAGGGACGATCGCACGCAGAGCAGGATCCTTCTGGAGTGGGCGGCACTGCTGACTGCAGCGCTGGCTATCTCCACCATCCCCGCGTCTTACAACTTCGTGCTGATGGTGCTGCCCGCGTGTGTGCTGGCGTCGATCTTGCTGCAGCGCAAGCGATATGGTTGGTTGGCCGCACTGGTAATCGCCTATCTTGGCATCGGGTTTCCCATGCCAAATCCGCACAGCTATGTGGGACTTGCACTCCTGTTGTATGTGCCGCGCCTTCCCTTGATGTTGGGAATGCTGTGTGGGACCTATGCACTGCTATGGCATGACCCGCCAGACGGGGCTGCCGCGCGGGATTGGACTCGCTTCGCCTGGGTCACGGTTATGGCCGTGTCCGTGATCGTGAGTGCGCGTTCAACGCTTCACTTGGAACGCGCGGAGCGGGAGGACTATGCCTACCGGTTGCCGCTGCAGATGCAGGGATTTCTGAACTCCAGCCCACAATCGACGGGTACCGGAGTTCGCTACTCTGCGTTTACCTTCACGGGGTATCACCTGGTGACACAGGAGCCGGACGCCGTATGGTCCGATCCACCAATGGATGCTCCGTTCGACGATCTGTCGTTCACCAGCGGATCCGGGCATATCTGGGTGGAGAGAGCTTCCAGTCCGCGATCGCAGATTGTGGATTTGAAAGAATCCTCACGACCTGTGATCGATGACGGACGGGAGCCGATGCTTTCGGCCGACGGCCGAGATTTGGCCTTTCTTCGCGACGATCATGGCAAGGGACGGCTTTTGGTTCGAAGGGCATTCCAGTCTGATACTGCGAGCGATGTGGCGCTGACACCTTCGAGACTGAACGTGTATGAGGTGTCGTATGCTTCCGAAGGCAACTACGCCTTTTCGGCTATCGCAGACGGACGACCGCCTGAGATCTATTTGACGGACGGGGCTCACGCGAACTCGCCGATTGGACTTGGTGAGTCGCGGTACCCCGCCATCTCGCCGGATAGGAAGTGGATGGCCTATAGTCGCCTCGACCACGGCATGTGGAATCTGTGGATCCGCGACCAAGGGACCGGCGCGACGCGGCGGATCGCCGATGTTCCTTGCAATCAGATTCAGCCTTCGTGGGAAGGCGACTCAAGAACCCTGCTCTACGACACCGATTGCGGACGGAGTGTGTGGTTCACGGCAGTGGCAAGGCGAAGAGTGATTCCCTGAACACGATCCTGAATCAGGCACCGCTGACTCAAAGTGTCGGAGCTTTAGGATTGGTTCGCGCATCCCACGCCAGGCGATCCAGCTGTTGAATCGCCTGATCAAATTCGTGATAATGCAGAGCGAATGTGGGGGTTCTAGAGAGTGTTTCCAATATCTTCTCGTGTTTCGTGCGAATCTCTCCAGCGGAATACAACTCTCTCCGCGTACGTTCCGTTGCCGTTCCCTCCGGCAGTCTTACCAGTCTGCCCGATGCTGTCGCGTGGCGATCCAGATAGACAACCGCATACACACCGGCCTCAGTCGCTGTGACTATTTGAGGAAACTCGGAGACTGGAACCTCAATAGAAGCTTTACCCTCCATGCGTGGCGTTAGCTTACGGTCTGCAAGTTCCGGGAAGAGAGCCTGTGCCGTCGGGCGGAAGCGCATCCGATGCGAGTGTCCAATCACCCGGGGTAGATCCGAATCGTTGATCAAGTAGCTGGTGTCGTCTGAGACATAGGTCCAGCCTGCCCGGGCGCACGCGTAAGCAAGTGTTGACTTGCCTGCGCCCGAGTCACCGCAGAGCAGAATGCCTTTGCCATTCTTGCTAACGCAGGCACCATGTATGTCGGTGACCACGGATGAGCCGAGCAATAGATACATAACCTTTTCGAGGAAGTTATAGCGGAAATAGAGCCTGTTCTTCAGGGCCGATGAGTTTAGCCAGACGAAGCCTGTATGCGTCCGAAGATCCAGCAATGCTTGGTTTTCAGCGTCTGCAACCAAGGAATAAAGATGGTTGTATTCGCGCCTCGCTGGCTCAGGCGGACACCCTGGTCCGCCTCCCTTGCTGATCCCGATACGTACCTCCAAGGTGGCGCGTCCGTGACGTAATCGCCTATGACCGAAACTGTCGTTTGCTGCCTCCAGAACGTCAGGATGATTTGTAACGATCTCAACTGCAAATCCGAGTGGGTAGAAGGTCTTGCGAAGTGGTAGGTCCATATCGCAAAGGAGAGCGTCCGAGGGTCTGCTCCCCTTGCGATTTCCATCGGCTTGTTCAGTCGGTTGCCGGATGAGTTCAATTGGCATAGCGTTCCTTAAGTCTAGTGAATTTAACTAGTGGGATTATGTCTTCGGAGCTCATAAATAACTTGGTTTCCGTGGTGTTCCGCTAGGCAAGTGTCTGGAACTGACCACAAGTGATCGAATCGCTATGTCGAGCTTAGGGAACCAACCAAGGAAGGTTGTCATGTCCAGGTAAAGGAATTGTCACTTCTCATTCCGATCCGTTTCGCTGAATGCGCTGGGACGGGGTAATTGACGGCGCCTGCGTTCCTCCGGAGATGACAAACAACTGACAAAGGGTAAATGATCCGGAGACACCTCGAGGCTCCTTATCAACTATCGTGGCTACTATGCCGCAGCCGATACCGACGGCTTAGGAGGAGAAACGAGTGAAGGCTTTCGAAGAAACAAGTGCACGTGACCTGAACCCGGGCGCGCTTCGGGCTGAGATGAATTCGAAGGGGTATGCGCTGATTCGCGGGCTTCTACCGCGAGAGTCAGTGAGTAGCGTTTTGGGCGATACGACGCGGGTTCTTTCTGCCGCGGGCTGGCTGTCACCCGACAGCGATCCACGGGAACGAGTGGCTGCTCACGGTGCGGCCTGCGGCGACCCTGATCCGAGGTTCAAGCAGGTCTATCAGGAAGTCTTCAACCTCGAATCGTTTCACGCGCTGCCGCACCAACCGGCCCTGCGAGAAGTGATGAAGATGCTCGCCGGTGACCAACCCCTCGTCCATCCAAAGCCGATCGGCCGTCTGATCTTTCCTAATTGCGAGCGCCTAGTGACGCATGCCCACCAGGACTATGAGTTCATGGGCGGAGATCCCGAGTGTTTTACGGTATGGATTCCGTTCCACGACGTTCCGCTCGATGCAGGTCCTTTGAGGATTCTGGAAGGTTCCCATCGCTTCGGTGTCCAGAACCACGAAAGGGAAAACCTGCATGTTCCCGAGATTCCGGATGGGGTGGCCATGGGAGACGGTTGGGTTGGTGGTCACGTGAACGCAGGCGACGTGCTGATTTTCCATAGCCTAACGGTACACGCGGCTGGGCCGAACCTATCGGGCCGGCTTCGTCTTTCTCTTGATTGCAGATTTCAGGATGCTCGGCGAGTTTTGAATCCCTCCAATCTGGTATTTGGCGGTGAGTCGGGAAAGTCCTGGGAAAAGACGTATTCTGGCTGGGGCTCGGAGGATTTGAAGTTCTACTGGAAGAGTATCCCCTTGATATTGAAGCCTTCGAAGGAAGAACTCGCGCACCTCGCGGCAACAGCTGAATCGTCATCGGCACGGGCGAGATATGCCAGGATGGTGAGTCAACTCGACTGACGTTCGGCGTAATTGATCTGAAAGACCCGGTGGGCCTGCGGATTACAATCCACTGACATTTCGGCGACCGACCCCTGACAACTGTGGAATGTGCGGATTGGTAGAGTCGGTTTCATGATCAGCCGATCACGCACATCCTCGGAAGACTGGTCGGACGTGCAGCGGCCCATTCACTGGCCTTTCAACATTGGCGAGAGCCTTCGGTCGGCGCTTCGTTTGCTGGGAAGCAGACAGCGCCTTTCACTTCTATGGCTAACGGCAGAGAGGGTTGCAGTAGGGCTGTGCGATCTGTTGCTCGCCGGTGCGATGTATTTCCTGTTTTTGTTGCTGCAAGGTGCTTCGCCGGCGCATCACCGCTGGTGGACGCTTAAGACGACATTGTCGGCTGCACTGGTCGCGGCAACCCTGGTTGTGCTTCGAGCCCTGACGGAGCTCTCCTCGACACGATCCGTGGTTCGCCACATGCAGAGTCTCTACACGGATATGCTGCTTAGGCTGACCCATGGCTACAACGAGATGCAGTGGATCCACTTTACTCAGCGCAATCGCAGCGAATTGCTGAATCACTGTATGTTCACAGCACGCGAGGCCACTACCTTTTACCAGTTTGCTGTCGAGTTAACAGCCTCTGCAGTTGTCGTGATGGCGATGACTGTTGCTCTCGTCTATCGGAGCCCGGCGGCAGCGTGCGCTCTGGGAGTAACGGTAGCCGTGTTTTACGGAGTGCATCGGGTTCTTCTTCGCAAGAGGCTACAGCGATCTGCGTCGGACCGCGAACAGGCTCTTCGCATTCTCCAAAGAAGCCTGGCGGACATGTTCTCTTCGGGGAGGGAGATTCGCAGCTATCGGATTGAGGCGTTCTTTCATAGTCGGATATCAGGTCAGGCTCGAAGTGCGGCAGAAAGCTATCAGCGCCTCGCCGTTATTCCACAGATCGGACGGATCCTCGCCGATCAAGGAGTTGTGCTGCTGTTTCTCTGTGTCGTAATCGCGGTGCAACTGTGTCACGGAGACGTGCGCGAACTACTGTCGCTTCTGGTGTTCTACTTCGTGCTCTCCCGACGTTTGCTTCCCCTGGTAAGCCAGATATCCTTCATGGCCGGCCAAATGGACGGTTCGTACAGGAATGTGCAGACTGTCGCTGACGAACTCCGCGAATGCTCTCTGCACCGTACGGCTGCGGCTGCGGCGCATGTCGCCGGTGAGGAGTCGGCGCTCGAGCTTGATCAGGTGAGTTTTTCGTATAACGAGGAGCCTCCGATTCTGCGGAACGTAACGTTTTGCATGCGCCGTGGCGAGATCGTAGTGTTTCACGGGGTTTCCGGGAGTGGGAAAAGTTCCCTAATGAACCTCATCGCGGGTGTACTGCAGCCAGCGAGTGGTGTTGTCCGGGTGGACCGTGCGAGCGTCGCGTATGTGCCGCAGGACGTTGCTCTGCTGGACGATTCGATACGCAATAATCTTCTGTTCGGGCTTTCTGCGAAGAGCGACGCGGAGTTGATGGACGCTTTGGCTGTGGCAAACCTAGCGGAGTTTGTTGCCGCACAGCCTCGAGGCCTCGATACCGGAATCGGTGACAACGGAGTCTTGTTCTCCGGGGGACAGCGGCAAAGATTGGGGCTAGCGCGAGCGGTCTTGCGCGGTGCCGGGCTGCTCTTGCTGGATGAAGCGACCTCTGCGTTGGATCAGGAAAACGAATCCCAGGTGCTTGAGAATTTGAGCACATCCGGCTTGGCGGTCTTACTGGTAACGCATCGCGCCCTCAAGCAGGGCTTCGCGCAACGCGCCTTTCGGCTTCAGGAAGGTCGCCTGATTGAAGAACCGATCGAACTGACGTCTACACCCAGCGCTCCGGCGGAATCTGTTGAAGCAGCTTGTTAAGCCGACGCTGGCAGGAGACCGGGTGCCATCGAATCTGAGCGTCGAACCTTATGTGTCCCGGAATACGCGGCCGTGCATCGGCCGAATTGGATTGAGCGTTACCTTAACGCCAAGAAGGGAAGCGTGCAACGGGACGGGCCTCGGCCCGACTGAGCGTTATGGGTTGAAGAACCGAAGCAGAACTTCTTCGTCGTGCTTGCTGAGTGAGGCCCGGACGCGCATATGCCGCACGACCGTTCCGGAGATGCGGGGTGAGAACCCTTCAGGAGTGTTGTGGCAGCGGGAGCAGTTCTGCTGGAAGACGCGGGTGCCTTCGTCCTGGGGCTGCTGAGACACTTGAGCTGCGGGATGGGCATTCGACTGTTGTGTCGGAGGAGTATTGTTTTGCGTCGTGACCTGCGCAAGTGCGGCGGACGCGAGGACCACGAAAACGGGGAGAAGATATTTTGAATTCATGATCACTTGCCTTTCCAGGCTGGAAACAGGAAGCGGTAGACAATGCCTGTCTGCCAGATGTTGAAGTTGCCAGTGGAGGAAAACTGCCGCGAGTAGCTAGTGAGGATTCTAGTGTTGTGCGGCAAGTTGTAATCCAGGCCGAAATCGGCGCGCTGCGTACCTACGGACGGGACGCTGTCGCCTCCGAGCTTATCCAGGCGGAGGCTTTGATTCATCCGGAAGACAGGTTCGAAGCGCCCAACGAAGCTGTCCATACCGCCAAAGGCGCTGATGCGGTAGGCTGTCTCAAACCAGTATCCTTGGGCGTGCTTTCCGCGAGCGTACTCCGAACGCAGTTGGAAGCCGGAATTCTTTGGTTCCCACCAGACGTGAGTACCAAAGAAGTTCTCGTGGGTGCCCTGCAGTTGCCGGTCGTAGGAACCGCCAATCTCGAGGCGCTGATCCGGCAGATAGAGACTGACGCGGCCTCCGGAAGAACGATCAGCCTGGAAGTATTGATTATCTACACGGCTGGAAAAGAAAGCGTTGTAGCTAACAGAGTACTTGGGTCGTGAGATGGCCGAGCCGCTCAACATTCCGCCTGTACCAGCCCCGGTCGACAAGGAGCCGAGGCCAGCGGTGAGAGGACCCGCCTGAAAATTGCCGATCCAGATGGGCGAGAGGCGGTCGTTATAGGTGTTGAACGGAATCAGGAAGGTGCCGCCGACCACGGTGACGTGTGACGTCAGAGTGTAATCGCCCTGGAGATAAGTCAGTGAGATGAAGCGGGAGTGATCGTAGCCAGACTGGTTTCCACCTTTGGGAGAGAAAGATTCCAGCAATATGGCACGAGACTCGATGAGAAAGCGCGGGCCGAGGGGGGCAGCGAGCAGTGGCTCGAACAAGGGCTGATAGCTCGTCTTACCTGCGTTGGTCGACGTGAAGAAGCCTACCCCGCCGGAAAGCAGCGGTGTATCCTGAGCGACACCATACCTCAGTGTGGAGAGCATAGCGAGACAGGCGATGAGCCTAGCTGATCTTGCCAGTGTGGATAGTCGGAACTTGCGTGTCGGAGGCGGCATGACCGTCACTCTAGCGAATGGGAACAGCGAGACATGTCACCGGATGTTCTCGTCATTGTCACTTGATTGTCTTTTGTCGCAGGCGAGATAAATTTTGAGAAGGGGAGTGATCTCGGGGATCGCCCTAACAAGACAGTGACAATCGTCTTACGTTGATGTGACAAGTGGTCCGCCTACGGGCGGCTAAGGTCTAAACAACTGGTTCCACTCTGCAAGTGGGCGCCCGAGGATGAGTCCTGTCGGCCATCCAAGAGAAGGGCTGAGTGGGTCTCCAGTGTCACAGTTGCTTCGGCCGAGGTCCTTCACATGCTGCTGTCATTTCCTTCCGTTGTCCCAACGCTTCAGTGTGCGGAATCTCCCTTCGAAGAGAGATTTCGTCGAGCCCTGAACGACATGCGTCGCGGGCGTCCTATCATCCTGGTGGACGATTTCGATCGCGAGAACGAAGCCGATCTGATCGCGGCCGCGGAGACGATTTCAGTGCCTACCATGGCCCTTTTCATTCGCGAAGGCAGTGGAATTGTGTGCCTGTGCCTGCAGGAAGATGCCCTCGCTCGACTTGAACTGCCGCAGATGGTTGCCAGCAACGAGAGCTGTTTCCAGACTGCATTTACGGTAACAATCGACGCGCGTGAAGGCATTTCAACTGGGGTTTCGGCACAAGACAGGGTGACCACGATCCGTGCCGCGGTAGAGGAGCATGCTCAACCTGGTGACCTGGTTCGCCCGGGGCATGTATTTCCATTGCGGGCGGCCGCGGGCGGCATATTGACACGACAAGGTCATACGGAAGGATCCGTGGATCTGGCACTAATGGCGGGAATGAAACCTGCCGCGGTTCTTTGCGAGATTACAAATCCGGACGGAACTATGGCGAAGGGGGACGATATAGACCAATTCGCGAGAAAGCACGATTTAGCCACGCTGAGTATTGCGGAACTCGTGGACTACCGTCGCCGTTACACAGAGGTGCAAGAAGCAATGGCGTCGCGCTAGCGTCACTTCTGTGTTCAGGATGGGGGTTGCGACTAACTCCAACCTCACGACGTGTCGGTGGTCAGCTGGTGAAAGGGTTCAAACGCACTATGTTTACAGGAATTGTTGAAGAAATTGGGCGGATCAAGCGCATCGACCTGATCGCCGGCACCAGACGTATCCAGATCGCGGCCAAGGAGATTCTCAATGGCTTGCGCCTTGGCGACAGCGTCGCCGTGAGCGGAGTATGTCTGACTGCGATTGATCTGTGCGAGGACAGTTTTTCCGCCGATCTTACCGCTGAGACCTGGAATCGGACGTCCTTCTCCCGCCTTGAGCCCGGCTCGGCTATCAACCTGGAACTCCCCATGAAGGCTGATGGCCGATTCGGTGGTCATCTAGTGCAGGGACACGTTGAGGGCACCGGAGAGTTCCTCGGCCTCTCGCCGGTTCCCGGAGCTCAGGACTACTGGCTCCAAATCGAAGTTCCGCCAGAAATCAGGAGATGCTTAGTTTCCAAAGGCTCCATTGCAGTTGAGGGCATTAGCCTGACGGTGGCAAATCTCACAGAAAACGTCGTGACTGTTGCCATCATCCCGCACACGTGGAAGTCGACAAATCTGCAATTGCTGAATCCTGGCGATCCCGTGAATATTGAGACGGACGTGATGTCCCTGGCGAAGTGGTCCGCGCCCGAACCGCAGCTCATAGCAGCGTCAGTCTCAGCGAGCCGGTTCCGCTACGCTATCGTCGTCAGCGAGTTCAATTCCTTCATTACGGATCAACTGCTGAGTGGTGCCCTACGAACTCTGAAGTCTCATCAAGTGTCTTCATCCGATATCACGGTCGTGCATGTTCCCGGGGCGTATGAGATTCCCGTTACGGCCAGTTTGTTGGCGAAGTCCGGGCAGTTCGACGCTATTATCTGCCTGGGCTGCCTGATTCGGGGAGGAACGCTGCACTACGAAGTGATTGCCCACGAGTCGTCACGCGGCATTGGACAATCGGCGCTGGAGAGCGGTGTTCCACACAGCTTTGGCGTGATCACTTGCGATACGCAGGAACAAGCGATTGATCGAGCCGGGTTGAAAGTGGGGAATAAAGGCTCCGAAGCTGCCCTGGCGGCCATTCGCATGGCAAGGATCAAGACCGAATTGGTATTTGGCAAAGCCGTGACGCAAGGCAGTGAGGGCGTTGCCATGTAGCACCCTTGCTGCCGGTAATCGCGAGACAACAGCAGATCCGGCGTGCGAAACGCGTGGCTCCGAGGCTTCTGAACTGCGCCAACCAGCTCTAAACCGCCTCCAACAAGACAATGACAATTCACTGACGAGCGTATGACACCCGGACATTTGTGGGTATTTACGGTGAAAAGCGAAGAGAAAAAGACTATGCCGCAATCCTCCACATTCTCGCGTGCTATCAACGTTCTTCGAAGCCATCGGTCGCGTGGTATCTCTTATCCCGACCGAAAGCGGCGACGGAGTCTGCTCGTGGCCTGCATGTTGATGTTCGTATCTATCCCGTTTGCTGCTGCTCATGGGCAGGGCCCACCAGGCTCATCTCAGCAGGACAATGCTGTCCAGCCCGGAGGTGGCGTGAGCAGTCCTCTGACGACTGGAAACTCCATGCCCAGCCAGGCTCCCGAGGATAGTCGCAGCATCTCGGGAAGCTCGAGCAGCCTGCAGGCTCCGTCGAGTTTTTCGCAAGGCTCGTCAACTCTCTCGTCTGACCAGATCATTCAGATCCTGCAGCAGAATCCCGACCTGGTTGTGGAGTTGAAGTCCCAGGTTGCGGATCGTCTGCAGCAGCAGGGTACGCAGATCGACCCGAATGACATTACGGACCAGATGCTTTACGACCAGATCGCGACGAATGCCGATGTGCGAGCGAACACCTCGACCTTCCTGCGGGAGCACGGCTATCCATCGCCCGGCGGTCTCCCGGCGGCGGATTCAAACCTCGCAGACGGAAGTGTTAACGGCACTCTGTTGCCAGGGGAATCCTCCGGCGGCTTCAACTCCAGCAGGCTGGCTGCGGACGGAAGCAACGATGCTGGAATGTCTCCCCCCATGCGAAGCGGCCTTTCGGCGACCACGAGTCAACCGATGAATTCGACCGTCAACCGTCAGAGCGACGAGAGAGGACGCGAAGAGGTCAACTCATCGACTGACTTGCCGAAGGTTCTACGGAAGCCTACACCCTACAACCTGCAGTCGATGCGGGATTTGTATACACAGATTCCGGAAGCTAACGCACCTTTGAAGCGTTTTGGCTCAGAGGTCTTCATGAACCGCAATGCCTCTGCAATGCAGCGCGGCGGGGCCGGCCGCGATACGCCGCTGGATGTGGCGTTGGGGCCTGACTATGTTCTCGGAGCAGGGGACACGCTCACAATCAATATCTGGGGCGGGATAACGCAGAGCATCACCCGTATCATCGACCGCGACGGTCGCGTTCTGCTGCCGGACGCCGGCTCTTTCGACGTGGGCGGTCTTCCGCTCAACAAAGCAGAAGGTCTGATCCAAGGCGCACTTGCTAAGCAGTACCGAGATGTGCAGTCCTCGGTAACGGTTTCGCACCTGCGGTCCGTTCGGGTCTACGTCGTCGGCGACGTGCAACGTCCGGGGGGCTACGACATTAGTTCGCTGGCAACGCCCTTGAGCGCGCTCTATGCCGCGGGCGGGCCGACATCGGTCGGATCTCTCCGGGTTGCGGGCCACTATCGCGGAGACCAACTGATTGAAGACGTCGATCTCTATGACTTCCTGCTTCATGGGATTCGTACGAAGAGTGCCCGATTCGAAAGTGGCGACACGCTGCTCGTCCCTCCTGCAGGAACGCAGGTTGCGGTCTCTGGGTCGGTGAAGCGGCCGGCGATCTACGAGCTGAAAGCCGGTGACGCAACGCTCGCTTCAGTGGTCGACGACGCCGGTGGGTTTACTGCTGCGGCCTCACTTGGCCACATCACCATCGAGCGCATCGACGCCAATCGTCAGCGCGAGACAGTGACACTGAAGACTGCAGGTGCGCAGAGCTCGCAGGGAGATCGCGATGCCATCGCTGCTTTCCAGGTGAAGGATGGCGATCGCATCCATGTCGCGGCAATTCTTCCGTACAGCCAGCGTGTCATCTACCTGGCAGGTCATGTAGCGCGTCCCGGCCGATTTTCCTACAGCGACGGCATGCGCCTGAGCGATGTGTTGCATAGCTATCAGGACATGCTTCCGGAGCCAGGTCCGCACGGCCAGATCGTGCGTCTTGTTCCCCCGGACCTTCATGCGGAGGCCATCGACTTCGATGTGCCCGACGTGCTGATTGGGAACGCAAACCTCGATCTTCAACCCTTCGATACGATTCGTATCTTCGGACGTTATGAAGTGGACGCGCCGAAGGTCACCATCCAGGGCGAAGTGATGCGGCCATCAACCTATCCGCTGTCGAAGGGAATGACGGCTGCCCAACTCGTGCGCATGGCAGGTGGTTTCAAGCGAGATGCGCTTCTCGAAAACGCTGATCTGACCAGCTATGGAGTTCTGAATGGGAATCGAATCGTCGGGAGCCTTGCAACCGTGCGCATCGGCGCGGCTGTTGCAGGCACAGACCCCGGTGCGGACGTTCCGCTGAAGCCTGGCGACATTCTGACGATTCATCAGATTACCGGATGGAACGACATCGGCGAGTCGGTGACCATTGACGGTCAGGTGAAGTTCCCAGGAACATACGGCTTCCAGGAAGGCGAGCGTCTTAGTTCTGTCCTGCGCCGCGCCGGAGGATTCCGCGATACGGCCTACCCGGCGGGCGCTGTACTGGTGCGAGACCAAGTTCGCGAACTCGAGGAAAAGAGCCGTGAGGAGCTGATCAGGCAGATCGAGACGAGTTCTGCTGCCGCGCGTCTGTCCCCAAATCTGGGATCGACTGATTCGTCGCAAGCGCTAAAGGCCATTCAGGCGCAGCAGGACCAGGTGCTGTCGCAGTTGAAGAGCCAACCGGCCAGTGGCCGGCAAGTCGTCCACATCAGCGCCGACATCGAAAGCTGGGCCAATACCACCGCAGACATCGAATTACGCCGAGGCGATGTCCTGACAATTCCGAAGCGCCCCAGCTTTGTCCTTGTGACTGGCCAGGTCTATAACGTCACAGCGCTTACGTTCACTCCGGGCAAGACCGCGGGATGGTATCTCCAGCACGCGGGCGGCACCAGCGACACTGCCAATCGCAAGGATATTTTTGTGATTCGCGCGAACGGTTCGGTCATCGGTCGACACTCGGGCGGTTTCTTCGACCCGGCAGTCCTCTCAACCAGGCTTGACCCCGGGGATGTTGTTGTAGTGCCTCAAAAAGTAATTGGAGCTTCACTCTTCTGGCGAAACCTCCTGACGGCCGCGCAGCTAGCCTCGTCAATTGCCATTACCGCCGCAGTGGCGAACCTCTAGGTCGCTATGTTCGCACTGCGCTCAACAACGTTTTTGCTAATGTGTCTCGTGCCTACTGCCATGCTTCGAGCCAGCGATCCTGCTAACCTGTCCGACACTCATCAGCGCAATACGGCTAACATGGCGTCGACCTACGTGCCGATTGAAAGCTGGGTCTATCCGGCCTTCGATCGTCTTGCCGCGGAAGGATACGTCCCCAGCGCCATCGTCAGCCTGCGGCCGTGGACACGCCTGGGCTGCGCTTACCTGGTGGAGGAGGCTCAGGAGCGCATTGCGGACGATCGGACAACACCTCTCGATACTCCCGCGCTTCTGCGCAGTCTGAGCGACGAGTTTGCGGTGGAGCTAGAGCGGATCGATGGAGCGCGTAACCTGGGGTTCAGTCTCGAGTCGGTCGAGCAGCGGAGCACCACGATCACGGGAAGTCCACTCACCGACGGCTTTCATTTCGCCGAGACGATTGTCGACAACTATGGTCGCCCCTTTGGAAAGGGAGAGAATAGCTACTCGGGACTCTCCTTTCACGCGACGGGAGGACCCTTCGCGGTCTACGCACGTGGCGAGATTCAGCGGGTTTCGGCAGCACCTGCTCCGGGAATTTCGGTCCAACACGCGATTGCTGCGACAGATTTCTCGTCTGCAGGTGCAGCGGGGCCAGCCTCTGACTTCACGCGTGGGAGGCTTCTGGACGCGAATGTCTCCTATACCTTTTCCAACAACCAGTTCACGTTCGGCAAGCAGACCTTGTGGTGGGGACCGGCGCGGAGCGGCTCGACGCTCTTCAGCAACAACGCCGAGCCAGTGACGATGTTGCGCTATGACCGGGTCCAGCCCATCATTCTCCCGAGTTTCTTAAGGCTGCTCGGTGCAATTCGCATGCAACTATTCGTTGGCAGGCTATCCGGTGCGCAGTTCGTGCAGGCTGACAACCGCATTATTGGAAGTCCGGGTGTGGCGCTCGGCGATCAACCTTTCCTACACGGCGAAAAGTTTTCCTTCAAACCCACGAAGAATTTTGAGTTCAGTGTCTCGCGCACGGTGGTCTTTGGCGGTCCGGGTGCGCCCGTGACAGCTCACACATTTCTTCGCAGCGTGTTTTCTACATCAACGGGTGATGAACAGAGTGATCCGGGCGACCGTCGCGTGGCGGTGGACGCAACGTATCGAATTCCAGGATTACGCAATTGCCTGACCGGCTACGTCGATGGATTCTCCGACGACCAGCCCTTCCCGGTCATTTATCCAACCGAGAGCGCGTGGCTCTCGGGCTTCTTTCTTCGCTGCGTGCCGGGCCTGCCCCACATGACGATTCGGGCGGAAGGCCTGCTCTCGCCACACCGCAATCTTGCTTTTCCCGGCTTCTTTTATTTCAATGTTCACTATCTCAGCGGATATACCAACACGCGGCAATTGATGGGAAGTTGGATCGGGCGTGAAGGAGATGGAGAGCAGGTATGGACGACCTGGAATCTATCGCCGCGCTCGTCGATTGAAGCCAGCTTCCGCGGGATGACGGTCAATCGAGAGTTCCTCCAAGGCGGGGCCTTGCGCGATTTCAGTGTGGCGGCAAACCTCCAGGTTCGTCCCGAGTGGCAGTTGCGCCTTGAGGATCAGGTGGAATGGTGGCGATTCCCTCTGCTTGCTGCAACACCTCAACGCAATAACGCGCTCACAATTCAGCTCTCCTACAGACCCGCCGCAAAGGCAAAGCCATGAGTCCCACGATCACCCAAACTCGCTCCGAGCCCGAACAAAGCACAACGCCACCTGCTGCGCACTGGGTAACCCGTGCGACGCTGCTCTGGGAGCACCGTCGATTGCTTGGACGCGTGACCGCAATCACGTTGATCGTGAGTCTCGCAATAGCATTCTTAATCCCCAAGAGCTACAAGGCTACTGGAAGTATCATGCCGCCCGATCAACAGGGTTCCGGCGCGATGCTGCTTGCCGCACTTGCGGGTCGCTCCGGAGGACTCGGCAGCCTGGGCAGTCTCGCTGGTGGCTTGCTCGGTGGTCACCCTTCCACAGCGCTCTATGTGAGCCTGCTGGAGAGTGGGACGGTCAGCGATCATCTAATCGACAAGTTCCATTTGCAGGAGGTTTATCACAAGCGATACCGCTTCACCACGGCCAAGCGGCTCGCCCATTTGACGAGCGTCACTGACGACAAGAAGAGCGGTGTCATCACCATCGCAGTTGAGGACACTGACCCCGTGCGCGCGCGCGACATGGTGCAGGCGTATCTCGATGAGCTAAATAACTTACTTACGCACACCAGCACTTCCTCCGCGCATCAGGAGCGCGTCTTCATTGAAAACCGTCTTCACTCCGTTAGCGCGGATCTGGAACAGGCCCAACTTGCGCTGAGTGAGTTTTCAAGCAAGAACAGCACAATCGACATCAAAGAACAGACCCGCGGGCTGGTCGATGCGGGCGCCAAGATTCAAGGCGAGTTGCTGGTTGAGCAATCCGGCCTCCAGTCACTACGTCAGATCTATGGGGATGGCAACGTGCGTGTGCGTGAAACCGAGGCACGTATCGCCGCCTTACAGCGCGACCTCAAGGACATGACCGGCTCATCGGCCCCTTTGCCCTCCGGCAATGGCGATGCCAACTCCGCGACAACCGACGCACAGGATAAAGGCGAACTCTATCCGCCCCTGCGCCAACTTCCGCGCCTCGCGGTTCCATATGCTGATCTCTATCGCCGCGTAAGAGTGCAGGAGACTGTATACGAGCTGCTGACTCAGCAGTACGAAATGTCACGCATCGAGGAAGCAAAAGATATTCCCGTCGTCGCCGTGATCGATGCTCCCGGGATACCGGAAAGAAAGTCCTTTCCGCCCCGCCTGTTGCTCACGCTGCTTCTGACGTTTCTCGTCTTTGTGATCACGTCCGCTGTAATCCTGATTCGCGATCACTGGTCACGAGTGGACTCGGGAGATCCACGCAAGAAGCTTGCGGAGGAAGTGTTTTCAGTCTTGGGTAAGCGCATTCGCTCCGTCGCCGGGCGGGGACGAGGTGCTGCATGAGAAGGCACCTCACCAACGCCGTGTATGGTGTTCTGGACTATGTCTCCTACCCGCTTGGAATGCTGCTGGTAGCGCCAATTGTTCTGCATAAACTCGGCGCTGCAGAGTATGGGCTTTGGATGATTGCGACGTCATTGGTTAGTGCCGGCGGCATCATTGCGTCCGGCTTCTGCGATGCCAATATACAACGCGTTGCGCGACTTCGAGGTAGCGGCGAAACCGGCTCGATGGTGCATGCGGTTCGCAGCATGATGGGTATCAATCTAGTGCTTGGCTTCACGCTGGCGATGATTGTCTGGGTGGGGGCGCCCTTTGTGGCTCGCCATGTCGCTGTCTCCCGCCTTACGCCGACGAGGGAATGCCTGATCTGCATTCGCATCGCGAGCCTGCTGATTCTCACTCGCGCCATTGAAAGCGTCGGTGTCAGTACCCATCGGGCCTTTGAGCAATACCGGAGAACGGTGCAGATCAGTACGGTGATGCGCCTGCTCACGCTTGCGGCCGCAGCGATGCTTGCGCTGTCGGGCCGGAAGACCGCGAGCATCCTGGTGGCCTCCGGCGTCTTTATGGTCGCGGGCACGTACATGCAGTTCCGCGAGCTGCGCCCCCTGCTCGGGCCGGTCAGCTTGTGGCCGATATTCCATCCCGAGGAAACAAGGGAACTGCTGGGCCGCGGTGTTTTCGTCTGGTTGCAAACCTTGGGCGCGGTAGTTTTCGGACAGCTAGATCGTATTCTCTTGGGTGTTTCCCTGGGAGCGTTGGCCGTCGCTCCCTATGCGTTGTGCGTCCAGTTCGCCCAGCCGATCTTCGGTCTGACCGCGTCGGGCCTGCATTTTCTGTTCCCTTACCTTTCCGGTCGCGCTGGCTTGATTTCGAGCTCCGCTTTGAAGCGGGCTGTACTGAAAGCGTTTCTCTGCAACCTGCTATTGGTTGCGTGCGGTGCGTGTGTCCTGCTTCTTTTTGGGGATCGTCTGATTCGGATCTGGGCAGGTGCTGCTGTGGCGCATCAAGCCGCCGGAATCTTGACACCAATAGTGTTCGGTTCAGCCCTGATGGGGCTCAGCGTAACCGGGACCTATGCGATGCAGGCGCTGAATCTCTTCCGAACGGTGGCTTTGATCAGTCTTGGTGGAAGAGCCGCGATGCTGCTGCTCATGGTTTACCTGCTTCACCAGAACGGACTTCAGGGTTTGGCTACGGCACGAGTGTGCTATGGAGCGACCGCGTTGCTGGTTTATCTGCCTTTGCTGCTCAGGCCAGGTATGGGGAAGAAACAAGCGACCCCAGCGCCGTCGATGGCGGTTGCTTGTCAGCTTGAGGAAGGATCGAAGCCATGAAGATCATGGTTACTGCCGCTTCATTCTCGCCGGAGATTTCCGGGATTCAGCGCCACGCCCTCAATATGGTCCGATGCCTTCTGCGTCGTCCTGAGATTTCAAGGGTGGATCTTGTTGTCGCGCCCTGGCAGACAAAATTGGTGCAATCTGCAGGCTATTGCCCTGATGGCCGTGTGATGACTCATGTCGCAGAAATGGATCGAGGTTCGCTTAGCCGAAATCTCTGGTATTACCGAGAACTTCCTGCTCTTGCCGCTCGGCTGCAACCGGATGTGGTGCATCTTACCTATCCCGTGCCTTTGGATGCTGCGTCGCTTAGCTGCCCGGCAGTAGTGACCCTGCACGATCTTTATCCTTACGAGATTCCCCGTAACTTCCGCTTTCCTCATGTGATCTTCAATCGCCTGGTCCTCCAGCAATGCCTCCGGAATGTAGATGCAATAGCATGCGTCTCAGAAATCACGATGCAACGGTTAAGGCAGTATGCCCCACGTTCAACGTGGCGGAAGGCCGTTCGGATCTATAACTGCGTTGAGCCGGAGCCCTACTGCGCGACCCGCCCTCCGATTCGGAACTGGCGGGGCGAACCGTTCCTGCTGAGCGTTGCACAGCACCGCAGAAACAAGAACGTCGTTCTACTGATCCAGACCTTTCACCGCTTGCTTCGTGCGGCTGAGATCGACCCGAGCATGAAGCTGCTCATCGTCGGCATCGACGGTCCGGAGACCAAGCAGATTCAGCAACTGGTATCGGACCTGGGCCTCGGCCGCAATGTCCTTTTACTTCGAGGCCTGTCCGATCCAGAGTTGCAATGGTGTTACGGACGATGTGAAGCGCTCGTGGCCCCATCGAAGACGGAGGGATTTGGCCTGCCGGTAGCTGAGGGCCTTCTTGTCGGGTGCCGAATCGTATGTTCCGACATCCCCGCCTTTCGCGAAGTGGGCGGTCCGCACTGCCACTACGTGAAATTAGGGAAAGGCGAAGAAGAAGCACTCGCAGCGGCCGTCCAGTCAGTTCTGCAGGAACCTCAGAAGGATCCGCTATCGCTTCCGCATCTCTCTGCCGAGGTATTGGCAGACCAATATGTAAACCTCTACCGCGCGCTTATACCGTGTGAGACGCCTCTGCCGAGCGCTGATCGCGCTGGCCGGACTTTCGGAACCGCACCCGAGAGGCCGCTGTACGACAGGGTTAGCGGTGCCAAATCGCAGCGAAGGAGGGATGAGCGTGGCTACATCTGAGTCTTATATTCCGCGTCTCTACGCCGAAGCGCTCGCGAGATCGCGTAAACAGAGGAGCTTTGTCTCCAGAGAGATGTTCTGGAGAGCGGTGTTCATCGTCGAGGTCTCAGCTGATTTCCTTACGTGTGGTGTGGCCGTCATTATGGCTTACTCGCTTCAACTGCATTTCCGCGGCCACTTCCAGTTGACAGTGCAGAAGGTATTGGCCGTAGGTATGTTGCACGGGATATTTGCGGTGCTCCTGCTGCTGTGGGATGGCGCCTATGGAGGGGGAAGCAGCCTGCTTCGAGTCAGGGAGACCGAAAGCGCAACCCGTACTTCAATTCAGGCTCTGTTACTGCTGTTCCTGGCGAGTTTTCTACTCGGGCTCAACTTCCCCAATACGACATTTCTTATATGCCTGGGGTTGACCCCAGCGTTGCTGATCGTGCAGAAGCAGTTGCTTGCCTCGATGGTTCGGATACTACAAACCAAAGGATGCGGGATAGATCGGGTCGTAGTGTATGGAAAGGCGGAGACTGGAAAACGTATTACCTCATCCCTTCTCTATTCACCACAGTTGGGATTCAATCCGGTTGCCGTAGTCGGCGAGGACACTGTCGAGGCCGGTGACTGCATCTTCGAACTGCGATACCGGCACTGCCAGTCGGTTCTGGTGCAAGCTGGCCCTATTACGGTGGCCCTGTTGAAGTCATTACGTTGCAGTCTGCTCATTGTGGCAATGCCGCACGCTCCGGCGGAGACTGTCGCGGACGTCATCGACATTGCTGATCAGGCGAGAGCAACGATCGCCTTTCTTCCGAGTCTCGCGACGGAGGGGGGCCAGTGGGCAGGAGTGATTGGCGATTGTCCCCAGACAGCTTCTCCGGTTGAATCGACCGACCCGTGGCACTACGCATTAGCAAAACGTGGAATCGACATAGCGGTATCCTCGCTTCTTATCGTCCTTCTTAGTCCATTTCTAGCTTTGATCGCGTTCCTCATTCGGATGAGTTCACCCGGACCAGCACTTTTCGTGCAGAAAAGAGTTGGCCGGAATGGGGAGCTCTTTGACATGTATAAGTTCCACTCGATGTATACGAGCGCTCCGGCATACGAAGTTTCTCCGACCCATTCAAGTGATCCTCGAATCACGAGTCTCGGAAGATTTCTCCGACGGATGAGTCTGGATGACCTGCCTCAACTCATCGATGTCTTCTTCGGAAACATGTTGCTGGTGGGACCGCGGCCAGAGATGCCCTTTATTGTCGAGCGCTACACCGTCGAACAACGGCGCAGGCTCGAACTGCTTCTTGGGATCACGGGCCTTTGGCAACTTAGCGCCGACAGGGCGTTCCCAATTCACGAAAACATGGAGTATGACCTTTACTATATGAGAAATCGCAATTTCTTTATGGATGTCGCGATCCTTATCCACACGGCGATCTTTGCAGCGCGGGGTGCCGTATGACCAATCGTTTCGCCCCCTCGGATCCTGCTTCGGATTCCCGGTTCGCGCAACAACACGCAGATGTGCTTGGCGTTAAGGTATCTGCCATCAATCTGGATATGGCGGTCGATCTGGCCGACCGATGGATCGCTGCCCAGAAGCAGGGCTACATCTGCGTCACCGGCGTTCATGGAGTGATGGAAGCTCAGAAGGACGCCGAATTCCTAAGCATCCTGAACCACGCATTTATCAATACTCCGGACGGCATGCCAATGTCGTGGGTTGGTCACCTGCAGGGGCATTCGCAAATGGATCGGGTGTTTGGGCCGGACTTTATGGCGGCGATGTGCCAGCGTTCGGCGGAGCAAGGCTATCGACACTTTCTCTACGGCGGCGAACCAGGCGTAGCAGAGCTCCTTAAGGAAAATCTTCAGACGGTATTTCCGGGTCTTCGCGTAGTCGGTACGTATACGCCCCCCTTTAGAAGCTTGACTGCGGCGGAGGAAGAGGAGGTGTTCGCTCAGGTGCAGGCAGCGAAACCGCACATCCTATGGGTGGGCTTGAGCACTCCGAAGCAGGAACGATTCATGGCGCACTACATCGATCGCCTTGAGGTGCCGTTACTAGTAGGAGTTGGAGCAGCATTCGACTATCACACTGGACGGATTCGCGATTGTCCCCGCTGGGCGAAACGCGCCGGCCTGCAGTGGCTACATCGACTTCTGCAAGACCCAAAACGTCTTTGGAGACGCTATTTGCGCAACAATCCTGCGTTCATATGGAACATTACGTTGCAGACTCTGAAGTTGCGGCAGTTTCCTCGTAGCCCGGATGTGAACACGTCTGAAGCGCCGCGGAAAATCGAAGTGCGTTCATAATCCCGGCGCTCCCGCTCGGTCTCAAATCGCGACAATCCCTTGACAATTGACTAACGTGCGCATGACAAACGACGTCGCACGAATCGCTACCGTAGATATGGCTGGTAAGGCAGTCGAAGCCAGCGGGGCCGGCCCCTCTAACCGCTCCCCGAAGTCAGTACGCCCACTGCAAATTTCATAGGAGAGTTCATGAAGACCAAGTTCATGTTGCTGGTTGTGTTTGTCGGGATTGTCACAACAGCGGTGTTTTCGTCCCGGATGGTTCGGGCACAGGGCGGACCCCGCAGAATCGAAGTGACGGCAAAACGTTTTGGCTACGATCCGGGTGAGATCACCGTGAAGAAAGGGCAGCCAGTCGTTCTCGTCATCAAGAGCGCGGATGTCGATCATGGGCTCCGCTTTCGCGAACTGAACCTCAACGCAAAAATTGATAAAGGCAAATCTGCTGAATTGAGTTTTACACCTGACAAAACGGGTGACTTCGTTGGACATTGCTCAGTGTTCTGCGGCTCAGGTCATGGTTCTATGACGTTTACATTGCACGTTGTGGAATAGCCATGCGCCTCCTGACCGTATTGCCAGCAGCGATCGTCTTGGTGGGACTGGCCGGTTGTAAGGCCAGTCCTCCCAGCAAGTTTGAGACCAAGACGGTGACCTTTGCCAAGCGCCATATCTTCGTGGGGAATAAGAAGGAGAAGAATCCTTTGCCGGCCACGCCGGATAACTGGGCCGACGGCAAGGAGGCTTTCTCGCATTACTGTGTTGCCTGCCATGGCATGGATGGCCAGAACACCGGAGTCCCTTTTGTCGACCACGTATCGCCGCCGATTCCTTCCCTGGCCTCCGACGACGTGCAGCGATATACCGATGGCCAGTTGAAGTGGATTCTGGACAATGGAATCCGGCCGTCGGGAATGCCTGGATCGAAGGGGATACTTAGCGATGACGAGCTTTGGTCAATCATCATCTTTCTGCGACACCTGCCGCCACCGGGCAGTCAAGGGGTTCCGGAACTGTATACGCACTGAGGAATCACGTCGACGAGATCCCAGATCGTGAGTTATGGAATCAATCCCAGAGGCCGAGATGCATGACAATGTTTACAAACCGGTGGGTTCGAACCTGGCATTTGTAGTCGGCTTTTTTCTTTCCTTCCGCATGGTTATCCCAATCTTCTCGGTTCGTGTCCTGGGTACGGATCCGCAAACTGGATCCGAGATCAAACTTGCGCTGAACGTCCTTCTGCTTGGGCTCGTCTGGCTGTCTTGGCTGGATACTGCGAACCGTGATCTTGGCTCCGTGCTGCGACTCCCAAACATTCGATGGGCGCTTGTCTTTCTCGCCTTTTCGGGTTGCAGTCTGCTTTGGAGCGAGACGGCATCACCTCTTGCATCTGCGGCCTACTGGTGCGGGACGGCTTCGGACGTCGCGATAGTCGTTCTCCTGCTGTTGAGGGGTTCTGTGGCGGGAGTGGCGGGGTCATTGATGAAAGGCTTTGTGTTGAGCACCTGCCTCGTAGCGGTAATTGCATGGCTGATGCCTGCTCAATACGATCTTCGGCTTGGAGATGAAGATTTTCTCAATGCAAATACGATCGGGAATATTTGTGCATTTGCGATCTTCTTCACCCAATATCTCACGCATCGCAAAGAGGGTAAGTGGTGGCCCGCCACGGCTTTTCTCGCGGTTACCCTTCTTCGTAGTTTGAGCAAGTCAACGATTGCGGCTTTCGCCGTGAGCGAGACCTTTCTCGTAATTCAAGACAAGCAAATGAGCCGTAGAGCCAAGGTAGTTCTCACCACGACGGTGATGCTCGTAGTCCTCGTATTCTGGGGTTTATTCGAAGCTTATTACGACTTCTACACCACATATGGCAATCAAGCCGAAACTCTCACCGGGAGAACCGCCATCTGGGCCTACGTGCTGGACGCAGGGCTTCAGCGGCCTTGGATCGGCCATGGCTTCGATTCCATGTGGAGGGTCGTCCCCACATTTGGGACATTTGAAGCGAGGCACGCGGAAAATGAAGTGCTCGAGCAGTTTTACTCCTATGGCGTCGCAGGCATCGTGATTCTGTGTGGTGTTTACGGAAGTCTCTATCGGAGGATCCGCAGGCTTGCGCAAGGTTCACTCAAGGTCATCCTCGCCAGCATGGTCCTTTATGTGGTCGTACGCGGAATTGCCGAAGCTGAACCTTTCGATCTATTGCTTCCCTTATGGGCGGTAGTATTGATCGGCATTGTGGTTGAATGCGTCGACCCGATCGGTCAGGGTGTTGCGGTCGTTTCGTCTTCTGGCACTCCCTTACAACCCGCTCCAGCCGTTTCCAGTCAAGCTACTGCTACCCCGTGGTAGGCGACCTCAACGATCAGGTGCCGCAGGAGTGAAGATGAGGCCGTACCCTTGCGGCCGATAGTCTGGCCGAGGGCCTGCGGGTCGGGGCAGGTATACGGCTTCAATTGTCACCACTTTGTCATTTCTGAATCTCTGGACGACAATTCGTGAGGTTGATCGACCAAAATAGAGTCCAGAGGCCGAGAATCATGATCACGGATACCGAATTGATCAAAGACGAGGTAGATCTGGATGATGTGCCATCGACGAAGTTTGGCACCATCCTGATCATTGAAGACGATCCCCGGATACAGAAAGTCCTCCGTAGAGTCTTCGTCGAAGAGCACTACGCCGTTGTTGTTGCCAGCGACGGTCAAGCCGGGCTTGACTTGTTCGTCAGCGAACGCCCGCTTGCGGTCATTCTGGACCTGATTCTTCCCGGAATATCCGGTCGCGAGCTTTGCCACACTTTCAAGAGTCTCTCCAGCGAGACGCCGATCGTGGTACTGAGCGCAATCAGCGAGGTTGCCGATAAGGTGCTGCTCCTGGGGTTAGGTGCCGACGACTACGTTACCAAGCCGTTTAGCCCCAGAGAGCTTACGGCCCGCGTTCAGGCTGCGGTTCGCAGACTCCGTAAGCCTGCGAGCGCCACGATTTTTCGGTTCGCTGATTGCGAAATCGATTTTATGAGCATGAGTGCGCGACGCAGCGGGGTTCCCGTAGTCCTCACTGCCCACGAGTTCAAGCTGCTGAAGTTTTTTACAGACAACCCGGGCCGTGTTCTTACACGCGAACTGTTGCTCAACGAGGTTTGGGGATATCATTCTTATCCGACTACGCGGACTGTAGATAACCAGATACTGAAGCTGCGGCAGAAACTGGAACCCGATGCGGCGAATCCAAAACACCTGCTGACAATCTATGGCGCCGGCTACAAGTTCGTACCGTAATGCCGATTCTCGGTAAGGTGTCCAACCACGATCTGTAGATTGAAGGCCGCTACCGGCGTGGCGATATCGCTTCTCTATATGTCATTGACAATGCAATGACACCATCCTGACAAGTCAATCGTGGCGATTCTCTAAATTGCTATCAGTCCATTTTGTTAATGGATCGACAGGAGTTGTAGATGAATAACCAAGCGCCACGGGCAGTCGTTTGCGGAGCCGGCGGTTTCATTGGCGGGCATCTTGTAAAAGGTCTTTTGAAGCAAGGCATCCGGGTCATCCGTGCAGTCGACATCAAGCCGCTGGAAGAGTGGTACCAAAGGACGGAAGGTGTTGAGAACCTTTCTCTCGATTTAATGGAGACGGAAAACTGCCTGGTCGCCACGAGTGGCGCGGATCACGTGTATCAACTCGCTGCGAATATGGGTGGCATGGGGTTTATTGAGAACAATAAAGCCCTTTGCATGCTTAACGTGATCCCAAATACGAATCTACTGATGGCGGCCCAGCAACTGGGGGCAAGCAGGTTCTTCTATGCCTCGTCTGCTTGCGTGTATAACGCACAAAAGCAGACCAACCCGGATGTAGTTGCGTTGAAAGAATCAGATGCCTACCCAGCGCTGCCCGAAGATGGGTATGGCTGGGAGAAGCTCTTCAGTGAACGAATGTGCCATCACTTCGAAGAAGATTTCGGCCTAATCTGCCGTGTAGCTCGCTATCACAATGTTTATGGGCCACATGGCACCTGGACAGGCGGACGAGAGAAGGCGCCTGCCGCAATCTGTCGCAAGGTTGTCGAAGCCAAGAGATCCAGCATTCACGAGATCAATATCTGGGGCGATGGTCGGCAGACACGCAGCTTCATGTTCATCGACGACTGTGTGCAAGGCACGCAGATGATCATGAATAGCAATATCGATGAGCCAATCAATCTCGGCTCCAGTGAACTTGTCAGCATCAACCAGCTAGTCGACATCGTGGAAGAGATTGCCGGAATTCGACTCGCCCGCACGTATGAACGGAATGCCCCGAAGGGCGTGAACGGGCGCAATAGTGATAACACATTGATTCTGGATCGTTTGGGCTGGGAGCCTTCCACCCGGCTTCGCGAGGGCCTGGAGAGGACGTATCGCTGGATAGAAGGCGAAATGGCCGAAGAAGGGTCCACGCGTTCGGAGCGGAGAGCGTCAGCGATTCCCTGCGTGTCGAGCCCTTCCACTCAGCTTGCATACTCATCACGCGGCTGAATCGGGCCCGGATTGCCGTGAACTGGATCAGGCAACCGAACGCCGAATGTGATTGCTCGGAGAGTTCGCCCTCATCTCAACTGCATGTCAACGATAGCGACAACAGGCCGAGATCCCTGTGAGATAACTGTGTCAAAAGGCACATGGTTTCCGGCGATCGCATTTGTCAATCCTTTGTCACTTCCGTTGGAAAGGACTAGCGCTGTGAGGACTTTGAAAAGACAATGGAACGATGCTGCAACACCCCGCAACGCCTACAGAAGCGAGCTCAACCTTGTCCGGCGTTAAGGACTCTGGCACCATCCTTGTGGTGGAAGACGATCCGAGGATGCAAAAGGTGCTACAGCGTATATTCCGCCAGGGGGGATATCGGGTCATCGTGGCGGGTGATGGCAAGGCCGGCTTGGAGAACTTTCGTTCTCATATGCCTATCGCTATAGTTCTGGATCTTATGTTGCCGGAGATCTCCGGCCGAGACCTGTGCAAACAGTTGAAAGCAATCTCAGTCGATACGCCGGTCATCATTCTGAGTGCGATCACAGAGGTCGTCGACAAGGTTTTGCTGCTTGAGTTAGGAGCAGATGACTATGTGACCAAACCTTTCAGTCCTCGCGAATTGATGGCCCGGGTCCAGGCCGCAATCCGCAGGAGACGAAAGACTGCCGCCACATCGGAAACATATAGCTTCGGCGCATGTACCGTCGACTTCTCCAAGATGATTGCCTTGCGCGGTGCGGAAGAAGTTTCTCTTACATCCCTGGAGTTCAAACTGCTCAGGTTCTTTACCGCCAATGCTGGACGGGTCTTGACACGCAAAGCATTGCTGAACGATGTTTGGGGCTACAATTTTTATCCCACGACACGAACGGTCGACAACCTGATCCTGAAACTCAGGCAGAAGCTGGAACTGGATTCGGCGAATCCCCGACATCTTCTGACCGTTCATGGCGCGGGCTATAAATTCGTCCCGTAAGGAGATGACGCCTTGACTCGGGAGCAGAAGGGGATTTCCACACGTTTGATGCTCCTGTCGGCGCTCCTGCTCGTGATCGTCAGCGTCACCCTCTCTAGCCCGCTCCTGATCCGCATTCGCACGCAGCAGCAGGTCCTGAGCGATTTTGCGGAAGATCTCGCGCACTCAGTGCAGGATTTTCAAAGTGCGCGATCTCTATAATCGGCCTGTGATCAATCATCGCCCAAAAAACTTCTGGCTCACTGCGGTAGCTCTCCTCGCAATTCAAGTAACCCTGGCCCTCACCATGGTGCATCGAGAATCGCTTACCTTTGATGAAGACGATCACATGTTCGCGGGCTACATGATGTGGAAAGCGGCAGATTATGGGCTAAACCCTGAACACCCGCCTCTCGTCAAGCTTCTCGCAACCATTCCCATCCTTGCGGGCGATTTGTGGGTACCTCCACCTCTGCATCATCAATTTTTCAAAACGGAAGCGTATCTGAATGGCCGCGACTGGCTGGCTCGTAATGACGGAGGCCGGCAGCATCTCGTCTTCAAGATGCGGGTGAGCGCGGAGCTGCTTGCGATCGGATTATGCCTCTTTGTGTTTCTGGCGACTCGGGAGTGGTTTGGCGACGCGGCCGGTCTTATTGCTCTTACTCTCGTGGTCTTTGATCCCAACGTTCTTGCACACTCTGCCCTGGTCACAACCGATATCGGAGTGTCGTGCTTCTTTGTCGCAGCAATTTGGACCTTCTACCGCTTCGCCACCCGGCCAACGCTTATCCGCCTGCTTTTCGTCGGCGTAGCAACAGGTCTGCTGCTCGCAACCAAGCATTCCGGCATTCTGATCGGACCCATGTTCGTCTCTCTGATCGCATGGGAGGTGCTCACGGCTCCAGGTCTCGAGCGCAAACGAATAGCACTTCGACTCACCGGAGGCTTTTTCGCTATCGTCGTCCTTAGCGTCTTCGTGCTTTGGTGTTTTTACGGGTTTCGCTATGCCGCACGTCCTGCCGGTATGACGTTCAGCCCTTCGATCGCACGATACGCGGCGCCTCTGCCGCATTTCGAATCTACAAGCGTGGTCGCGGTGAGTCGCCTCCATCTTTTGCCTGAATCGTATCTGGTCGGACTCATCGACGTGAAACGGGCGGCGGCAGACTACCCCACCTTTCTTCTGGGAAAAGTTTATCCGCACGGCCAGTGGGACTACTTTCCTTTTGTGATTTTGATCAAGACGACGCTCGGCATGCTTCTGCTCCTCATTCTCGCCACGTTCGCCACCGTCACAGGCAAGCTCACGAGACGCCGCGAGTTGTTTTATACCCTTGCTCCGCCCATCCTTTATCTTGCTGTGGCGATGATGGCTGGCATGAACATCGGCGTACGGCACCTCCTGCCCATGTATGCCTTTGCGATCATCTTCGCCGCTGCCGCGACCGTGGCGCTCGCCGGTACGGACCGCCGTTGGGCGATCCTCTGTTCTGCCCTTGTTGCAGCCCACATCGTCTCCAGCCTTCTCGTATTTCCGAATGAGATTGCTTATGCCAACGAAGCCTGGGGAGGCCCCAGGAACGTACACAATCTGCTGAGTGACGCCAACGTCGATTGGGGTCAACAGCTCCTGCAAGTCAAACAGTGGCAAGACCGTCACCCCGATCAGGAGTGCTGGTTCGCGTACTTCGCACGGCCCGAGATCGATCCGGGCGTCTACGGGATTCGCTGTCACGCACTCCCCACCTTGGACACGCAGTACCTCGGTGGCGCGGACGTCATTCCTCCCTCGATCAGTGGCGCCGTTCTGATCAGCGCCGGCGACCTCAGTGGGTGCGAATGGCCTAGCGGCCAGGTCAATCCCTACCGATCGTTTCAGCCGCTGCATCCCGATCTGACGATTGACGACTCGGTATTCGTCTACCAGGGAACCTTCGCCGTACCTGAGATCTCCGCAGTCTCACGTGCGCAGCAGAGTCAAGCGTTGCTCGCGAAGAGGCAATCAGGCCCCGCGCTCGTCCTGGCCCGTGAAGCTGTCGTCACCGCACCCGGCAACCTCTTTGCCGAGAAAGCGCTGGGTGACGCCGCCGCAGCAGTAGATGACAAAGAGACGGCCGAAACAGCATGGCAAGCAGCCATCCAGACCGCTCAGCATCTGGAGTCCGGTGCACAGTCAAGCTACATTCCGGAACTCGAATCCAAAATCAAGCGTCTATCTGCCCGCAATGAGTAAATTCGTTCGCTTCCCAACCATCTCACGGTAAAGCGGGAAGTGTGCTGAGGTAATGCGTCAGGTTCTTCAGGTCTTGTTCCGAGATCTTTTTGTCGTAGGAAGGCATCGGGTTGGGGGTGCCGGCGGCGGTTTTCGGAGGAGGACTGATCAGCGCTGCTCGTATCTGCTCCTCGGTGCGCCGCGTTCCGACTCCGTTCAACGACGGCGCGATTTCACCTCCGTCGCGTCCGATGCGATGGCACACGAGGCAGTTGTTGTCGGCGATGACGCTCTTGATATGTTCGACACTCGAAGCATCCGCGGAGCTGGTGGTGGCAGCGGCAGGGGGTGCCGGCTCTGCCGGGGGAACTGGAACAGACATGCCCGGTGGTGTTACGCGGACGAGGCGACCCGGCTTCGCGTCCTCGACCATCCACAAGGCTCCGTCGGGTGCGACTTCCACGTCGCGCACTCGGAAGCCCATGTTCCAGCGCTCGGCCGTCTGCGCGCCTCCCTTGCCGTCGAAGGTGATGCGGACGAGCGCCATCGTTGCCAAGCCGCTGACAAAACCCGAGCCGTTCCACTGCGGAAACATCTTGCCTTTGTAGAACATCAGGTTGCCCGGCGCGATCACGGGGGTCCAGTAGATCACGGGCTTGGCGAGGTCGGGGCGCGTATCCGGGCTGGGGATAGGAACTCCGTTGTAGTTCACCGCGTAGGAGGCCAGCGGCCAGCCATAGTTCTTGCCCCGCTCGATCAGGTTCAGCTCATCGCCGCCGCGAGGGCCATGTTCCACCTCCCACAGGCGTCCATCCGGGGCAAAGGCCAGACCATAGGGCGTGCGATGTCCCATGCTCCAGGTCTCCGCAGGCGTCAGGTTGGGGCCGGGAAAGGTGTATGTCCGTACCACCGGGGCCGTCTTGGCCGCCTCCGTGTCGGAAGGCGGGTCGATGACGGGCACCGTGGCTGCGCCGGTCTTGCCTGCCATGGGATTGCCCGGTGCCGGTTTGCCATCCAGGGTCAGGCGGAGGATCTTGCCGAGGGGCTGGTTGGGATCCTGAGCCGGCGTCATGCGTTGCCGGTCGCCAACGGAGAGGTAGAGATATTTGCTGTCGGGAGAGAAGGCGACCTGTGCGCCGAACTGTCCGCCGCGACCCCTCTCTCCGTCGCGCCAGATGACCTGGAGTCCTTCGAGGCTGGCCGCATCCTTGCCGATCTTCAACTCGGCGCGCGCGAGTGCGAGGCTCGAACCGCTCGGCTCCCCCGGCTCGGAGTAGGTGAGGTAGACATAGTGGTCCCGCGCATAGCGCGGCGAGAGATAGACGCCCAGCATTCCACCCTGCCCCTGCCAGAGGGCGGGCGGAACGTTGGCGACCGGCGTCTGTTCTCCCTGCTGGGTGACCAGTTGCAGGCCGCCGACCTTCTCAGTGATGAGCATCCGCCCGTCGGGCAGGAAAGCAATCTTCCAGGGCAGACTCAACGTCGTGACCTGGGTTACTGTGAAGGGCAGGTTCGGGTCTGACTGCTGCTCACCTGCGTTAACCTGCGCCAATGCGCTGCTCGAAGCCATGGCCAGGAATATCCCTGCAACCGCTAACCGCCTCATCATGTCTGTCCTTTATCGAATAGATATTTTCAGCGCCGACGCCTGCGGCTGCAATCTCGCCTTAGGATATCGCGCTTAGGCAGTTTGCGGGATTAACGAAGGAACCGAAGTGGCACCATTTTGAAGGAAATTGGACGCGGTTTCCGGTGTGGGAGTTGAGACGCACATTCTCTGCGTCAACTTATTGACAATGTGCGGTACTCCTGCTCTTATTTGTGGTGTTCTTGTTCTTGCAAAACATGCTCCTAAGACAAACGATTATCTAAGCATATATATATAGAGGCACTGCACGGGACATGGACGCCTCGAACTGCGACTAAGGAGATTTCATGTATTCGAGACTTGGCTCGATTGTGCTGGGTGCCCTGCTGATATTCCCGTCCATCGGATCCATAGCCCAAGGGGAGCATGACGCACAATTCTGGTTAACGACTCCGGACCGGTCTGCGTTGCTCGCTCCTCAGGGGACTAGCTTTGATTTCTCTGCGAGTGGAGGCGAGGCACCCACTATCGTTGTCAATGACATGCAGCGGTTCCAATCCATCGACGGATTCGGTTTCGCATTGACGGGTGGAAGTGCACAGCTTCTCATTCGGATGGAGCCTACGAAGAGGGCGGCCTTGTTGAAGGAACTCTTCACCGGAGATGGGAACGGGATTGATGTAAGTTATGTGAGGGTATAGCATCGGCTCCTCCGATATGAACGACCATGTGTATTCTTATGACGATTTGTCAGAAGGGCAGACGGATGAGAAACTGGCTCACTTCAGTCTGGACCCAGAGCGGGCGGATGTGCTTCCCGTCCTGAAAGAGATTGTGGCCATCAAGCCGGAGATTAGGATTCTTGGTTCTCCATGGTCCGCCCCGACCTGGATGAAGACGAATGATAGTACGAAGGGCGGATATCTGAAGCCCGAGTACTACGGCGCCTATGCAAACTACCTGGTGAAGTACATCGAAGGAATGAAGGCCGAAGAGGTAAGGATTGATGCCATCACGGTAGAGAACGAGCCGCTGAATCCAAAGAATACTCCGAGCATGGTGATGTTGGCGGCACAGGAGGACGAATTTATAGCGAAGGATCTTGCTCCTGCGTTCCGTCGCGCCGGTATCCTGACGAAGATCCTGTTGTACGATCACAATCCCGACGCGCCATCGTACCCGCTGTCGATTCTGGCAGATCCGGCTGCTGGCGCGTATGTCGATGGAACCGCGTTTCACCTCTATGGTGGAGATGTTTCCACGTTCTCGAAAGTGCATGAGGAGTATCCGAACAAGAATCTGTACATGACCGAGCAGATGGTGACAGGCGCCAGTGGAGACGGGCCGTTCGATATCGCTGAGCCCGTCAGGGGGGTGCTGATCGGCGCGACGCGGAACTGGAGCCGCAATGTGCTTCTCTGGAACCTGGCCGCCGATCCGAAGAATGGGCCTCACACCGGCAACGGGGGATGCACGATGTGTCAGGGGGCAATCACCCTGGACGGCAATGCTGTTACCCGCAACGTGGCGTATTACGCCGTCGGACACTTCTCAAAATTTGTGCCGCCTGGTTCCGTGCGGATCGGGTCGAATGACATGGAGCAACTGTCGAATGTAGCCTTTCTTACTCCAGATGGAAAGATTGTGCTGGTGGTATCGAATACCGCCAATTTCCCGAAGACGTTTGGTGTGCGTTTTCACGGCAAGTACCTGATGACAAGCCTTCCTGCGGAATCTGTGGGGACCTATGCCTGGTGAGCGGATAGGTAGGAAGGCCCGGCTGAGTGTGGCTTTGGGGCTGGGCCTGCTCGCTTATACAGCTCCTGCGGCAGTGGCGGGTGGCGATGCGAAGCCAGATCTCGGTCCCAATGTGCTGATCTTCGATGAATCGATGCCGGCGGCGGTCATCCAGAAGCAGATCGACGCAGTGTATGCCACGCAGCAACACAGCGAGTTCAGCCTACAGCGCAAGGTGTTGATGTTTCTCCCGGGCAATTACACGGTGGATGTTCCGATCGGCTTCTATACCGAGGTGTTGGGGCTCGGCGCATCGCCAGATGACACGCACATCACTGGCAACCTGCATGTAGATGCGAGTGCGCGGGACAATAATGCCACCACGACGTTCTGGAGGGCGGCTGAGGGTTTCTCAGTGAAGCCCACGGGCGGCGTGATGCAATGGGCGGTTTCCCAGGCCGTGCCGTTTCGCCGCATGCATGTACAAGGCGATATGGTGCTTCATCAGCAACGCGGCTGGGCAAGCGGCGGCTGGATGTCCGATGATCTTATCGATGGCAACGTCGATTCCGGGACTCAGCAGCAATGGATCTCCAGGAATAGCGAGTGGGGAAGCTGGACCGGCTCCAACTGGAACATGGTGTTTGTCGGCGTCAACCATCCTCCGGCGGGTGAGTGGCCAAGTCCGCCCTACACGAAGGTTGCGCAGACACCGATCGTTCGCGAGAAGCCGTTTCTCGAGATCGATCGGTCGGGGAACTACAGCGTGCGGGTTCCCGCGCTGCGCAACAACAGTTCGGGTATCACATGGCACTCGGGATCGACGCCGGGGAAATCGATTCCCATCGGCCGCTTCTACATCGCGCGGCCGGATGTTGATACCGCAGCGACCATCAATGCACAACTGTCCCGAGGTAAAGACCTGTTGTTAACACCAGGAATCTACGATCTGGTCGCGCCCATCCGAGTGACTCGGCCGGATACGGTGGTGCTGGGGTTGGGTTTTGCGACTCTTCGCCCAACCAACGGTACGGCGGCGATGACCACTGCGGACGTAGATGGCATCGTGGTCGCCGGATTGCTGTTCGACGCGGGAGCTGCCCAATCGCCTGTTCTATTGGAAGTGGGACCGAGTGGAAGCAAAAGTGGTCATGCGAAAGATCCTATTTCTCTACATGATGTCTTCTTCCGGGTAGGCGGCGCCACGGTTGGCCGTACCGCCTCCAATCTCACGATTAACAGCAACGATACGATCGTCGATCACACATGGATCTGGCGGGCGGACCATGGTTCTGGGGTGGGATGGAACAGCAATACCAGCCAGAACGGACTGGTCGTCAATGGCAACAATGTGACCGTTTACGGTCTGTTCGTCGAGCATCACCAGCAGTTCCAGGTCATCTGGAATGGCAATGGGGGGCGGACTTATTTCTATCAATCCGAGATTCCGTACGATCCTCCGGATCAGGCCAGCTATTCGAGCGCTCCGGGTGTGAACGGTTGGGCTTCGTACAAAGTGGCGGATACGGTTGGCAGCCACGAAGCGTGGGGGCTTGGCATCTACAGTGTCTTTCGTCATCCTGATGTTGTGTTGACGAGGGCGATCGAGGCTCCAAAGAACGCGAACGTGAGGTTCCACGACATGATTACTGTGGCTCTGGGTAAGAACGGTGAGATCAGCAATGTCCTGGACGACAAAGGAGGCGCAACCGCGATTCAGCCTCGAGTCACGCCAAAACTCACCAACTTCCCCTGAACGGGCAGCTTGTCAGGCTTCGCGGCGCTCAAAAGAAGACTGCGCCCAGCCGAGACAAGTCATGGTCAAGGCTCCAAGAAGTGGGACACCCAGTCCAGTTCGCAAGGAACCTGCCCAGCCAGAGACGAGTCCTGTAAGCAGCGGCAGAAAGGACGCGCCGGCACCGGCGATCACAAAGATCAGATTTCTCCCCTCCCCATGACGTAGAGCGAGCGCCAGCAGCAGCGGATACATCGGACCGACTCCAAGACCGAGAAGCAGCGCTCCAGTCAAGATCGCGGACGGAGTGGTCGTGCTGAGGACCAAGATCAGTGCGACAGACATCGCCGAGGGACCGAGGATGAGCATCCATCGTTTCGGGACCGAAGTCTGACGGTGCGACTGGAGGAGACGGCTGAACAGCATGCCTGCCCAGAAACAAGTTGCGGCACCGACCGTTACGCCAAGCGTCTCTCCCGACCGCTTCGAATAGGTCGCGAGCCACCCTCCGGCGGCGCTCTCAATGCCCGTGGCGAGTGGGACGAGGAGCAGGAGCAACGGAGGTATCCCGGCTACACGGCCCGGTGACGGCCCCACAACTGCAGCATTTGCATTTGGCGCCCATCGGGACGCGACGGCTGTGGCGAGCAAGAAGTATGCGGACAATGCGTAGAGCATTGCTTGTGGGCTGAATGCCGCCGCTCCGCGCAGGGCGATCGATGGGCCGAGACATGCTCCAATAGACCAGACCAGGTTTAGCCTCGCCATCTGCACAACGCGGTTAGCTGGATCGCGGCGCGATTGCAATAGGCTGATAGATGTCATTACGATGCCCAGACCTACTCCGTAGGCCGTTATTGCCACGAACGCAGCAAGGCGCGATGCCAATGCGAGCAGAACCGCGCCGAGCGCTGTAGTCAAACACCCGCGCACGATCGATCGAGAGAGAAGCCCACGGGACAGTAAGGCACCGCTGGCGGAACCAACAAAGAAGAGGAAGAACAGTCCTCCCGCCTGAGCATCCGTCAGGGACCACCGAGCGAGGAGCAACGGAAGCATGGCCCCCGGTAGCGCAGCTCCGATGCCTGCACCCAGGAACGCGGCGAAAAGGATCCCGGTCGACGCAGGGCCTCCGGGGCCACCTCGATCCTCAGTTTCCTGGGGCGCGATCCCGATCATTGTTTTCCCTTCGGGTGAGTTCACTGCCTTGGCGGTCGAATTCCCAGGTGCGAACGGATGCAGCAGGCGGTTGTGGAGGTTCGGATTGTGGGAGGGGCTGTGACTAGCGCTTCGAGTGAACCTTTGCGGTCGATTCGCGTACAACAAGCTCCGGGTCGACCCGTGATACTTCCGGAATCTTGGCCTTCTCGATTTTCTTTAGTAGGAGCGAAGCGGCGATGTTTCCCATCTGCTGCAGGGGTTGGCGGATCGTCGTCAGGCGAGGAGTGTAAAACTCAGCTGCGGGGATGTCATCGAAGCCCATAACGGAGACGTCGACCGGCACACGCAATCCCGCGTCGTGGAGAGAGCGGATTGTACCGATGGCTGAGACGTCGTTGAAGCAAAGAACGGCCGTAAAGCTCTTTTGGCGGAGGAGGAGTTGCTGAATTCCGGGATAACCCAACTCCGGCGAATGGGTGTCTTTGTCGAGTCGGATCGTAAGCTCAGGCAGGACGTTCAGCCCCAGGGACCGCGCGACGTGCAATGTGGAACGCCAGCGACTTCTCGAGTCGGAACTAAAAAGTTGGCCGCGCATATATGCGATCTTGCGATGGCCCAGCGCGTAGAGATGCCCGAGTGCCAATTCGGCAGCGCGCTCGTGATCGAGCGTGACATTCGAGACCCCGGGAACCGAGGTGTGCCCGGCCACGGCGACCGTGGGAAGCGGAGGTGGGGTCTCGAAGTGTGTGTCGATCGCCAGCAGGCCCTCGATGCCGCGGGCGTGGAGCAGCCCAGGATACTCGGCGACCAGATCCTTCTTGTGGCGGTGATGGGCCGTAAAGAAAAAAAACCCCTCACGCATGAAGACATCGGCGGCTCCGCTTAGGACCTGGGAATGGTAGCCGTCACCGAGCTCCGGCAGGAGCACACCGATGGTGTGCGTTCGCTGGCCCTGAAGAGACCGTGCAATGTGGCTGGGCTGATAGCCGAACTTTTTTGCTGCTTGTCGGACCCGTTCTCTTGTTTTCTCAGGAATGGACCGATTCGGAGCATTGTTTAGTACGAAAGAGACCGTTGCAGCGCTCAGGTCGAGATACTCCGCGAGCATCTTCAGACTGACCGGACGTCCTGATAGTGATGAGGAGATGGGTCGCTTTGCCATTGTGTCGTCTGCAAGTCTAACCCGCGCAATGCCCTGATTCGCATAAATCTGTGTGTGCCGCCATTGGATGTACCTCGACCCTGATCGATTCAGAGATGCGGAGATTGAACCCGGACTCGTGTTTTCTGACTGAAACCGGTTTCCATCCGACCATATCTATCGAAGACGAACGTTTGTCTTAGGGAAATAGCTCTTGACAGTTCTATGGTCGTTCGTCTCTTATGTTCTACGACCCAATGCGCCACAGTCGAAAACTACCGCAGATTAGCGTTTGTCTTGAGCGCATTAGTCTCGCGAACGTGTAGACCGGTCGTACGGAGTGAGGTGATGGAATGGGCCGTCGCGTCCTGGCCTATTCCATTGGCTCAAGTCGGGTTCCAGGAGGATTCTCGTGAATATGGTTCCAGGAGTGAAGAGAGCAATAAGGATCGCCGGTGGCATCGTGAGGATTCCGGTTGCGGCGACGGTGTTGGCGCTGGGGATCGGGTGCGTAACATCCAGCTGTTTCACCGGCGCTGGCGTGGCGTACGCCCAGAACACCAATGCAACGATCCGGGGCCAGGTCCTGGATCCGTCGGGGGCCCTAGTCGGCGATGCCACCGTTCTCGTCGTCAACCAGGACACCGGCGTCACCGTTTTCAGCGGCAAGAGCGACTCGGCTGGCGCATTTGTCGCGCCGCAGGTTATTCCCGGCACGTACCGCGTCACGGTGACAGCTGTTGGTCTCAGGCAGGCGGTTATTGAGAACCTCGTCGCCACTGTAGCGCAAACCACTTCGATCAATGTCACTCTGCAAATCGGCCAGGTGAACGAGACCGTGACGGTCTCAGCCAAAGGTGAGGAACTGGACCGAAGCACGTCGGAGATCTCGACGCTCATCGCTCCCGGTGAAGTGGAGAACCTGCCCGTGATCAACCGCGCGACGGAGAACCTGCTGATGTTCATCCCCGGCGTCGCCCATGGAGGGGCTGCGAACTCGCCATCTACCTCACAGCTTTCGATCAACGGAAGTCGGACTCTCAATACGGAAGTCCTGCTGAACGGCGTCTCGACCATCGTCGCCTCGACTGGTACGCCGGCCACGCTGCCGTCGCCAGACGGAGTCGATTCGTTCCGCGCACTTACCACCAATGCACCATCCGAGTATGGTCGCACTTCAGGCGCCGTGATCTCGGTGAATACCAAGTCGGGTACGAACACCTATCACGGCAGTCTGTACTACCTTATGAAGAATGAGGACTTTGACGCGAATACTTTCTTTCACAAACTAACCCTCGTCAACGGCCAGGCCACGCCGCGCAGCAAAGACCGTTTCTTTCAGGCAGGCGGTTCACTTGGCGGACCCATCCGGTTTCCTCATCTTTACAGCGGTCACGACCGGAGTTTCTTTTTCTTCAACTACGACAGAACCATTCAGCCGGCCTCTTCGACTTTGAACTTTACGGTTCCAACGGCCGCGCAGCGTGCGGGTGACCTGTCCAACGGACTTGGAGCTGTGAATGCGGCTGGCAAGCCGGCGCCACAGATCGTGTATCAACCCAGTCCCCGGGGCCAGACTCCTGCAAATCTGAGTACGCCAGCCTATAACAATAATCAAGTTGGTCCTATCGATCCTGCGGCAGCGAAGATTTTCGCGCTGCTGCCTCTGCCAAACACGACAGGCACGTTTGACCCGGTTAACAATCGCTACACGAACAACTGGACCTCGCTGCAAAACCTGAGCGGACATTATCAGCGAATTGTCGGTCGCGTCGATCAAGTAATCTCGCCCAAAGACAGGCTAAGCATCAACATTTATCGCTTCACTACGGCATCGCCGAATGCGATTTCCTGGAACCTTCCCTTGTTGAACACAACGTGGGATTGCACCTGCAATAACGCATGGCTGCCTTCCGTGGACTACACGCGAACCTGGACCCCTACCCTAGTCGTGGATTTGAACATGGGCTTCTTCCGAAACGTTGTGTTGCGCAACCCCCCGGGCGCTCACATGAATGCGGCATCGACTCTTGGAATCACGTCACTCCCGATCGACCAGACGCCTGAGATCACGGATCCGGGATTCAACAATATCGGCGCCGATACGAACACTAACCAGATCAACATCACCAACACCTATACGCCATTTGGGACGATTACCAAGACCTTCGGTCCTCACACCTTCAAGACCGGAGCTTCGCTTCGCAAGAACGAGTTCAACTCTTATAACCCGGCAGGCAGCCCGGAGGGGGCCATCGGCTTCGGCGGCAACCTTACTAACCATGGGTCGACCGGCACTGCTACGACAGGAATCGCAGACTTCCTGCTCGGCGAAGTGAATAGTTACAGCTACGAACAGCCGATGCCGGAGACGGGAAGGCGTAACTATAACCTTGGCGTCTTCTTCCAGGATGACTGGAAGGTCTCCGAAAAGGTGACGCTTAATCTGGGACTCCGTTACGAATACGAATCGCCGCTGATTATTGCCAATAACATCTACAGCCGCTTCGACCCGAACACCGGGAATCTGCTGGTCGCAGGGCAGAATTCGTCGCGGTCGCTGAATGTGACGGCGCCGAAGACGGATATCTCTCCTCGTATCGGATTCGCATACAGCGTCAATGACAAGACCGTTATCCGCGGCGCATTTGGGACGTTCTATGGGACCATCTTCCAGAACCTCGGCGGTCAGCTTGCCTATTCCGGTTACGACAATACTCTGAGCTCTACCAACCTCGGTACGGGAGTTCCTCAAGTCAATTCCCTTTCCCAGGGTATTCCCCTTGCGCCTGCTCCGAACCTGCAGAACCCCTTCGCATCGATCAATGGGACGGTCAGCAGTCCTTACAATCCCTCGGGCGTATCGTTCAACGAGTTGAACCCTATGGCGCTGGTGCAGCAGTGGAACTTTGGCTTCGAGCGCCAACTACCGCTGGCCCTCACAATGGAGGTCAACTATGTTGGCAACCACGCACTGCACCTGGCGTACATCGTGCCAGCCAACATCGTGCCGTTCTCTGCGGTGGATGCCGTGACTCTGGCCAATAGCACAGCCACCACGCAGGCGGCGAAACCCTTCCCGACGTTGAACAGCTTCAGCGTGGTGGACGGTGTCGGCAACTCGAACTACAACGCGTTGCAGGTGACAGTGCGGCGCCAGTTCAACACCAAGCTCGCCATTCTTTCCAATTACTCCTACGCGAAGAGCGAAGACGATGGCAGCACGATTTATAACTTCTCTGCTCCGAATGGAACCGCGAATGCGCAGTACACCGCGGACGGCCCGGATCGCTCCAAGGACTTCACGGTAAGCAATATTGATGTGAAAAACACCTTGAATATTGCGGTGGTTTACACAACTCCCGGGCCATGGTGGCTCCGCGACTGGCACGTTTCGCCTATCTTCGTAGGACATACCGGGCTGCCAGTCAACATTACCCAGACCAACGAGATTTCAAACGTCTCGCAGCAGCGTCCCAACGGTAACTCTCAGCTTGTCAAGCTCGCTCACCCTTTTGTGAATGGAAACAAGATTCAATTCTGGGACAGCCCGGTTACCGATCCGAATTTCCCGCTTACCCCTTCCGGGCCCGTCTACACCACTGTGAATGGAGTTCGAACGCGGATTGTCGCAACCGGGTTCGGCAATGTGCCTCGTGATTCCCTGCGGGAGCCCGGCGAAGTGGAGTTCGACGCCTCGGTGGCGAAGGATTTCCAGATAGTTGAGTCGTTGAAGTTCCAGATCCGTTTCGATGCCTTCAACGTCATCAATCACACGAACTTCACCGCGCCGAGTGGTTCGCTTTCAGTCGGTGAGCAAAGCAGTGCACCCACGGTGGCAAACTTCGCCAGCTCTACAGGCTTCGGCCAGATAAGCGGGACGCAGCCACCACGGACCATGCAGGCCTCCGCGCGCCTGTTCTTCTAAGCGGTTACTGACAAGCCAATGAAGGAAAGGGCCTTCCGCGAGGGTGGCCCTTCCACACAAGACGCCAGACTATGGCATTCCCTATGAAGAGGTGGCTACCCATAACCGCTTCCGTTCTGGCAGGAGCCTCGGGCTGCTTCCTGTTTCTGCATGATCGGAAAACTCTTATGGCCGCGCCGGATCAGAGGTATGCGGACTCAGCTACTTGCGTTAGCTGCCATGCCGCGGAGGCCTCCGGATACGCGCGCACTGGTATGGCCCATGCATTCTCCAGACCTGACGCCGAAAACACCGTGGGGGTGCCCACCAGGGACAGGCAGTTCTATCACGCTGCTTCCGAGACGTATTACGAACTGACGAAGCACGAAGGAAAGTCCTACCAGCGCCGCTGGCAAAACGGCTTCGACACCAAGCCAGAGAATGTCGAAGAGTTGTCGATTGACTATGTCATGGGTTCAGGAAACCACGCGCGGACCTACCTGCATCGTGAACGGGACGGTACGCTGATCGAGCTCCCGCTCGCCCGGTACTCCGAGGATGGCGGCCACTGGGGAATGAACCCCGGCTTCGACAACGCACATCCGATGACCCGCCGCACGATTGCCTATGAATGCATGTTCTGTCACAACGCGTATCCCCAGATTCCCCCGACAGCACATCGTGATCTCCCCGGGAGTCCGGTCTACAGCGCTACGCTACCGGAGGGTATCGATTGCCAACGGTGCCACGGGCCTGGAGCCGCCCATCTCAAAGCGGCCCGGACTCCTGGAGCCACCATGCAGCAAGTCAGTTCGCTCATTCTCAATCCAGGGAAACTGAGCAACGATCGCCAGATGGAAGTCTGCGAGCAATGCCATTTGGAAACCACCAGCCGTCCCCTGCCGGACCGCATTCGACACTACGACCGAGAGCCTTTCAGTTACAAGGCAGGACAGCCTCTAGCGAGCTTCAATTCCTACTTCGTACGTGATGCTGAGAAGGGCCGAACCGACAACTTCGAGATTGTGAGTGCACCCTACCGGCTAAGACAGTCGCAGTGCTACCTGAAAAGTCAGGGAGCTTTGACGTGCGAGACTTGTCACGATCCACATGATCTGCAGAAGGGGCCGCAGGCGGCGTCCTACTATGCGGATATTTGCATGCAGTGTCACGCGGCGAAGCTGCGCACGGCGATCGCGCTGCATCAGCATCCGGAGGCGGGCGACTGTGTGTCGTGCCATATGCCCAAGCGCAGGACCGAAGACGTGGTTCATGCGATCATGACGGACCACCTGATTCAGCGGCGACCACCACCCGCGAAGGTGCTGCTGGCGGACCGGCTGGAAGTTCCAGATATGCCCGCGTACGCGTATCGGGGTCCGGTGAAGCGGTATCTCCTGGATCGCGAGGGCGGCGCTGCTGGCGACGCTCTGTACGATGCGGCTGCGCAGGTGATCGATGGCAGCAATCCGGAGCAGGGGATTCCCGAGCTGGCGGAGCTGGTCCGGAAGCAGCATCCGAACCAGCCTAACTTCTCCATTGAGCTTGGCGATGCAATGAGGCACGCGGGAGACCTCACGGGTGCAATCGCCGCCTATCGGCAAGCTCTCACGGCAGACCCGCTCTCCTCGCGAGCGCAACGGCGGCTCGGCGTCGCGCTAGGGAGTGCCGGGCAGGTCGACCAGGCGCTGGCGGTGCTGCAGGCCGCGATCGATCGGGAGCCTGACAATGCGCTGCTCTGGTACGAACGGGCGCTGATCGAGTCGAAAGCCAGAGACCCCGAGAAGGCGATCGCGGATTTCCGTAAGGCGCTCCAGATTACGCCCGATTTTGCCGATGGGCAGAATAACCTGGGATCCATTCTGGCTCAAGTTGGCTACATCCGCGAGGCTGAGGCCGCATTCCACACAGCCTTAACCATCAACCCTTATGATGCTGGAATCAGGGCCAATCTGGGGCGGTTGCTGGCGAGCGAAGGGGACTGGAGACAGGCGGCCTTCCATCTGCAAAAGGCCGTTCAACTCGACCCAAGCGATGCAAGAACACACGGCGATTATGCGATTGCGATGATGCAGATGCAACGTCTGCCTGAAGCTGAGGCGGAAGCCAGGGTAGCCGTGACCATTGATCCTAAATCCGCTCGGGCGCACGATCTTCTGGGACAGATTCTTGCGCAAGAGGGCGAGTCATCGCCTGCGCGCAAGGAATTCGAAGCTGCTCTCAATCTTGATCCAGGATTTGCGCCGGCCCAACTAGACATGGCGGAGACTCTTATTGAGCAACGCCAGTCACGCATCGCAATCTCCCTTCTGCAGAAGGCGGAACGCTCGGCTTTGCCCGAGGTTGCGCAACGCGCGCATGCCATATTGCAACAGCTGGGCCCATGATTGCCCCACCGGCTCACAGTAAGTAATGCGGCGGAGCTGTGCAGATTAAGTTGCAACCGTCCTCCGCGTTGCGGGCAGACCCCCTGGGGTCCTTTGGCCCAGGTGGGTGCCCATTCGAAGTAAGTACAAGTGCAATCATCGCTTCCTAAGCGCATCGAAACGAGAGCCTATTGCGGGAGTGTTTCGCTGAGCGGACCCGGATTCCAATCTGCGGCCCAACGCGATGGCGATGGACCCATTATTACCTTCAGTGATGCGCCTGCCATAATATCTTCCCAGCGGATGAAGGGTGCGGTCAACGGGTGGCCATCCAGCGTCGCAGACTGGATATAGACGTTCGCGGCAGAGTTGTTTTCCGCCGTCACGCTGAACGTCTTTCCATTGGCGAGCCGCAACGACATCTTCGCAAACATCGGACTACCTATCATGTAATCGCCCGACGCCGGGTTTACCGGGTAGAAGCCGAACGCCGTGAAGATGTACCAGGCCGACATCTGTCCGCAGTCGTCGTCTCCGTCGATGCCGGAGGGGAGGTTGGCATACTCCGCCGCGGCGATTTCCCGCACCTTTTGCTGCGTCTTCCAGGGCTCGCCACTGTAGTCGTAGAGGTAGCCGTAGTGGTGGCTCGGCTCGTTGGAGTGTACGTTATGGTGTCCGGCGAAGTGCTCGTCGAGTTCGGCGTTGTACTTCGCGGGCCCGCCCATCAATTTCACCAGGCCGGGCAGATCGTGCATCACCGCCCAGGTGTAGACCCAGGTATTGCCTTCCGTCCAGCCTTCATCAGGTTTTGCCCACGAGCCGTCGGAGTTCTTTCCTTGCATAAAGCCAGTGGCCTGGTTGAACAGGTGCTGGTAGTTGAGTGAGCGCTGCGCGAAAAACTTGTAGTCGGACAACTTGCCAAGAGCTTTCGCCACCTGCGCGACGCACCAGTCGTCGTAGGCGTCCTCGAGCGTGCTGGACGCTGCCTCCGCCGTTTTGTCGACCGGGATGTATCCGAGCTGTTTCAAGTAGGTCAGGCCGGCGCGGGCTTCGTACGGCGTGTGGGGCTCGCGATCATACCAACGTCGCGTGGTATCGCCGTCCGGCGGCGTCATTGCGTCTTTGTAGACCGCGTCCCAGGCAAGCGGATAGCTGAAGCCGTGGAAGCCTTTGCGAATGGCTTCTGCCACGAGTGAGTCGGCGTGTGTCCCGATCATGATGTTCGTGTATGAGGGATTGGGCCACTTAGGCATCCATCCTCCCTCCTGGTAGTTCTGCAACAGCGCCTGCACCATACCATCGATGCGCTCGGGGGCGATTAACGTGAGCAAGCTATTCTCCGCGCGAAAGGTGTCCCAGATGGAATAGGCGGTGTACGACTCGCCCTTATGCACGGTATCGTCGAAAGCGCTATAGTAGCGGCCCTGCTCCGAGAAGATGCGTGGGTACAGCATCGCATGGTAAAGCCCGGTGTAGATCATTCGCTGCTGGTCGTCGCTGGCGCCCACCACCGTCATGCGCCGCAGTTTTTCGTTCCAGGTCTCGCGTAGCGTAAGCCGGACTCGCTCGAAGTCCCAATCCGGGAGTTCCGTCTGCAGGTTGGCGCGTGCCTGTTCAATGCTTATAAACGAGATGCCGACGCGCGCCTCGATCACTTCGCCCGGCTGGGTGTGGAACTGCGCAAAGGCGCCGCGCGCTTTGTCTCGATCCCCCGGCGCCACGCCGTATGTGCCGGATTTGCTGAACGGCTGCCGAAACTGAATGACGAAGTAGCCCTTGAAATTCGGCAGTTTCAGCGGCCCAAGCCCTGAATCCATCCGGTCCGGGTTGTAGCCGACGATCTCCCGGTTCGCCGCGTTCACTTGCGCAAGACCATCTATGCCCGGGCGCGAGGCCTCGACCATAACGATCGACGCACGGTCGGCGGGAAATGTGAATCGTAGATAGCCGCAATGCGTGGTGGCCGTCATTTCCGTGCGGACGCGGCGCGCATTGTCGGCCTGGAGCGAGACGGAGTAGTAGTCCGGTCGCGCGATCTCGTCCGCATGCGTGAACGGCAGCTTGCGCTCGTCCGGTGTTGTCTTCAGGTTGTCGAGCTCGGGCATCAGGGTCACGTAGCCGTAGTCGCCCATCCAGATCGCCGGCTGGTGCGTGCCCATGAACCCGGAGATCGACGTGTCTTCGTACTTGTAGGAAGTGACCGAGACCTTGTTTTGCCGCGTCTGTGCGGTCCAGTCCGTCATCCCGAACGGAGGCGTCACGAATGGCATCGTTCCCCCATAGCCTATGGGCCCACTGCCTGAGCCGATGAACACGTTGACCAGGCGGATTGGATCTGTCGGAACCTGAGCAGCAACGCCGGCAGCCAAGCAGAGCGGAAAGAGCCAAGCCAGACCGCTCACCAGCGCTGGTAAGGCTTTGCTTATGGTACTTGCGTTGGGCACACATTGCCGTGTCAGTCCGCGCTCTTGCATTCTGAAAACTCTCCTCACTCCATGCGTAATCATCGTTCGATAATGCGCTGCTTTATCAGCAAGCGCTCGCGCCAGTCCGCAAATTGACGGACCGGTGAGCGCTTTTTAAGGTTTGGGTCAACGTAATCCCTTACGTGGCGTGTCGATCCTAACATGGAGAGTTCTCGTGTGGGTTTGACGCACAACAAAGGATCTTCTTGCCGAGTCTATTCCGGCAAAGATCGTCTGGTCGTCTGAATTTTCGTTTTGCAAATGAGACCAGATGGTCCAGGGCTGGCGAGATATATGGCTTGACACCCACATCCTTGCAATAATTGCGTGCGAGCCGTTCAATACCTCTATGCTTCGACGCGATTTTATCCAAGTAGCCGGCGCCTTCGTGGCGACTTCGACCCTTCCCGAGACGACGCTGTTTGCCGCACCCACTCCTAGGTCGGAATCTCGATGGATTCTTCCGATTAGTCGCAACTGGCGTTATCACCCCGCACCGGTCGAGGGCGCAGAGGCAGCCGATTTTGACGACGCGAGTTTCGAGAGCGTTGTGGTGCCACACACCAACATCCGCCTGCCCTGGCACAGCTTCGACAATAAGGATTACGAATTTATCTCGACCTACCGTCGCCGGTTCCGTCTGCCCGAAGCGGCGCGCGGCAAGCGCGTTTTTGTCGACTTCGAAGGGGTAATGACGGCCTCGACCGTTTGGATCAACGGCATCCGGCTTGGCGAGTACAAGGGAGGCTTCACTCCGTTTTCATTTGAGCTCACGTCGCACGTGAAGGCTGATGGAGAGAACGTGCTCGTCGTTCAAGTCGACTCGACCGAGCGCCCCGATATTCCTCCCTTCGGCTTCCAAGTCGATTACATGACCTTTGGCGGCATCTACCGCGAAGTCGCCCTGCGCATCGTTCCGCAGCTCTATTTGGACAATATTTTCGCCACGCCGAAGGACGTCCTCAGCGACCACCCGTCGGTCGAAGTGAAATGCTTCCTCGCAGGCACGCCGGGGGGGCATGATTCGTACACGCTTGAGGCTGAGTTGCGCAACGGTGACAAGGTCATCGCACGCGGTATGCAACCGGTTGAATTGCGCTCTGCCACCGATCCACAGAGAACTCCGGTCAATGCCAGCAACGAGTACAACGATGACGCGACGCTCCATGCCGTGCTGCTCTCCAATTTCGGCAAGGTCGAGTTGTGGGATCTGGACCGGCCGCACCTGTACACGGTGAATGTTCGGCTTCTCCGCGTCGGCAGCCCGATCGACGAAGACAGCCGCCGCATCGGTTTCCGCGAGGCTGTGTTCACAGACCAAGGCTTCAGCCTGAACGGCAGAATCATCAAGCTGCGCGGACTAGACCGCCACCAGACGTTTCCGTTCGCGGGCCAGGCGATGTCTGCACGCGTTCAGCGACAAGACGCGAAGATTCTCCGAAACGGTCTGCACTGCAACATCGTGCGCACATCGCACTATCCGCAGTCGCGGCACTTCCTCGATTGTTGCGATGAGATCGGCCTGCTGGTGCTGGAAGAAATTCCCGGATGGCAGCACATCGGCCCCGAGCCGTGGAAGTTGCTCGCCATCGACAACGTCGGTCGCATGGTGCGGCGCGACTGGAATCATCCGTCGATCATTCTTTGGGGTGTGCGCATCAACGAGTCAAAGGACGATCACAGCTTCTACGTCCGCACGAACGCACTCGCGCACGTGCTTGACCCGACGCGTCAGACTGGTGGTATCCGCAACTTCCAGGAGTCCGAATTCCTCGAGGACGTCTTCACAATGAACGATTTTGTATTCCCGCTGAAACCGCCGAACCATCCACGTTATCTGAACACCGAGTTCGTCGGCCACACCTATCCAACCAAACCGACGGACGACGACGAACGCCAGCGCGAGCATACTTTACGCCACGCGCGGATACATAACCAGCTTGCCTCTAATCCCCAGTACGCTGGGGGGATTGGTTGGTGCGCGTTCGACTACAACACCCACTCCAACTTCGGTGCGGGCGACCGCATCTGCTATCACGGCGTGCTCGATATCTTTCGCGAGCCCAAGGCCGCCGCAGGGTTCTACAAATCGCAGTGCACGCCCGAAGAGGAAATAGTGCTCGAGCCGGCATTCCACTGGGCCAACAGCGATGAGTCAGTCGGGCTGACCAAGGCAGTCGTCTGCTCAAACTGTGACCACTTGAAGTTCTATCTGCGTGAGCGGAGCCTCGAGTCCAACCCCTGGAAACTGATCGCCGAACTCGACCCGGACCGCCCCGAGTTTGAACACCTCGCCTATCCTCCGTTTGTGCTCGACTGGGAGCACCTTGACAGCAAGAAGCAATTCGACTTTCCCTGGGGCGACCTGCGCATCGATGGATACCTCAAAGGACTTAAGGTTATCTCAAGGTCCCTTGCGGGGGACGGCATCGATAGAAAGTTCGTCGTTCTGCCTGACAATGACACGCTTGTCGCAGATGGTGCCGATACAACCCGAGTCGTTTTGCGAGTCACTGATCAATTCGGCAATGTCCGGCCCTGCGCAAACGACCCGGTGAGCTTCCAACTTGAGGGCCCCGGCGAGCTAATTGGCGAAAACCCCTTTGCGCTGGTCGGAGGCAAAGGAGCGGTCTGGATCCGAGCCGGTGTGCAGGCAGGAACGCTCCGCTTCACGGCTATGCATGCCCGACTCGGGGGGCAGACAGTGGAAATCCGGTTATCGCCGTCACCGGAGGATTCGGTCTGAGCCGGAGCAGAAAAACATCGGCAGGGGCGCTGTTACTTATTGTAAAAATTGCACTTAGTGAGCCGACCCGGACCAGTCCGAACGGAGGATTGGGGATACTGAATTGCTTGTGTTCTGCATCTGCAAGCTGCTAAACTCACGCTCACGTTTCAACCTTTGAGGGACTGGATTGGCACACGAGGATGCTCCAGCAGCCACGAAGTGTGACGCACCTTCTGCCGAGCAGTGTCGACAGCAGATTCACCGGATCATCCATTCGCCTACCTTTCGATCTGCGCTGACGTTGCAGCAGTTGTTTCAATTCGTGGCCGATAAGGCGATTGCCGGAACTGACGGCCTCAAAGAATACACAATTGGCGTAGAGGCCTTTGGTCGAAAAGAGGATTTTGATCCGAAGACTGATCCTATTGTCCGGGTTCAGATTCATAGACTCAGGCAGAAGCTGAAAGAGTATTACGATGCCGAGGGCAGCAACGACCCTATCTTCATTGAGATTCCCAAGGGGCACTATCTCCCGAGTTTTGAGAGCGCTGCGTTGCCAGGGGCAGATCTCAAGGGTGGTAATTCATCCCAACTGGACACAAATTTCCCCATCGCGTCTCCCTTGCTCGCCCACTATGTTGAGCCTGGAGATCAGAAGATGTCGAAGGGAAGGCGCAAGGTCAGCCGGCTCTGGAGCCGTGCGGCGATTGCAGGAACTGTAATTGCCGTCTTTGCCACCGGCTTCTGGGCTGGAACCAGACAATCCCGAAATGGTGCCGGCGCAGAGGTTGCTTCGTCCAGTCCGGAATTGGCCTTCGGCAAGTCAGCGGATGAGGTGAAAGTATTCTGGGCAAGATTCCTCGGCGATGATCCAGCTCCCGTAATAGGCTATCCAGACGCCGTCTTCCTTCTGGACGACTCGAACGATCTGTTTCGGTTTCGCCAGGGAGCCAGTGACAGTCGAGGTGCACGGGTCGATCCACACCTGGCGCGACAGTTTGCCTCAAACCCTTCCCTTGTCGCCCAGGCAGGCCCACTCTATTACGAAAATGGATACACCGGCACTGGCGAACTCCAGGGTGTGGCAATGTTGACGGGGCTTTTCGGGCAGATGGGAGTGAAGGCCACAATCAAACCGAGCCGGGACATCACTCCCGATGATCTCAAGCAGCATAATGTGATTCTGCTCGGATCGCCGTTCCAGAACATTGCTGTCGCACAACTCCTTTCGATTGGCGATTTTACATTCGACAACCCCGATTCTCGCCGGGAAGAATGGAGAGCTCAAATTTTGAACTCTCATCCGCAAGGAGATGAGAGCGCTACCTACCATACTGAGCGCGATCCAATTACCCAGGTGCTGAAGACGGATTACAGCCTTATTACGATACAGCCCGGCCTTGTTCTGGGCCGGCACATCGCAATCCTGGGTGGTTTGGATACTAAGGGAACCGAAGGCGCAATCATGTTTGTGACTTCAAAACCAGGAATCGAAAAGCTGTCCAAGGCTATAACCGCCTCTTCGGGACCCGAAGCAAAGGGCGAAGTACCGTTATTTCAGGCCCTGGTACGCGTACGCCTTGAGAAAGGCTACCAGGTTTTGGAGGCCGATTTGATGGCAGTACACAAGTTCCATTCCCAGAACCCAAGCGGGACCGGTGTCACCAACCCTTAGAACATGACAAGGAAAGGCCACCCGACTCGCGTTGGCCCCATAAAGAATTGGCCATCTGAGAAGTCAATTTAGTCGTGCGTCCGCGACGCGATTCTGACAGGCCCTTCCAGTTGCTCCGGAATCTCGCGTAACACGCCGTGTAACGTTGATGAAACATCCTTCTAAGTACTTGTGCAACACCTACGTTTCAGATCCCGGTATCCCTCCCGTAACTAGACTTCCATCATCCAATGCCGCTACGGTTTGCAGCGTTGGTGAGGCGTCCCCTTGTTCATGACGAGTGCACTTTCGTTCCGGATCCAGGAACCATGGGGCCGGTACGCCAGGTGCTTCGCTCTCTCCCCGGCGCGACACATCGCCTGATCAGACGGGAATGCCGAATGATGGTTGCAGAGTTGATGCCAACACGAAAGATGAACGGCAAAGGAGCCTATATGAAATCTGGAATTTCTACTGATAAGTGGAGCGTCCGACTCAGGTATCTAGGAGCGCTCTCAGGCGCTTTGCTAGTATTCGTCGGTCGCCAGAGATCGGAATCGTCGGTGAGCCAAAACAAAGGAGCCGACCGAATCCTGGCGGCTCGCAGAAGTATTCGAGTTGGATCCATTAGTGAGGAGAGAAACGCAATAGGAGGCGCTATGCAAACCGAAGGCTATTACGGCAGCAGAACAGAGATGCGGAATATGTCTTCGCTTCTTTGCCGCGCGTTCGCGGTATTTGTTCTGTTGCTCCTCGCCCCTGCTCTTCGGGGTCAAGGCGTGAGCGGCCGAATATTGGGCACGGTGCAGGATAAGAGCGGAGCGGTTGTCACAAAAGTGGTCGTCACCGCGACCAACCAAGGAACAGGGAGCAGTGTCATTAGCAAAACTGATTCGAATGGTCAATATCGGCTCGAGAATCTACAGCCCGGCAATTACCAAGTGAAGTTCGATGCACAAGGTTTCCGCCCCTATGTTTCGGATGGGAACGTCGTGAGTGTGGACGGTGCTACTCTCGTCGATGCCTCCCTCGAGGTCGGCTCACCTTCGGAAACCATCGAAGTAAGCGCTGCTCCGCCATTGGTGGATACGACCAGTTCCTCAATGGGCGACGTCATCAGTCAAAAGGAGATCTCCAATCTGCCGCTGAACGGTCGCATTTTCTCGCAGCTCGTGCAAACGGTGCCCGGATCCATTGCGTCTGGATTCGGCAGCGCACCCGAGTCGGCTGCGGGAGCAGGCGCGGTTACAGCGATCTCTGCCAGCGTCAACGGCATGCCTTGGGGCGGCACCACCTACACGCTGGACGGCGTCAACAACATGGAGATGCTGAACGCCTTCATCAATGTGACGCCTCCGCTCGACTCGCTCCAGGAAGTCAAAGTATCGACGAACAACGCAGAAGCAACGGTGGGAACCTACGGTGGTGCCCAGGTAAACGCCTACATCAAGTCAGGTTCAAACTCGTTTCATGGTTCAGGCTATGAGTTCTATCGCGGAGATTCTCTGAACGCCTACCAGTGGCGTGCGACGACAAAAGCTCCGTATCGCGCCAACCAGTTCGGCGGTTCGATCGGCGGACCTATCATCCGCAACAAGGCGTTCTTCTTCGTCGATTATCAAGGGCTGCTCTTGCAACACGGCATCAGCTATATTCTCACCGTACCCACAGATCTGATGAAGCAGGGGACCTTCCTGAAGAGCCAGTTCCCCAATCCAATTTACGATCCGCAGACGCAGCAGCCATTCCCGACTGTAACTACTTCCCAAGGTGCTGCATGGCAGATTCCGACGACACGCTTCGATCCGGTCTCCGCGAAAATGGTGGGAGGAACGACTATTTGGCCGACAGCGACCAACCAGGCGAGCACAAGCAATAACTTCAACGCCAACACGGTCGAGCCGGATAACAGCCATCAGTTCGACATCAAGGGTGACTATCAGTTCGCCAATGGTGACCGCATCTTCGTGCGCGAGTCGTACCAGCGGCGCGACCTGAGCGCGCCTTCTCCCGGGACGCGGTTCATTCAGATCGGAGACGTGAACGCGAAGTCTCTAAATCACAACTCGGCGATCGGCTACAACCACACCTTCTCGCAGACCGCAGTCAATGAACTTCGGGTCGGCTTCAACCGCTTCAATACGCAGGATTATGGGAACGACCTTGGCACCAACGAGAATGTAGCGTTGGGAATCCCAAACGGAAACGACCAGGCTTTTGGCGCCACTGGCATTGGCAACTTCCAGATCGGCAACATCGTCAACACCGGTTCGCAAGGATGGACTAACTCGCATCGCATCAGTAATTCATTTCAGATCACCGATAATTTCACCAAGTCGCTTGGTCGTCATACGCTTACCGTGGGTGAGGACGTGCGCTGGATTCAGGCCTCGTTGACCAACTCCGATGCCAACAAGAATGGTGATTTCACCTACTCTTCCAGCTACACCAGCAGTTGCACCATGCAGCCTACTTGCACAGGTAGCGTTGGTGGCAACCAGTTCGCTAGCTTTCTGCTTGGCATGCTCTCGAACCAGGATCGCGGGTATGTCGCTACTGATCCGGCCACACGCTCAACGTTCATCGGCATCTATGGGCAGGATCAATACCGAGTGACGAACAGCCTGACGCTCAACCTCGCTCTCCGTTGGGACGTGATTACGCCGGCGATCGACAAGCTTAACCACCAGTCGAACTTCGATCTTTCCAAGGGTGTGCTCGATTTTGCCACCTCCGGGAATCGCGGCCCTAACGTCGATACCTACTACGGAGGCTATTCGCCGCGCGTCGGCTTTGCCTACACTCCCAATCGCGGGAGCACCAGCATCTCCGGCGCGTTCGGCATTACACACTTCCCGGGCAACTTCGGCGCCATGGGAGGATTTCTCGAACGCAATTACCCATATTTCGAGGTCTTCAGCACACAGGCGCAATTGCTCAACGTGCCACTGCCCGCCTTAAGCGTGAGTGGTCTGCCGACTTATATTGCCACCTCAACGTCGGCGCCCTTGCAACCTCCGGCCGCAATATCGCCGGAAACGATGGACCGCAACATGCAACCGGATATGGCGAACGCGTGGAACTTTGGAATCCAGCAAAAACTCTCGAACAGTACGGCGCTTGATGTAACCTATGTCGGCACAAAGGGCACGCACCTGTTCCGCCGCTGGGACATAAACACTCCGGCTCCCGGCATCACGCCCTTCAACTCGCGTCTCCCGTATCAGTATTTCAACTCCGGCGGCCAGCAGTATGCCACTAACATTGGATACGCGGCGGCCAACGGTTCGTCCATCTATCACGGAATGCAGGTCCAGCTTCGCAAGAACCTAACTTACGGGCTTGATGCGCGCGTCTCGTACACCTGGTCCAAAGAGATTGACGATATGAACATGTGGTGGCCTTTGAACGACCGCTACAACCGGGCCGTAGGCAACAGCCAGGCGCCGGACGTGCCGCACAACTTTATCGCCTCCTTCACTTATCAACTTCCGTTTGGCAAAGGCCGGCACTGGATGGGATCAGCAAATACTGCTACGCAGATTCTCCTGGGAGGATGGCAGGTCAGCTCGATTACACTCCTTCAGGCCGGTCAACCCATGCGGATTAAGACGTCTACCGATGTACTTGGAAGCGGCGTCACCAACAGCGCCGACGTGACTTGTCCTTCGGTAAGAACGTTCAAATCGCTCTCAAAGTGGTTCGATACGAGTTGTTTTGCGACTCCAAAGGCGCTTACCTTGGGCAATGCGAAGCAGGGGATTGTACGCGGCCCTGGTTTTTATAACTCTGACTTCTCTTTATCCAAGTCCGTTGAAGTGCACGAGGGGATGCGGATAGCCGTTCAGGCAGATGCCTTCAATCTTGCGAACACGCCTCACTACTCGAACCCGGACTCGACCCTCGGAGACTCGAATTTTGGAGTCGTGGGCGGGACAAACGGGGCGCCAAGGGAAATTCAGCTTGGTGCGCACTTCACCTTCTAGCATGGCGATGCATTCGGTTTGCCGGTGTTACCCACTCTTGGGTGGCACCGGCAGATGTTCGCAACCAACATCGGCGGCACATTGAGACGCCCGGCTTAAGAATCCCGGGAGACAAATATGGAAAGGAAGCGAAGTATGGTCGACCGGAGACGGTTCGTTGGAGGAATCTTCGCCGCCGCACTCGCCTCATGCGGGGAGGGGTTTGCCAAAGATCGCCGCCCTCCAGACAAGGCAGCGAATGACCTGATCCCAGATAGACCCTCGAACGCGCCGAGCTATTGGTGCACCTGGGCCGCCCAGAATTATATGTACGGCCATGATCTTCCGAGCCTTGACCCTGAGGTATTAGAGGGCGATTCCGGAAGCCGACTCGCTCACAATGCAATGTCAGAGGAGACCCTCTTTGGAAAGACAGGATGGGCAGAGAACTTCTTTCCCAGGATTCGTGAGGATGTGCTTTTCCTCCTCGATGACGGATGGCAGATTGGAGGTACTGCAACCTTCGAGCTGGATCCAAAGAAATTTCCCTCCTTCACTGGATCTTCTGCTGACCGGCTTAAGAAGTTGAATCGTGCAATACAGGACGTTGGATGGCGTGGAACGGCATTGTGGTGTCGCAATACGCCCGGGGGAGATGCGGATCATCGACTCGAGAGTCTTAGCCAGTCTGCCGGGATCAACTATTGGAAGGTTGATATTGGTGATCCGACATTCAACCTGGTGCGAGTGCGCGATGAGACACATACTCCACTCACTCTAGAGCACGTGCATGGTGAATGGCCCGTGAATGGCAATTGGAAAACGAGTGGGCGGTTTGGCGCGCAACCCTGGGGTTCTCAACGAATGGAAATCCTGCAGCATACAGATGTCTATAGAACTTATGACGTGACATCGATTCTGTCTTTGCCGACAACTCTTGACCGCCTTGCCGAAATGCTGAAAGGGGCTGAGGGTCATTCAGAAGTACACGGTCTGTTGAATGTAGAGGATGAAGTTTATGTGGCGGCTGCCATGGGATGCACCATGGGAATTCTGCGGCACCCACTTGTTGGAATGAGACCCGGGAACGATCCTGATCTGTTTTTCAACGGGCCCCGGCGAACCAAGCAGCGAATGGATGAAGTTGTGCGCGCACTTCGCTGGCAGAGGATTGCACCTCCATTCTCTCCAGGATTGGGATCGGTCGCGGTCAGCAGCGAAATCCTTACGGACAGCTGGGTCTTCGAGCGAGGTCAAACCTGGCAAAACGAGATTATCGGGTCGACGGTGCGGCAAGGAGCACCGGCCCGTATTGCTCGCAACATAGATTTGCCTTCCGTAAGAGCGGATGGCGATTCACCATTCGTCCTCGCAACAAGGTTTCCAAATGGCGCGGTCGCAATCGCAGCACAGGAACGAACTCAGGTTGGCAACGCGTGGCATATGCCCGCATGCGACGTAACGCTGTCGGTGGGTGATGCTCCAGGACCTTTTGGCATCTTTGGTTATTTTGCAAGCCTGACGCTCGCTTTGGACAAACCATTGCATGACAAGCGCGTTCTCGCCCAGGACCTGGCGGGGAATAATGCGATCGATATCTCGAGTGCCGTGCAGGTCCGAGGTAAGAATCTGTACATACCGGGTAACGTGATCCGCAGGATAGGGCTTCATAGCGCGACCCCGGGGGACATCTCCGCACCTGGGCTAGTGATTGCTATCGTCTGAAGAAACGTGAGGGACGTGCGCCCCGCTTAAAACTCGTGTGGGTAGAGACAATTGGAAATCTCTTCAAAGTTCGTCCAACTCAACTTAGCCGGGCCGGCGTTCATAAATTCAAGGAGCAGAAAGTGACTAGAGGATGGAAGTTGTGTTTGACGGTCGCTGTTTTGGGCATACTGGGGATGACCGCGTCGAATTCTCCCGCAGGTATTGCGCCGCCCATGGGTTGGAATAGCTGGAATCATTTCGCTGAGAAGGTGACTGAGGCCGATGTCCGAGCCGCAGCCGACGTACTGGTATCGAGTGGAATGCGAGACGCTGGATACGTCTATGTCAACATCGACGACACATGGGAAGGCAAGCGCGATCCTCAGGGGATGATTCATTCGAACGAGAAGTTCCCGGATATGAAAGCCCTTGCGGACTATGTTCACGCGAAGGGACTCAAGTTGGGAATCTACTCCTCGCCAGGGCCCAAGACATGCGCCGGCTACGAAGGCAGCTATGGCCACGAAGAGCAGGATGCGACGACATACGCGGGCTGGGGCATTGATTATCTAAAGTACGATCAATGTAGTTTCGGAGACATCATAAAGAAGGAGGCGGGAAACGACTTAGATAAGGCAGCGGCAATGCAGCGGGCAGCGTATGAAAAGATGCATCTTGCCATAGTCAAGACAGGCCGACCCATGGTGTACAGTTTCTGCCAATACGGACTGTACGCGGTTTGGAGGTGGGCGCCGGAGGCGGGTGGAAACCTCTGGCGTACAACAGGCGACATAAGTGATAACTGGGAACGCATGACACTCATTGGCTTCGGGCAGGACGGCCTCGAAAAGTTCGCCGGCCCAGGTCACTGGAATGATCCGGACATGCTGGAAGTCGGCAACGGCGGAATGAATCGTTCAGAGTATGAAGTGCATATGAGTTTGTGGGCGATGCTGTCTGCTCCTCTTTTGGCCGGTAACGATCTGAGTAAGATGACTCCGGAAACGAAAGCAATCCTTATGAATCGGGATGTCATCGCTTTAGACCAGGATGAGCTCGGGCATCAGGGCAGAAGAATATGGGCGGAGGGTCCGTTGGAGATATGGCTAAAAGATCTGTCGGGTGGGAAAACGGCAATTGCATTCTTCAACCGTGGCAACTCCGCAATGGACTTCAATCCCGGGCTAAAGGTTCTTAGCGACTTCCAGGGCAAGCATTTGTGGGAGCTCTGGTCGCAGAAAGAGATGAGTCTCGATGCAACTACGCCTCTACCCGTTTCCTCACATGGAGTCTTGCTGTTGGAGCAGCGTTAAACTGTGAAGGCGGAAAGAGTAGTTTGCCGAAGCCTTGTGCTACTTACCCTGTCATCCATCGTTGTTGGCCACGCACAGGATTTGACTCCTTCCTCGAGCTTGCAATTCGAGTCTTCGGATACCAGGTTGGTTCAGGCCTTCCAGTGGGCAAAGTCACGGGCAATGGATTACGCCCATGACGGTTCCGACCCGGTAGGGCCATGGTATGAGGCTGCGCTTCCTGGACGTAATTCCTTCTGTATGCGAGATGTCTCACATCAGAGTACGGGAGCAGGAGCACTGGGCCTGTATCCGGAGAATCGCAACATGCTGGGACGATTTGCGGCTGCCGTTTCCCAAGACCGAGACTGGGCGGGATTCTGGGAAATCGACAAGTTTGGACATCCATCTGCCGCTGACTACGTGAGTGACAATGACTTCTGGTACAACCTCCCAGCAAACTTCGATCTTCTCGACAGCATTGTTCGTATGTGGCGTTGGACTGGCGACAAGTCCTACGTGAGTGACCCTTCGATCCAAAGATTCTTCGATTCAACTACCACGGCTTATGTGAGTGCTTGGGATCTCCAGCCGGATCGGATTCTCAAACGATCCAGAATCATGAATCGTCGGCTGCCCCAAGGGAAGTTCGTGCATGACCGCGGCATCCCAAGTTACACAGAAGGAGAGGACAACTTCAACCTTGGGACGGACCTTCTTGCGGCCGAATACCGTGCCTTCGAGTCCCTCCGAGTGGTAGCTACCAGCCGTCATGAGCCGTTACTCGCTCAACGGTATGAAAATACTGCGAATGGAATTCTGGATCTCATTGAGCATAAGGCGTGGTCCCAACAGGATAGCCGCTTCATGGGTTTCTTTTCGCGGGATGGTAGTAGGCATGGCTCTGGAGACGCTATGGTTCTTTACTTCGGCGCTGCTAAGGATCCAGGTCACATTCGCGCGGCACTCTTTCACATTGAATCGGTGGAATATCTGAAAAATATTGGAATCGAAGAGGAAAGCTACCTTCCGCAAACGCTGTATCGCTATGGGGAGAAAGATGCCGCGTACCGCATCATTATGGATCTGACTCGGCCAGATAAAGACAGGCGTGACTACCCGGAGGCTTCATTTTCTGTTATCGGTGCCATGGTCACGGGAATGATGGGAATGGAAGTAGTCGATGATGGAAGGGGTCGGCCGCTGCTCCGTTCCATCTCACGGCTTCGGAGTGCGTCCGATAGAGCGAAATTGAGCGGTGTTCGTGTACGAGACAATCTGGTTGATCTGGAACATGTGGGGGACAGCCGAAGCATTATGACCAATCGCTCGAAGATGCCAATACATTGGCAGGCTGCCTTTCCGGGCAGGGTTCCGCTCCTGATCGTGAACGGCCATCCTGTTCGCTCGAGAATATCGTTAGATGCTTTATCGTCACCCGTCAGTTCGATCGTCACCGACGTGCCTACGGGAGCCACGGTGTCGGTAAGCCGCCCGACATTGTGAACGTTCATTATTGAGCGCGGAGGGGGCGATGTCCTAACTCGCCGTCTCGAACGGGCTCCGCATCCTGCTTGCATGCGGTTACGACAGTCTTCGCCAGACTCAGGACGATGATCTGAAGCCGCTCTCATCGCGGTGGTCGAAGGGCAGGGATGGGCTTGATGCAGCTCTCTGTTCACTCGGCGTGTTTTCGCGTTTTCGCGGACACCGAAACGAGGCTCTGCCCGGCACAGTCGACGCCGGCAGCTGAACGCCGCTGAATTGGTTGAGATCGCCCGTATGACGGAAGCGTTCCGGTGGGCGGTGGTGATCGTGAGCGAGATGAGCGCGAGCGCGATGTGATTTTTTATTTGCCTATTGAGGGGAGCGGTTTGAGTTCGACGGTGCGGCCGGTTTTGGCGGACGTGCGGGCGGCGTCGAGAATCTGCATGACGATGATGTTGGTATCGAGGGAAGTGAGGTCGCCTTGTGGTTTGATCTCGCCGTGAAGGACGGCGGCGAGGTAGGCGAGGGAGTTGGATTGGTTTTCAGGCAGCGGGGGCGCGGGTTTTTGCGATTCGGACTTTTCACCGCGATAGCGGGTGCGGAGGTTGTCAGAGGCTACGGTGATGACGTAGCCGGTGGCTCCGTAGAGTTCCATGTCTTTGCGGGCGAAGGGCCAGTCCCATGAGGGCATGAGGACGGCTTGCGCGCCGGGGTAGCGAAGGATGACGGTGGCGTCATCGTCTACGTGGGGGTAGATGGCGGGCTTGTCGGTCTGGGTGACGGCAGTGACGGAGATGGGTGGCTGGCCGTGCATAAGGACGGTCATTAGGTCAGCTCCGTAGCAGCCGAAGTCAAAGAGCGCTCCGGCTCCATTTTGGATGGGGTCGGTTAGCCAGGGGAGCCACTCGGGGCCGACGCCGATCTCCTTGGGGCCTTCGTGTCCGTCGTGGACGACAACCTTCCGGACCTCGCCGAGCTTGCCCGATTGAGCTTCGCTGATCGCATCGGCATTGGAGGAGTACCAGGTGGTCTCGTAGTTGACGAGGACCTGGATGTGATGCTCGCGGGCGACGCGGCGGATGGCGAGGGCGTCCTCCATGGTGGTGCAAAGGGGCTTCTCGACCATGGAACTGATGTTGTGTTTGGCGGCGGCCTCGATGACGCGGCGGTGGTCCTGGATGGTGGTGTAGACGAGGACTGCGTCGGGGTGTTGGGTAGTGAGCATGTGCTCGAGATCAACGTCGAAGAGGGACTGTGGCAGGTGATATTGGGAGGCGTATTGCTGGGCGAGGGTGGTGTTGGGTTCGACGATGGCTACGAGTTGGGCGTTGGGGTTCCTGGGCAGCGCGGCGAGGAAGCCTTTTACGTGTCCGTGGACAAGGCCGACGATGGCTACCCGGATGGGTTTGTCTGCTGTTTGAGCGTTGAGCGTGGGTGTTGCGAGTGTGGCGAGAAGCAGGAGTGGTGCGAGTCTCATGGTTGTCCTCATACGGGTTGTGGCTGTTGGCTAATGGTGACAGTCCAGCCGTCTGCCTCCATGATGCCTTCCGAGCCGGTGAAGAGGAAGCCCTTGCTCCCGGTTCGAACTCCGCTGGTTCATAGTCATACCACAGCGAATTCACCCAGATGACAGCTTTGCAGCATCTTCCAACCCAATCAGAATCAGAAGCCTTGTCGATCCCGGATAGAAGCATGTATGTCCGTGGCACCAAAAAAATGACAAACGAGAGACATAAGACTGTGCGCCGAGGCGTATGATTCATCGCCGTGAGGCAATTCGGAATAAAGAATCGTACCCCAGTTGGGCCTAGATCGGCGGGTCACCGTGTTTCTGCAGGGTGCCCTGGAATCTGCTATGCGTAGTCGTTCACACCTTGAAGGAGGAGAATCAGATGAGCGCAAACCAAACGCCCAGACAGGCACTCTTCGTTTCTGCAACAGTATTCCTGGCAACCTTGCCGGCTTTCGCATGCGGTAGCGGTAAAGGGACGCCCTGTCCTTGCGAAATACAAACGGCCCAGGATCAAATCATGGCGATCCAAGCACGGATAGGCTATGTGTATTCGAGTTCTACGAATTTTCGAGTGCTTGGCGATCAGGAATTCGTACGAGAGGTTCTTGAGGATGGCGCTACTAAAGTGGTGCTGGGGCAATTGGCGCAGAAAAAGTCCCAAAGTGACGATGTCAAGAAATTCGCCCAGACGATGGCGGAAGACAACTCTCAGTTCAACGAGAGAGTCCTTGCTCGGGTCGCGAAACTGGTTGGCGTGGTTGAACCCAAGGAACTTTCAAAAAAAGACCAGCAATTGGCTGCAAGCTTTGACGCGCTCTCAGGACCGCAGTTCGACGAAGAGTACATCAAGCTCATGCTGAAGGAGAACAAGCAGGATCTGAAGGAATTTGCGAGCGAAGCGCACAATACCGCGGATCCGAGTATGAAGACAGCCGCGCAATACGGCATGAACATAATCTCACAGCATCTCGAGTCGCTTGAACTGATTGCACAAAAGCACAGTGCAACTGCCCAGGGTCACAATGTAGTCGCGCTGAACCAAACTCCAGTGATGGAGCGTAAATAGAAAGAAGTCGGACAAGACCGGAGTTCACCTGAGGGCGCAGGCTGGCTGGGCCGAGGACTGGAAGCTCGGGCGGTTGGCCTTCTTGCGTTGCCTTCGCGAAATCGGGTTCCCCGCGCCACGCTCTTGACTGCCTGTACCAAATCCCACCGGCGCGCTCCCGGCCCTGCCGTTCAAACTCAACGATCTATTTCGCAGGAACAAAAATGACGCATACTGGTGCCGGAACATCGGCGGTCTCACTTTCCGGCGTCAATTGGCCGGTATGCGGATCGATCTTCAAAAGCGTTAGCAGATTGGAATTCTGGTTTGCGGCAATAATGCGCTCACCGGCAGGGTCGATTTTGAAATTACGCGGACCTTTCCCCATCGTGGACGCGACCTGGAGCTTGGTCACCGTTCCCTTTTGCTGGTCTATCCCGAAGACCGTGATACTGTCGCTTCCTCGATTCGAGGCATAGAGATACCGGCCCGTCTTGTCGACCTCAATCTCCGCGGCTGTGCTCTGACCAGTGAAATCGGAAGGCAACGTGGAAATCGTCTGGATAGGCTGCAGAGATCCCTTCTCGCGATCGTAGGAAAAAACAACAACACTGGACCCCATTTCACAGATTGCATAGGCAAACTTCGCGCCTTGCCCGAAGGCAAAGTGCCTTGGACCTAAACCCGGCGTTACCGAGATAGAGGGAGGATCATTTGGTGCAAAAGTTTCCTTCGCTGGATCGATTCTGTAGATCTTGATCTGATCCAGGCCCAGATCCGGCGTAAAGAGGAATCGATCATCCGGCGAAAGCACTGTGGAGTGTACGTGCGGGCCTTCCTGGCGCTGCGGGTTTACGCTCGATCCCGTGTCCTGGCCGAGCCCTGTCTGCGAGCCAATGCTCCCATCCGGATTGAGTGCATAGGAGACCACTCTTCCACTTCCATAGTCTGCGACCAAGAGCATCTTCCCGGTGTGATCCACGACAAGATGGCATGGCATTCCACCCGCGGAGGATACTTTGTTCAGAAAAGTGAGAGCTCCGGTTTTGGGATTGATGGAGTAGCTGCTCACCGTTTGATCCGACGTGGCGCCCTTCACATTCGGATCGCTGCCCCTTTCGGTTACCGCATAAAGAAAACGGTTTCGGGGATCGGTTGTCAGAAACGATGGATTGGCCACCTCGGCCGCAGCACCCAATGCGGTGAGGTGACCGGTCCTGGCTTCATAGCGATAGAGGTAAATCCCGCGGCCTTTTGCAGGAGTATCAGTGTATGTGCCGACATAGACAAACGAGTCGCCATGGGCGGACGCAGTCTGCGCGAAAAGCCCCCGTCCTGCCAGCGCAGAGATGAAGCAAACGGCCAGTACCGGAGCGACAGCGAGTTTGGGGATAAAGATTCGCCTGGTAAGCATTTTCCCTCTTTGGAATTCATCATCCAAATTTTGCGTGGCCGATTGGCCGAGGCTACGAACGCTTGATCGCCCTGGCACTCACTTTCAACGAGTAGCCAAAATCACCCCGACAAACATAACCAACGCTCCCACGATGTTACGCGTCGAGACGGGATTCTTCGGCGATCCAAGCCAGCCAAAGTGAGAGAGCACCAGGCCGCCGAGAATCTGACCAGCGAGCATGATCAGCGTAAGCTTAGCTGCGCCGATGCGGGGAATCAGAAAGGCAATTCCGAAGACCAAGGAGGCGCCCAGAACTCCGGCGCCCAGCAGCACGGGGTTGACGTCCCCTAGCGGCTTCAGCGCGTCGGCCTGCCATCCGGAGAGGCCGATCAGCAGCGCCGCGACCGCTCCAACGCACCAGAATAGAGCATTGCCGACACGCGGATTGTCCAGCACCGCCCCGACTTTGCCATTCATCGCGAGGTGAACCGTCAGCACAATTCCGATCAGGAACGTCAGTCCGAAATAAGGAAGCTTCATGTTTTCTCTCTCCATCGACACAATTCAAGAGACTCCGGAGGAGTCACGATTCGTCGTATCGTGCAATCTTGATTGCGTATAGCGCAAGAAGTAAAACATTGCCCGGAAACATCTGTCAATCGATACTTAACGCAAAATCCACACCAATTGCAGCCTGTCGGTGGCCGGCGCCCCTGCATTACCCACAAGTTTGCAATCCTTGGTCTGGAGAACTGTATTGCCGCTCTGTCCAATCTCAGGCATTTCGCGGCTTCCAGCGATAAGCGGCCTCCGAATTGTCCGCGAAGAACTTCCGCGAGGCATTCTTGCCTTTTGTTGCGAAGTATTCACGCACAATTCTGAACACCAGTTCATATGGGCCGGTTTTCTCGCCGACCGGCCAGTTACTGCCGTAGACCAATCGGTCTACTCCAAAGGCTTCCCATAGCTGATCGAGAGACGGGCGGTAAAACTCGAGATCCTCGACTGGCTGACCGTCCTTTTTGCGCAACACGTTCGACACTTTCGAGAAAATCTGGCGCCTCTGGCCAATTTCGCGGAGCGCGGCCTCGGCGGCTGGCAGGTCTGCTTCGTTGCGCGGAGCATCAAACGGCATGTGTTCGACGACAATACGCAGCTCTGGAACCCGATCGCTGACTTGAATCACATTTGGGAGAATGGAAAATCCACCGATCATATCGACTTCGAGCCCGGCCTGAGCGAGCAATTTGAGGTTCGCAATCGACTCCGGCTTGTTGAGGTCCTCGCTAAGATTTCTATTCCACAGGTTTCCTATGCGGATGCCGTAGAATCGTCCGCTCTTCAAGAATCGCTCCAGGCAGTCTCCGAATCCAGGCTTGCTAATCTCGATATCGCCGCAGGTGCCAAGGATGATCGGTTCACGCGCCGCTAGATCCAGCACCCATTGGTTGTCTTCAAGCAGAGGGCTCGCTTCCACTTCAATTACGCCTTTGATGCCGAGACCTGCCGTCATCTTCCTGTATGCCTCAGGCAGTACTGGACGATAGAGTGTGGCGTCGCTTGCCGGCGGCCATGGGACTCCGCCTGGACGCGACGGATCGTAGAAATGAACGTGGGTATCGATAATGTTTTCTAACTCTGGGAGCGCCCGCAGCTGCGCTGGTAATTCCATCGGGGCCAGCGAACCGACGGCAGCAGCGGCAGCGGTACCTAAGAATCGTCTGCGATTCATTGTGCTAATGCGGAATATACGAACCAGGCTCTCGGCGCAACGTTTCTACGGTTAGAAGACCTCCGTTGCCTCAAGCAGTTGATAGTTTGAGGTTTATTGTCGTCGGTTAGGAGCGCCTAACGTTGACGAAACGGCGGACAGGAAGACTAGATTGGACGGGCAGTTCACTTCACATTTTTGTCCACCGGGCCGGCATTCCTGCGACGAACTTCCGTAGGCGCCGAGTTCCGATTCCGTAACAGCATCGAATTCTGTCCGTAAACCAACTAGGGTGTCCATGCTCTTCCAGTCCAAACAAGCACATCGGAAACATCGCGCGGTCTTCAACCTTCTTGTCGTGGCATGCTTCCTGGCTGCCGGCTGTGTTGCGAGTCGCGCGCAGCGAATTGGCGTAACTTACTCCGCCGAGGCCCAGACCGCGGCCGCGCTGAAGGGCCTTTCCCCCGCCTCGCAGCAGGTTCTCGATCGCATCAAGCAGATTGGCGTGTGGCCCCTGGGCGATTTCCGCTACTCCACCGGCATCATCCCCAACGGCCAGTCCGTCAGCCTCGACGATTCAACCTGGCAGAACCTGCAATCGATCAATGCCGCTCCTGCGGACGAGCTCTGGCTGCGCAAGTGGATCGAAGTTCCCAAGACCCTCGACGGTTATGACCCCACGGGCGCCTCCATATGGATGCCGCAGCTCAACCGCGGCGCGATGACCATTTACCTGAATGGCGAGCGCGTGATGGCGGGCGAGGACATGGCGCCGATGACTCTCTTCTCGTCGGCCAAACCCGGCGACAAGGTGTTGCTTGCCATCCACATGGACCCCTCGACTGGTCCACGGCGTTTCGGCCGCGGCCCCCTGCAGCTTCACCTGAAGTTCGCGGCGAATCGCCCTGACCCCCAGGTGCTGTATACCGAGCTGGTTTCTGCTGCGATCCTTGCGCCCTCGCTTGCGGCGGGCAATCTGCCCATCCTCGATCACGCTATCCAGGATATCGATGTCAAGGCGCTGGACGCGGGCCAGCAGGATGCCTTTGACGCGTCGATCAGCAAGGCGAAGACCGATCTGATGCCGGTCACGAAGTCTCTTGCGCAGATGACCTTCCATGAGACGGGCAACTCGCACATCGACGCTGCGTGGACCTGGCCCTGGACGGAGACCGTCGATGTTGTCCGCCGTACGTTCGACACCCAGGCGCAGTTGATGCGGGAATATCCCATGTATACTTTCACGCAATCGGCCGCTCAGTATAACGTCTGGCTTGCGGATAAGTATCCGAGGCAGAACGACCGCATCGCCCAGTTGATCAAGGAGGGCCGCTGGGAAATTGTCGGCGGGATGTGGGTTGAGCCTGATCTCAACATGCCTGACGGAGAATCCCTGACACGACAGCTCCTCATCGGAAAACGCACATACAAGCAGCTCTATGGCATCGACGTACGCATCGGTTGGAATCCTGACTCATTCGGCTACAACTGGCAGCTGCCGCAGATTTACAAGAAGTCGGGCGTGGATTACTTCGCCACACAGAAGATGTCATGGAACGAGACCAACCAACTGCCGCTGAAGCTCTTCTGGTGGGAATCTCCCGATGGCAGCAAGGTGCTGGCCTACTTTCCCGACGGCTACGGCAACAGCAACTTCAGCCCCATCCGTCTCTCCAACGACCTGGCGCACGCCAGGACGCAGGCGCCCGGGCTGGACAATATGCTGGATCTCTACGGCGTGGGCGATCACGGCGGTGGCGCGACGCGTGCTGTGCTGGACGAGGGCGTGTCGTGGATGAAGCCCGACAAAATCATTCCCAAGATGCAGTTCGGAACCGCGCAGAGCTTCTTCAGCGATGTGGAACCGCGCATCAATCCGGATTCGCCGGTGTGGAATTACGAGACCGCGGCCAAGGGTGATACCAAGCTACCCACCCCGAGGGGCAACCAGATCACGATCCCCACCTGGAAAGATGAGCTCTATCTCGAATTCCATCGCGGCGTCTTCACCACGCAGAGCAATCATAAGCGCAACATGCGCGAGGCCGAAGAGGAGACGCTGGATGCGGAGAAGTATGCCTCGCTGGCTTGGCTCGATGGAAGGCCGTATCCAGCAACCGAGCTGAATGATGCCTGGAAGAAGGTGCTCTTCAACCAGTTCCACGATCTGGCTGCCGGATCGGGAATCGCCGTTATCTACAAGGACGCGCAACAGGACTATGACCAGGTACGTTGGGCGACGCAGGAGATCTCGTCCCATTCGCTCGACACGCTAGCCGCTCGCGTCGACACCAAGACCACCGTGGTTCCTGCTTCTGTTCCGCTGCTGGTCTTCAATCCGCTGGGTTGGGAACGTGCAGGCCTTGTGGAGACCGACGTACAACTGACCGGGCCGGCTGCGGATGTCTCGATCCTTGATGCCGACGGCCACGTGTTGCCATCGCAGGTGATCTCCAGCGATCACGCCACCAACAGTTTCCACGTTCTGTTAGAGGTTCCGAGCGTTCCCTCGATCGGCTACAAAGTGCTCCGTGCTGTTCCCGGCAAGCGGCCCTTTGCGAGCGATCTAAAAGTAAACGGCATGACGCTCGAGAACGCGCTTCTCCGTGTCGTCATCGATCCAACGACCGGCTGCATTACCAGCCTCTACGATAAAAAGTCGCAGTTTGAATCCTTCACAAAGGGAAGCTGCGGCAACGAACTACAAACGTTCACGGACAAGCCGAAAATGTTCGATGCATGGAACATCGACGCGAACTTCGATCAGACCGTCACCAGACTCGACAAGGCCGACTCCGTCAAGCTGGTTGAGTCGGGCCCTTTGCGCACTGTTGTTCGTGTTATGCGCACCTGGCAGAACTCGAAGTTCATGCAGGACATAGAACTCTACAGCGGCATGGATCAAGTGAACGTTGTGAACCATATCGACTGGCACGAAACTCAGGTCCTGTTGAAGGCGGCATTCGATCTCGCGGCTTCCGCTCCGTTCGCGACATACGAGATCCCCTATGGAACCATTCAACGGCCCACCACACGCAACAATAGCTGGGAAGATGCGAAGTTCGAAGTTCCGGCGATACGTTGGGCCGATCTCGGCGACGGCCAGCATGGCTTTAGCCTGATCAACGACACGAAGTATGGCTACGATACGAAGGGGAATGTCATGCGCATTTCGCTGCTGCGTTCCAGCATAGAACCAGATCCTCATGCCGACCGGGGGCATCACGACTTCAGCTACACGCTCTATCCTCACTCCGGTGACTGGAAGCAGGCACTGACCGTGCGGCGTGGCTACGAGTACAACTACAAGCTGCAAGCCGTGCAAGTCGATGCGCACGCTGGAACGTTACCGGCGGTGCACTCGTTCGTCGGTGTCGACGGCCAGAACGTAGTCCTCACTGCCATCAAGAAGGCTGAGGACAGCAACGCTCTGATCTTCCGCTTCTATGAATGGGCCGGAAAAGATAGCGACGTGGTGCTGCACGTTCCCCCTGGCGCAACGAGCGCGAAGCTGACCAACCTGATGGAACAGCCGGAAGGTTCGGCTCTCCCGATCGATGGCGGCAATACAATCCACGTACCCGCTCACCCATTTGAGATCGTCACCGTTGCCGCCGACTACACGCCCGCGGCGCAATGATGCGCGCAGACCTGGAAGCAACGTTGGCTCTGATGGAGGTCCTATGAAATTCTTCGACACGAAGCTTTCTCGGCGCACGTTGTTTCAAAATGCCGGGGTGGTCGCGGGTGTCGGCCTTCTCGGCCTAAACCGGGCAGAGGGCCTCTATTCCCAACCAGCGGAAAGCGCTCCAATCACTGCTGGCCTGCACCGCGCATTGGCTCTGGTCGGGGACCGGTTTCACAATGCCGACTATATCCGGGTAAGTCTCGACCGGGTCTTCAAGGAACTGAACATCCCCATTGATTACACGATCGAATATGACTCGATCTCATCGAGCTTGCTGAAGAATTACCAGCTATTCCTTTGTTTTCGTGACGGCCAGATCTGGCCCGGCGGTTACCTCGGCCCGGATGCATGGTCGGACTATTCAAAAAATCTAGAGACCGCCGCCGACTTTCCTACCCAGAAAACTGCCACGTGGATGACTGAGGATCAGGGAGAAGCTATCAAGGACTTTGTGAATGCCGGCAATGGATTCTACGCATTACACAATTCCAGTCATATATCGCTTAGTTCGAAGAATTACCGGGAAGTGATGGGCGGAGCTTACATCAGTCATCCGCCTCTGCGCCCATTTCGTGTCAGGCCGACTGGGAACAAACATCCGATCACGGAAGGCATCACGGAGTTTATGGTGAACGATGAGCAGCACTATGTGACGTATGACAAAGATCCTAAGCACGTGCTTCTGGAGGCAGAGAACGTTGACGGTCTGCCTTTCCAGACGTTGGGCACCAAGTCGATCTCCGCGTGGGCCTACGACTTTGGCAAAGGCCGCGTTGTGTTTACCGCAGTGGGGCACACCAACCATGCGATGTGGGCGCCGCAATACCTCGAAATCCAAAAGCGATCAGTGCGGTGGCTGCTGAAACAAATTTGACTGCTCGCTCGAAGGCCAATCCATTTCACACGCCGGCGTCTGTCTAACCCGGCAAATCTGAGACCAACCGAGGTTCTGATGACGAAGAAGATTGATACCCATGCTCATCTCGGAGAGTGCTGTGTTTTCGGTTTGTATGCCACTGAAGAAGACATGATCCGGCGGATGGACGAGAGCGGCGTCGACGCCACGATCGTCCAGCCGTACCCGGGCGCGAAGGACTACGTCAAGAGGCACGACGAGATTGCCGAACTGTGCGCGAAGTACCCGGGGCGGTTCTTCGGTCTCGCCAGCCTGAGCCCGCATGTTGGTAAGGACGCGTATCAGCGTGAGATCGAACGCTGCGTGAAGGACCTTAAGTTTGTCGCGCTGAAGATCCACACCATCGGCCATGCGGTCAATCCACTTTCCGAGGATGCGGATGTCGCGTTCGCAACGGCACACCATTTCGGTATTCCGGCCATGGTCCACACGGGTATGGGCATCCCATTTTCGCTGCCTGCTCTTTGCATTCCGGCCGCCAACAAATATCCGAACTTGAAGATCGTGCTTGCCCACGCCGGCGCCGGAATTGTCTCCGCTGAAGCGCAGGTGGCTGCGTCGGTCTGCGGCAATCTTTATCTCGAAACTTCATGGTGCCTCGGAGTGGACATTGAGTGGATGATCAACACCATCGGCGCGGATCGCGTGATGATGGGCGCCGATCTGCCCAGCAACGTCCCGGTGGAGTTTGCCAAGTACAAGGCAATGGATCTCGCTCCCGATGTCTACGATAAGGTGATGGGCGGTACGGCGATCGATGTATTCAATCTGAGTTGGTGAGGGATCTATGTTTGTATTGTTTGCTGGACTCGAAGTTAAGGCAGGGCAGGAACAGGCGCTGGCGAAGGTTTACGCGGGTCCTTTCACGGCAGCGATCTCCACGCAGGAGGGGTTTCGTCATGTATGGTTGCTGCGGCCCAACGATGGCGGTGACTATATGCTGACCATTGCTTTCGAGAGTCAGGCGCTCCAGCAGAAATGGGTAGCGACTGAACTTCATCAGCAAGTATGGCCTTTGATGGAAGGGCATCTTGAAGGGTTCACCGTCAAGACCTACACCACAGTTTAATCCGCCAGAACATTCCACCGCGCAAGGAGTTCCATGGAACGCAGTGTTCCGCAATATGTCCATTGCTCTGTCCCCGTGCCCCGCGCGAGCCGGGTCCCGTGGTACAAGAGCACGTTTCCGGCCTATGCAGGGATTTTCCTCTGGGTTGGCTTTTACTTGAAGCTGGCCGAACCGACCATTGGCTATGCCTCTCTGAGTGTTTGCCTGTGGGGACTGCTGCTGGCGGGACTGCTTAGTTTTGGACTGTACTACTACATACCCGCGATGCTGGGCATGCAGACAGGCTATTCCCTCTATGTCGTCGGTACCTCCACGTTTGGGACCTCAGGCGGATACCTGATTCCTGGATTACTCATGGGAGTTCTGCAAGTGGGATGGGTGGCGGTGATTGCTTCGATCTCCGCGCATTTCATCATGTCGGGTTTGAACCAGACGTCAAAGGGGTTGTTCAGTCTGATTGTGGTGTTGTGGGTGTATGGCCTGGGTTGGGTGGCAGTCAAGGGCATTCATTATGTTGGCCGTGTTGCGAAGTTCCTGAACTGGATTCCTCTCTTCATGATCCTGTTTGTTTTGTGGGCAAACAGAGCAGGTATTGCGCATTACGAGCCTCGGCAACATCAGCCGGTGACTGGCTTTCTGAACGTGATTAGCATTGTGATCGGTTTTTTTGCGTCGGGAGGAGCGGCGGGCGCAGACTTTGGGATGAATAACGGCAACAGGAAGGACGTAGTGCTCGGCGGCATCTTCGGGATTGTTCTGGGCACCTTGTTTGCCGGCGGCGTGGCCATACTCTCGGTTGCTGGTTATCTGGGCAGAAATGCTGGGCCGCCCAGCTACGACTACACTGCGGCGATCGCGAGCGTAGGTGCTTTGGCTCCGGTGATGTTCTTTCTTTTCGCAGCGGCCTCTCTGGTCCCCACCTGCTTTTCGTCGTTTATCGCCTCGAACAGTTTCAACACAATGCTTCCCCGGATCCCTCGCGGAGTTTCGACATTTGCCGCGTTGACAGTGAGCATATTGCTTGCCATCACGGGTCTTTCCGATAACCTGATCGGATTCTTCGGTATAGTTGCCGCGTCTTTTGGCCCTATATGCGGTGCGATGATGGCTGACTATCTCTACGCGGGCAGCCGTTGGTCAGGACCACGACTGGGAATCAACTGGGGCGGGTGCATTGCCTGGGCAGTTGGCTTTCTGGTGGGAGTTCCGACTCTCGTTCCCGGATTGCCCGCAGCGCTCGTCAAGGCGGACAACCCTTCCTGCCTTTACGCGTTTGCGTTTGGGTTCCTGGTTTATCTCTTGCTTGCCAAGCTTGGCATACGTCCGCCAGTTGTTGCAACGGAGGTGACGGTTGCTGCATGAGTTGGGAAATTTCAGTCGGTCGAATCTGGTGGTGACCATCCAATGAATAAGAGAAGTCGTTGGTCTTACACGATAGCGGTTTTATCCACTGCGGCTCTAGCCATCTCCGGAATCTCCGGCGCGCAGTCCACGAAGCCCGCGGCGTCGGCAGGTCAAGACTGGGCCGTCTCCAACGGAGACTCCGCGGCAGACCATTACTCCACGCTTTCCCAGATCAACCGGCAGAACGTGCAAACGCTGCATAAGGCCTGGTCGTATGACGTCGGAGAGACCGGCGGGATGGAGTCCAATCCCATCATCGTCAAAGGCGTCCTGTACAGCTACACGCCCAGCCAAAAAGTGATTGCTCTCGATGCCGCTTCGGGCAACCTGATGTGGAAGTTCGATTCCGGCGTTCGCAGCAACCAGCCCGCGCGCGGAGTGACCTATTGGACGGACGGCAAGGAAAGCCGCATCTTCGCCACCGTGTCGAATTTCCTCTACGCGATGGACGCGGCCACCGGCAAGGCGATACCGGCCTTCGGAGAACAGGGCCGGGTCGATCTGCGCAAAGAGCTTCGCGGCGACTATCTGCAGCAGTCCATCACTCCCACCAGCCCGGGAATCATTTACAAAGACCTGTACATTATTGGCGGGCGGAACCCGGAAGGGCACCCCTCGCCTCCTGGGGATATCCGCGCTTTCGATGTGCATACGGGGGTGATCCGCTGGACATTTCACACCATTCCACGCCCCGGCGAATTCGGCTATGAAACCTGGCCGAAGGATGCATGGACGGACGCGGGCGCCGCGAACAACTGGGGCGGCATGGCGCTCGATGAACAGCGCGGCATCGTCTATGTCCCGACAGGCTCGGCCGTCGGGGACTACTACGGCGCAGACCGCGTGGGCGACGACTTGTTTGCCGATACGCTATTGGCTCTCGATGCTTCCACAGGAATGCGCATCTGGCATTTCCAGGGCGTTCACCACGACCTTTGGGACCGCGATTTCCCGTCCCCTCCCGCGCTCGTTACAATCGAACGCAACGGCGTGAAGACCGATGCAATTGCGCAGACCACCAAGCAGGGATTCGTCTACTTCTTCGACCGGACGAACGGCAAACCTCTCTTCCCCATCAAAGAGTCCAGCTATCCCGCCAGCGACGTGCCGGGCGAGGTGAGTTCGCCCACCCAGCCGCTTCCTGTGCTGCCGGCGCCGTATGCGAGGCAGGAACTGACCGAGGACATGCTGACCGACCGCACGCCTGAAGCGCACGCATGGGCGCTCCAGCAATTCAAGACCTATCGCACCGGCGGACAGTTCACTCCCATCGGGACCGACAAGGAGACGGCGATCCTGCCCGGCTTGTGGGGCGGCGGCGAATGGGGGGGCGCGGCTGTCGATCCTGCGACAGGCGTACTCTATGTCAACTCCAATGAGATGGTGTGGACCGAGATCCTCGCCCAGAACAGGCCAGCCGGGAGTCTTGGGGAAAGCATCTATCAGAACCAGTGCAGCCTTTGCCACAAGAGCGACCGCAGTGGCTCTCCACCTGTTTTTCCCTCTCTTGTCGAGATCGACAAGAGACTGACCGATCAGCAAATCGAAGACTCGGTCCATCAGGGCAAGGGCAAAATGCCAGCGTTCAGTAGCCTTAACGACCAGCAGCTGACTGCTCTCGTCCGCTATTTAAAGAACCCCGCAGGCGGGAGTGCGGCTGGTAACGCGGCTGCCTCATCGCCGGGCCGCGCGCAATACGCCAATACTTCTGCGTACAGATTAACTGGATTTCACAGATTCATCGATCCCGACGGCTATCCGGCGATTAAGCCGCCCTGGGGCACTTTGAATGCGATCGACATGAAGACAGGCAAGTATCTGTGGAAGATCCCGCTGGGGCAGTACCCGGAGCTGGTGAAGCAGGGAATGGCCGACACGGGCTCGGAGAATTTTGGCGGGCCGATTGTGACTGCCGGTGGCGTGGTCTTCATTGGTGCGACGATATACGACAAGAAGCTGCGCGCTTTCGACAGCCGCACGGGAAAACTTCTCTGGGAAGGAGACTTGCCCTTCTCCGGCGTGGCGACGCCGTCAACGTACATGATGAACGGAAAGCAATATGTCGTGATCGCAGCCGGCGGCTCAACTTCCATGGGCTCCTTGAGGCCAGCCAAGGATCCGGGAGGCGCATACGTAGCGTTTGCGCTGCCCTGACCCGCACGTCTGGCCAGAGTCGAGCAAAGCATCTGGCATCTGGTGCGCACGCGCGGAGTGATATGTACACCTTCTCGATGAAGGCGTGCCTCGCGCAATCCGCTGTTTGTCTTCCGTGTCAGCTTACGTGGCCGACATAGTCCGGCCCGTTGACCTGCACCTGGAATCCGTCCGCATCATGAAATTTGAAGGACTCCTGAGAGTTGCTGCCGTCATAGGAAAGACCGCGCTCCTTGAGCTTGGCACGCAATGCATCAGCGTTAAAGCCGGCAATGCCGAAGTCAAAGTGATCGACAGTTGGTTTTTGATTGGCATCTCCTTGCTCTACGCCAAAAAAGGAAGGACCCACGCCAAGAATGTGGACAGTGGCCGACTGCTGGCGCATGGGCATCCCGAAGAACTCCTGATAGAACCTGGAAGTCTTGTGCAGGTCTGGGACGCGCAAGGTGACGTGATTAATGCTGACCGCCTTGAAGCCGGTGGGTTGCGCCGCGGCCTGAAGTGCGCCGAAGCCAGGGAGCGCACCGGCGGCCACGGCTGCAACCGAAGCCGCAAACTGACGACGGCTCAGTTTTCCGTGTTCGAGATCTGTCAATAGCTTTTCAATGTGTTCGATCATAAGAGTGTCCGTTGTTGAGCAGTGACGCGTTACGTCAAACTGCGGTTAGTGTGAGCTTCACCTTTCCGATTGACAAGCGGTATCTGCAAGATTACGCTTTTGGAATTGTGCAACGAGTGATGCGTAATACGCAACATACACAGCACGCGCTTTGAAGCAATTTCCCTTTGCCAAGGGTGCGCTTTGCCCTCATTTTGCGCTCCCCGACACAAACTGCCAATAGACTTGCGCCTAGATCGGGGGAGTCAATGAAAGCCGGAGTTTTCGTTGCTGCGATGACCCTCGTGGCAAGCCCTTACATGGGCCGGGCGCAGCAGCCCGACCAGCAGGTCCCGCAGACCGACACGAGCTACGTGGATGCGCAGGGCACTGCTCATGTGACGCGGGTCGTTCCCATTCCGAAGACCGTGAGCCCGGAGACGCGGAACTATTTGATGAAGCCCGTGTACCATCCCGGCCCCAATGCGACTCTCGAGGAGAACCGGGCGGCAACGGACGCCATGCAGGAGCACGATGCGGCGAGCAACCGTGCGCTCTATCCAGTGAACGTCTCCTCCTCGACGGTCGGCGGTGTGCCGGTGCGGGTGATTACGCCAGTCGGTCCGATTCCGCCGGAAAAGGCCGACCGCGTGCTGATCAACCTCCACGGCGGGGGCTTTACCACAGACTCGGGCTCACTGACGGAGTCGATTCCCGTTGCCAACCTGACAAAGACCAAGGTGATTGCCGTTCTCTACCGGCTGGCGCCAGAGCATCCCTTCCCGGCGGCGGTGGACGATTCGATCGCTCTATATAAGGAGTTGCTGCGCACCCATAAGGCGCAAAACATGGCCATCTATGGCGCGTCGGCCGGAGGCATTTTGACGGCGGAGGTCGCCGCCAAGATCAAGGCGCTGGGTCTGCCAATGCCGGGCGCGTTGGGCATCTTTACGGGATCGGGTGACTTCAGCATGTTGGGCGACACCCAGGCGATCTACTCCGTCGTTGGCCTTTCGGGCAATCTGAGCGTGCCGCAGGAGGGTAGGCAATTTATCTCAGCTTATGTGGGAAAGACAGACCCCAAGGATCCGATCCTATCGCCGCTCTACTCCGACCTGCACGGTATGCCGCCGACGTTGTTCCTGACCAGCACGCGGGACATGATGCTGAGCGGGACCACCATCCTTCACCGCGCGTTTCTGCGCGCTGGCGTGGACGCGCAACTGCTCGTGTTCGAGGGCCTGCCCCACGGATTCTGGTACGAGGCTGGGCTGCCGGAGAGCCAGGAAGCGGACCGGATGATCGCGCATTTCTTCGATACAAAGCTTGGCGGTGTGGGGAAGTAACTGTATCGCCCCTCGCAGCAAGAAGCTTCCGCTTCTATGTGGATATAGCAAGGCACTGATCACGATCACGGATACCAGACCTTGCCATCAATCAGCCGGTCCGTGTCGTACGCGCCGCCATTGCGGATTGGACCCATAGGATTCTTTGCGGCCATCTCTTCGTTGATATCGATACCCAGGCCCGGCTTGTCGCTGCCGTAAAGATAGCCTTTGCGAATCTCGGCCGTGCCTGGGAACATTTCGTGCACGCTGGGCGGGAAATGATTTTCTTCCTGAATGCCAAAGGCGCTGCTGGCGATATCGATGTGGTAGCTGGCCAGTTGGTTGACGGGGTCATTCTCGCCGCCTTCCTGAAAAGCGGTCCTGACACCGTAGATTTCGCAGAGCGAAACCAGTTTGCGCAGAGGAGTGATGCCGCCCGTCGCGGCGACGCGGTTGCGAATAAAATCGATGAGACGGTCCTGCACGAGCGGCACAACTTCACGCGGGTGCGTGAACAGCTCGCCCACCGCCTGCGGCGTCGTACATATCTGACGGATATTGCGGTAGTACGAAAGCTGCTCCGGCGGCAGAACATCTTCTACGTAGAACATCTGCACGGGCTCGAGGCGGCGCGCCAGCTCGACCGCATTCATTCCGGTCATATGAGAGTGGACGTCGTGCAGGAGCTTGGGGCCGAAGCCAGCTTGTTCGCGCAGGTATTCGAAGAGCGGTGGAATCGCGTCGACATACTGCTGCTGATCGAAGGCCGGTCCCTGGTAACCACCTTCCGCTCGATTGCCCTGTCCGGAGGGGACGTAGCCGCCGCCGCCGTAGCTGCCAAGTTGAATCCGGACGTGCGTATAGCCATTCGCCATGGAGCGCTGCAGTGACGCGAGGCACTCTTCTTTGGTCTTTCCGCCTTGATGATCGTAAACGGCCACCGCGTCGCGGGCCTTGCCCCCGAAGAGTTCATACAGGGGCATGCCGGCGCGCTTGGCCTTGATGTCCCACAGGGCCATATCCATGGCCGAGAGAACATTATTGTTGATTGGGCCATTGCGCCAATACGTGCGCATCTGAGCTGACTGCCACAGGTCCTCGATGCGATCGGGATCCTTGCCGAGAAGCCATGGCTTCAAGTGATCTTCCAAATCGGCGATGACTGCCATCACCTGGTAATCGTCATTGGCGGAGCCGATTCCGTAGAGGCCGGGCTCGCTGGTGATGATCTTCAGGAACACCCAGTGATAGTGGCTGCCGCCATTGGTGGTAATAATCTTTACATCCTTGATCGTGAGTGGGGGAAGACCGTTCGATCTCTTCGCGATCTCCTGCGCCTTGGCAGCCGAAATCAGCGGAAGCGCAAGTGCTCCCGCCTTAAGCAGGTCTCTGCGATTCATCATCTATTGTTTCCTCCGTGTTCGGACATCCCGAGCGATTTCCCGGACGGAACCGCCACCCCGCTCGTCTGCTCCACAACCACATCATTCTTGCGCTCCTTCGGTACGACCGTAAGCTGTGTCACGCGCCCACGCTCGACATGTCCCTCAACCGTCGTGTTGAAGGCTGCATGAAGTTTGAAGTCTGCCGTCCAGTCTTCGGGCCACGCCGGTAGCAGAAGAATCTTGCGCCCGTTTGTTTGCATTAGCATCTCTTGCAGAGTGATCATCCCCGATCCTCCGTTGTCGAGATCGGGAATCCAATCATGGCCTGCCTTCCAAAACCAGCGGAACCGCTGATTGCCATAATCCGTAAACTCTGCAATCGCCGCCTTCTGTGCCACTTCTGTAAGGCCAAGCGCGGCAGCTTCCGTGCCATCCTGACCCCAGCACGTATTCTGCGGAAAGCGCCGCGCTGCAAACGTTGCCTGCGCCAGCGATAGATCAGGCTTGCCTACGCCATATAGGTGATATGGAAACGACACATACAGCTCGGGGTTCTCAGAATTACTCGTCTTCCCATAGTGCTCCGCCGGAAGGATGACCGGGAAACCCTGCGGATCGCCTCCACCCATCGGCGGAGTCTTGCCATTTGCAGTTGATTTTCCCATTGGGATCGGCGGGAGATCGTTCAGCGTCTTCTGCCAGATTGCCACTCGCTTCGCATCCGCCAGCGCAGCCGGCAACGCGATCATCCTGGGCAGCACCGATCGCAGACCTGCAATGTCCGGGGTTGGGTTCACTGCATCCACCTGGTAAGTCTCCAGCGATTGCGTCGGCGTCATACGAATCTTGCCATCGCTTCCACTCGGATAATGCTGGTCGTAAAACGTAACGACAGCATCGGCGAACGGAACCAGCGACGAGCGCGCGAAGGCATTGTCCCCAGTCGCGTCATAGTAGTCCAGCATCTCCGCAACCACTTCCAGACTTCCTTGAATGTGATACCGCTGCCAAGCGCTCTTAATCTCGTTCGTTGGGTTGTTCCAGCCAAAATCGTTCAGGTTTGACACTCCCCAGAAATACATCGTCTCCGGGAAGGAGGCGCCATCGTGGTGGTAATAACTCCGCGTCCGGTCTCTCGCGAGCGGCAGCGCGCGTACGTACAGGTTGAACCATGGCTTCAACAGGTCGAAATCGCCCGTTGCGACCAGCGGCCAGTAAAGCAGCCGAATGTTCTGGTTCCAGAATGAGTTGCCCCAGGCTCGATAATCAGGATTATGGTCCGCGGCAGTCGAGGGCGCATCCTCGGCCATGTCGTGCCCCACGGTAAACAGCCCACCATTGAATTTGGCCGGCAGCTCTCCGCGCGAAGACGCTGCCATCATGTAGCGCTGGATCAGATATCCCTGGGAGACCGACTCAGCGTTGTTGTCGCCACTGACATCGATCCAGCTCCGGTTCCAGAAGCTCTTCCACCATTCGAGGTGCGCGGCCCAAAACCCCGCAAGCTCGACCGGATTCGCTTGCCTCGCGATCGTATCAAGCTGTTCTTTCCATGCAGCTGACGATGTCGCAGGCGTCTGGGTCAGCGCGGTCAAGTCCAATCGCAGATCGTTACGGGCGATGGACGAAGCAAGCGTCCTATCATTCTCGGCGATCAGCCCGGGTCCACTAAGACGCGCACCAAAGCAGCGGTGCAACAGGGGATCCGGGTATTTCCCCAACAGGTTTCCTAAGTGCTCCTGCTCCAACACCGTCGGATAAATACTCTTCTCGTTGAAGTGATACCACTCCACAGAACTTTTGCCGCTCGGAACAATCGTGTCGGCCTGAAAATCGACGGGGAAGTCATCGCCGCCCAATTCGAACATGCCTGCCTTATCAGCCGATGCCCCGCGCAACGGGTGTGTCGTGCGCCACGTCTCCAGCGAGGCGGTCAGCTTCGCCGGCATCGCAGCCTGTACTTCCACGTGCAGCGCCGGATGCCCGGCATCGATCCAAATACGGATCGTGTTCAGTCCGGAAGCGATCTCGACATCGCCGCGATCCAGACGCAACGTCTGCGAAAACGTCTGGTTAGCAGAAAACAGCTGCGGAGCAAAGTGCAGACGTACCCGACCCAGCTTCACCAGCTTGCCCATTTCCGTGTATGCATCGGACTTCGCAACCAGGAGGACGAGATCTCCGTTCTGCTCGGTCCACACGTTGGCCGCAAGGTCCCCATTTCCCAGCGGCATGGAGTCGCGCTCATCTCTTCCGAGAGAATCCCAACTCACATTATTCCGGGCAACGGAATGGCTGCGAGCGGCGGTCTGTGCCTCGCAAGCTGCACTCATGGCAGATGCCGCTAAAACGAGAACCAGCATCCGTGTCATGCCATTCTGTCCGAGCCAATTTCCGCATATCGGCCGATAACCTCCCATGAGCTGTTTCGTCACAGGGGATGGCGAGCGCGATAGGAACTGCCAGCGTTGCTCGGTGCGAGTCAAAGCGAACCTCCGTCTGTCTATAGTTTCGTCTTTAGAAATGCGATTGGATTGTCGATATCGGTGGCTGAGAGCTTGCTTTGTGAAGACAGCATCGGTAGTTTCGCTGTCGGTATTCCGTTGAGGATCGTTTGTTGTATATACGGTGCGCCAAGCTTCGTGACTTGTACAGGCAGCTTGTCGTTCACTTGAGTTTGATCTGCAATCGTGTGTCTCGTTACCGATTTCTTGGACTAATTCTGGCAGCGACCATTTGCATCATCGTCTTGCCCCGAGCTACTTGCCGACCCAACCGCCGTCGACATAGAGTGACTGGCCGGTGATGTAGCTGGCGTCGTCGGAGGCAAGGAAAGCTACGGCCTTGCCAATGTCGCATGGAGATCCGGTGCGGCCCAGTGAGATTTGCCCGACCACTTGAGGAAGTATGTTTGGGTCATTGATCACCCAGTGGGTCATAGGTGTATCGATCAGCCCTGGATGAACGCAGTTCACTCGGATGCCGTAGGAGCCAACCTCGGCCGACATATTGCGCGTGAGGGCCTCGATGGCCAGCTTGCTGGGCGCGTAATGCGTACGCCCGGGAAGAACACGCCCGGCTTGGATTGAGCCGATATTGACGATCGAGCCGGGGCGACCCTCAGCTATGAGGCGTTTGCAGAAGATCTGCGCAGCCATCCAACCGCCTTTGAGGTTGACGTGAACGACGTCATCCCACTGCTGGTCGGTGAGTTCCGTAAAAGGCACGATGGTTTCAATCCCGGCGTTGTTGACCAGGATGTCAATCGGACCAAGTTGCTGCCAAGCTTCCTCGAAGAGGCGCTCGAGGTCGCAGCGCCTGGAGACATCGCCCCGGATGGTGAGTGCGCGCGGGCCGAGCTTGCGGATGTTGCACGCGACCTCTTCCGTTCTGGCATCGAGTTTGATGTCGTTGACGACGACGTCGGCACCTTCTTTGGCGCACGCCTCGGCGATGCCGCGGCCGATGCCCTGGCCTGCTCCGGTTACAACGGCGATTTTGCCCTTAAGCCTCATCTAGGGGTCCTTAGGTATGTTGCGCCTTGTGCTTAGTATATTGCGTATTACGCAAGCACTGGAAGATCGTATCGACCCGCCAGATCCTCGTCAAGGCAAACCGGCTGCGCGGCGGTGAGACTTACTTGGGGTTGCCACATAGCGGCCAAACCTTGACAACGATCCAGTACAGAGTGCACAGTGTTTGCGTATCGCGCAATCCGTATTGCGTGGATCGCAGGAGTGGACGCTCCTCCTTTGGGGGACCACAAATAGATTTCGGGAGGTGCGGGGTGAACAGAATGATAACTCGGCGGGGCTTTGTGTCAGGCTCGCTACTGGTTTCGGCGGGGGCGTTGGTTCCCTCCGTGTTCGCGGCGAAAGCAAAAAAGCACAAGCTGCACATTGGACATACCGGCATTACATGGCCGAACGACCAGGTGGGGGAAGCCGTCGCCGGTATCGCATCGCTCGGGTTTTACGGGTTCGAGACCTTCGGAGACAACCTGATCAAGTGGGAAGACAAAGGGGGCCTTGGGCCTGTTTTGGAGAAGAACAATCTTGCGCTGATCTCGGGCTACTGCTCCATCAATCTCACTGACCCGGCGCAGCGCGCTGCTGAGATGGTCAAGGCAGACCGGTATTGCGAGCTGATCAAGAAGTACAACGGCAGGATCTTTGTTGTGGGTCCAAACGGGGTGAAGCGAAGTACCTATGACTTTGCGGCGAACAAAGCGAATATCGTCAGCACGCTGAATGAGTTGGCAAAGAGGGTGGAAGACCACGGTCTGACGCCGGTGCTACATCAGCACACCGGCACATGCGTCGAGTCTCGGGATGAGACCTACGCGGTGCTGGAGGCCGCGGATACAAAGCATCTGAAGTTCGGACCGGACGTAGGCCAGTTGACCAAGGGCGGCCAGGATGCCGTGAAAGTGGTGAAGGATTTCCTGCCGATTGTGCAACACATGCACCTGAAGGACTACAACGGCAAGGACGATCACCTGGCTGGCTATTGCCCGCTCGGGCAGGGAGTCGTGAATGTGCCCGCGATTCTGGACATGATGGAAGGACGGCAGATTAGTGGCATGGTGATGGGTGAGTTGGACAACGACGGGCGGAGTCCGTCGCATACGTCTCCGGAGGATCTGGTGAAACAGAGCCGGGACTACCTGGTGACGCTGGGGATACAGTTCCGTCAAACGTGAGCGAAGAAGCTCCATGCGCTCGATGAAGCTGAAGGAACACTGTTCCGCGGCACTCAATGCGCGCTTCGGCGTATCCCCCTCCCCCTACTTTAGGTACTAAAGTACGTCTTCGAGAGGACTTACGGGCGGACTTAAGTCCAGGGAGAAGTCCGGACAGGTCTGCGAGAGTCGGGACCTGGTTCGCTGCTTGTGGCTCGATTCAGCGGGGGATGTGCGGCTAGTTTCGGATGTCAAAGACGGTGGTCGGAATCTGGATTCGCGGTGGGAGACGAGGTCCTGCAGCGCGCACGACACACTCTTATCCCTAACTTCTATTTTATCGTGAGTGTCAAGGTGCGAGTTGTGGGAAAGGCGTACGGAATGGATCGGACGTGCTGAGAGATTTAGCGCGAACCTTCAGTTCGCGGGGTTCATTGGGTGGGCCAACAGTGACTGAGCGGTTAAGAGTGCCTCCGGGGCTAAAACCCCGGTTGTTTTGACGTAACTTATCGCGCGCTAAAGCACGCTGCTCCTCCAAAAAACGTACGGGCGCGGAGTTTTTCAGCAACCTCCTGGACCACCAACTCCATTAGCCACGAGAACGCAGCCATTTCCTTCAAGTCTCTCCGAATAAGAGTCCTGCTGCGGATATTGCCATTCCGGCATGGAAACGGCTGTGGCCACATTTATCCCACAGGTGCTTGCGGGAAATTGCCAGACAAACGTTGGTCCGCACCGATTTGTAACGGATGTGCCAACCGTTCCGCCAGTTTCCTTGCTGCTTCATGCGTATTTTCAACAACGTATGGCTGAGGTTTCATTCGTGCCTAACGTTGCAAGTTCCACGGGTTGGTCCTAGGGTTGTCAGGTTCCCGAAATGAAATACGGACGGGCTATTTCCCAAAACTTGATTTGAGAGGCGGAGCCAGGATGAAATCAGCGAACCGATTTCCAAGCATGCGTGCCGAAAGGCGTTCAGGAGTATTGTATTTCGCAGTCCAAGTGATGCTGTCCTTTGCCACTCTGTGGCTGCTGGGGAGTTCCGCCAGCGCGCAGGTAACAGGCCAGGGGACACTCTCGGGAACGGTAACGGACCCTTCAGGCGCCGTTATCGTGGGAGCCCAGGTAAAAACCACAAACGTCGCTACCGGTGTTTCCTATGACACTGACACAAACTCGACCGGATACTTCGAGGTGGATCACCTGAATCCTGGCACCTACTCAATATCTGTATCCAATCCCGGATTTGAGAAATTGCTCCGCCCAGGCGTCACTCTGGATGCCGATGCGCGCCTCAACGTCCCGGTGCAGCTCCATCCCGGAGCCACCGCTCAAACCGTGACCATCAACTCCGACGCCACGCTGCTGAATACGGAGAGCGCTTCGTCTGGGCAAGTGCTGACGAGCCAGCAGGTTCAAGAACTCACGGTATCCGGCTCCAACCCCACCTGGCTGGCGCTGATCGCGCCCGGGACCCAGGCCAACGTCTCGCAAGCAGCTTCCACCGGCGACGGCGGCGGATTGATCTGGGTAGGACAGACCCAGGATTTTGGTAATTTCGGCCACATCGGCCGCAACGAGTTCAACCTGGACGGCGCGCCCAATGAGAGCAACGGGGGAGCCGACGGGATGAACCAGGCACCCGATGCCGTGGGCGAAATGAAGATTGATGTCACCGGATACGATGCCTCGATCGGCCATACCTTGGGCGTGAACGTCACCGCAACCACCAAAGGCGGCACCGACCAGCTTCACGGCGCGGCTCGTTGGACCTACACCGATACGCGCTGGGCGGGATTGAACTCGTTCCAGGGGCAGAATTACAAGTATCAGCAGTCCCTTGCCAACTGCTACAACGGCGCGGCCACCAGCCCCACTTGCTACGGCCTTGAGAACAAATACGGAAACGACGGAACCAACGCCAACAACGGCGATGCCTCCATAGGCGGTCCCGTCTATATCCCCAAGCTGATGAACGGGCGCAACAAGAAGTTCTTCTTCTTCTTCTCGGGCATCATGGACAACTTTGCCGGCGTCGGGCCCGCCACTGCCGCCGTTCCCACCGCGCCGGAACAGGGCGGAAACTTCAGCGACTATTCCAGCGTGGTTAACCCCTCCGGCGTGAATGGGGGTCAGCCGTATCTTTTCGGCAGCCCGAATGTACCTGCGCTTATCGCAAGCGACTGCCCTACGGGAACGCCGTACTTCGGCCAGTATCAGCTCTACAACCCTTACACGGTCGTGGTTGACCCCAATGGCGTTCCCCGACGCACGCCGTTCTGCGGCAATGTGATCCCATCCAATCTCCAGGTCAATAGCGCCATGACCAAGTTCTACAACAGCATCATCCCCGCCCCCACTTCGTTCAATCCGGGCAGCGCCAACTACGTTTACACCTCCCTAACCCCGCAGACCTTCAGGGACTACACCACGCGCGAGGACTGGAAGCTGACTTCGAAAGACGATCTCTACGTGCGTTACACCTGGCAACGCTACACCAAGGGCACGAATTCCATCTTCAATGTAAGCGGTACAGATATCGGCCGCGAGGCGGAGGCGCGCTGGATTCAGTTGGCGTCGATCGGCTGGAACCACATCATCAGCGACCACACCAACATCTCTGTCAGCTATGGCGGCACCAACTTTAAGAACGGCTGCTGCTACTACCCTGTGCTCGACACGTACAAACCCTCCACCTTGGGCCTGCCCGGTTACACAGACGCCTATGCTGGCACGAATGCCGGTAGTTCCGGCAGGCTTGAAGAACTTCCGGTATTGAACTTTAACGCGGCCGGTCAATCATCCATCTATGCGCAACCGGGGCACACCGACACCGTCGTGAATACCACCCGCGACTTCGCCCTAACCGGAACTGTGACCCACGTCATGGGCCGGCATACCATTCGCGCCGGCGCCGAGTGGCGCACGCAGAACAACGCCCAGCCCTTAAGCGGAAACGTCTCCGGCACCTATAACTTTGACAACTCCTACACGCAGGAAAATAACGGCAGCGATTCCACCTATGCGGCGTCGAACTACGTCCTCAGTTACGCTTCGCTTCTGATGGGCATCAATACCAGCAACAGCGTGGCGCAAAGCGCTTCGTATTCCTTCTCGTCTCCGTTTTACGGGTTTTACGCGGACGATACGTGGCGCGTGAGTCCCAAATTGACGATCATACCCGGCCTTCGCTTCGAGCTTGAGGGTGGCCTGACTGAGAAGCACAACCAGCTGATTGTGGGCTGGAATCCCACCGCGAGCCTTCCCGACATCTCCGGGCCGGCCAATGCCGCGTACGCGGCCACCCTGGCCAGCGCATCCGCGTCCGCGCTGGCGGTCTTGCCTGCTTCGCTCACCATTCAGGGCGGTCCCATGTATGCGGGCGTGAATGGCAACCCGCGCTCGGAATACGCCAACAGCTACCGCTTTCTGCCCCGGTTCGGAGCCACCTACCAGGTAAACCGGCGGATTATACTTCGGGCAGGTTTTGGCCTCTACTTCGACACCATGAATGCACTGAGCCCCATCATCCAACAGGCTGGATTCAGCGCCAGCACCAGCGATAGCACGTCCTCCTACTACGGAGCCTTCGGACAAACTCTCACACCCACTGTTTCCCCGCTCAGCAACCCCTTCCCGGCGAATGCATCCGGCGCGAACTTTAATCCGCCCGTTGGCAGCAGCGCGGGATCCGAGTATTACGCGGCAGCCGGCGGCAGTCCTACCATCGTCGACCACGCCACCACCCCGGCACGGGAGTATCGCGGCTCGTTCGGGACGCAAATCCAGTTTGGCGCCTCGACCATGCTCGATGTCAGCTTTAACATCGCGCGCACCACCCATTCGCTGCTCAACAAGAACAACGCGTACACCCCGCAGTCGTTCTTTTCAAGCGCCCCGGCACCCAACAACGCTACCGCTACGGTGCTCAACCAGCAAGTATCGAACCCCTTTTACTACGGAAACTTCACCGGTCTCGCCGCCAGCAATCCGGCGGTATACAACCTCCTCTCGCACAACCAGACCTCCAAGACCATCTCGGTTGGCACCCTGGTGCGCGCCTATCCGCAGATGGGCGGGTTCACCGAAAGTGAGCCTGTCGGCCTCTCGGACTTTCAGGAGATTCTCTTAACCTTGACCCATCGCTGGAGTCATGGCCTCAGCCTTACGGGATCCTTCGAGATCAACGATCAGCACGACGCCGATTACTTTGCCAACCCATACGATCCAGCGCCAAGCTGGGAACCATCGAACAACAGTGAGCCAACCCGCCTCACTATTGAGGAAGTGTGGGCTCTGCCTTTTGGCCGCGGAAACAAGTGGGCCAGCCACGGATGGGAAAACGCAGTCTTCGGCGGCTTCAAAATCAACAGCGCGTATGAAGCTCAGCCGGGAACCCTGATCGGGTTTGGAAACCTCTTCTACGTGGGCAATGCTTCCGGCAGTGAAATCAAAATCAAGCATCCCATCTTCCACATGAATAACCTAACCACGAACGGCACCGCCAACTATATCCAATGGCTCAATCCCGGGACGGCAACCGCCACCTCCTCTTGCGCCTACTCCGGCGAAGGGTTTATCACCGCCTCGAGTTGCCAACCGAACAGCTACAACACGCGCGTGTTTCCCACACGCATCAATGGTGTCCGCAACATGGGCATGAACAACGTCGACGGCAACATAGCCCGGACCTTCCACATTCGGGAGCGTCTGAACTTTGAGAGCAGCTTCCTGGTGTACAACGTCTTCAACCATCAGGGTTATAGCGGCTCCAATGCATCGCCAACCAGCGCCCAGTTTGGTCAAGTCACCGGCGATGGTTTCCCGCAGGCAGGATCACGCTGGCTTTCCCTTCAGGGCCGGTTAACGTTCTAACCAGAGGTCGAATCCCGGAAGCTCGGATGTGGAGTCATAGGGCTCCACATCCGAGAATCCATGGTTTGCAATCGTCACGTAAGCGGAGTGTGGAGACGTTAGCCCGTTACGACTAACCGTTAGGTCCCCGACAATCCTTGTCAATTCGACACGCGACCACCTACCGTAGCTGCGTTCGAAGTGATCCAGCGGCTGGTCAAGCGAAGAATATCCGGTGGAGGCTAAGCATTTTGTCTTGCAATACCTTACTTCCTGCTGTGGACACAGCGCTCGCGCTGGAAACGGACCAAAATGGTGAGTGTAAGCAAACCCTTCCGAAAGATAAGAGAGCTGTATCCATGAGTGGTCGCTATCCGATTGCCGTCTTTGCGCTCAGTTGTCTAGTACTTCCCCTGAATCTCTTCGCACAGACGGATTGGCCAAGTTTCGGCAACGATCCAGGTGCGATGCGGTATTCAGCTCTGAAGCAGATCAATACCGGCAATGTCACGCAGCTAAAAGTTGCCTGGACCTTCGACGGAACACTGCAGGAAGCTCCGCCGCCTACCCCTCCGCCCGTGAACCATGCCGACGTCGGCAACGACGGGCAACTGAATTCCAAGGCTTCTCCTACTCCTCCCGCGCGGCGGTTTGCGCGGTTGAATGAGGCGATTCCTGTTGTGGTAGGCGGGGTGCTCTATACGTGTACGGCGTACCGTCAAATCGTAGCCGTGGACGCTGAGACCGGTAAGAAAATCTGGGAATATAACAGCCCCCATCCCACTCCCTTGCGTGGGATTAGTTACTGGCCGGGCACGACGGGATTTCCGCCGCAGATCGTCTATGGAACCGGTGACGGGTGGATGATTTCTCTGGACGCAAAGACCGGGAAACCTGTTCCCACCTTCGGCGACGGCGGGATGGTGGACCTTAAGCCGGGCGTGGTCCCGGACAAGTATCCGAATGCGCGGGTCGGGATAACTTCGCCACTCAGCTTCTACAAGAACTATGTGTTCACCGGCTCCAGCCCGGGCGAGTTTCCGACCTCCGGTGCGGCCGGCGACATCCGTGCCTGGGACATGCGGACAGGAAAGCTGGTCTGGACGTTCCATACTCTGCCAAGGTCAGGCGAGGCGAACCATGACGTCTGGAAGGACGGCCAGTGGGAGGACCGGGCCGGCGTGAACTCCTGGGGATTCATGACGGTAGACGTACAGCGTGGGCTCGTCTTCGTCCCCATCGGTACCCCCAATACCGACTTCTACGGGGGAGACCGTCAGGGCTCCAATCTTTATGGATCGAGCCTGGTCGCGCTCGATGCCAATACAGGAAAGCTGAAATGGTATTTTCAGACGGTCCATCATGATAACTGGGATTACGACGACTGCGCCGCGCCAATCCTGATTACGGTGAAGAGGGGCGGAAAGAACATCCCTGCCGTAGCGCAGATTACGAAGAACGGGCTGTTGTTCATCCTGGATCGCGAAACCGGCAAACCTGTTTACGACGTTAAAGAAGTCCCGGTCGCGAACGATAATGCGAGTCCGGGTGATGCAAACTGGCCAACGCAGCCGATGCCTGTCAAACCGCCGCCGCTGGCGCGGAACTCATTTTCTCCTGATGAGATCGCCACCGTGACGCCGGAGCATGAGCAGTATTGCAAGAACCTTCTCGCGCAGGAGGGAGGCGCACTGACTGGAGGGCCCTTCGCGCAATACGGACCTAAGCTCCGCGTCATTTTCCCAAGCTGGACAGGAGGGACGAACTGGGGTGGGGGCACCTACGATCCGACGCTGGGCTATATCTTTCTCGATACCAAAGACCTGGCGAACTTCAACAAGCTCGTCAAGCAGCCAGATGGATCGTACCGACGGGTAGGGCCTGATAACCCCCCGGTCAATATTGGGGATTACTTCTGGGACGGGACGAAGCACTGGCCTTGCCAGCAGCCGCCCTGGGCGCGGCTGATTGCGGTGAACGTCAACACCGGAGACATCGCATGGCAGGTCCCGCTGGGATCGTTCGAGGAACTTGATCGCCTGGGGGTTCCGAAGACCGGGACTCCGACCACGAACGGCGGAGGGATCGTAACCGCGGGGGGCCTCGTATTTATCGGCGCGTCCACCGATGGCAAATTTCGGGCCTTCGACTCCCGCACGGGGAAGGAAGTATGGACGGAGGATCTGGGTGTCGATGTGAACTCGATTCCGATCACGTGGCAGGGAAAGAATGGAAAGCAGTATCTTGCCTTTTTGGCCTCGGGCGGCGCGCATCATGGAGCGAAGGCTGGCCTCATTTATGCCTATGCATTGCCATGAAAACCAGAACTACTCGCTCTAATCGGGCAGGCTAGGCCGAAGAGATCGAAACAGCTAATGGCTGGGCACTACCTGGATGAAATCTCAAAGCCGCTTCTCCGCTTGCGGAGCACTGCAGGTTGCCTCAACTGCATGGAACGATCCTTCTCGAGTCTGCGAGCCGTCAGATGGACGTTAGTCGAACAGCTAACGTGGTCTTACCTGATAGAACTTTCGCGAGTCGGGTTTTTCAATGTTCGGAACATTGCAGGGCATTTTGGCAGGAAGCGGCGTTAGTTCAAAGCGCAGCTTAGATTGATGGCTCAAGGAAATTACGAGACTGTTTTGCGAGCCGTCTAACCTTGCTCAGTTCTTCAGAGCTTCGATATGGTGGTGCGTCGCGATGTGTGGATGACAGAGGATGCCAAGACCAACAGCAATAGAAGAAGTGCGGCGCAGGTACAAGAATGCGAAGGTTGTGGACAAATGCCATTTAATAGGTCTGGCGCGGGTCCGCCCTTCTCCAATTTGTAGCCCAACTGTACGGAAACTCAGCTGGTCGAGCCTCTCTGTCTGCTTGGGGATGCTTATCCTTTGCAGTCTCGCAGGACGAGCACAGGGGAACACCAATGCGGGCCCGATCTATAAGAACCCAAATGCCCCTACCGAGCAGCGGGTTGAGGACCTTTTGCAACGTATGACGTTGGAAGAGAAGGTCCGGCAACTGGATTTGTACGCCGGCATTGGGGTTTTTGACGGGGACCGGAACGACAACACGCACATCTCGCCCAGTGCTGCATTTTCTTCTGCGAAAGCTGAACAACTGTGGAGCGACCTCGGTGTCGGGGGGATTCACGATATATATCCCACTGGAGCGCAATCGAACGCCATACAACAGTGGGTGATTGCACATAATCGCCTCGGCATCCCCGCTTTGTTCATTGAGGAGGCGTTGCACGGTTATGACGTCGGCACGGTGTTTCCGGCTCCCATCAATCTGGCGGCTACATGGAATCCAGAACTCGCTCGACAAACCGCGGCTGCGATCGCGTCTGAAGCCCGTTCGAACGGCATAGGGATGATCCTGGCTCCTGTACTGGATCTAGCTCGCGACCCCCGATGGGGACGTATAGAGGAGGATTTCGGTGAGGATACTTACCTGACAGGACAGATGGGACTCGCTTATGTACAGGGCGCGCAGGGAGACAGCCTGGCGTCCGACCACACACTGATCAGCGAGCCGAAGCACTTTGCGGGGCATGGGTCACCGGAGGGCGGCACTAATACTTCTCCCGTGCACATGGGTGAGCGAGAGTTACGGTCAGTGATGCTTAAGGGGTTTGAACCCGCGATTCGGGAAGGTCATGCGATGGGAGTAATGGCCGCTTATCACGAGATCGATGGGATTCCGATTACGGCCGATCCGTTCCTGCTGAAGACGGTGTTGCGTGATGAATGGAACTTTCAGGGATTCGTTCTTTCCGATCTGGGCGCTATTCGGCGGCTCTACGATGTGCATCATGTAGCCGCGACCCCGAAGGACGCAGTTTGCCTGGCGATTCATTCGGGCGTCGACATGCAGTTCTACGACTTTGATCACAATGTATTTCAAAAAGCGCTTATCGATTGCGTTCATGATGGAACGCTGCCTCAATCGGACGTGGATAGAGCCGCCCGATCGGTCTTGCGGGCGAAGTTTGCTTTGGGACTTTTTGATCATCCACAGGTGGATCCTGGCCTCCATGCAAAGGCGGACCGCTCGCCGGAGCATCTGTCAGTCTCGCTCAGTTCGGCGCGGCAGTCCATGACTCTACTTCGCAACGAAGGAAACCTGCTTCCTCTGTCTCATTCGCTCCAGCGCATTGCCGTGATTGGACCCAATGGCAACGTGGCCCGCTACGGTGATTATGAAAAGGAAAAGAACGGGTTACACATCAGCATCGTCGACGGGATCCGCAAGCTGGCGCCGGACGCGTCGGTGACATTTGACGAAGGGACCGATATTCAGGCTGCAGTCGCGAAAGCAAACGATGCAGATGTTGCGATCTTGGCCCTGGGGGAGCGAGAAGGCATCTCCGGCGAAGGCTTCGACAGATCGAGCCTTGATTTGCCTGGAAACCAAGAGCAGCTTCTTGAAGCTGTGGCTGCAACCCATAAACCAGTGGTCCTGGTTCTCGAAAATGGAAGGCCGCTAACCATTGGGTGGGCCAAGGAACATATCCCAGCGATTCTGGAAGCCTGGTATCCAGGAGAGTTTGGAGGGCAGGCCGTAGCCGAGACGCTCTTCGGAGAGAACAATCCGGCAGGCCATCTGACGATCACGTTTCCGCGCAGTATTGGCGAATTACCGGATTACTACAGCTCCGACCCGTCACGGGTGCACAAGTATGTGGGGGACAGGAGCGTTCCGTTGTTTCCGTTTGGATTCGGACTGAGCTACACAACCTTTCGCTATTCCAATTTAGCGGTAGAGGTACCGCCGCGAGGAAGCAAAGCTGACGTTACAGTCACGGTGGACGTCACGAACACGGGCGAGAGGGAAGGAGATGAGGTGGCGCAGCTCTACATCCATCAGGATGTAACCACTGTCGAAACTCCGGCCCGGTCCTTGAAGGGATTTTCACGAATTCACCTCAAGCCGCACGAGACGTCCACGGCAACCTTCCGGGTATCGCAAGACCAACTCGCAATTTGGAACGAGGAACATAAGTGGGTTGTAGAACCAGGCGGTTTCACAATCTGGGTGGGGAGTTCTTCGGATGCCCCCCTGAGCACGAAGTTTACTTTGCAGTAGGACAATTGCTCGAATTCTCGAACGGGCGTGTTCCCGCCTCGATGAAAGGGACCGGACCCAAAAGAATGAATAACACACTTCGATTTACTATGCCGGCAGTATTTGGGAGCATCGTTATAGCTGCTCTGGGACAGCCTCCAAAGAAGGCTGTCGATTACGTGTCGCCTAACATTGGGGGCATTGGTCAACTGCTTACCGCAACGGTCCCCTATGTGCAGCTCCCTCATGGCATGGCCAGACTCGCTCCAGTAGTAACGCCGGGAATTGCAGACCGATATTTGGCAGATAAAATCTATGGCTTTCCGGCGGGCCCTGCGCTTTTGATGGTTTCGGTAGGAAAGTCGGGCACGAAACCGGAAGGTTATGCGTCCCAATTCGACCATGACTTCGAAACCGCCAAACCGTATTACTACGAAGCCGATCTGCAGACCTGGGGAGCTCGGGCAGAGTTCACGGCGGCGAAACAGGCCGCATACTATCGCTTTACGCTTCCGGCCAGTTCTCACGCCCATATAGTTTTGAGCCTCCGCAATCATGCCGATATCAATGTGCTCGGAGACAAAGCGATCGAAGGCAGTGCACGAGCAGATGGAACGGTTGTGCATCTCGAACAGGATGGTCCTGAGACCCGGGAATACTTCTACGCTGAGTTCTCCCGTCCTGTGGGATCGTGGCAGACATGGCAGAACGAGCAGATGGAGCATGCCGGGAAGGTGACCGGCGATCATATCGGGTTTGTTACGGACGATGCCTCCACGGCCGGAGAGACGATTGAAGTAAGAGTCGGGATTTCATATATCAGCACAGAACAGGCGCGGCACAACCTGGCACGGGACATTCCGGGGTGGAGCTTTGAAGATGCAAAGAAAGCGGCACGATCTGCATGGATCAACGCACTAGACACTGTGGAGACGGTTGGTGGAACGGACCGTCAGCGCACGATCTTCTACACCGCCCTTTACCGGTCCCTGGGGCGAATGACCGATGTCACCGAAGATGGCCGGTACTATAGCGGCTATGATCATGCCGTTCACTCTGCAGAAGGGCACGACTTCTACGTGGACGATGGACTGTGGGATACATATCGGTCACTGCATCCGCTGCAGATGTTGCTCGATCCTCAACAACAGGAAGACATGATCCGCTCCTATATCAGGATGGCGAAGGAGAGCGGGTCGGTGCCGTCATTTCCCTCCATCGCGGGCGAGCAGGCGGTCATGATTGGCCATCACGCGGCGGCGTTTATCCTGGACGCCTACGCAAAGGGCTATCGTGACTTCGATTTGGACGCGGCCTACAAAGACTTGCGCAAAACGGCGACGGAGTCGACGATGCTTCCCTGGAGCCGCGGTCCGCTGACCGAACTCGATCGAACCTACCTCGAAAAGGGGTTCTTCCCGGCTCTGGCCTATGGTGAAAAGGAGAGCGTGCCGCAGGTGACTCCAGAGCGCAGGCAGGCGGTCTCGGTTACGCTGGAGAACAGTTATGACGACTGGTGCCTTGCCCAACTCGCCAAAGCCCTGGGCAAGACTGCAGACGAAGAGTACTTTACGAAGCTTGCGCACAATTACGAGAACGTGTTCAACCCGGCCATCGGCTTCATGGCGCCAAAGAGCCAAGATGGGGCCTGGGTCAGCCACTTCGATCCGAAGCTGGGAGGCGGCAATGGCGGGCGCGACTATTTCACAGAAGTAAACTCCTGGATCTACACCTTCCATGTGCAGCATGACGTAGCAGGGCTGATCGGACTGATGGGCGGCCGCGAAGCATTCAACGCAAAGCTGGACCGATTGTTCGTGGAACAATACGGGACTCCCAAATTTTTGTTCCTTGGTCAGTTTCCGGACGCAACTGGCCTTGTCGGGCAGTATGCGCAGGGTAATGAGCCAAGCTTTCATATCCCCTATCTGTATGACTTCTCCGGGCAGCCATGGAAAACTCAACAACGCGTCCGTCAGCTGATGGACGTGTGGTATGGCGACGGGCCGCTTGGTATTCCAGGAGACGACGACGGAGGTGCCACCTCCTCCTGGTATGTACTGAGCGCTATCGGGTTCTATCCGGTGTGTCCGGGTAGCCCTGTGTATGAGATCGGGAGTCCGATCTTTGCCAGGTCGGCAATACATTTGAGCAACGGCAAACAGTTCACCGTCATCGCGAATCATGTATCCGCGCGGAACAAGTACATCCAGTCGGCTCAGCTCAACGGTCAACCGCTCAATCGCGCCTGGTTTCGGCACGAGGATATCGCGGGCGGCGGCACGCTCGTCCTGGAGATGTCGGATCACCCCAATCTTGAGTGGGGGAGTGCGCCCCAAGATGCACCTCCGTCCATGAGTCCAGAGGTTGCAAGGTAAATCCAGCGCTTCGGTATTAGAGTTCGATCTTGCTACGTTACTGTGTTCGTTCTATCCGTTCTTCTCGGGGGATCAAACCCCATGGCGCTGTGCCAGAGTGTGTTAACCAAGCGAAAGTGCAGGAGATATTTGATGATTTCCCGATTGATGCTCGCGTCGACCAGTTCCCGGCCTGCAGTCAAGTTTTCAGGCATCGGTATTAGCATGCTCTTGAGCGCGTCATGCCTGACCGTTGCCCTTGCGATGCCGAACTCGGGTAGGGCTCAGACTGCGCAGCCTCCGGATATCACAAAGACGCCCACATTGTTTGTTGTTCCATACGCTCATTTGGACACTCAATGGCGCTGGGAGTTCCCTCAGGTCATCAGTGAGTATCTGCTGAAGACGATGCGCGTCAACTTTGTCTACATGGACAAATACCCCCACTATGTCTTCAATTGGACCGGTTCGAACCGTTACATGCTCATGAAGGAGTATTTCCCGGACGACTACGCGCGCATGAAGCAATACGTCGCTCGTGGCCAGTGGTTCCCGGCCGGCTCCTCCGTAGAAGAAGGGGACGTCAACTTGCCTGACGCCGAGGGGATCTTCCGGCAGATACTCTACGGCAACACGTATTACCGGCACGAGTTCGGCAAGGCGAGCAACGAGTACATGCTTCCCGATTGCTTTGGCTTTCCGGCTTCGCTGCCGAGCATTCTCGCTCACGCCGGCATTCGGGGATTCTCCACGCAGAAGCTGAATTCAGGCTGGCAGCCCGCGCCTCTGGTGGGCGGGCCAGACTCACCCGAGCAGACCCCCGAAGGCATTCCGTTCAATGTGGGTGTTTGGACGGGCCCGGACGGGAAGAGTGTGATCGCGGCACTGAACCCTGGCGGTTATACCGGGACAGCGTCCACAGACCTCAGCAAGGAACCTGGTCCTCCGCCTCCGCGTCCCGTGCTTACCGATGAACAACTCGCCCAGCTTACGCCCCAGCAGCGGGCCGCGCGGTTGCGCCCTCGCCAGTTCGAGCAGGACTGGGTAAAGCGCATCGACATGGACGGCAAGCTTACCGGCATCTATGCCGATTACCACTACGTGGGCACCGGCGATATCGGCGGCGGTCCTCCGGAGGCCTCCGTCAAGCTGCTGGAGGCGATTCAGGACCAGAGCACGGCCATCCTGCCCGGTCCGCCGACGTTCGGCGGTGGCGGCGGCGGGCAGCGCCCCACTCCAGGAGTACCGGGGACACTTCCGACCACGGGCGACCAGGTCAAGGTCGGCGACGGCCCGGTGCACGTGATGATGTCGGCCGCGGACCAGATGTTCAACGCCATCCCGCCGGACATGACCTCGCGGATGCCGCAGTACAAGGGAGACCTGGAGCTGATCAATCACTCTGCAGGCTCGCTCACATCGCAGGTCTATCACAAGCAGGAAGTGATCAGGAACGCCAACCTGGCCGATGCGGCGGAGAAAGCGTCAATCGCAGCGGACTGGCTCGGTGGCCTGAAGTATCAACAGGACCGCCTCAACGCCGCGTGGAGGCTCGAGCTGGCGGGTCACTTCCACGACAGCGCCGCCGGCACCGCAACGCCGCGCTCCTACGAGTTCATCTGGAACGACGATGCGATTGCTACGAACCAATTCGCGACAGTCCTTGATGGCGCAAGTGCTGCAGTCGCATCGGGGCTCAACACGCAGGCGGCCGGAACGCCGTTCGTCGTCTATAACCCGCTCAACATCGCTCGGGAAGATCTGGTGGAAGCGACTGCCGGGACCGTCACCGGGCCTGTGCATGTTGTCGGCCCGGACGGCAAAGCAAGACCGGCGCAGGTGGAAGGCGACAAGGTGCTGTTCGCCGCTGAAGTCCCCTCGGTTGGATATGCGGTCTATGACGTCGCCCCGGGCGCGGCCGCCGGCGCGCATTCGGAGCTGTCGGTCACGGCTTCTTCGCTGGAGAACGCAAGATACCGCGTTCGCCTCAATGCGGATGGAGACGTTTCCAGCATCTTCGACAAGCGGCTCAATAAAGAGCTGCTCTCGGCGCCGGTCCGTCTGGCCATCTCGAACGACGCTCCGAAGATCTATCCCGCCTGGAACATGGAGTATGAGCAGGAGCAGGCGCCGCCGCGTGCTTACGTCAGTGGCCCGGCGCAGATCCGAATCAAAGAACGAGGTCCCGTCCGTGTTTCCATCGAGGTGACACGAGAGACGGAAGGATCTAAATTCGTCCAGACCATCAGCCTGTCTGCAGGAGCGGCGGGGGATCGCGTGGAGTTTGCGAATTCGATCGACTGGAGAACGCTCTCGGCAAATCTGAAGGCAACGTTTCCTCTGGCGGCTTCCAACCCTGACGCGACTTACAATTGGGACATCGGCACCATCCAGCGGCCGAACGCCCAGCCGCGCCAGTTTGAGGTGGCGTCGCACCGGTGGATCGACCTCACCGACAAGGACGGAAGCTTTGGAGTCACAGTCCTGACCGACTGCAAGAACGGCTCCGACAAGCCCAGCGACAATACCGTTCGCCTGACGCTGCTTCGTTCCCCGGGCCCTCAGCCGGAGAACGGCCGCCCGTCACCGTACTCCGATCAGGCGAATATGGATTGGGGTCACCACGAAGTTGTCTTTGCGCTTACCGGACACAAAGGAGGCTGGCGCGAGGCGGGAACTGATTGGCAGGGCTATCGGCTTAACGACCCCTTGATTGCCTTCAAGACGAGTCGGCATTCCGGTTCCCAGGGCAAGACCTTCTCGTTGCTGAAGGTCAGCAACTCGCGTGTTCGTGTCTTTGCCTTGAAAAAGGCTGAAGACAGCGATGAGGTCGTGCTGCGCGCGGTCGAACTGGATGGACAAGAGGTCCCAAATGTAAAGTTCTCCTTCGCTGGATCCGTTGCGGACGCGCGTGAGATCAATGCGCAGGAGCAGCCGGTCGGTGCTGCGACTGTTGTGGATGGTGCTCTGGTGACCTCGTTTTCGGCTTACCAGCCAAGGACCTTTGCCCTGCGTCTGAAAGCGCCCGCCGCTCGCGTGATCCAGGCACACAGCGAACCTGTGGAACTGAACTATTCACTGGCAGCTGCGACGAACGATGACACCAAAACGCCAGGTGAGGGAATGGACGGCAAGGGCAATGCGCTTCCCGCCGAGATGTTACCCTCTCACATTGACTACAACGGTGCCCAATTCAAATTGGCCTCAGCGGCAACTGGAGTTCCCGATGCGGTTGTTGCCAACGGTCAGCAGGTTCATCTGCCGAAGGGCGAGTTCAACCGAGTGTACATTCTGGCTGCATCCAGCGATGGGGACCAAACTGCGGATTTCCATGTAGGTAACCGTGAGGCAAAGCTCGTGGTACAGGCATGGAACGGCTTTATAGCGCAGTGGGATGACCGCATTTGGAAGAGCCAGACCCAGCGTGACTGGGCCACCTCAGCGAACCACACGGAGTGGCCCGCACCGGATATGGTGGCCCGGGAAGGGGATCATCCGTCACCCCGCTATCCGGATGACTACGTTGGCCTGGTACCGGGCTATTTCAAACCGGCAAGCCTCGCCTGGTTTGCATCGCACCATCACACAGCCGATGGGTTGAACGAGCCTTATCAGTACTCCTATCTATTTGCCTATTCACTTGACCTGCCCCCACAGGCACAAACATTGACTTTGCCGAACAACAGCAAGATACGGATATTCGCGATAAGTGTCGCCAACGTTACTCCACAGCTGGAGCCAGCCACTCCGAATGAAGGCACTCCAACCCGCACCGAACCAACGCAGGAGATGGAACAAGCCCGCTACTAAAGTTCGCGGATGTCATCGAGTCCCGGCCTGAGCGGAGATAGATTCACGGTGGAACGAATATGCAGAGAAGACGATTCCTCACCCAATCATCGGCGGCGGCGGTCCTCACTGTTGCAAAGATGATGCCGGCGGTCGGGATAACGTTTCGCCATTCTGGCGGGCGTCACTCGGACTACCGGTTCGACAAGGTTATCTCGCGCAGTGTGCTGGAGAATTACCTGTCCCGATCCATCACGATGGAAGGACTGCTCAATGGACGAGGGGATCTAAACGACAATATTCGGATGCTGAAGCAGGTGGGAGCCAAGTATGTTGGCCGGAGTATTTGCCTCTGGGGACGCGAAGCGGAGTTACTCCAGAACCTTACTGCGGCGAGCAAGCAGGTCCCACTGATTCGCGCTGCCGACTCGGAGATGATTCTGGAGGCATGCATCTTCGAGATCGTTACCACTCAAGTAGAGACTGTGCCGATACCCGACTGGGTATTCACCGCATTCCGCCTTCCTATTGACAAGCGGAATTTCAGGTATAGTGACATGCTCTATCCGCAAGGGCTTCGACACGATCAGTGGGGGGCTGGAGCGTCGGTGCCAGATGTTAGTCAGATGGAAACCAAACTTTGGTTCTACTTCCTGGCGCGGTCTTACATCGACCTCGGATTTGAAGCAATTCACTTCGGCCAGGTGGAGATTATGAATCGCAATGATCCGGACATGGTCCATTGGTCTCAGGTCTTTACCATGAGCCGTGAATACGCCGCACAGCATGCTCCGAGACATATGCTCCTCTGCAACGCGCACGTTCCGAGCGGGGGGCTGGTTCGTAACGGACACCTCCTGCTCGATTTTCACGCATTCCCCTTGCGGGTTATGGAAGTATCCGACAAACCACAGGAGGGCGCTCTGAAGGTTGGATACAAAGACAGTATCTATGGGCGAAGCAAAGGTGGGCTAACCGCCAGTGGATGGAGTTGCGAGCACCTGCCGTATCTCGTGGAACTCGATAACTATGGTGTGAGCAGGCAGCCAGGTAAGCCTGGCGCCGGCGGTTTCTGGGTGTGGGGCTATGACGAGATCAGCTGGTTTGCTAACCAGAGTAAGAAGTATCGCGCAGACTGGTTGTTATATGCGTACGATTGGCTTCGCGTGAATGACCCGAATGGACATATGGAGATGCCAGGCAGTCGTACCGAGCGATCCCCTCTGAATCACCGTAACTGGTACTCGGCGAACCTTCTGAGTAGTGCAGTGCCGGACGGGTTGGGTGATGAAGTCGCTATTCGGAGCATATGGGCGAAGGACCAGGTCACAGTGGAGACTTCCTAGATTCATGCAGGCCGTGGTTAGGGAATGGCCCCTGTCACGCAGGGTTCTACAGCGCATCGGGGCAGATGAATGATTTCAGGTCGTTGAAAGTTTCCCCGGTTCGGCCTTTCCTCGTTCCAGAGAGGCAGGAGCTATTTTTGCGGCTGGGTGTCCGGGTCCTGTTTCTTGTCCGAGTCGATTGGCTTGAAGTTCTTTGATAGATAGTCGATTACCTCATCGACCTCGTCGTCGGATAGCACAGCACCGCGATTGACCATATTATTCACACTTGTTGCCCAATCGTCTTCCGATGCCCGCTTGCTTGTTGTTATTTTCAGGCTGTGGCATTTGACGCATGCCCGCAGTACGACGTCCTTGCCGGGGCCATTGGGTAAGGTGGGCTCAGCGGACTGGGTCTGTGACTGTGTCTGGGGCTGGGTCTGGGTCTGGGGCTGAGTCTGTGCCGCCAGCACTTCATAACGTGTGTCTACCGTTAGTAACGTCAATGCAATCCAACCCAGCATAAAAGACGCCGGGAGAAGGAAACCTGTGACGGTTTGTTTAACTCGACGTATGTTCAGCGAAAAGCGAATCGTTGCCAACGAGTACCTCTCATCCAGGTGGATGGCGATGCCACCCCCAAAACTAGTGGAGAAAACCTACAAGACGAATCTGCGAGGGAAAAAGTTGCGACGCGATTTGCGGGAGCGTCGAAAAGCGAATGCTCGTGGTCAAGATTGGATGCAGTTTCGAGTTCTGTGAGACACCGCAGACGAGTTGACCTGACGTTATGTAGCACCTGATGCCAGTACGCTGAACCAGGTCGGCGCGAGAGATCGTGTTGCGACATCGCCTGATTACGATCTGGAGACAAGAACGGACATTTGAGCGCACCTAGAATTGCCACGGAGATTGGTCCGAACGCCTTTTGATGCGATTTGGACAAGACGGGTGACCACTACCCAAAGTAGCTTCAGCGATGTAACTCGGGCGTTCACTCCGGTTCACCTGAGTCGCGCTTTCCGGGCAGCCTTACGAAGAGAGGGAAGCGAGTTCTATGTCATCTCGAATCCTGAGGGTCAGGAAAATTCAGAATTCCACATCGGCGAGCTTCGTTTGCAAGGACGCGCTTCTTCTCCTAGCTGTAAATCGGCAATGGGCTAGCGCGAGAAGGACATTCATCCGGGTGGCAAGTCACCTGTTCCGGTTGGCAACGTCGATAATAAACGCTTCTTTTGCTTATACTTAGGGACGTTAGGCTGTTAGGGCTATCCGTTAAGATTGATCTAATCCTTGCCAAAGCAAATAAAGCTGACCTAGCTTCCTGTGTGTTGTCAAGAGAACAATCCATGGCGTCGTGCTCATGCTGGCAGTACAAGCCCGTGTATTCAGACACCTGCGCTCTTCTTGGCGTTATCGACCAAGTCCGACTCACCGTTGGACCGGATTATCCTCCCCACCAAGCAAGTCGTCACCGATCAGGAGCGGGCCCAAGCACTCCAGTCGGGCCGTAAAGTGACGGTATCAATTTAGCGCTACTGAGAGAAGCAGGCAGTAAGTTCCAGTTCCAGACCAAAACGAACAGCTAGTCGAGTGATAACCGAAAGTCTCTATTCCGGGAGGTTGATATGCAGTTCGAAAAGCGATCGGTCAAACTTGCAGTGGCGATCATAGTGGGTGTTTCCAGCCTATTGCTTGCCTTTACTCCAGCCTTGATGGCCCAGGTCCGTTCAGCGACTATCACTGGGACGGTCAAAGACTCCACCGGCGCGGTTGTAGTTGGCGCAAACGTGGTGGTCAAGAACACGGGCACCCAGGAATCCTACTCATCCACCACCAACGGAAGCGGCCAATATGCAGTCCCATATCTGCAGAACGGCGACTACTCCGTGACCATTTCCAAGGAAGGTTTCAAGCAGTTCGCCGTAGAGTCGCTGCATCTCGATCCTGCCCAAACCTCGCGGGTCGACGCTTCCCTTAGTGTTGGCGCGTCCACAGAGACGGTGGAGGTCCAGGCCTCCGCGCTTCAGATACAGACTGAGACCAGCGAAGTGGCGGGCCTCACCACCGCAGACGAGATCGATTCGCTGCCGAATATCACGCAGAACCCGTTGTATTACGCATCCCTTCAGAACGGTGTTATCGCACGCAACCAAACAATGAACACCCAGTCCACGGCCTCCTTTGGCATCGGCGCGACCGCCCGGCAGAATGACTCGGCATACGGCGTGAACGGCGGCCGCGCCTTTGAGAACCAATACCAGATAGACGGTCTGCCCGTCATGAACGACGGTTACAACGAGATCGCCGTCCTCCCCAACCTGGAGAGCATGCAGGAGGTGCAGGTCCACACGGAAGACTTCAGCGCGGAATATGGCCAGGGTGCGGCAGTCATCTCCATCACAACGAAGTCGGGTACCAATGCCTTCCACGGGCAGGTCTCCTACCTGAACCGTAATGACATGTTCAACGCCAATAGTGCCGCGAATAAAGCGGCAGTGCCTTATGTCCCGCGCCCGGAGTTCAAAGTCAGTGACGTTGGCGGCGCGATCACCGGCCCCATCCGCAGGGACCACGTGTTCTTTACAGGCAGCCTGCACTGGCTGACCCACAATCAGGGAGGGCTACAGCTTGCCACCGTCCCCACAGCGCTGGAGCGTCAGGGCGACTTCGGGGCGAGCCTGGTCGCCAACAGCGGAACTGGGGGCGGCGCTCCTCAACCCGTGCGGATATGGAATCCGGTCACCGCCGTGCCGGTTTCAGGTGCGACCAACGTCTATCAGCGTACGGAATTTCCTGTGAGCACCCACTGCAGCCCAGTAGCTGGCATCACTGGCGGACAAAACGCGAGTAGCCCTAACTGCGGTGACGTGATCCCCAACCCGAGTCCAATCGGCTTGACCCTTCTCGGGCTGTATCCGATGCCGAACCGGACGCCTTCCAATCCTCCTTTTACATCCAACAACTACCAGTACCAAGCCATCACAACCTTCCGCAAGTACACGACGGACGACCGCCTCGACTGGAAGCGCGGCCGGCACTCCGTCTATGGCACCGGCGGCCTTGACTGGGGCACCGAACTGATACCGCCTACCTTCGGCACCACGGGCACCGTGCAGGGATTCAACGCCGCGCCCGGCCAAACCACGGACCGGAATGTCTATGCCCAGGTCGGCGATACGATCTCGATGAGCCCAAGCTTCTTCCTGGACATCCGGTACGGCGGGACCCGAACCCATTCGACCCAATTCACAGGAAGGAATTCGGGATTCACGCAATACGGCGCCTTCGGCATCAACGCGGCCACACAGGCCCTCGCCGCGATAGTGGGAGCGGCCCCTGCTACGACTGTCGGCACCTGGACTACGCTCAACAACAATCAGTTCAACAACAAGGAAGAGCACGAGATCACCCACACGATTCAGGCCAGCGCGACCAAGATCAAGGGCACTCTGGAATTCAAGGCCGGATTCATGTATCACGTCATTCTTCCGAACTTCACCGACTTTGAAGAGGCGGGAGCCAACCTCGGCGGTTGCTGCGCAAACGATGTTGGAAACTACACCGATCACTACGTCAACGCCACCGGCCAAGCCGTCAACGGCGCGCCGTACAATGTATCGTCCCAGGAGAGCGGCGGCTATGCCGGCGCGCTGACCCTGGTGAACGAGGGCGTATGGTTCGTCCGGCCGGGAGCCAACCTGAAGCCGGCGTACGCGGCGAAGGACCTCGGGATATATACCCAGAACAACTGGAAGATCAAGCCGAACCTGACCCTGAACCTCGGCTTGCGCTGGGATCTGCAACCCGGCATAACCGAGCGGCAAAACCGCATGGCCGGCTACGACTTTACCGCGACGAACGCATTCGGAACCCTGGGCGCGATGGACTATCCAGGAACGAACGGCTACAGCCGCAACCTCTGGAACACGGAGTGGAATGACTGGCAGCCTGTGGTTGGCTTCAACTATCAGATCAAGCCTAACTTCGTCGTCCATGGAGGGTACCGGACCACCTACCTGCCGAGTAACACCGGTTACTTCGCCAGTCCGAACGACCTTGGCGAGGCAACCTGGGCGTCCGGGAATACGGGTGCACAGACCTACGGTTCAGCTCCCAACGGCGTGCCGACTGAGCAGATTACCGACGCTGCGCCGCTGGTGGCGGCGACCCTGGCAAACTACGCCGCGCCGCAGGCCTACGGAATCGCCGAGGCGTATTTCGATCGGCATCTCAAGAACCAGATCGAGAAGCAGGCCAGCCTCTTCCTGGAGAAGTCCTTCGGCCACAGCGGGCAGTGGTTTGCGTCTGCTGGATGGGCCGGCTCCTGGGAGAATCATCTGTCGACTCGAAACCTGCAGTTTCAGAACAACCAGACCATCCCGGCGGCGACTCTGTCGTCGTGGAGGGCGTTGGATATCGCCAACGGTGTCAGCTTGCAGCAGCAGGGTCTGCAGAAACCGAACACCTTCCAGCCGACAAATTGCGGCGTTGGGGGTGTGAAACCGCTTCCGTTCCAGGGAGTCTGGGCGGCCTGCACCGTACAGCAGCAGTACACGATGTTCCCCTATCCGCTTCTCCAGGGCGGCGGTCTGAACGGGTCACGCGGCTTCGCGCACTACAACTCGCTCCAGGCCAAGTTCGCACACACTGCGCACGGCCTGCATGCGGAGGCGAACTTTACATGGAGCAAGAGCCTCAGCTTCGTCACGACCGCGGTTGAAGATGGCCAGGGAGTGGATGCCACCGGTTCCATCTCCAACACGGACTTGTATAACAACCGGCTGAACCAGAACTATGACAACAGCGACCAGCCGCTTAATTTCAACTTCATCGCGGTCTATCAGTCTCCGTTTGGAAAGGGCGGATCGATGGCTCTGACCAGTAAGTGGGCGCAGGCGATTGCTGGCGGCTGGGAGGTCTCTGGCGTGTTGACCATGCACGATGGCTTCCCGCTCTTTGTCACCATGGGCAGCAACGGGATCACCAGCCGTGTGAACCGGATTCCGGGGGTCCCGGTGGTCCTGCCGGACTCCTTCCGGCGTGCGGCCGGCGGCTACCGTTACAACGGAACACAGAAGGTGACATTGCCTTGCGGCGTTATCGTCACACCAGGCAACCTCACGTCCTTGAAATACAACTTGTGCGCGTTCCAGGCGCCGACGGTCACGTCAGCCAAAGGGACCATTCTCGCCGACGAGTATTGGTACGGCACCAACCCCAATACATTCGGCGATATTCGCGGCCCCGGCTTGACCAGTGTTGATCTGACCCTTCGCCGCACGTTCCCATTGAACGAGCGGTTCAAGTTGGAGATCTCCGCTTTGGCGCAGAACTTTGCGAACCATCCGGAGTGGAACTCTCAGCCGAGCGCTGGTGCTGGCGGAACTGATACGGTCAACAACCCTGCCAACGGCCAGATTCCCGGTTATGGCAGCGGTACCTATGGCACCCAAGGCATGGGAACGTTCGATCCTCGGCAGATCCAACTGCAAGGCAGGATCACATTCTAGGATGAACCTGTCCTGAAGCGGCGGGCCTGATCTCTTGATCAGGCCCGCCATTATTTTTGCCGCTTTGCCTAATGAGTGGTTGAACCCAGCACGTGACAACTCACAACCTGGACGTCGCTTGCAGAGCCTGCCAATGTGCCCAGGTGAAGAAGCAACTGCACCGGAAGACCGGCGGAAGTCTTTGGCAGGTCGCAAGAGTTCGTCAGCGAGTCCCAGCGAGTGGGGTCGGTCACGAGTGAACCAGCCGCTTCCGTGCCTTCTCCGTTTGCTCCGGCAATCATCAGAATCTGTCCTGTATGCCCTGGGTTCTGGAAGAAACTGATGGTTGCGTAGGAATCCCCGGTACCGAATCCACCGGCCGAGGGTATATAGACGTTCTTTTCCCCTTTTCCAGGATGAACGTCCTGAATGAACTCCCGCTGCGTATGATCGTCAAACACAAAGCGAAAATCGAGCAACGGATCATACATCAAAGCCCATGGGTTCGATCTCGGACTCCCAAGAAGGACCAGATTTCCGTTCGTCTCCAGATCCTGGACACGAATATCGCGCGCGCCCTTCACCGCAGGCCGCGATTGATTTCGGGGCATCAAAGAAGCGATTCCGGCAATAATTTCGCCGTCGAATGTCGAAATCTTATTGCCCCGAAGAATATCCTTCATGAAGACAACTTCTTGAGCCGGCAGCGACGCGACATTTTGCGGCAAATAGTGCTGATTCGCGTAGTCAGAAAGCGTCACGCTCGTCTTTGCGATTCGTTGTATCTCCTCAATGTTCGGGTCGCTGGCAACGATGAGCACAGGACGTGCACCGGTAAACGTTGCCCCCCATGGGGAGCGGGATTGAACGTCCGTCGGAGACGAGCGTTTGCGTAACTCTGCACGGCTGAGAACAACTACGCAGATAAGCACAGCGCTACCCAGCAGGGAAAGAACCCAAAGGCGCCCCTTGATCTGCTTTTTCTGCGGTTGTTCCACGGCGGGCTTAGGAATGAGAACCGCGACTTCTTTACCTTCTTTTGCCGGTTCAGCCGCTGGTGCCTCAGAAAGTCCTACATGCGCTCGATGCGACGTATCGCGAATGAGCTCCGGGACATACCCGCCCGAAGGCAGCACAATCCGGAATTCGGAGGTGTGGCCATTTGCGCTGTAATGCTGCAGAAGTCTCTTCCGCACATCGCTGGCGGTCACCCGGACTACTGCGTCTTCCCCTGTGTCGTAAGAGGGCACCCGTCCAAACAGCTCAACCCCTATCACCCTCTCTTTCAGGGCATCCAGGTGGCCCAAAGCCGACTGATGGATTACATACTCTAAAAACTGCGCGCTTCGGTGGCTGCTCTTAAAGGCATCCCCCTTCGTCACCTCGTCTAAAGCTCGCTGCAAGAGGGCTTTACCTTCAGCCGTCCGTGCGATCTCGGAGATACTCCAGGTGCCAGTCGTCGGGTCGGAATGAACCGTTGCATTCATGATGGGTGCGCGACCGGGATTCTAGCACATCGAAGCGAGCACTCACCACAGTAGGCTGGCCCTGTGAATTCCTGCTCAGAAACGAGTGCCTTCCATGCGGGATTCGCCGGGACACCTGCACTAGTCCGACATCAACGTTTCCCGGCCTTCTCTCGGAGTCTTCGGCGGGTACGAAACGGTTAAGAGCACATGCGATACGGTTAAATGCCCCACAGCTAAGGGGCGTTTGGGTTAGTGTGATCCTGCGCCGGACACGAGGTACGAATGATCACGAAATCCAGTTTACTGATCGCAGTCATCGCTTTGGCTTGTATGGCTCCCGCGTTCGCTTCGGGCCCCGACTTCTATCCGGACATCAACGTTTCCGGCAGGAACCTCGATGGTTGGCATACTCTCGGGGGCGCCCAGTGGCACGCCGAAAACGGCGAGATCGTAGGCACGCCGGGCGCGAGCGGCGGATGGCTGGTCTTCGACAAGTCATATCAGGACATCAACTTCTATACGCAATATCGCTGCAGCGATGGTTGCGCCACAGGGCTGCTGATGCGCGTGGAAAAGACGCCCGACGGCGGCATGAAGGGGGTATTCGTATCCCTGGGCGACTCCACCAACGATTTGGAGAACGGGAACACGTATGACGTAACCCTCGACTCGCAGGGCAAGATTGTCAGCGCTACTCCGGAGCCGCGAGGCAGCGGTTTCGACCGCATCATTACTCCGTGGCCTCCCAAGCCGCCGCCACCGCGCGCAGCCGGCGGCAATCGGGGCGGCAACGGCGGTCCTCCTGCAGGCGGAGCACGTGGCGGGGCGGGAGGTGGCGTTCAACTGCCGGGTACTCGCGTTGATACCCGTTACCGGCCGAATGACTGGAACAGCTTTGAGATGCATTTTGACGCCAACACTGTCCGTGGCGGCCTCAACGGCGGCGGCGGCCGCATCTCCTTAGCTGCCGAGGGCTACGGGCCCATTGCGCTCTATATCGGTGGGACCGGAAAAGCGGAATTCAAGGACATTGCCGTCGGGGACCTTGGCCTGCAGGTGCGGCACCCGGAAGTGACCTCGTCCGACTTCAGCAAGCAGACTGTCAACGACTTCTACTATGGCTGGGGTCAGGCGGCCGCGGATTTCAATCACGATGGCCACCTGGATCTTGTCTCCGGTCCATTTCTCTTCTACGGGCCTGACTTCACAAAATTCAGAGAGGTCTTTCGCGGTGAAGCCACGGACCCCACGAACGATTTCGCGATGGAGTCCCACGAGGAGTTTGCGCGGGACTTTACAGGAGACGGTTGGGACGACTTGATTACCGTCAAATTTGGCGGCGGTCCCTGCGTCTATCTGTATGTCAATCCCAAGGGAGAAAACCACACCTGGAAGAAGTATCCAGTTGTTGACTCGGTGCAGAGCGAGCTCACGACTGTTGCCGACATCGAAGGGCCGGGCAAGCCTGCGCTGATCTTTTCCGGCGATGGATATGTTCGCTATGCAGAGCCGGACCCAGCCAATCCTACCGGTCCATGGACCGTCCACGACGTCTCGGAACGGGGCTACGGTTCGGGACACGGGATTGGCGCGGGCGACATCAACGGCGACGGCCGGCTCGATATCCTCGATCCTTACGGATGGTGGGAACAACCCGCTCCCGGAAGCACTCAAACAGCGTGGAAGTATCATCCCGTGGATTTCGGAGGCCGCAACGGGTCGGGTGGCGCCATCATGGCTGTATATGACGTGAACGGTGATGGCTTGAACGATGTTGTCACTTCACTGAATGCGCACGGCTGGGGCTTGGCATGGTTCGAGCAAAAGCGCGACGCCCAGGGCACCATTAGCTTCGTCAGGCACATGGTGATGGACGATTTCTCGACCAAGAACGCCGGAGACGTTACGTTCTCTGAGCTGCACGGCTCAGGGTATGCCGATATCAACGGCGACGGAATTCCCGATTTCATCACCGGGAAGCGGTGGTACTCCCATCTGGACAGCGGGATCGATCCAGATACGTTGGATTCTCCTGTCCTCTATTGGTACGAAACCGTCCGGGATCCGAAAGCACCAGGCGGCGCAAAGCTCGTTCCTCACCTCATCGACAACCGCAGCGGCGTCGGTAACACGGTCCTGGCGGTCGATCTGAACCACAGCGGCGTCCCGGATATTGTGACGGCCACCCGCTTCGGGACATTTATCTTCTGGAACAAGATGCATCCAAAGAAACCGACCCATGCCAGCACGAGTGTGAGAACAAGCGAGGCTAAACCTACTCGCGCGGAGTAGTCCGTAAGGAAGGTCGGAAACTTTGCTTGTTGCATGTAGACACTGTCGCACGAGGAACCAACGATGCTCAAAGGATCAATTTGGGCCCTTCTCCTACTGTTCCTGCTCCCCTCGCTGGGTCTGTCACAGGTTGCCACCGGGGTCATACCCGGCCGCGAGTGGCCAGCTACGAAGTTCACATTGGACCGAGGTCTGGAGTATACGCAAGTCGATGGCAGGAGCCTCCTCCTCGATGTGTACACACCCCACACTGAGTACCAGACTCCCGGTGACCACGCCGAAGCCCCGTTGCCGGTGATCGTCTGGGTTCACGGCGAAACAGGACAGTTTACCGGCAGGTATCCGACTCCAGTGGCAAGAATGGTCGGCAATGGCTATGTTGTTGCCAGCATCGACTACCGCTCCTCGGCCGAGGCAAGTCCCACCCAACAACTGGAGGATTGCCAGGCCGCGATCCGCTGGTTGCGGACAAACGCGGTCAAATACAATCTCGATGCAAACCGAATCGGTGTTTGGGGGATCTCGGAAGGCGGTCGCCTCGCCGCGTTGCTTGGTACGTCCGCGGGGTTGGAGCAACCAGACCCGGCCAGCCGCGTCCAGGCGGTGGTTGACTTCTCCGGAACAGCCGGCAACAAAGGCCTGGATCCGGTCTCTTATGCAGCCCACGATGACGCCCCAATCATGATTGTGCATGGGGATCTCGATAAGGTTGTGCCCTTGCGAGAAAGCCAGGCTCTGAATGCCGCGTTGCGCAAAGCAGGCGCCAATTCGACGCTCGAAGTCGTCAAGGGCGCCGGACACGATTTTAGACAACTTCACCAGGGCGATTCAGTCGAACACGTAGACGACTTTCTCGATCAGAATCTCAACGGCGGCAAGCATGTGAGGTTCTGGCTGGGCAAGATCGATCCCCCGGACGATGCCTGGGTGGACCCGATCACCGACGAGCCCGTAGGTACGCGATATGTGACATTTGCTGCGCCTTCGCTCGGGCCTGGCAGAATGGCCAGCTATCTGATCTACCTTCCGGCCGGCTATGACAAAACTCCTGCGAAACGCTACCCCGTGCTCTACTACTTTCACGGTGGCGGCGGCAGCCAGCGCGTGGGCGATATTTGGGTGCAGAAGCTGGACGCTGCAATCAAAGCGGGAGTTTGCCCACCGATGATTGCCGTTTTAGTCGAAGGTCTCCCGGGCGGGGGCTTCCTGGATTCGCCTGACGGCAAAACGCCGATCGAATCGGTCATTATCAAGGACCTGATCCCCCATATTGATGCCACCTATCGAACGATCCCACGGCGTGAATCGCGCGCTCTCGAGGGCCTGTCCATGGGCGGATCCGGCGCCTTCCATTTCGGATTCAAGTACCCCGAGATGTTCAGCATGATCTACGGCATGTGTGCCGGCGTTTCCGATCCCAACGCCGCCACAAGAGGGCGCGCGAGGACTGGTTACGAGCTTGCTAACAACCCCTTTATTCTTGCGGAGACGAACCTGGCTGCAATCAAGGGCCGCTTCAAGATCCGTTCCGTGGTAGGCACCGACGATTTCACTCTGGAGGTCAATAAAGCATTCGATGCCCGTCTCACCGCGTTGGGAATTCCGCACGAATTCAAGATCGTGCCGCATGTGTCTCACGGATACAAAGAGTATTACGAAATCCTCGACTTCAGCTTCTTCAAAACGATCGGCACCGCAATGTGAGTGACAAGGGCTGCGCATTGCGCGGACTGCCGTCAGCTCAATTTCAACTTGCCAATGATGTCCAGTCCCTTCTGCTCCGGATTGTTCCGGACTTCGCAGGGCGTGTTGAAGTAGATGTTCGAGCGGCTCTCAGCCGTGTAGGCAGGCCAGTGCGGCATGCCGCTGTGGTTCGGGTTGCCAGTCCTGGCAAAGCTTGTCCAGGCTGTGCTCATCTGCTTCGAAAGGGTGAATGCGCCTGGATCGCCCACGCTGTAATGGTCGCAGATCTCGGCGTTGTCGAACACAAACGAAATCTCAGCCGCGTGGAAGGGGCCGACGCGGTCGTCGAGCACAGGCGTGCGCCATGAATAGATGTAGGAGTAGGCAGGCGCCGCCCCCAGCGCGGCTTTGCGCTCTGCCTGCACAATTGCCGGGATGCGCCACTTTGCGGTGGCGATGACGGCATAAAGGGCAAAGGGCGACGATCCGGGATAGTCCTGCTTGTAGGCGGCAATGATCGCATCGGTGTCCTCGCCATAGAGTTTGTGGACCTCCTGAATCATCTCTTCGATTGTCATGGCGTTCGCATTGGGATGATCGAGTCCGTTCACGCTCTCATGCAGGTTGGTTCCGGTGATCAGGGGTACGTCGGCGGAGATTGCCGGGGCCGAGGGATCGAAGGGATGTGCGGGAAGCGAATGGCCGTCGACGGTCGGTCCCCATCCAGTTTCGCCGAAAGTGTCCCGCCGCGCTCCCTGGGGCCGCGGTGTCTTCCGCAGGGCATTGGTTGCCGCGGCGGAAAGCTTGTCTACAGGGACCTTCTGCAGGTCGCGGAGCTGCGATTTCGAAAGGCCGAGCTCGGTCAGCGTGTTCTCAGCCACCTGCTGCGAGTACTCCGGCGAGAGAGCGCGCACGAACGGACCGCTCTGAATGATCGCGCGATGGAAGAGACCCTTTGCCGAAGGCATCGCCAGCAGAACGGCTACCTTGCCGCCACCGCCTGACTGGCCGAAGATGGTGACATTGCCGGGGTCACCACCAAAGCGGGAGATGTTGGTGCGCACCCACTCAAGGACCGCCACCAGATCGAGCATGCCGACGTTGGCTGACATGGCGAAGTCGTCTCCGCCCAGGGCTTCGAGGTTGAGGTAGCCATAAGCGTTCAGGCGGTGATTGTGGTTGACCAGGACCACGCCGTGGTTGCGCGCGAGGCTTTCCCCTTCATAGGAGAGCAGGTCGTGGCCGCAGCCACCGGAGAATCCACCGCCGTGCATGAAGACCATCACCGGCCGCTTTCCGTTGCCGTTGATCTCCGGGGTCCAGACGTTGAGCCGGAGGCAGTCTTCTCCCGGCACCCAGATCGCGGAGCCACGGTGGAGCAGGAAGGCATCTTCATCGTTTGGCGCGAGATTCTTGCCATCGGTCACAAAGTGCTCTGAATCTTCCTGCGGGCAGATGCGGCCGTAGGCTAGCGTGTTGCGGATCCCCGCCCATGGCTCCGGTTTGGCCGCGGGCATAAAGCGGTTGGCGCCGGACGTTGAAGCCCCATAGGGCACACCCTTGAAAATGAACACCCCACTTCTTTCGAATCCCCGGATCTTTCCAGCGCTGGTTTCGACCACGGTCGCGGAATCGGAGGCGATAACTTTACTGCGCCCGCGGGCCGATCCGGATTGTGCTTCAGCGATGGGCGCCGCGATCTGGCTCGATGAAGCAATGGCCGCACCTGCCAGTCCCGCACAAGAGGCGGCAATGCCGCCCAGCACTCTTCTGCGCCCGGCGGAGACCAACTCGGGAGAGCCTTTGCATGGACCCGCATGGGATTGGTTATTCGATGGATTCACAGCTTCATCCTTTCTGAGGTTCGCCGAACCGTCAGGAGCGATCGGTCGTTGCACAACCACTACCATCAGGACGTTCGTGCTCCCATCTTCTGGGGCCCAATAGTCCTACACAGACGGCAGTTCCCAGCCCTTACGGTAGGTTCGCGGGAAGAGCTGGTTGGCTTCGTGGGAGTTGGTGAAGCGTTCGGCCTTGGCGTCGTAGAGCAGCTTTTGCCCTTTGAGTCGAATGGCGACATTGCCGAGCAGGCAGATCTGCGTGACGAGGCCGCCATAGGTCCAGTTACCCGAAGGCTGCTCGCCCGCCTTTGCCGCGTTGGCCCAATCGAGCCAATGGCTCTCGGGGCGCGGGAGGGTCTTTGCGGGACGAACGTATGACTTGTCGAGATCGTCGGGAACAAGCCACGCCTGCTTGATGGCTCCGGGATTGCTGCTATAGACGGGACCATAGACGATGGATCCCTTGCTGCCGAGGATGATGCCGCCGCCATCGGGGAGGGGGCGATTGGGATCCCAACCATCAGGCACCGGAGGCGTGAGATCGCCGAACCATGTGACGTGGACCGGGCCTCGCTTGCCATTGGCGGGAAACTCGTACTGCACTGTGGCAGTGCGCGGGAACATCTGGTTGTTGGTCGCCGGATCGTACTCTGCCTCCGTATCTGCAACGATGCTCGTGGGGCAACCGAGATCGAGAGACCAGACGACGGGATCGAAGAAGTGCGGGCCGTGATCGCCGAGGATACCGGTGCCGAAGTCGAGCCAGTTGCGCCAGCGGAGAGGGATGTACATGGGATTGTAGTTGCGATTCGGCGCGGGGCCGAGCCAGAGATCCCACTTGACCTCCGGTGGCACGGGCACAACATCGTTGATGTGCGCGATCTGGTCCTGCGCGGGGAGCCCCCCTGGGCGAGCCGCTCCATTGGGGCCGGGGCCGGCGTTCGGCGCGGAACCGGGCGCTGAAGCGCTGGCGCTGCGGTTGCCAGAGGTCGGGCGGCGGGCGCCTTGCTGGTAGATATGCACTTCCTTAATTTCGCCAATGGCGCCGTTCTGCACCCACTCGACGATACTGCGCACATCCTCAGAGGCGTGGCCCTGGAAGCCGGTCTGCGTAGCCTGATGGGGATATTTCTTCGCGGCCTTCATCATGGCGCGTACTTCATCGATATTGTGGGCAAGCGGTTTTTCGCAATAGACGTGCTTGCCGCGCTTCATGGCCGTCAGTGCTGCGACGGCATGGGTGTGGTCGGAACTGGAGACGACGACTGCGTCGATCTGTTTGTCCATCTCGTCGAGCATGACGCGCCAGTCGTCGTAGCGTTTCACGTCAGGATATTTCTGAATTGTGGCGGAGGCCATATCGTTGGCGCGCGAGCCGAGCTCGGCGGGCGTACGCCAATCCACGTCGCAGAGGCCGACGATGTTCTGGCTCGCCAGCATTCGGATGTTGGTCCATCCGGTGATGCCGATGCCGATGAACGCGATGTTGAGCTTGTCGCTCGGAGGCAATGCCCCGGCCCGCCCCAGAGCGCTGGAGGAGAGGATTGTGAATGCGCCAACCCTGGCGCCGCTCGAGAGCACTTCGCGCCTCGAGAACTGCTTGCCTTTAAGCATAGACTTCTCCAATTGGCGACGATTGCTCATGCTGAATTCCAGGAGGTTCGGAACCACCGGATTCAGGGGAGGAAGCAGGAGCGCCTGACTCCGCCCGTCATCCAGTGTGCTACGCAACTTTAGTTCATGTTGCGCTGTTCGCAAGTCGAATTGCATATTACGCTATGACGTATGACGGATGGAAGGCGATAAAAGTTGATGCAGACAGGCCGGCAAAGGCAAATTCGCGGAAGATTTGTCGTATCGCGCCAGAATTTGCGGACGACCGCTTGACGGATGCTCCTCGACTGGTATACTTTCGCACGTGTCTATCACGCAATGAGTATTGCGCATTGTGCAATCTTGACATGTAACTTCTTCCCGAAAAGTTCAGAACCGGGCAAGGCATGTGGGTTGCGGAGTAGGTGGATTGTCATTCAACCGGGAAAGGCTTCGAACCGGATTGCACGTTGACGGCGGCGCTGCAGATTTCCCTGGACGAGAGGAATAGGGATGAACGTTCGAACCTTGGTTTGGATCAGCCTGCTCGCCGCTGTGGGATGCCCTGTGGTGTATGGGCAAACCGACTGGCCCAACTTCAGTCACGATGCCGGCGGCTCGCGCTTTTCGCCGCTGCAGCAGATCAACGCGACCAACGTTTCCAAGCTGAAGCTTCTGTGGACATTCGATTCGACTGCGCCTCTGACCGATGCGCAGGTCGCAAGTGAGTCCAGACGCCGGCCGCAGGCGGGCGCTGCGCGGAACCAGCCGCCGGGCGCAGCGAATCCGTCGGGTGCGCCATCGGCACCGGACGCTGCAGGAGCGCAGGCCGCAGGTGCGCAGAACGCGGCGGGTCTATCTCCGCTTGTTCCAGGGGCGGCCGCGCAGGGTGAAGGCGCAGCGCGACCCGCGCCGGCGCGTACTCGGGTGCGCACATCCAAAACCACGCCGCTTGTGGTGGGCAACACGATGTATCTTTCCACGCCGTACAACCGGCTGGTGGCGCTCAACTCGGACACGGGCAGCAAGCTCTGGGAGTTCTTGCTGCCGTCTTCTCCGTCGTCGCGCGGAATATCGTATTGGCCGGGTGATGGAAAGCACGATCCGCAAGTTTTTGTCGGAACCAACGACGGCCACCTGATCGCGGTCGATGCCAAGACGGGCACTGCGGTCTCGGGCTTCGGAACTAAGGGCGTTCTGGACGTGAAGCCTGGAGTCGCAGACAATTTTCCGGATAATCACTACGGAATCTCTTCACCGCCGGCGATCTACAAGAATCTTGTGATCACAGGATGCCAGTTGCAGGAGATGCCATCGAAGGGTCCTTCTGGCGATGTTCGCGCATGGGATGTTTTAACAGGCAAACTTGTGTGGACGTTCCACACGATGCCGCGTCCCGGAGAACTGAATCATAATGTGTGGCAGGAGGACCAATGGCAGGGCCGCGGCGGATTGAACGCCTGGGGCATCATTACAGTCGATGCAAAGAACGGTATGGTGTTTATCCCTGTGGGAACGCCGACTACGGACTTCTACGGCGGCGACCGCCACGGATCGAATCTGTACGGCTCGTCAGTCGTAGCAGTGGATGCTGCGACGGGAAAACTGAAGTGGTACTTTCAGACCGTTCACCATGACAACTGGGATTATGACGACACCGCTGCGCCAGTGTTGATCACGGTAAAGCAGCATGGCAAGGATGTTCCCGCAGTCGCAGAAGTGACGAAAGAGGGCCTGCTCTTCATCCTGAACCGCTTCACCGGAAAGCCGATCTACGACGTGGTAGAGCAGCCAGTGGCGCTTGACAACATTCCCCCAGGAGACGATCCCTCGCCGACACAGCCCATCCCTGTGAAGCCGCCGCCGTTGACACGCGTCTCCTTCGCGCCGGACGAACTTGCGAAGCTGACACCCGAACACGATAAAGCCTGCAAGGATCTGCTCTCGCTGGAAGGTGGCGTTATGACCGGCGGGCCTTTTGCCGAGTATGGACCCAAGCTGCGTGTGATCTTCCCGGGCTGGACTGGCGGCAGCAACTGGTGGGGCATGGCATACGATCCGACGCTGGGTTATCTCTTCATCAATACCAAGGCCGATGGAATGCTCAACAAGCTTGCAAAGACGCAGGCCGACGGTTATTTCGGAGAAGACTTCACGTATGAGCGCGTTGGCCCTGACAAGCCCCCGCCCGGCAACAACGGAATGTTCCAGATCGGGCCGTGGCCTTGCGAGGCCCCGCCGTGGGGAGAATTCATGGCGGTAAACGTAAACACCGGCGATATCGCTTGGCGCGTTCCGATTGGCTCGTTCCCCGAACTTGATGCGCTGGGCATCCCGACCACAGGACGCGGCAACGCCGGTGGATCTTCCGCGACCGCCGGCGGCGTGGTGTTCATTGCGGCGACGGACGATCACAAGTTCCGAGCGTTCGATTCGAAGACGGGAAAGGTTCTGTGGGAAACGTCGCTCAACTCTCCGGGATACTGCGTGCCGATCATCTATAAGGGAAAAGACGGGAAGGAATACGTCGCCGTGATGTCAAACGGGTCAGGCGGCAGACAAGCGGCGCCCGCACTTCTCTATGTCTTCGGATTGTAGCTTCGGTCGATTGGCGCCGCCGGAATGACTGGGCTTAGGACGCATTATAAGCATGCGCACAAAAAGCCAGCCGCTTTGGGAGCAGAAGAATGGACTCGCCCATACCGAACAACCTCGTAGAACCGCAGAGTGATCTCCCTGATTCGTCTTTGCGCACTCGCCGCAACCTATTATCCATCGGAGCAGCCGGGCTGACGGGGTTCCTGGGAGCTCCTTCGACGTCGGCAGCCGGCAAGACGCCGCCGTCGGCCTATGATACGAGTGTCAAGAGCTTCGGCGCACGCGGAGACGGGACCACCGACGAGACAGCCGCATTTCAGCGTGCGCTTGATTCCGCACATAGCGCAGGCGGCGGCATCGTCTACGCATCCCCCGGACACTATCTGTTTCGTGGCGTTCTCAGTATTCCTGATGGAGTCACCTTGCGCGGATCCTACGGTTGCGTGCCTTCGCACACAGGATTTCGCGATCGCACGCAACCCAAGCCGGGAGACGATGGCACTGCGCTGCTTGCAACCGCCGGACGGGGCAAGGAAGACGGAGAGCCGTTCATCACGGTGAACACGAACAGCTCCGTTGCCGGCTTGACGATCTATTACCCGGAGCAAGTAACCGATGCGGCGCCGATCGCCTATCCGTGGACGATCGCCATGCGGGGCAAGAATTCCGCCGCGTTCGATCTGGAACTGCTCAACCCTTACCAGGGAATCGACGCCAGCCGCAATGAACGCCACAATGTAAGGAACATCTGCGGCCAACCTCTGCGGCGCGGAATCTGGGTCGACGCGATCTATGACATCGGCCGCATCGAGAACGTTCACTTCAATCCCTGGTGGACTGGACGCGGTCCTCTCTATGACTGGCAGACACAGAACGGAGAGGCGTTCATCTTCGGCCGTGCGGACTGGGAGTATGTCCTGAACACCTTCTGCTTCGGATATCACGTGGGCTACAAATTCGTGCACTCCGGAACCGGTGAATGCAATGGAAACTTCCTCGGAATTGGCGCGGACGATTGCAACCGCGCCGTGCTGGTGGAGCAGAGCGCGCCCTATGGACTGCTGATTACGAACGGGGAATTCACTTCATTCCACGGCGACGATCCCACCATGGTTGAGGTGCTGGAAACCAACAGGGGAGTGGTGCGCTTCAGCAACAGCGCGTTCTGGGGCCCGTGCAACCAGGTTGCGAAGATCGCCGGACGAGGCGTCGTCGGCTTCACCGACTGCACCTTTGTGCAGTGGCGCAAGGACCGCGCCGCGATTCAGGCCTCAGCGGGCAGCATTCTGGTCCGCGGCTGCGACTTCAGGCAGAACCAGCCGCACATATCTCTTGGCGGCGGCGTGGATCGCGCGGTCATCACAGGCAACCTCTTCACCGGTCCTGCCCAGATTCAGAACTCAACTACCAAAGATGTGCAGATCGGATTGAACGCCGCAGTATAGTGCTGATGGAGGACAGCATCCGCGATGGCAACTACGAATTTTGAGCCAGCGACGCTAGCCCATTGATGGCGTTTGTAATCGTCGCAACCACCCGATCCCGCTCAATTCCGATAAGAGGAAGTCGCGGGGAGCGGGTCCATTCGGGCGCTCCGTAGACGAGGTTTTCAGCAAGCTTTATATATTGGACGAGCTTGACGTGGGTGTCGAGATGAAAAGACGGTGTGAGGATCCGGTAAAGCACTCGGGCTTCTGAGTACTGCTCCTGGACGCATAGGCTGAACAGCCTTACGCACTCTTTAGGCCAGACGTTGGTCATTCCAGATACCCAGCCGGTAACCCCCAGAGACACGCTCTCAACGATCAGATCATCCACACCGCAGAAGACACTGAATCTCGCACCGACAGCGACCGCGATGTCCGTCACCCTACGAATATCGCCGCTCTCTTCCTTCACGCACACGATCTCCTCCGTTCCGGCAAGTGCCTCCAGGACGTCAGGCGTGACGTCGACTCCATACGCAATCGGGTTGTTATAGATCATGATGGGAAGTGACGAAGCGGAAGCGATTTGCTGATACCAGACGGTCGTCTCACGGGGATCGGTTTTGTAGCCAAGGCTTGGGAAGACCATAAGGCCCTGGGCGCCGAATTGTTTATAGTTCTTCGCGTTTGCCTTTGCGTTCTCAATCGTAGTTTCGGCCAGACCGGAGAGGACGGGTACACGTCCGCTAGCGGCCTCAACCGCGCATCGGATCACTGTCTCCCGTTCTGCGATGCTCAGAGATGCGTTTTCACCGAGCATCGGCAACATGATGACACCAGAAACACCATTTCCGATCAGTCGGTCAACGCTGCGCTGGGTCGCCGGCACATCGATCCGGCCTGACTGGTCCATTTTCGTCGTAACAGCCGGAAAGACACCCTGCCACTCGCTCATTTTTGTACCTCACGATGTTTCTTTTTTTGGAATTGGATACAATCTACAACACGCTTGCGACTACAATCAAATCTCACTGGAGAGGTTGTTGGATACTCATCTTTCTCCAATTGCCTCGTTCGAGGCTCCGTACACCTCCGGTCAGGTGAAGGCGATGAAGGTAAGCAGTTCGGGCGCAAAGAATCACCGTATTCAGCGGCAAAGTGTTCCCGAAAGCCTGCGGGAATCTCTCCAGGAACGGATATTGAATGGCGAGTTCAGGGAAGGCGACGCGCTGATCCAGGACGCGATCGCGGAGGAGTACGACACGAGTCGAATGCCGGTGCGGGAGGCACTTCGACAATTAGAGGCGACCGGACTGGTTTCCATGCGAACCCACAAGGGGGCGACGGTAACCAGTATTCCAACAGAGCAAATTGGGGAGCTGTTTGATCTGCGTGTGATCCTTGAATGTGACGTGTTAACAAGGGCTATCGACCGAATCACCGACAAAGATATTGCAGATGCAAGGTCGATTCTCGATAACCTGGAACGCTCGTATCAACAACGGGACGCAGCAAGCTGGGGCAAGTTGAACTGGACCTTTCATCGACGGCTCTATCTCTCAGCGGAACGAGTGCAGACGCTGTGTATCCTGCAGAACATTCATCTCCAGACCGAACGATATGTAAGGCTTCATCTCCTGATGACCGCGGGTTTTGCAAAAGCCGACAGTGAGCATCGCGAACTTTTGCGGCTCTTCGCCTTGCGCGAAACTGAAAAGGCGGTGTCCTTGCTCAAAGGGCACATCCAACGAGCCGCTCGAGAATTGCTGGTGGGTCTGCGGCACCACCGCTCGATGAGTTAAGCGGTAGCTAGGCCCTAAACTGTATCCAATCGTCCGTATCCTTACCGAATTGATGTCTAGCATCAAACTCGGGCCAATGCAGTTCGATGCAACTCGAACAAACGATGTTGGAATTGTTAGCGCATTCGGAGAAGATGATGCGACAAAGACAAGTGATTACTGTTATCGGCGCTCACGCAGAGGGGGAGATCGGGCGCGTAATCACCGGAGGCGTCCTGGCCCCAGCCGCCGCCTCCATGTTCGAGCGACAACAGCTGGTCCAGCGCGACCAGGACTGGCTCCGAGGCATGCTCCTGTCAGACCCGCGCGGAAGTGTGAACAGTGCCGTCAATCTCGTCACGCCGGCAATTTCCAGGGAAGCCGACTTCGGAATGATCGTCATTGAATCGGACTTCTACCCGCCTATGTCCGGCTCAAACCTCATGTGCACCGTCACCGTGGTGCTCGAAACAGGCATGATCCCAATGACCGAGCCTTTTACCCATGTCTGCGTTGATACGCCAGCGGGCTTGGTGCGTGTCGTTGCACAGTGCAATGGAGGGAAATGCAGACGAGTTTCTTTTGATAACGTGCCGTCCTTCGTACTTCACACGCAGAAGTCCGTAGAAGTACCCGGTCTTGGCGTGATGGCCGTAGATGTAGCGTACGGCGGCATGATGTATGTCATCGTTTCGGCTAGCGAACTCGGGTTTAAGCTCGAACGCAACGAGGCGCGTTCTCTTGTAGAGACAGGTGAACGCATAAAACTTGCGGCTGCCGAACAACTCCCTTCCGTGCATCCCAATAACCCCGGCATTCACACGATCAATCAGACCCTCTTTGCAGGCCCCATAATGCTTGAGGAAGGCGTAAAAAGGTCAAAGAACGCCGTGGTCGTTTCACCTGGCCGAATCGACCGTAGTCCCTGTGGAACGGGGAGCGCCGCGCGAATGGCGTTAATGCATGCACGGGGTGAGCTTGCGGTCGGCGAAGCTTTTCAACATTGCTCGCTCCTTGATACGGAGTTCACGTGTTCGATCGTCTCAGCCACCAGCGTTGGAGAGATTCCTGCCGTCGTTACGAACATTGGAGGCAGGGCGTGGCTGACCGGGATCTCTCATTACGGGACCGATCCCGAAGATCCCTTTCCTCAGGGCTATCGGTTGAATGACACCTGGTTCTCACTCTAAGGGCTTTCTACAGGAGGAGATCTTATTCCCTGCCATGGGGTGGTCCGCGAACCACTAGCGCATTGGGGTGGTGATCTAATGCTCGACTTGGCGGGTCATGCCGTAGATTGTCTTTTGCACATGCATAATGCGTCCTAACGCCCGATGACTGTCGAACTGTCTGGGATCTACACCGCTCAAAAGGCGAGGCCAGCGTGCTAGGAAGTTGCGGAGTAGCCCCCTTGGAAGACGGATTGTCTGGTGAGTTTTCGAGTTTTCGGACGATGAAGAGGTGTTGACACGAATGTATTTTGTGTGAATATAATTCATTTCACTCTTTACCGGCCCGACCGCCATCGATTCGCTAATTTCTCACTCGAGGTCACGACATGGCTTTGAAGTTCCGCAAGCTACGCCTTCCCCTGGTAGCGCTCTTCGTCCTAGCGTGCCTCCCGTACTGCCAACTCCAGGCGCAGGTGACTGGAGCTACCGTGAACGGCAACGTCTCCGACCCACAGGGAAATGTAGTGGTGGGCGCCAAGGTGACGCTGACCAACATAGGGCAGGGAACGGCACGCTCCGTCGACACAAACAAGAGCGGTGATTACTCGGTTCCAAACGTTACACCGGGCAGTTACCAACTCGAGGTGGCATCACCGGGTTTCAGGACCGAGGTGCGCAACGACGTGAACCTGACGGTCGGCGACGTGCAGAGCATCAATATACGGCTTTCCGTGGGTGTAGAGACCGAGACGATTCAGGTCGAGAGTCTGCCTTCTGAAGTGGAATTGGGTAATTCCGCGCTGAGTGCGGTGGTCATGGGCGAAACGGCCCGTGAGCTGCCGTTGAATGGGCGCGATTGGACGCAGTTGGCCGCACTCGAGCCGGGAACGGTGACGGTGCGCAGCCAGCCGGACGCTTCGAACCCAAGCAGTCGCGGCAACCGTGGCTTTGGCCAGCAACTCAGCATCGCTGGCGCTCGTCCGCAGTTGAACAGCTATCGCATCGACGGAATTATCGCCAATGATTACGCAAACTCGACGCCGGGGAGCACGATCGGCCTGAGCCTTGGTACAGATGCGATTGGCGAGTTCTCCGTCGTGTCGAGCAACAACTCGGCCTCCTACGGAATTACGGGCGGCGGCGTGATCAACGCCGTCACTCGCGCTGGTACGAACGCTGTGCATGGCTCGGTGTACGAGTTTGTCCGCAACGATTTCTTCGACGCTGAAGGTTATTTTGATCCCAGCAAACTGCCTTTCCGTCGCAATCAATTTGGTGCCACGTTGGGCGGTCCAGTATTCAAGAATCGCACGTTTCTGTTTGGCAACTATGAAGGTCTGCGCAATGTGTTGACGACCACGTCATCGCCAACGGTTCCTACCGCTACAGCGAAGGCCGGGACGTTTGGCGGCAAGACGTACACCGTCGATCCAAGCGTCAAGCCCTACCTCGCCTTCTGGCACGATCCGAATACAAGTATTGGCGTGGACTCCGGCATCTACAAATTTGCAAGCAAGGCGATCACACCCGAGGATTTCTTCACGATTCGAGCTGACGAGACTTTTTCACCGAAAGACTCGATGTATGTGACGTATCTGTACGACAACGGCACGACCACGCAGCCGGACGTGCTGAACGTAAACCTGCAGCAGAACGCGACGCGCCGGCAGCTCGTTTCTGTATCAGAGAATCACATTATCTCGGCGAATTTTTATAATGCGCTGCGCCTGGGCGCCGATCGCGAAGCGGCCAGCACGTTGGCGAAGCTGCCCGGAGCCAATCCTGTAGGTACTGACACGTCGCTGGGGCCGCTAGCCGGCTTGGACGCTCCGTTGGTCGCCCCAGGCAGCGGATTCACGGGTACGGCGGGAGGTGTGGTGGGAGGGTCGCGCTACACGTACGGATTTACGACGCCGCAACTCTCCGACGATGCGTTCTTCACGAGAGGCGCGCATTCGTTGCGTTTTGGTTTCTTCGGGATTCGATTGATGAACAATGAACTGGCCTCCACCTATCGTTACGGCAACTTCACGTTCAGTTCGTGGCCCAACTTCCTGCAGAACGTTCCCGCTACGGTGAACGTGCAAGTGGGCTTTCCGGAGCCGATCGACTTGCGTCAATGGGCGTTCGGAGGATATGCGGAAGATGCCTGGAAGATCACTCCAACGCTGTCAATTACAGTAGGTCTGCGATATGAGTTTGCCAGTGTCCCAACGGAGACGCAGAACCGGCTGGTCAACCTGCGCGAAGTCAGCTCGACTACCATCAATACCGGGTCTCCGCTATTTACCAACCCCACAAAGCGGAACTTCGAGCCGCGCGTAGGTCTTTCGTATAGCCCGGCATTCTCCGGCGGCAAGACAATCTTCAGCGGAGGCTATGGTATCTACGATGTGCTGCCCCTGCTCTACGAGTTCAATCTGCAACTATCGCAGGTAGGACCATTTCAGCAGAACTTCACAACAAGCAAGCCGGCGGCTGGACCTTTCCCCAGTGCGGCGGTGCAGGGTGTGGTGAACGGCGGTGGAACGAGTCTGCCGAACGAGGCATATATCGAGTACAACGCTCCACGTAATTACGTTCAGCAGTACAACGCAACAATACAGCAACAGTTCGCGGGGCACTTGAATCTGAAAGTTGGATACGTTGGTTCGCATGGTGTTCACATGGACTTCTACACCTCGGACGCAAATGTTCCGGCACCGTTGATCAATACAAGGAGCAGTCTGGAGTTCCCGTGCTTGACCGCTGCGACGAAGGATGCGAACGGAAACGTCCTGACTTGCAAGACCGCGTCGGCGACGAAGCTGAACCCGGCCGTCGGCCAGATCCTGGGCAGCGGATGGTTTGCCGGTTCGACGTACAACGGTCTGCTCCTCGAAGTGAAACAGACGTACTCGAGTTTCCAGTGGCAGACATCCTTCACGTGGGAGAAGAGCCTGGATTCAAGCTCGTCAGTAACATCGGGCACTCCCTTTAGCAACTCTCTGAACCAATACCTGTTCCACGGGCTGAAAGGGCCGTCGGACTACAATCTGCCGCGAGTGTTCGTGAGCAGCGGTTTATGGAAGCTGCCGCGGGCCGTGAAGTCGGAAAGCGGCTTAAGCTATGTACTCAACAATTGGCAGCTTGGCGGGATCTATCAGGTTTCAGACGGAGCGCCGTTCTCTGTGACGATTACGGGCGATACCCTCGGGCTTGGCAACTCGACTCCACTGAACATGCCGAATCGACTGACTGGACCAGGATGCACAGGCAATCCCGTGAACCCGGGCAACCGGGTGAACTACATCAAGAACGAGTGCTTTGCCACCGCGCAAAGCAACCTGCCGAACGCGACGATTTTCGGGAACTCTGGCCGTAACCAGCTGCGGGGACCGGCGTACCAGGAGACGGACATCTCGCTGGTGAAGAACCTGGTGGTGCCGAAACTGGGGGATACCCGCCGGTTGGAAATGCGTGCGGACGCGTTTAACATCGCAAATCATCCGAACCTGGCTCCGCCATATACGAATGCGGGCTTTGGCGTGACTGCCACTGGAACATTGAACACAGCCTATCACGGGCAGGCGGGCGCAACGTCGGTAGGGCAGATCATAACGGCTGCACCACCTCGCCAGATCCAGATATCCGCAAAACTCATCTTCTAGTACATGGGACATCTGCGAATGTCGGCAGGCCGGGGTCGCTTCCAGGGACGTGCAGCAATGAGGTTCCTCCGATGGACGGACATTGCGCTGCTTTCCTTGCCCTTGCTGCTGTCGCTGTGTCCAGCGAGGTGCGATGCGCAGGCTGCACCGGAGATTCTCTCGAAGGCCGCCCGTGACGATGTGTTTGCGCGTGGGGCGGTGTCTTTTCCCGGCGGGATCGTGGGGTTTCACGGAATTGAGTTTGCAAACCTCGTCGGCTATCGGCCGATCGAGCTGGATATGTATAGGAGCGAGCAGCCGGGGCCGAAGCGGCCGCTCGTCATCTGGGTCCACGGCGGCGGTTGGAGTCGCGGCGACGCGCGGGTATCGGGCGCCTACAAGGATTGGCCGGCGGTCCTGGCATCGCTTGCGGCACGCGGCTATGTGGTGGCCGCGATCGACTACCGCCTGAGCAGCGAGGCGCCGTTTCCGGCTGCAATTCAGGATGTGAAGGCGGCGATTCGCTTTGTTCGCGCTCATGCGGACCAGTATGGGATCGATTCGCAGCATGTGTTTGTCTGGGGTGGGTCGGCCGGCGCGCAATTGGCCGTACTGGCTGCGACGACGTGCGGCGTCGCAGAATTTGAGCCCCAACCTTCGACCGGGCGGCTCTCCCACGCGGAGATGGCAAATGCGAAGTCGGACGATCCAACGGTTTCTGACTGTGTGCAGGGTGCGGTCGGATGGTACGGAGTCTACGATCTGACGATTGTCGACCAGGCGATGGTGGAGACTTATCTGCACTGCATAAAGGGTGGCTGTGCGAGTTCCATGCGCAGAGCCGATCCGCGCACGTATGTGAATGCGAGCACTCCGCCTATGTTCCTTCTTCATGGTACGGCGGACACGACGGCTCCGCCACACGAGATGACCGAAATGGAAGAAGCGCTGCAGCGCGCGGGTGTCCCGGTGAAGACGCTATGGCTGAAAGGGGCGAACCACGGTTGGCTGGGCGCTACGCCCGACGCTACGCGCGCTGCCAGCCTGAAGGCGTTGGACGAAACATTTGCGTACTTCGATTCGATCGCAAAGCCGGCAAAACAATAGCTATTACTGTAGCCCGACGTCCCAAAAGCGTTGTTCGTTAGCAACCCAGCCCTTGTACCCCACAACGTTCGTGCGTGTCGCAGCAATGCGCGACGAGTTGTAAAAAACGATTGCAGGAACATCGCGGCGGAACAGGCGGTCGAGTTCGTCAAAAATAGGCTGGCGTACGGCCGGGTCGTTGGTTTGCAGGGACTTCGCGAGCAACTCGCGTGCCTCCGGCGTGTCCCACACCTTGCGCGGTTCGGTGGCTTTGTCTCCGATGAAGGTGGCGAAGTTGTATGAGGGGTCAAGGCGCGCCGAGAAGCCGAACGCCATCATCTGGTAGTTGCCCGGTGCATAGCGTTGCAGCTGTCCCGCCCAGTCCAGCGTTTCGATTTCCAAATTGATGCCCGCGGGTTGCACCATGGCCTGGACCAGAACGGCCGCGTCGAAGTCTTGGGGGTAGCGCCGGTTCGTAATGATCGTGATTAGCTGACCACGATATGTCGATGCCTTTACAAGTTCCCGGGCCCGAGCGATATCTGGCTTGAGGATAACCGCCTCCGTAGCTTTGTAGTAGGGGCTGACGCTGGGAACGGGCGAGTTGTTGGGGCGCGCAGTGCCGTGGGTAGCGACGCGTGTGAGCCCTTCCGTATCGATGCAAAGAGCGATCGCCTGGCGCAATCGAACGTCCCGCAACACGGGATCGTTGGTCTGGAGGAGCAGGACATAGTTGTCCATCGCCGTCGTCAGCTCGATACGGATACCCGGCTTGCCCCGAAGGCTGTCGAGTTCCGAAGCGTCGATGTTGTCCATGACGTCGATGCTGCCCCGCAGTAGCGCCACGCGCGCCGCGGACGAGTCGGGAATGATAAGGAAGCGTAGTTCATCGACCAGCGCGTGCTTACCGCCGATATTGCCGTCACGTGGCCCGGGAAGGGAGGAATACTGTGGGAAACGCAGCAACTGGATATATTGGTTTCGCTTCCACGTGCCAAACATGAATGGACCAGTGCCGATGGGCGCGCGAAATTTTCCGTCTGGACCTACCGAATCCGGATGCATGATGCCGGTGTTACCGCACTCCGCTCGTGCGATGGTCTGCAGAAAAAGCGCGGCGGGCTTTCCCAGATGGACCACTACGGTGTGCGGATCGGGCGTGTCGACGGCCACAATTGGCGTCGACCCGTCGCGGCCAACGTACGCATCGCAACGCCAATGCGTGGCGGGATCGAGATAGTGCTGAAATGACCAGCGCACGTCTGACGACGTGAGCGGCGCTCCGTTGTGAAAGTGAACGTCCGGACGCAGTTTGAAGGTGAAGGTTTTGGCGTTATCCGTGACTGTCCACTGGCTTGCAAGCATGGGGCCGATGGAACCGTCCTCCCGCGAGCCAACCAGGCCTTCGACAATGTTGAGCAATACGCTGTCTGTGTTGTCGTCGCGCAGGGTCCCGGGATCAAGAGACATGATGTCGGAGTTCAGCCGGGCACGCAGGACTTTCTGGCCGTACGCAAGCGGAAAGAATATTGACCAGGTGCAGAGCAACGCCGCCGCGCCCCACAGCCGACTGTGGAGAGTGGTAACACTTTCAGAGGTGGACAAGTTGCTACGTCTCACTTGCTCTCTTTCGTCGGGTAGGTGGTGGGGTGCGTCGAAGGCTCCCAAACGTCGCTTGAGGTGGCGACAAGCTCCTTCATGTTGGACCAGGTACGCCGTCCTGGGACGGTCTTGCCGCCTGCCAGTACGGTGCGCGCGTAAGCAATCATCCTTTCGACGGTACGCTGTTGCTCCGACTGTGGCCAGGTTTCAAACGCATGCGGTCCACGCACCACGACAAGGTCTTTGGGGCCGTTGACGCGACTGTAGGAGTCGATCGAGCCTTCAAGTCCGTCCGCGTAACACCACAGGCCACGCGCGATAAAGACGCTGGGCCATTTGTGAATGCCTGCGAGTGTGGCGGAACTGGGAAAAAAGACAATGTTGTGTTCAATCTCGATTCCGCCGATAAAAAGCCCGCGGTCGCGCCCGGGGCCGCGCCCGTCGTCCTTGGGCGACGTCTCCGCAGGCAGATAGCCAGCACCGCTGGAGAACTCGGCAATAAGGATGGCGCCTTTAATGTTGGGATCCTGGCGGGGCGGCCCGCACTTAATTTCGGGCAAATCGTAGCTGCAGTCCTTGTCGAAGTTGATCGTCATGGCCCAGGAACTGGCCATGGTGCCACGGGAGGAGCCGAGGAGAAAGGCCGGCATCCCGGCATCCGAGGGGCTGCCGTGTACGGCTTCGGCGGCTTCACGGCCGAGCAGCAATTTCCCGTTTGGGGTCAGGGTGCGCATGCCTTTGCCTGAACGCAGGCTGGCGATGATGTCAAGCAGATCGTGGCCTTGCTGAATGGTATTTGTCTCGCCTATACCGCTGGAGATGCCGATACCGCGACGGTCGAACTCCAGCACATCAAAGCCTGCTTGATGCAGGTCGTGCACGACGCCGCGCCAGGCGGCCATTCCCTTCACGCCGGTGGTCGCGTTCGGGTAGTCGTCGTTGGGAACCGTGGCTCCTGTGGCGGGGTCTTTCTGGTAATCCGCATCGGCTGGATCGTCGATCGCGGTGACCCGATCTCCGCCACCGCCACTGATCGTGACAAGCGTGCGCACCTTGTGGCCCTTTCCGTCATCCACCCCGGCGCCTTGGATATACCACCCACGCAACTTCACGTCCGTATCGACATGCAGGTGCAGCCGCTCATACGCCTCAGCAGGCGCGTTGAATTCAACGATGTAAGTCTGCGCATCATCGGCCGCGATAGGCTCGTGATACGGGGCGCGTGCAAAATATGACGGCCTGCGTATGGTCGCAAGGTCCGTGGCATCCCCCTTTTCCTCGATCTTTCCCAGAAGGAAACGCTTATGCGGGTCCTTGATGCTTTGCTCGCGATTAGGCGGGTGCCTTGCAATCACCTGAGCGTAGACACGGTCGTAGCAGGGCTTGTCTTTCTTACATTCTTCCCACTTTGCCCGCAGCTTGGTGTCCGTAAACTCATCCACGTAGAAGTCGCCAGTGTAACCAGCCGGCGGCTTGAACCGCGCTGAGGTGAAAGGTATGCAGGTTGCCGGTCCTGCAGAAGTGGGCAGCAGATAGCCCGGCAGGACAGCGTCACGATCATAGCCGACGGGGGCCTTGCACTCGGGGGCAGGTATGGGAGGGCGCGAGATGGCGATACCGTCGTGCGTCGGTGTGACCTGCGACCAGGCGGCGGTCGTCGCTAACAGCAGCACAGCAGAGAATCGGAGACTGCAGAGATGCCAGCACGACGGAGATTGCTTCATGAGGGTCCCTCGAGATATTCAGCTTGGTTGAGAAGAATGATTGCTTTTTATCTGCAGAAAAGACAATATAGCAGAGTAGCAGGGAATTAGTGCAGCTCAAAAAGAACGTGCCCTCCCGTTCGAAATGCCTGCAGGACTGTATCGCGATGAAACAAAGACGAATATTGGCAACATACATGCGGGGCGGGACCAGCAAGGGAGTGTTCTTTCGACGCTCCGACCTGCCGCACACCCCTTTTGAGAGAGATCGCGTGCTGCTGCGTGCAATCGGCAGCCCCGACCCCTACCGGCAGCACATCGATGGTATGGGTGGGGCCACCTCGAGCACCAGCAAAGTGGTCGTGGTCTGGCCTTCGTCAGAGCCAGACTGTGACGTGGAATACGACTTCGGCCAGGTTGCGGTGGACAAACCGGTAATCGATTGGTCAGGGAACTGCGGCAATCTGACTTCGGCAGTCGGCCCTTTCGCGATCACCCAGGGCATGATCCAGGTACCAAGACACGGGATAGCCCAGGTGCATTTGCACAATCGCGGGATGGATGCGCGGATCGACGCGTACATTCCAATGTCCGACGGCGAAGTGGTCGAGGGCGGAGACTTCGAGTTGGATGGCGTTGCGTTCCCCGGAGCGGAAATCCGGCTTGAGTTTCTTTATCCCGGCCATGAGGCCGATTCCTCAAACGCGCCCGAGAGCCTTTTCCCGACGGGCTCCAGGATGGAGAAACTCGACGTACCGGACGTTGGTTGCTTCGATGCGACCTTGACAACCGCGGGTAATCCTACCGTGTTCGTATTGGCCAGCCAGCTTGGTTTGCATGGGAACGAAAGCCAGAGCTGCATCAACACGGACGCAGCGATGCTTGCGAAACTCGAGGCGATTCGCGTCTGCGGAGCTGTCCGGATGGGCATGGCACGCAATTCCGAGGAGGCAGCCGAAGTCTGCCTGCACACGCCGAAGATCTGTTTCATCGGGATGCCATCTGAGTTTGTCGCGGCTAGCGGGCGGGTTGTGTCTGCCGCCGAGATTGACCTGAATGCGCGCATCGTATCGATGGGCAAGCTGCATCACGCGATGACAGGCACCGGCGCCATAGCGCTCGGTGTCGCGGCCGCAACTCCCGGGACGGTGGTGTCGCAACTACTGGACGGCGCACGAAGCTCGATCCGTTTCGGTCATGCGTCGGGTTCGATGCCCGTGAGCGCAGAGGCTGAGGAGAGCGGCGGTACATGGCGCGTGACAAAAGTGGTGGTGAGCCGCAGCGCTCGTCGCCTGATGGAAGGAAGCATCTTCGTTCCTGCCGACGTACTTGCCCAGCACGAGAGAGAGAGGGCCTGAAACTATGCCGAAGGCAGCCGAACAGTCGAGGACTGGCAGCACGCTGGCGCGAGTGACTCCGAGAGAAGCGGGGATCAACTCCAATGCGGTCGCGGCTCTGTTGACTGATGCCCGGAGGCGAGAACTGGAGGTTCACGACTTACTGATCTATCGCAATGGCGCAGTCGGGGTGGAGTTGTACAAGTGGCCGTACCGAGCCGAGCAGCCCCGCATTATGCATTCGGTTGCGAAGAGTTTCACCTCAGCCGCGATTGGACTGGCATTGCAAGAAGGCGCCCTGCATCTGGACGACAAAGTCATCTCGTTCTTTCCTTCCGAGCTGCCGGCTGTTGTAGACGACAAGTTATCCGGTATGACCGTGGAAGATTTGCTGACGATGCGGACAGGGCAGGCCGCGGAAACGTCAGGGGCGCGCTGGCGTGGACTCAAGACGAGCTGGACTGCTGAGTTCTTCAAGATTCCGCTCGCGCACCAGCCCGGCGCTCAGTACGTCTACACAAGCGCTGCGAGCTACATGCTATCGGCGATCCTGACTAAGGCGACCGGGAAGACGCTGCATGACTACCTGCGGTCAAGACTCTTTGGGCCACTCGGCATCGAAGGCGAAAAATGGGACATGGCTCCCGATGGCATCAATCCGGGCGGCAATGGCCTAACGTGCAAGCCGGAGGATTTGCTGAAGTTTGGAGTATTGCACCTGCATCGCGGCGTGTGGGAAGGGAACCGCATCCTGCCTGCCGACTGGATTGAGTCCGCAACGCGCCGCCGAGGAGCAGACGGATACGGATACCACTGGGTTACGGGGACGCAGGGTGCGTTCTTCGCTATGGGGTTGTTCGGTCAGCTGATCGGCGTGTTCCCTGGCTTCGATGCCGTAATCGTGATCAACAGTGCGATCCAACACACTGAGGCGTGCTCCAGAATTCTGGTTCCGCTACTGCAAGAGCATCTGGCTGCGTTGTTCCCTGACACCGTGATCGACGAGGATGACGGGGACAGAACGCTGGCCGCCGCCGCTAAGGAACTTGCCGCACCCGAGCTGTTGGCATCGAGCGCGACGCCACGACTAGATTTGCTGGGAAGACGCCGGTACATGCTGAGCCCAAACCTCCTGCGCTTCCATGAGCTGACAATCCAGGTATCAGAGGACGTGTGCGTGCTTCAATTACGAAGTGAACGAGGTAGATATTCAATCCGCACGGGGATCGGGCACTGGATCGAGGGTAAGACAAGGCTTCCCGGCGCACGGCTCCACCACGGTTACGATCTAGAGGGTACGCCGGTCATGGCCGGCGCTCGATGGACGAGTGACAACACCTTGGAAATGGACTGGATCTTTATCGCGAGCGTCTTCCGCGATCACGTCGTCGTTCATTTCGACGGCGACCACGTGACACTCTTGCGCTCAGTCAACGTGAACTCCGGTGCGCGCGCTTGGCCGCTCCTTGAGGGTGTGCTAGTGGAGTAAGTAGATCCCGGCTTAAGCTGGCTCCAACTCCCCCGGCAAATGCGGTGTAGCAGCGATGAGCTCGCGTGTGTACGCATCGCTGGGCGAGGAGAGCACCTGTAGTGCCGGCCCCTGCTCGACAATGCGGCCGGCGGACATCACGATTACCCGATCGGCGATCTGTTGAACGATAGCGAGGTCGTGGGTGATGAACAGGCATGCGAATCCATACTCGCGTTGCAGTCGCTGGAGCAAGGCGAGCACCTGGGCCTGGATCGTCATGTCGAGCGCGGATACCGGTTCATCGGCAACGACTAGCTTCGGGCGGGACACGATCGCGCGGGCAATGGCAACGCGCTGACGTTGGCCACCGGACATCTCGTGGGGAAGACGGTCGCGGAAATTTTCCAGCCCAACCTGACACAATACCTCCTCCGCACGTCGTGTTCGCTCGGCACTACTGAGGCGCTGCACACGCAGGGGTGCGGCGACACTGTCGACGATGCGCATGCGCGGGTCGAGCGAGGATACGGGATCCTGGAAGACAAGCTGTACGTGGGCACGAAACTGCTTGTAGTCTTCGGGCGTCAACGTGGCTATATCTTTGCCCGCGACGCGGATGACGCCAGAGGCCAAAGGCTTCAGCCCAACCACGGCGCGCCCTAGAGTCGTTTTGCCCGAACCGCTGGTGCCGACCAGCGCCAGGATTTCGCCCTCACGCATGGTAAAGCTGACGTCATGTACGATCTGCTTCGGTGCGGCGGCACGGAAGAATCCCCGCTCACCGGCATAGGAGATGTAGGCATGATCGACCTCGAGGACAAGCGGCCGGCTGGGCTGTTCGGATGGCGAATCAGGTCGGCGTTGCGGACGTGATCTTACCAGCTGTTTGGTGTATGGATGCGCCGGTTGCGTGAGCACACTGTTTGTTTCGCCGGTCTCGCGCAGCACACCCTTTTCGAGCACCACAACTCGCTCCGCGTACCGGCTTACGAGCCCGAGGTCATGCGTAATCAGCAGGGTGGCGATGTTAAAGTCGCGCGCGAGCTCAGCCATCAGGTCGAGCACCTCCCGCTGGCTCAAGGTATCGAGCGCGGTGGTCGGTTCGTCGGCGATCAGCAGTCTGGGCCGGAGCAAAAGTACGGATGCGAGCATAATGCGCTGGCGCATACCCCCGGAAAACTGATGCGGATGCGCGCGCAGGCAACGCTCCGGGTCGGTGATGCGCACTCGGTTGAGCATCGCGATTGCCTGCTCGCGGCAGGCGTCATCGTTGAGCCCACGATGCAGCTTTAGGCCTTCGAATAACTGATAGCCAATAGTGAGCGCCGGGTTGAGCGAAGACATCGGCTCCTGGAATACCATGCCGACCTCCGATCCGCGAACGGCGCGGATCTGCGCCGGAGGCAAGCCGGTGAGTTCCCGAGAGTCGAGCCGAATGGCGCCTGCGGCAATGCGTACCCCAGGTGGCAACAGGTTAAGGATCACCTTCGCAGCGAGAGTCTTGCCGCTGCCGGATTCCCCGACGATGGCCAGACACTCCTTTGCATCCACGTACAGGGAGAGGTCGTCGACAAGCACCCGCGGCTCGCCATGCTTAGGTGTCGTTTCGAGCCGTAGATGATCGATTTCGAGCAGGTGCGCTGGCTTCATGCGTCCCTCCGGGGATCGAGCCAGTCGCGCAGTGCATCGCCAAAGAGGTTGATGCCCAACAGGGTAAATGCGATGCAGAGGCCGGGCACGATGCTGAGCCACGCGGCATGCTCCATGTAGGGTCGTGAAGCCGACAGCATGTTGCCCCAGGTAGGGGCAGGTGCGGGAACACCCACGCCCAGAAAACTCAGCGCGCTCTCCGAAAGCAGGGCCCAGCCGAATACGCTCGTTGCCAGAAGAATTACCGGCGGCAGAGCGTTCGGCAGCACGTGACGAGCCATGGTGTAGAGCGTGCTGTCTCCCGCGAGTTCGGAAGCCTGGATGTATTCACGCTCTCGAATGGAGAGCACCGTGCTGCGTACCACGCGCACGACAGCCGGCAGGTACGCGACGGTTAGTGCCAGTACGATGCTGCCGCGCCCCGAACCGAGCACGGCAATCAAGGCCAGAGCCAGCAATATCCCAGGCAATGCAAGGATTGCATCGAAGACCGTCATCAGGATGCGGTCCGTCCATCCGCGCAAAAAGCCCGCAGCAAGTCCAAACAACGAGCCGATGACGACCACTCCGAGCATGGTTTCAAAGGCGATGGACACGCTGATGCGTGCGCCGACCATCGCGCGGCTCAGCACGTCGCGCCCGAACTCGTCGGAGCCCAGCCAGTGGGCACCCGAGGGCGGGGCGAGGGTGTGGTTGAGGTCGATTGCGATCGGATTGTAGGGAGTCCAGAATGTGCCCAGGCACACAGCGATCAGCATGACCCCAACCAGTCCGCAGCCCGCGACCGCGTTCAAGCGAAGACGATGAGGTAAGAATTTCCTGCTCACGCGGCGATCACCCGCGGATCGAAGAGTGGGTAACAGAGATCGACGATCAGGTTTATGACCACGTAAGCCAGTGCAGTAAAAAGCAGGCAACCCTGCACGACGGGGTAGTCGCGAGAAAGAATGGAGTCGACCATTAGGCGTCCAAGGCCGGGTAGCGTGAATACCGTTTCGATGACCGCTATGCCGCCGAGAAGTTGCCCCAGGGCCAGACCGACCAGGGTCAGCGTTGGCGCGAACGCGTTAGGAAAGACGTGATGCATAAGGACGCGGAGCTCCGACAGGCCCTTGGCACGCGCATGAGTGACGTAGTCGAGCTTCAGGACGTCCAGCGCGGAACTTCGCATCATGCGTGTCAGTACGCCGCTTTCGACCGTCGTAAGCGTCACGACGGGCAGCACGAGAAAGAGCGCCCATTGCCATGCATCGTCCGCAAAAGGCACGTATCCAACCACGGGAAGCCATCCAAAGTGCAATCCAAAGACGAGCAGCAGCACCATCCCGAGCCAGAAGCTCGGCACCGCGAGCACGATGGATGCTCCACTCACAATGGCAATGTCGAGTGTACTGTCGCGCTTCCAGGCGGCAACCATTCCGATGACGATTGCGATAAGAGTGGCCAATCCAACGCTGATTAGCGCTATCGTTGCGGAAAGCTGGAAGCGGTCGGCGATCATGGTGCGCACCGGTTCATGCGTGACGATGGATTCTCCCATGTCGCCGTGGGCCGCGTGTCCCAACCACTTCAGATATTGCTCGGGGACCGGACGATCGAGGCCCAATTCTCGGTGCATCGCCGCAACCGCCGCTTTATCAGCATCTTCGCCGAGGAGCACCTGCGCGGGGTCGCCTGGAATGAGACGCATGAGAGTGAAAACGATGACGGAGACCATCAACAGGGTAGGAAGGCTAAGGAGGACCCGTCTCGCGATGTAAGTCAGCATTGCCCCTCCTTAATAAAGTGTGACGGCTCCCCGTATGATTACATTTTGCTGATATGAAATACAATCATTCCCTGCCTTGCCCTGACCTTCCTCAGCCGCGAACGGTGGGCGGCGGGCCGCCGAGGTTGGAGGAATGCGTTTGATTTATCTCGACAATGTTCGTCTCCGAGAACTAATTGAACCTGCGGGCCTTGTCGAGTCCATCCGCAATGGCTTCAATGGCAGCCTCGAAAGTCCGCCCCGCCTGCACCAGAAAATTCCTGGGGCGCACCCATCAACGCTGCTGATCATGCCGGCGTGGCAGCGAGGCGGAGACATCGGCATCAAAATGGTCACCGTCAATGCGTGGCGGAGCCAGCAGGGCGGCGAAGCGGTAAACGGCGTTTATGTCTTGCTGGATGGTGCATCCGGCGCCGTGTCCGCCTTGCTCGATGCCCGTGTGCTGACGGCGTCTCGCACGGCGGCGGTGTCAGCGCTGGCGTCATCTCTGCTGGCGCGGAAGGATGCTTCGACGCTGTTGATGATCGGCACCGGAAACCTCGCAACGTACCTGGTGCAGATGCACCGGTCAGTTCGGACCTACAGCAGCATTCTGGTATGGGGACGCGACTTCGCAAAGGCGCAGACATTGGCCGGGCGATTGCGGGCATCGAGTGGGGTCGCGGTATGCGAGGCTGTGAACGACCTGGCAGCAGCAGTAGCGTGTGCCGACACGGTGTGCTGCGCGACCGCGAGCGCTGCACCCCTGGTGCATGGGAGTGATCTTGCCCCGGGAACGCATGTGGACCTGATCGGCAGCTTTACGCCGGCGATGCGCGAGGCGGATAACGATGTGTTTCGTCGCGCAAGGGTTATCGTCGACACATACGACGGGATGCGCGAGAGCGGCGATCTGCTCGACCCTGTCGCCGCTGGTGCACTGGACGCGACGCAGGTACGCGACCTGGCTACGTTACTAAGCGATGCGACAGTGGCTCGGCGAGATGCAGAGGAGATCACAGTCTTCAAAGCGGTGGGCACGGCGATTGCCGATCTTGCCGTGGCGCAGTTTTTCCTGCGCCGCCACCACGAAATTCCAACGACGGGCACAGGTGCTATCCGATGAACGCAAACTGGCGCAAGAGTTCACTGGCCTGCTTCGATGCACTCCCCGGCGAACGCATCGTGGCGATAGACATGCATACCGCGGGCGAGCCGCTGCGCATAGTACTGGATGCACCGTTTTTCCCACACGGAGCGGACATTTTAGCGCGACGGCGCGATGCGAGTGAGGGGCCCTGGGACCGCTTTCGTCGGGTGCTGATGTTCGAGCCGCGCGGCCACGCCGACATGTACGGAGCAATCATTACGGCGCCGGTAACCAAAGGGGCGTCGTTCGGTGTGCTCTTCATGCACAACGAGGGGTACAGTACCATGTGCGGACACGCCATCATCGCGTTGGGGAAAGCCGCGGTGGAACTCGGCTGGGTGCAGGCCGTTGAGCCGGAAACCGTGGTGCAAATTGACGCGCCCGCTGGTCTGGTGACAGCCCGCGTGAACGTGCGCGAGGGGCGAGCTCTTTCCGTTCGATTCGCAAACGTCCCATCCTATGCAGCCACGCTCGACCAGACCGTTGCGGTGCCCGGGCTGGGCGACGTGCGCTTCGACGTCGGTTACGGGGGCGCCTACTACGCCTTTGTTGATGCGACTTCGGTCGGTTTGCAACTCGATCTTGACAACGGACGCCATATCGCGGCGGCGGGCATGGCCATCAAGCACGCGGTCATGGACGCTCTGCCGATCCACCACCCCGAGTTCGCCGATCTTGGCTTTCTCTATGGCACGATTTTCATCGGTCCTGCCGCGGATCCCCGCCATCACAGTCGTCATGTTTGCGTATTCGCAGACGGAGGGATCGATCGGAGCCCGACCGGCACCGGGGTTTCAGCCCGACTTGCCCTTCTGCATGCGCGACAACAGATTGCAGTGGGCGAGTGGATCGCGATTGAAAGTATTACCGGCGAGACGTTCGGCGGCCGGGTCTTGGAGGATTTGAAGTATCACGGAATGCCGGCGGTGATTGCCGAGGTGGAAGGCTCCGCGCATTTCACTGGGTGCCACACGTTTCTGGTGGAGCCCGGCGATCCACTGGCACAAGGCTTCCTTGTCCGCTGATCTTGTGAGGCCCAGCCAAAGGTGAAGCTATAACAGAAGCGAACGCCGCGAAGGCGTAAATGTGCCAGACCCAGGAGAGAGGTTTGTCCGCGTCGATGAAGATACAGGGACGCTCGGAGTCCGGCATCAGTGCGCCCCTTTAGGCTCTGGATGAGGGGCCGACCGACGCGGCGTCACCTCTTCCATAATGGTGTTCTCCGACTCGGAACGTATCGTCGCCTTGATGTCGCTCCAGTGTTTCCACACGGAGTCATTCTTAAGACCATCACGCACCTTCGCGATGGTCTCTTCGCGTTTTCCGAAGCTTTCCCGATCGCGGTATTCATAGATGAACAACGAATCCCAGGGGTCGCCTACGGGATAGCGGTTGAGGTACAGGGAGTACCGGTTCAACACGCCTTCCTTCATCCAGCCGCGCACTTGCGGGATGAGATAAGCATTGATGTATGCCTTGTACTGATCGAGAGAGTTGTAGCTGTACGGGATGACGTAGAAGACCGGCTTGGTGCCCGCGGGCGGGTCGTTTCCTCCCTCCCACTGAAGGTCCGCGAGGTATGTCTGCACTGGCTTTGCCAGCTTGAGCGCTGCGGGAGTGAGTCCACTCGGCGTCTTACGCTCGATCGCGAGCCAGCTGTCAGTGGAAGCATAGGTTGCGAAGTCCAGCACGATCATCGCGTCGAATGTTTCTGTCACGATTGGATTGAAGAGAATTTTGTACCGCTTCAGCGTTCCGTCGCGCTTCAGTTGCTCCAGCATCGCGATCTCATCACGCTCGAGATACTCCCGAAACGCAGTCCGGTCCGCCGGCTGGCAGCGATACGTGATGAGGATCTCGCGGGGTCCGCTCTCCTGGGCGTGCAGCGCGGGCGGCGCCCCAGCGAGCGTGAGCAGGATGGAAACGGCGAGTGCGCCTTCGTTCTGGAGCTTTCGCAGCAATGACGGGAGGGAGAATCGAAGCCGGAGAGCGTGCATGTCACCTCGTAGAAAAAGTCACTCTTTACGACCGCAGTTCTTCGGCGGCGACGAGAAGTCCGTCCTCGTCGCTGTACAACCACTCCCCGGGATGGAAGGTAACGCCTCCCAGCGCCACTGGAACATCTACCTGGCCCACTCCGGCTTTCCCACTTTTTCTAGGGTTGGAACCAAGGGCCTTCACTCCAATGTCGATGCCGGCAAGCGCGACGACATCGCGCACCGCGCCGTTGATCACCACACCAGCCCATCCGTTCTGCTGGGCGAGGAGCGCGATCTGATCCCCAATCAAGGCTGATCCCAGGTAGCCCGCGCCGTCCACCACGAGAACCTTGCCCCCACCGGCAGTTTCGAGGGTTCGCCGCAGCAGCACATTGTCGTCGTAGCACTTCACCGTGCGAATCATCCCAGAGAAGCGACTGAGGCGTCCAAAGTCGCGAAACTGAATTGGACAAGAACGCAAGCGTGCTTCGTGCACGTCGCAAAGGTCGGCGGTAGCGAAAGTCTTGGACATGCAATTTCTCGCGGGAGCAGGAGTGGGTGGAAATTTCTCGTTCAAAGAATTGCATATTAGATTACCAAAAAACAATCCATTGACAAGCTTGGGCCAAACTCTTAGTATCCGCCCCTAAGCGCCGGGCCGTACAAATCGCCTTTACCGCCAGGTCAAGGTGGCTCGGACACTCTGAACGTGGGAAGGATTCCAGATGAATGAGGCGACTCTCGCCGAGACGGGGCAGCAGGAGGCGGCGTTGCGCCTGCGAACCATGACCAAGGTCGGAGGGCGCCTGATTCCTTTCATGCTTCTCATGTTTGGCGCGAACTTTCTGGATCGCGTCAACATCAGCTTCGCTGCGCTGAGGATGAATCAGGATCTGCATCTGTCTCCTCAGGACTACGCCTTTGCCGCCGGAATTCTGTTTGTGGCGTACACCTCGCTCGAAATCCCTAGCAATCTGATTCTGCATCGTGTCGGCGCCCGCATATGGCTAGCGCGCATCATGATCACCTGGGGCATTCTGGCGGCCGCCAACTGCTTCGTCTACGACAAGCATTCGCTTTACGCGGCGCGCTTGCTCCTCGGAGCGGCAGAGGCCGGCTTCTTTCCCGGCATCATGCTCTACCTTTGTCAGTGGTTTCCAGCACGCGAGCGCGCTACCGCAATCACGCTCTTCATGATCGGCAATCCTGTCGCGATCATCTTTGGCGCGCCAATTTCGACATCGCTGCTGTCCCTGGGCAACATGATGGGGATTGCGGCGTGGCGATGGCTTTTCATCCTGGAGGGGCTCCCGACGGCTGTCCTGGGAGTTTTGGCGCTGTGGTGGCTTACCGACACGCCAGACAAGGCGGAGTGGTTGGAGCCGGACGAGCGCGCCTGGCTGAGCAAGACAATGCGCGAGGAGACGGAGCGGAAGAGGAAGACATCGCCCTCCAGCACCGCCGCTGTGTTTTTGCATGGTCCCACGCTGGTGCTGACGCTTTCCAAGTTCTGTGTACTGCTCGCGTTCTACGGCATCGCCTTCTGGATGCCGCAGATCGTCAAGGCCATGGGGCATCTTTCGTTGATGCGGACCGGTCTTGTCACCGCCATCCCATACATCTTTGCCGTCATTGGCAGCGCATTGGTAGGCCGTCACTCGGATCAGACGGGGGAGAGGCGCTGGCACATTGCGATCCCGGCGTTTATCGGGCTGGCGGGCTTTCTCGTCACCGCAAAGGCAGCCAATCCGATCATAGGCATGCTTGGTCTGTGCCTTGCCGCGACATGCATCTGGTGCTCGAACACGATCTTCTGGACGGTGCCGGCATCCATGCTGACAGGCGCTTCTGCCGCGGGCGGAATTGCGCTTATCAATTGTGTAGGAAGCCTGGGCGGCTTTTTCGGGCCTTATCTCACGGGTTGGGTGCTCAGCACAACCGGCAAATACTCGAATGCCTTGGTTCTGCTCGGCATCTCGCTTGCGCTAAGCGGCGTGCTCATACTGCTCGTAAAAGTGCCCGAAGAGGGGCCTGCCGAGCCTGTGGGCTGATTTCTTTCCTTGGCGTCTACGAGGCGCGAACCGGGGTACTCGTTTGCCTGACGACGGGCGACTTCTGCAGCCGGGCACATTCGATGTGCTGATGCATGAGGCGCGAGGCCTGCGCAAAGTCACCTTCCTGCAGCAAGTCGAGCATCGCCAGGTGCTCCTTGCAGTGCTGAATACGGTCCACGGGAATACGGTATTCCATCAGACTGCGAAGGCGGTTAATGCGCCGGATGGACTCGAGGAAAAAGGGATTCGGTGCACCGGCGACGATGGTCTCGTGGAAGTTGACGCAGGTCGAGAATGCCTGGCTGCGGCTGTAGCTCAGGATGCCGCCGTCCAGCATTGCCTGCTGTTGCTCTCGCAGCAATTCGACCGTTTCCGGCGCGATGTAATAGCCGGGCTCCAGTAGCGCCGCCGGCTCGACGAGCAAACGAAAGCGGTAGCTCTGATCGTAGAGTTCGGGCGAACTGAGGGTCGGCTGAAATTCCCAGCCGTGGCCTGGCAGGCGGGTAAGCCAGCCCTCGTGTTGCATGCGCAACAGCAACTTGACCAGGTGATTGCGGCTGACGCCGTAGTGGCGAATGAACTGATTCTCGGTGAAGCGCTCGGGAATGCGATTGGCAAGGCGATCTTCCACGATGCGCGTGTAGACGGCATCTTCTTCCTCACCAACCGTCTGCAGGTTTTGGCTTTCCAGCGCATCGGCTTGGCGAACCAGGAAATACCCACGGTTCGGCCGTTTTTCGAGCACGGACATCGATTCGAGGATGCGGAACGCCTCGCGTACCGGCGTGCGCGACACTCGGAACACATCCGCAAAGTCCTGCTCTGCCAGATGTTCGCCAGCCTGACGCTTGGTCGTGCGCAACTGCTCGACGATCTGCGATGCAAGCTGCGCTGCAAGTGACGTGACTTCTGGAACCTGATAACTCGATTTCGGCGGCATTTGTGCTTGGGTCCTGCGTTCGGAAACGGTGTAGCTAAAGAAAGATTCCGGTTCGATATTAGCAAAGGCGGTAGAGATCTGAGGGCATTGAGCGCCGGGTGGAACTCATTCGATCAAGAAATATACAAGATAATTGTCTTTTGTGTCTATAAAGTACTATACTCAGGTAACAGTCTGACGCGATGAGGATGACGGTTTCGCATGGCACCCGTGAACGGATCTGACTTGTTCAAACCACTGCCTTCCTGGGAGGGGCGCCTCCTCATGGTCTCCATTGAGGGGAGAGATCCCGGGTTTGTGCGTTTGCCCTATGCGCTGAAGATACTATGCGAGAACGTCGCTCGCCATCAGCCGGAGGAGTGTGACGCGTTCCGCTCATGGCTGGAAGGCGGCGGATCCACGGATGCTGAGGTACAGTTCTATCCGTCGCGAGTATTGACCCATGACACGACCTGCGTGCCGGCCCTTGTCGACCTGGCCGCATTGCGTGATGCAGTGGTAGCGCGCGGGGGCGACCCCTCTTTGGTCAATCCGCAGATTCCGTTTGATCTGGTGATCGACCATTCGGTGATTGTGGATCGCGCGGGTTCAGCCGACGCATTCGCCTTCAACTTGCAGCGAGACTTCGAACGCAATGCCGAACGATATGCGTTTATTCGTTGGGCGCAGGACAGCTTCCGCAACTTCCGCGTGATCCCGCCCGCCACAGGCATCCTGCATCAAGTGAACCTGGAGCATCTCAGCGAGGTCGTCCGCGTGATTGCAGGTGACGGTCCAGATTCCGTCGCGGTTCCGGACACCCTGGTCGGCACGGACAGCCACACGCCAATGGTGAACGCGCTGGGGATCCTAGCCTGGGGTGTAGGCGGGCTAGAGGGTGAAGCCGTGGCCCTTGGTCAGCCCATTTCTCTGCGTGTGCCCGATGTGGTTGGCGTAAGGTTGACCGGGAAAATGCGTCCCGGAGTTACCGCGACCGATCTTGCACTGACGTTGACCGAGCGTCTCCGGAAGATTGGGGTGGTGGAAAAGGTAGTCGAGTTTTTCGGCCCCGGGATGGCCTGCCTGCGTGTCGCCGATCGTGCGACGGTCTCCAACATGGCACCCGAATACGGCGCGACCTGTGCATTCTTTCCCATCGATGCGCGCACATTGGAGTACCTCCGGCTCATTGGAAAGCCAGATGTGCAGGTTCGGCTGGTGGAGGACTATGCCAGGGCACAGGGCCTCTGGCATGATTCACAGCGTGAGCCTGTGTACACCCAGGTGGTCGAATGCGAACTGGAATCTGTGGAGCCAAGCATGGCGGGTCCGAGACGTCCGCAGGATCGCGTATCCCTGGCGGACGTGCCCGAAAGCTTTCTCGAAACGCTCCCGTCGACACCGGCACACGTGCCTTCGGCGCGCACAGTCGAAGTTCCGGGTAAAGCGTATGCCGTGCGCGATGGTTCCGTGCTGATCGCAGCGATTACTTCCTGCACCAACACGTCGAACCCGGCCTTGATGATTGCTGCCGGACTGCTGGCGCGCAAGGCACGTGGGCTGGGTCTGCGGGTCCCACCGTGGGTGAAGACGTCGCTCGCACCCGGATCGCGCGCCGTGAGCGAATATCTTGAACGCTCGGGCTTGCAGGAAGACCTTGATGCGCTCGGCTTCAACCTCGTGGGTTATGGCTGCACTACCTGCATTGGAAACTCCGGCGAGGTCGACCCCACGCTTGCCGACCTCGCTGCCGAAGAGCGGTTTGCGGGGGTCGCGGTGCTTTCCGGCAATCGAAACTTTGAGGGCCGTATTAATCCTGCGGTGCGAGCGGCCTATCTCGGATCACCAGCGCTGGTCGTAGCATATGCGCTGGCGGGATCGGTGCTGGGCAAAATCAACTCGGATCCGTTGGGCACGGACACGTCGGCGAAACCAGTCCATCTTGCGGATATTTGGCCCAGCGACGAGGAAGTGGAAGCGATGCTGACCCAGTACGTCACGACCGACGTGTTTGCGAAACACGCTGCCGATCTGCTGAAGGGACCGGAAGCATGGCAGCGCATCACTGGGTTGCGAAGGAGCACGTTCGCATGGCGCGAAGCGTCGACATATATCCGCCGGCCACCGTTCTTCGATGAAGAGGTGCCGCAATACGACGGCACAATCAGGGGTGCGCGGTTGTTGCTGGTGCTCGGCGATTCGGTGACGACCGATCACATATCACCCGCTGGTGCCATTCCTGTTGAAAGCAGTGCCGGACGCTATCTGCTCAAGCATGGTGTAGCGCAGCGGGATTTCAACCAGTACTCGACGCGGCGCGGCAACTTCGAGGTTATGCTGCGGGGCGCCTTCAGCAATGCCCGGCTCCGCAACGAGTTGTGTCCTGGAGAGCAGGGAAATGAGGTGCGCACCGTCGTGCAGCCCAGCGGCGAGGTTCTGTCCGTGCATGAAGCGATCGAGCGGTACCGCAGTCAGCGAACGCAGCTCATCGTTGTCGCGGGCGCCGATTATGGCGGGGGCTCCAGCCGGGATTGGGCCGCAAAAGGACCTGCGCTCGCGGGTGTCCGCGCGGTCATCGTAGAAAGCTTTGAACGCATTCATCGCTCCAATCTGATCGGAATGGGAATCCTGCCGCTGCAGTTCAAACACGGCATGACGCGACACGATCTGAAACTGGACGGAACCGAGAGCTTCGACGTGCGTGATCTGGAAGAGTTGCGGCCGATGCAAGGCGTGGTACTGGTGGTTTCACGGAAGGGCGGCCACGCAGAGGAGTTTCCGCTGCAACTTCGGGTTCAGACCGCCCGGGAGATTGAGTACCTGAAGTGCGGCGGCTTGTTGCCGTATGTGCTGGAGCAGCTTCTGCCGAGGAATGCCGGCGTCTCGAGCGACGATGATGTGCAGCGGCCTGGGGCACAAGCACAATAAACGTAAGAACGGCATGACGTGCCCAGGAGAGGAAGCATGATGAAGGTTCGTTACTTGCTTGCAGTTATGGCTGTGCTAGCGCCTGGTTGCTGGTCGCGGGCGCAGGCTGTGTCCTGCGCCGATCTGAAGCAGCTAAGCAAGCCGGAATTGGTGATCAACTCGGCTTCTCCGGTCGAAGCGGGTACATTCACTCCAACGTTGGAACCTGGAACATCGACGAGAAAGCCGATTTCGGCAAAAGTCCCTGCCTTTTGCCGCGTGACGGGTGTTCTTCATCCGGTAGCGGCTTCCAACATCGGATTCGAAGTGTGGTTGCCGCTGCCGAATGCGTGGAATCACAAGTTCGAGGGCGTCGGCAATGGTGCGTATGCAGGCCGCATCAGCTACGGCCCGCTGGAGAACGCCGTCAACCTGGGCTACGCGGCGGCGAGCACTGACACAGGACACTCCGGCAGCGAGCTGAACTTCATCGTCGGACATCCGGAGCGCATCGACGATTGGGGTTATCGGGCAGTGCACGTGACTGCGCAGGCTGCCAAGAAAATCATTGGGGCGTATTACGGCGCGGCACCGCAGCATGCATATTTCAATGGCTGTTCAACGGGTGGCTCGCAGGCGCTGTCGGAGGCGCAACGCTTTCCCGAAGATTATGACGGTATCCTCGCGGGCGATGCCGGCAACGATCGTGTGCATTTGAACGTCGGCTTTTTGTGGGGCTGGAACGCGGCGCATCCGGCGGGCCAGCTTATCCTCTCCGATGACAATCTGTCGTTGCTTCATCAAGCCGCACTCAAAGCGTGCCACGCCAAGCACGACGTCATCCTTGATCCGAGCTCCTGCCGTTTCGATCCCGGCGTCCTCCTTTGCAAGCCCGGCGCGACGACCGAATGTCTCACGCCGCAGCAGGTTGAAGCCGCACGCAAGATATATGAGGGTCCGCACAATCCACGTACAGGCGAGCAGATTATCGCGGGCATGACAGTAGGAAGCGAGTTCATCCATAACGGTGGTGACTATGCGGGCTGGAAGAACTTCATCACGGAGCCCGCGGAGCCGTCACGACTCGACTTCTGGAAGCTGTGGGTGTTCGAGAACCCGCAATGGGACTGGCATACCTTCGACTATGACCGCGACGTAACGACCGGCGACAGGAAGATGGCGGCGGTGAACGCGAGCAATCCCGACCTCTCAGCCTTTCGGGCGCGCGGTGGCAAGCTGCTCATGTATCACGGCTGGTCGGATCCTGTGGGCCCTCCAGGTGACGCCATTCATTACTACTCGCAGGTGGAAAAGCGCGAGGGCGATGCGACCGCCGTTCAATCCTTCTTCCGGCTCTTTATGGTTCCGGGGATGTCGCACTGCAATGGTGGCGACGGCTACCAGGTGGCTGGCGGCGCGCGCGGCGTGGACGATCCCGACGGCGTGCCACGCTGGGAGCCTCCCGACCCGGAGCAGGACATGCTCAGCGCGCTGGATCGATGGGTGTCTGAAGGCGCCGCCCCCGCCCGCATCATAGCGTTTCACACCACCGGTAAATCAATCGATCGCACAATTCCGGTCTGCCCCTACCCGCAGCGAGCAGTGTGGAATGGCAAGACCTCCGCAGACGAAGCCGGCAGCTACTCCTGCAAGACTCCGCCTGAGCAGGAAGACGTCAGACGAAACTGAACCTGTAAGCTCTATGCCAACTGCATCACCGTCGCGGCAATCTTACATTGGCGAATAGAAAAGGGCAGGGACCAATGACATTGGGAATTATCGGTGTTGGCACAATTGCTGCCGCGGTCGTGGAAGGCCTTCAATCGGCCTCGGCAGGATGCTCTATCGTGCTGTCTCCTCGAAATGAGCGGCGGGCCTCGCTTCTCGCCTCACAATTTGCCGAGGTTCGGGTCGCGCCAACCAACCAGGCAGTCCTCGACGCCAGCGAAACCGTGATCATCGCCGTGCGTCCGCAGATCGCGCACTCCGTTCTCTCCGAGCTGCGTTTTCGCCCGTATCATCGCGTCGTCAGTTTTATTCCTGCGGTGACCCTCGACTACCTGCGAGGCATCACGGCTCCCGCCCGCTCCGTGACGCGTACTGTACCGCTGCCATCGGCCGCGCGCGGCCAATCGCCGACTGCGATGTATCCTCCAGATCCCTCACTCAAAGCGCTGTTCGAGAAGTTGGGCGTGGTTATCGAGCTTGATCGGGAAGAGGAATTCGAAGCATTCACGACCGCCACCGCGATCATGTCCAGCTACTTCCGCTTCGCGGAGACGGTGGTGGCGTGGATGACGTGTGAAGGCGTTGCGGAAGCAAATGCGCACGCATTCGTAGGCCAGATGCTACGGGGTTTGGCTGGCGCTGCAGCCGCTTCTCCCCAGAGCAGCTTCGCTGATCTGACTGAAGAGCATCAGACTCGTGGCGGACTGAATGAGCAGGTGCTTCAGTCCATCACAGCGGCCGGCGTCTTTGCGGAATTAGATAACGCGCTCGATGGTGTTCTTGTTCGCCTCGTCGCGGGGCGGCCGAAATGAAACGTCATATCTTTTGGTGAACCGTATATGCAAACTGTTTTTGAGGCAATGACGCAGATCATTTGCTCCATCGGAGAGGATGACTTCCCAGCGATCGCGGCGGAGGCACTGTGCAAGCTTACGTCCTTTGAACTGGCGACCATCGTGGTCCATTATCGCGAAGCTCGGTCATCGCTCATCTTCGATAACTTTGCTACCTCGGAAAGCGACCTGGGTCTGCAGAACTATGTTTCCAGGACGTATCGGCTCAACCCGGCGTTGGAGCGTTTCGTCAAACCCGGTGCGGTGCGTGCAAGCGATTACAAGGCCATCCCAGCCCCCGACCGGCATATTCAGCCCTACATCCAAAAGACTCTCGAAGAAGAGCTCGGCTTCCTCACCGTTGGCTGGCCGGCGGGAATGGAAGAAATCGGTCTCTACTTCGAAGCTCTTGGTGGAATCGTGGAGTTCTGTGTCTACCGCGAGCGCGCACGTACACCCGCCCCGGCCCAAACGCTGCACGCGCTGCATTCGCTCTGTGAGCCCGTCGCCGCGGCATTCAGCCGTCACGATGCCCTGACACATAGCGCCGCGCCACTCGCGGGCCTCTCCTCTCGGGAAGGACAGGTTGCTGGGCTGATGTTGCAGGGCTGTACTTCCGAAGCAATTGCCTTACGGTTGGAGATCAGTTGTCATACCGTGAAGGACCACCGTAAGCAGATATTTCAGAAGCTGCGCATTTCGTCTCTTGCCGAACTTTTCGCTCTGTCTCGACGGCCGGCACCTCAACCCCCACGCTGGGGGGGTGTTGCGACGCCACAATAGCCGTTATCTTTGCGTTTAATGCCCCAGGAGGGTCATCCATTTGCGATACGAACGCATGCCGATTGAGGTCGAGTCGCCGGAAGAGATCGGTTACAACACCATCCGGTACAACTTGTCAGAGAGCTCCATCACCGATCAGCGCCTCTCTGACTTCGGCTTAGTGCTTCCCGATATGCCGCTTGTCTATAACGAACACCGCGGCAGTGCGACGTTGCGGAGCCTCATCGTCGAGAGCGTTCCCGGGTTGTCTGCCGCCGATGTTCTCATTACGGGAGGCGCCGCGGGAGCCTTGTTCATCGTCTCTACAGCGTTACTGTCCGCCGCCGACCACCTGGTCGTCGTCCGCCCAAACTACGCGACCAACCTCGAAACGCCGCGAGCCATCGGATGCGACATCTCCTTTCTCGATCTGTCCTTCGAGCAAGGGTTTAGGTTGGACATCGAAGCGCTGAGCGCTCTCTTGCGGCCTGAGACGAAGCTGATCAGCATCACCTGCCCCCACAACCCGACAGGCGTCATGCTGACGGAAGACGAGCTTAGGCAGGTCGTCGATCTTGCCAGAAAGAACGGAAGCGTTCTTGTCGTCGACGAAACCTATCGCGACTTGTCGCTGGATGCTGCGTTGCCGCTCGCCGCTTCTCTGGGCTCTCATGTCATCAGCGTGTCTTCTCTCTCCAAAGCGTACGGCGTTCCCGGAATCCGTCTCGGCTGGCTCATTACCTCTAACCCTAACCTGCAGGAACTCTTCCTTGCCGCGAAGGAACAGATCAGCATCTGTGGCAGCGTCCTGCATGAGTGGATTGGAGAAAATATCCTCATGCATCGAAGCGTCTTCCTCGACGCAACGCTGCGGAAGATGCATCATCGCCGACGAATGGTTGAAAACTGGATGGCGGGTGAAGACCGGCTCGAATGGGTGCGACCCGCTGGCGGTGTCGTTTGCTTTCCGCGTATGCGCGAGACGCCTCCCGGTGGTACCGACGCGTTCTACAAGCGCCTGATGGAACACGGAACGTATGTCGGCCCTGGGCACTGGTTCGAGATGCCGGATACCTACTTCCGTCTTGGCTATGGATGGTCTTCCGAGAGCGAACTGGTGCTTGGCCTGAAAGGAATTTCCGAGGCATTGGGTGGGTCTCCAAACCATTCTCCTGGTCCTTCGCCGACGGCGACGGAGAAATTACGGCAACGCAGAGCAGTTGGTATAGAAGGCACGAAGGATAAGCGGATCGATGGATGGGCCTCGCGCGTCATCGCTGCCGCAGGCCAACTCCACAATATCGTGTCGAAAACGCGCGTCGTAGACATTAGCGACCTGGTTCCTGACAGTGGTGTCCGGCTGTTTGCGAAGCTCGAAAACGAGCAGGAGACGGGCTCATTCAAACTGCGCGGGGCAACCAACAAGATTATGGGCCTCTCGCAGTCCGAGCGACAGCGGGGTGTGGTGACGGCCTCCAATGGGAACCACGGCCTGGGCGTGGCTCTCGCGGCACGAAAGACAGGCACTCCTGCGGAAGTCTTCGTCTCGCAATGGGTCGCTCCTGACCGCGCAGCCCGCATCGAGGCCTTAGGCGCTGTGATCACGCGCAATGATGGCCAGCCGCTCGACGCGGAGAAAGCCGCCCGCGCCACTGCTGCGCAAACCGGCCGCACTTACATCTCGCCCTACAATGACCCAGATGTCATGGCAGGGCAGGGCACTGTTGCTGTCGAACTCCTCGAGCAGGTGCCGACGGTAGATGCGGTCTTCGTCACTGTTGGTGGGGGCGGCCTCATCGGAGGCATCGGAGCCTTTCTCAAACACGCCTCGCCCGCAACGGAAGTCGTGGGCTGCTGGCCGCGGAATTCGAGGGTGCTCTATGAGTCCCTGCAGGCCGGCCACATCGTCGAGTATCCGGAACAGAAAACATACTCTGACAGTTCCACAGGTGGCGTTGAGGAAGGTTCCATCACGTTCGATGCGGCCCAGGCGGTCATTGACACCACCGTACTTGTTGACGAAGCCGAGATCCTCCTGGCTATGAGGCTCGTGCGACAAAGGCACGGATGGCTCATAGAAGGCGCCGCTGCTGTGGCCCTGGCCGCTTTTCTCAAGACCGCAGAGGTCTACGCCGGGAAGACAGTCGTCGTTCTCTTTTGTGGCGGAAATGTCTCGGAGTGGGTGAGGCAGGAGCTATAGTGGCAGCCGTCTACAATCGCGTTCAGATCGTCGCGGCAATTACGCCGACCGACGCTATAGCAGCCGTCGAAGCTGCATTTGCTGCATACTCGCGAAGCGAAGCCGTCGTGCCTCCGCCGGGCGAACTGCTGTTCGAGGAGCCGTCCGGAGACTGCCACATCAAGTTTGGCTACTTAAAATCGGACGATACCTTTACCGTGAAAATCTCCACCGGCTTCTGGGAAAATCCTGCGTGCGGTCTTCCATCCAGCAATGGCGTTGTCCTGGTCTTCAGTCGAAATACGGGCGAACTGCGCAGCATTCTTCAGGACGAGGGTTGGCTCACCGATATACGAACAGCAGCGGCTGGTGCAGTCGCAGCCAGGTATCTCGCTCCACCGAACATCACGTGCATTGGGATTCTGGGCTCTGGAACCCAGGCTAGGCTTCAGCTTGACTATCTGCGTCACGTCACAACCTGCCGCTGCGTCCGCCTCTGGGCCCGTTCCATCGAACGAGCCCGCGCAGTGCAGGTTCAGGGTTTCGAGATCGAAGTGGTGTCTTCGATCGCCGAGCTTGCGTCATCTTGCCAGCTCATCGTGACCACGACTGCTTCCCGGGAGCCACTGCTTCACGCACATCATCTTCTTCCCGGAACGCACGTGACGTCGGTGGGAGCTGACGGTGGCGGAAAACAGGAACTTAGCCCGGATATTTTTGTCCGTGCCGCAATTCGTGCCGTGGATAGCCGACAGCAGTGTGCGCTCAACGGGGATGCATCGGCAGCGTTGCGTCAGGGGCTGGTCCGACTCGAAGACTTGGTTGAGTTGGGCCAGATCGTTTCCGATCCAAGCGCATATCAAAGAAAGCCGGAGGATATCACCCTGGTCGATCTCACTGGGGTGGCCGTCCAGGATATTGCAGTGGCAAACCTGGCTCTGACAGCTCTGAACAAGGATATCTCCGACGCTTGAACGTAAGCCCACAAACACGAAAAACGATAGTTGGGGGCTCACGCATAATCTGAAGTTGGCAGTCAAAATCTCCAGACACGAGCGGCCTGTTGATGTTGAGTTGAGACCCAACCTTCGTCAGGTTTCGCGGGTGCGATTTCGGTTACATGACCAGATGACGGGCCAACCCGTCGAACATCTGCCCGTCGCCAGCTAACGATTCAATTCTGGCGAGCCACAGCCGTTTACTTTCACGGCTTTGTTCCTGTAAAAGACTTCCTCAAGAGGAAAATTACGTGGACGAATCGACAGCTCCAATCCCGCTCATATCTTCACGTGACGACCAGACTTTTCCAGCGCTGACCCAGGTGCAGCTGCGGCGCCTCATTTCTCATGGAACACCTCGCACGGCGCGTGCCGGCGAGGTGCTGGTAGAGCTCGGCGCCGGAGAAATACCGATCTTTGTCGTCATGTCGGGAGAACTGGAAATCGTGCGCCCCTCATTTACCCAGGAAACATTGCTCCGGGTGATTGGGCCGGGCCGCTTCACAGGCGAAATTAACACGCTTTCAGGGCGTAGCGCTTTCGCACGAGTTCGCGCACGTCAGGATTCCGAGGTTATCCAACTTGCACGTGAAAAAGTCCTCGCGCTGGTGCAGACGGATGAGGAGTTGAGCGAGATTGTGATGCGAGCATTCATTCTGCGTCGCGCTGAACTGCTGGCGCAGGGGCTGGGAGACGTTACGCTCGTAGGCTCCAGTTATTCCGCTGACACTCTGCGCATCAAGGAATTCCTGACGCGTAACGGACACCCCTATACCTACATCGATTTGGAGCGGGATCCTGACGTTGAAAGCGTTCTTGCTCGCTTTCATGTGTCGGTCGCAGATACGCCTGTGTTCATCTGCCGCGGCCAGACGGCTCTGCGCAACCCAACGAATCGGGAGATTGCGAATTGTCTCGGGTTCAACGAGACGGTGGATGAAAGCCGACTACGTGATCTAGTGATCGTCGGAGCCGGTCCGGCGGGTTTGGCGGCAGCTGTATATGGCGCTTCCGAAGGCCTTGATGTTTTGCTGCTGGAAACGTTCTCGCCTGGAGGGCAGGCGGGTTCCAGTTCAATGATCGAAAACTATCTTGGTTTTCCGACTGGGATCTCGGGGAACGAGTTGGCGGGTCGAGCCTATATGCAGGCGGAGAAATTCGGGGCACAGATGCTACTCACAACCGGCACGCGGCTGACGTGCGATGGTCATCCGTACGTCGTCGCATTGGAAGACGGCGCCAGAATCCGGGCACGAACGGTGGTTATCGCCACCGGGGCGAGGTATCGCAAGCTGTCACTCAAGAACCTCGCGCGCTTTGAGGGTGCGGGCGTCTATTACGGCGCAACCTCTATTGAAGCGCAGTTGTGCAGGGGTGAAGAGGTTATCGTGGTCGGCGGCGGAAATTCTGCGGGACAGGCGGCTGTGTTTCTTGCCCAAACTACGAAGCACGTTTACATCCTCGTCAGGGACTTTGACTTGGCCGGCACGATGTCGAAGTATCTGACCCGTCGTATTGAAGAAACGTCCAACATCACTGTGTTGCCCTATACGGAGGTGGCTGATCTCGACGGAAGCGGCCACCTGGAACGAGTCACATGGCGGAATAATCAGACCGGTGAAACTGAGAACAAGAGAATCGCCCATGTGTTCGTCATGACCGGAGCCGAGCCCAACACTGCCTGGCTCGAACAGTGTGTTGCGCTCGATAGCGCGGGCTTCATCAAAACCGGCACCGACTTGACCACAGAGGATCTGAGCGGTGCGCACTGGCCCCTCAGTCGCCGGCCATACCTGCTCGAAACAACCTCGCCTGGTATTTTTGCTGCAGGAGACGTGCGTGCCGGCAACGTCAAGCGTGTAGCATCGGCTGTCGGTGAAGGATCGATTGCGATTTCATTCGTACACCAGGCGCTCAAGGAATAGTAGGGTAATCCTCGCAAAGACGCCGGCGGACAAGAGCAAGGTGCCCCACATAAGACTCCAGGATATCGATCTGCTTTATGCTTGTTCGTCTTCGATCTGCTCTAACGATTTCCCCTTAGTCTCGGGGACGAGGAAGAAGACGAAAAACGCGCCCAGGAAACAGATCAGGCCGTAGATGAGGAATGTCCCAGCTGTCCCATACGCGCTATTCAGCAGAGGGAAGGTATAGGTGAGTGCGAAGCAAGCGATCCAAAGCACTGCGACTGAAATCGAGACCGCCCTCGCGCGAACTCGATTTGGAAATATCTCGGTGATCAATACCCACGTGACCGGTGCGAGTGACATGGCATAGCAGGCGATGGCACACAGCGTCAGGACCAACACCCATGTGCCATGAAGACCTTGTCGATAGGCGAAGCTGGCTGCGACATGAGACAACCCGACACCCAGGCAACCGAGCAACATCAACCGCCGCCTGCCAAATCGATCAACCAAGAGCATCGCAATGATCGTAAAGATGAGATTGATGGTTCCGGTTACAACGATGTTGAAGAGTATGTCATTCACGCCGTAGCCAGCGCTGCGATAGACCTCCTCGGCATAGTTGAACAGAATGTTGATTCCGCTGGCTTGCTGTAAGACCGCGAGGCCAACACCGATCAAGACAAGTTTCAAGATCCGTGGGGAGCGGAAGGCTCGCCAGTCATGCTTGCCGGTCGAAACCGAAAGTGATTCTGTGACTGCTTGCAACTCATGTTCGCTATAGGCAATGCCGCCTATTCGCTCAAGAATGCGACGGGCGGCCTCCGGTTTGCCGCGAGCGACAAGCCAACGGGGACTCTCAGGGATCAGGGGTATCGCAGCAAGAAAAATGATGGATGGAATTGTGACCGCGGTGAACATCCATCGCCAGCCGAACTGCGCGTTCCAGGATGCCGCGAACATTGTCTGCGAAATATGCTCTGGCATCTTCTCGGCGATGCGCCAGTTGGCAATCTGCGCGGCGAGAATGCCGATCACTAAAGCGAGCTGGTTCAGGCTGACGAGACGCCCTCTCCATGCCGCAGGACTGATCTCAGCGATGTACATTGGCGATACATTGGAGGCCAGGCCGATTGCCCCACCTCCAACGATGCGCCACGTAATGAATGTAGCGAAGCTCGACGACCATCCGGTTAAGACTGACGAAACGGCGAAAAGCAAAGCGGAGAAGAGCAGAACCTTTTTCCGCCCAAGGCTGTCGCTCATCCTTCCCGCCATCAATGACCCAACAAAACACCCGACCAACGCGCAACTGTTCGCCCATCCGACCTGAGCGGCCGAGTTCAGATGGAAGTAGGATTCGTAGAATGGCTTGGCGCCGCCAATCACTACCCAGTCGTACCCGAAGAGCAACCCGCCCATTGCGGCGACCAGCGCAATCATCCACACATAACGAACGCGCAGCTCGCCTTCATACGCAGTGGAGGATGCTGAAGCCAGAGGGGCAACCTGCATCGCTATCCCGCTCCTGCGGGGACTTTGCTGAGTTTTCCGATGAGGTCGACAGCCCCGGTATGGTTCCTGTCCAAGTGCAAGACCTCCTCAAGCAGAGTCACTGCCTCATCCGTTCGATTGAGTCCCACCAAAGCCTGGGCTCGCAAGAACCTGGCCCGGACACGATTCCGCAAAGCAAGGTCCTCGTCGAACAGAAGCATGGTTGGCAGTGACGTTGCAAAATAGTCGATCTTCGGAGTCGCGCCCTCCAACTCAACGGAGTAGCCATAGATGCTCTCAAAAATGCGGCTGGCCTCCTCCCGTTCTCCAAGGGCAAGGTCTGCCATCCCGGCCCAATAAGTCATCTCCGAGACACTGCAAACCGACATGCGCTGAAAATCACCGTGTTGATGAGCCGCACGTTTCCACCATGTGGCCGCGTCAACTCCCTGCCCAAGCGCTTCGTAGGACTTGCCGATCCAATAGTAGAGGTCACTCTGATTCTCAAGCAGATGCTTCACCTCGCCCAAGTTCTCCGGAGGCTGAAGAGCAGAACGGAAGTGTTCGAGTGCAGCGACCCCATCCATTCGGCGCAGGGCCTGTTTCCCGAGCAGCATTCTCGCTCGCACATATTGAGCCAGCACCAATCCCTCGCCTCCTTCCCAGGGTTGAAACCGGCGCTCGGAGAGAAGTTCAAGAGCCGCCTCAGGTCCTCCCAACTGGTTGTAGAGGGTTGCCAGTTCGACCGAGAGATCGTCGCGCTGAGAAACAAGCGTCCTATGGTGTTGAAGTTCCTGTACCCGAGTAGTTGGGTCTACGCCAATGCGCTTCCAGAGTTGATCGCGTTCATAGAGGATTCGGCCATCCTTCGGGTTGGCCGTGAAGGCAAGGTCAAAAGCAGCCTTTGCTTCAGAAACGCTTCCTCTAATGTTGAACATCGCGATACCGAGGTTTCGCCAAACCGTTGCGTGCCTCGGGTTGAGCCGAGCTGCGGATTCCCACGCTTGAATCGCTTCCTCGTGACGGCGACGATCGTAGAGCCAATTTCCCAGCAGGTAGTATGCCGAAGGCTCAGTGGGGGATGCGGCGATAGCAGACCTCAGGATCTGCATCTCTTCGAGCCGGGACGGAAAGCAATAATCCAAAGAAGCTGCGTTAGCCGCGGACCACAGCTCCGCTACACGGGAAGAACCCAGGCGTGTCTCGATCTCAGCTAGAGTGAAGAGGGCGATTGGGAACGAACCGTCTGCGGTTGAGGCTGGCACCAGGCGCAGCAGGCCAGCAGCATCTCTTAGTTGGCCGCAGCGCATGAGGTCGTATGCCAGGTCCAGGCACTCCTGACCAGATGCTGGTGGGACGCCGTCACGGAAGCGCGAAAAGAGATCGAGCGGATCGAGGGCTCGAACTTTGCGGTGTTCCTCTTCGGCCTCATTGTCGTGCCCGAGCCTCTTCAATATCAATACCAGAAGATTGCGGGCATTGAGATTGTCTGCGTCGCCCGCAAGTGAGATATTGACGTGAACGTGCGCGGTTTGCCAATCACCACGGCTCGCATCGATCTCCGCGAGGGCAAAATAGGACGCCGATCGCCAGGCCGCATTCCAGGTGGCCTTGTATAGCGCGTCGTAGGCTTCCTTATCGTGGCCGCGAAAGCGCTCCACGATGCCCAGATTGTAGTAAGGCTCACCATCATAAGGATTCGCATTGAGCCTGGTCAGGCGCGCGATGGCAGTCTGAAAGTGCGCTGCAGCCTGATCAAACTCGCCTCGTCTCATGTACCAAAGGCCGAGAGCGCAATTTACGCGGCTATCCTCCGGATCCCGTCTGAGCGCTTCATGCCAATAGGCTTCAGGGTACCGAGTCGCGTGGCGATACTGATTGAGATGCAGACCTGTGAGGTAAAGCTCCTCGATGGTCTTAACCTCCTGCGGTGCAGGCGGCTCGATTGCAACGACAGATGCTTTCGCCGGAATCACCTTGGCTGCGTCGTATTCTATAAGGGGTGCGCCTTGCGAGATCGCGCGCACACTCACGGGCTGGTCGGCAAGGTGCTCGGGAATCTCGACTGAGAAGAGGATGGGATGAGCGGCATCCAGGTTAACTTCACGGCGATCAATTTCCGCAGGTCCGGATCTGCAAACGACCGTAGTCTTTCCCCGTGAGTGAGTTCCATACAGGCCAATACGCGCCTGCCGATTTTCTACGCGCACGTTGAGCGCAGCATCCAGATTGGCAGCTTGGGGTATTCCGATGGCCTGAATTGGAAACCAGTTTTGGACAAATGTCTTCGTTTCCCACGGCGCAAGGAAGGAAAAGTCCGGCTGATTATCCGTATAGACGCCCGCCATCAGCTCGATGTAGGGGCCATCGTGATCCGTCAAGCTTCGGTCCCACGCGTAGCCGAACTCATGATTGCCCCAGGTCCATTGCTTCTTGCCGGGAGAGATATGATGATTCGCTACATGAACTACTCCGGCATTCGCGGAGTGATCGTATCCTCCAAAGAAGTCCTCTTCTGTCTTCGTGATCATGTAGCTGGTCGGCACGGGAATGTTCGAGTACCAGCTCAGATCGTCTGGCGGGTAAGAGCCATCGGGCTGAAAACACCGAGGCTTCTCCTCGATCGGAACGCCGGAAGCAGCGCGGCTTGCGTAATCCACGCCATTGTAGGTCCCGTTGCTCTGCGGAAAGGTAGTCGCGGCACGCTTGGCATGGTCTGCAACGAACCGAACATCGGTTGGGAAAAACGACTGATATTTCTCATGCACCCGGGTCGCGACATTTGCCCACCAGAGAAATGTCTGCACATAGGGAGTGCGATTGAAGAGCCTGACCTTCAGTTCCACAACGGCGCGGCCGGGGCGAAGGCATATGCCGTGCATGCCCTTCATGCGCAGCATGGGATCGTGGTCGCTACACCATATAGTCACCGAGCCGTCTGAATCATGCGCGATCTCGGTCTCGACAGGCATGAATGTAGCTGGGCGATGGTGCTGCGGCCAATTGAACTCAACGCCGCCTGATATCCAGGGCCCCGCCAACCCGACCAAAGCTGGTTTGATCACGTTCTGCCGGTAAAAAAAGTCATATCCTGTTGTCTTGTCGAGCCCCACGTGGATTCGGCCGCCGATTTCGGGCAGGACCATGAGCCTCAAGTATTCGTTTTCAATGTGGATGGCTTGCCAACTGCGTTTTGTTGGTTCAGTCGCAATACGATCGATAAATGGCAGAGGATAAACCCGACCACTACTGCCCTGATAAACGCGTTTTTCGAGGAACATCGGATTTAGATCGGGATTAGCGGGCGAATAGGTCAATATTTCCACGGCTTCCCGCCACGCTTTCACAGGACCGTTGAGGCCAGGTGGGGCGTCCGGAAGTTCTAAGAGACTCTCGCCGGTTTCCGATTCTTGATAGCGGTCTTCGGTTAGCATGGAACTTTCCTGAGCGGTAACGTACACGTAAATCTAGTTGCTGATTTCCGCTGCTGTCAAATGTGGATTTCCGCCGTCGGCCGTGCGACCCGCGAGGTTTGACGTGATCGTTCAGCCATAACCCGGATTGATCTCTCAAATGTAACAATTTCGAAATGCCCGATTGCGATAGGTTGGCTGAATCCGTGAACGAACCAAAAACGCTCTTGCTTGAGAATGATCTCTTACAGGTTCAAATCGTCCCTAACTTCGGCGGCAAGATCACTTCCTTGCGCAGTGTGCGAACCGGGGAGGAGTTTCTGCTGCCTCCCCTCAAGGGCTACCGACACGTTTCAGCCTATGCCAGTTTCAGCGAAAGTGACGGGGGTGGCTTTGACGAGTGCTTGCCGAGTGTCGCGACCTGCGACAGCATTGCGGATGAACCTCCGGTGCCCGACCACGGCGATTTGTGGCGGTCGAAGTGGCATGTCGACTCGAGGGGCAGTGCCATTGTCCTCCGTGGCGATGCGGTGTCACGTCCCCTGCGTCTGAGCAGGCGCGCCACACTAGATGGTTCATCGCTCGTCCTGGAGTATGATCTTGTGAATTTATCGGATACGCCGGCCACATGGCTCTGGTCTGCTCACCCACTTCTCAAGGTCGATAGCGGGGATCGTATCGTGTTGCCTCATGAGATTGAAAGTCTCACGGTGAGCTACTCCGCCGGCGACCTCCTTGAAAAGGCCAGTTGCGTCCGGTGGCCACTTGCACAATCGACATCGGGCCGTACTGTCGATCTCAGTAAAATGAGCGATAGGGATGGAATAACTGCACACAAACTATTTGCCCGAATGGGCGAGTCCGGCTGGGCTGCACTGTATCGGCAGAGGGTTGGGCAAGGGCTTGTGATGCGGTTTGATCCGTCGGTTCTCCCTTACATGGGACTGTGGATCTGCTCTGGTGCATGGCCTGAGTCCGGAACTGAAAAACAATACACCGTGGCGCTTGAACCGACGACGTGCAACACTGACTCCTTAGCGCATGCACATTTGAATAAAACATTTCGCAGTCTGAACGCTCGAGAGCACTTCAGTTGGCAACTGGAGATTCAGCTAGCCGGGGCCGTCCAGTTTCTCAACTATCAGGATTTCTGTGCGACTGCCAGCACTGTGCGCTCCCTTGAGTCAAGTGCGTAGTTCCGTTTTCTTGCTCATTGAATGGCCGATGAAGAGCCTGAACTTGCTGATCGCGCTGCGATGAGCCGCACCATGATGACGCCATGGGCTGGGACAGTGGACGAAAAGCTATCGGCGAATTGACCAAGACCGTGCTGCCGCCACACGTCGCGGCCATTTTGTTCTCCGTGCAATCCGAGCTCAGTCCAGCCAACCGACAGAGAGCGCGGCGCAGTAGTCAGGTTGAACAACCCGACTGCGATCGATCCATCGTCAAGAGGCTTGCTCAAGATGAACTCGTCGTCGGTCTTGCGAACAATGGCGGCTTGTTTGCCCAAAGAGTCCTGATCAATAGCGATCACTTCAGAGTTACAGAGGACGTTGAGTGTGAATGCGTCGAGCTTGCTCATATCACCCGAGAATATGAGCGGTGCCGCCATCAGCGACCACATGGACATATAACTGTACTGTTCCTCGTGGGTCAACGAGGTGAGACGGGCAGGAGCAACTATATTGTTCGCGTCCCCGACGGTTCCTATAAGGATGTAATCGGGATCGTTCCAGCCACCCGGGCTGGAATACTCGCTCAAAGCCGCGTTGGCAAACCCCACTTTGTAAAACCCCGGCAGTGCAGCGCCGCGCACCACGCCAAGATCGCCGGTGGTTCGCCACGAGTTGCCGCCCACTTGCTTTCCCCATGTCCAGACGTCGCCCACGCCGTACTGGCACATATTCAGAACCATGTCGCGATCAAGGTCTTTGAGAATGCCGGCCATTTTCACATAGGGCGCCTGGAGAGAAGGCAGGGTCTTGTCTTTGGCGATGTGGCCATAGGAACACCAATCGTACTTAAGTAGATCAAAGCCCCAATTTGCGAACTGGTGAGCGTCGGCATCTTCGTGCTGATACGATCCCTCAAACCGCGCACAGGTCAGCGGCCCGGGGGAGGAATAAATGCCGGCTTTCAAACCGAGGGAGTGAATGTAGGCGGTGAGTGCGCGCATATCGGGGAAGTGTGAGTTGGGAAGAATATTTCCGTGCGCGTCGCGTGTTGGACCTTTCAATGCGGGATCGTCCGATACCGGGGTTCTGGCCCAGGCGTCGTCGATGTCAATGTATTGATAGCCAAAATCCGCCATTCCCGAGCCAATCATCGCCGTGGCTGCGGTTCGCACATCGGCTTCCGTGATGTGGCCATAGTAGGTGTACCAATCATTCCATCCCATTTGCGGCGTCAGGCCGATCGTGTCACCCACCACGATTGCAAGAGTAACGCTATCTTTGCCAAGCGCATTGGAGGCTCTCAAGGTTACAACATACTTACCCGGTGTTTCCGGCGCCCTACCGGAGATAATTCCGGACCGTCGATCCAGCTTAAGAGATGCAGGGAGATTTCTGGCTAAGTACCGCATCGGCCGGTTTCCTGTGCAGGGAATCCTATACAAAAACGGATGGCCTGCTCTCACTCCGTACAGTTTGGGGCCATTCAGGTGCGGAGTAGACGGCGGTTTTGGCGTTCGCAAATCCTGGTCCTGTTGGCCCGATGCCCAGCACGCTCCCAGCGCAAATGCCATTACCAGTGCGGCGAATCGATGGGCAAGGCGCGTTGTCACTCCAACGTTTGGCATAAATTTCCCTCTTTCCGAGCTGTCCACGCTTACAGACTTTCAATCCGAGTTTCCGCAGAAGAGAAAGACAAGGCCGAACAAACAGTTCGCTGCGTACATCGATAAGCTCCGCGTCCCCCCCAACTCCGTATCAATGGGCGAAACGCATAAGTTAGCGAAAATGGGCTGCGAGCGAAGCGCTATTAGGCGATGCAGAGCGGTCCGTACAGACAATCGCCGTTAACGTACACGATGGTTCGGAAGCTTGTCCATCCGCCGCAACGAAAGCAAACCCCGCGCCCGTCGGAAGTGCGGGGCGGCGTCTCGAGAACTGGCGTTAACCAGCCGTCTCTTGCCATACAATCGAATCTTCGAGCGGATCGATATGAAACCTGCCAGCATCAAGGACATCGCTCAGGCTCTGGGCGTCTCGATTGGCACGGTGGACCGCGCCTTACACAACCGTTCCGATATAAGTCCCGCTACTCGGGCCCGAGTTCTCAAGAAAGCCGAGCAACTCGGTTACCGGCCGAATCTTGCCGCCCGCTCCCTCAAACTGAATCGCAGATTGCACATCGGTGCCTACTTCCCCGAGCAGATCGCTTCGTTTTTCGATCTTCTGCGCTCCGGAGTCTGCGCTGCCTCCTCAGCTTCGATTGGATTGAATGTCGATCTGGCTTTTCGTTCCTTTCCCAGGCTCGATGTGGGAGATGTAGAGTTACTCTCCGCCGATGCCAGCCGGAGGTTTGGTGGCATCCTGATCACCCCAGGCAATCCTAGCCGTATTGAACCTGCCCTGCGCACTCTTGCGCGCAGGGGTGTCGCGATCATCTGTGTCGCCAGCGACGCTCCACGGAGCGAGCGTCTGGCTTCGGTCGCGATCGATGCCTATGCCAGCGGCGCTATTGCCGCAGACCTTTTTTCTCGCACGATTTTCAAAACGGGGCATTTGGCAACTATCACCGGAAAACTAACTACGCTCGACCATGCGGAGAAACTGCGCGGGTTTGCGGCCAATCTCGCTTTGTATGCGCCTCACCTGACTCTGCTGCCTGCTATCGAGTCGCACGAAAGCCCGCAGGAAGCCCACCGCCAGGCCGTGGCTCTACTGTCGCGGTCGCCCCGACCTCTGGGAATCTATGTAAGCACAGCCAATAGCTTGCCTGTGCTACACGCGCTTGAAGAGGTGAATTTGCTCGGCAAAGTTCAGGTGATCACCACGGATATCTTTCCAGAGCTTGTCCCTTATATTGAATCGGGCAGTGTTTTTGCCACGTTGAATCAACGCCCCTTCAGCCAGGGCAAGACTGCATTCGAGTTGCTGGTACGCTACCTGGTTGATGGTTCGGTTCCGAAACCAGTGACTTCTCTTGCCCCGGATATCGTGCTGCGCAGCAATCTGGCACTCTTCGTCAACCCATAGCCAAAATCCGTCTTGCGGCCAGTCAAGTGCCGAAGCGCCAACGCATCCGTTATCGTACACGTGGCTTAGATTCAAGACCGCCTCTTACGGTCGATGCTTTGCATGGAGGGATGCAAAATTCACCCGCCAGACGCCGGATCCCCAAAACAATCGAAGCCTGTTTCTTTACCCGCATCCCAGCTAACTCATTGAATAGCAGCTTGTTAAGCTAGTCGCCCACTGTGGAGGCCACAGTGAACCGCTTGCTCACCACTGTGAATTGACTTGATTATTGCGGTTTGCGCGGCGGACTGTAGCGCCAGTAAATGCATCAAGAATTTCTACGCAACGGAATTGGCTTCATGCTCGGAGAGACTTGCCGAACTGGTGACAGGTGGTCTCTCCGCAGATGGGGCGAGGGGTCCTTCGTGATAGTCGGAAATCCCCTACAGGAGGGCCAGCCTATAGGAAGGGAACAGAGCAACGATTCAGGAGGCAAGATGCGTTTGGCTATCGTATTCAGCACAATGAACGGGCCGATGTGGCGGCGGAGAAGCCGGAAGTGGATGCAAGAACGAGGCTTAACTCCTACGCTGGCGGGCATTCCTGGAGAGTGGAAGACGCTGATGTTGCCCTTCATCGCAGCGTTGGGTTTGGTGCTGTGTAGCTCAGTCTCCGTGGCACAAAGCGGTGCCGGTGCGATTCAGGGAACCGTGACCGATTCGACCGGGGCCGTCATCCCGGGGGCCGCCATCCACGTGGCTAACCAGGACACTGGTGTGGGGGCCGACACGAAGAGCAGCGCGGCCGGATCGTACCAGGTGCCCGGGCTATTCACGGGGACTTATATCGTGACGGTAACAGCGCCGGGGATGGAGACCTACCAAAGAACGATTGACTTGCTGGCGGGTCAAACTGCCACCATCAATCCGTCGCTGACGCCGGGCGCAGTGACCCAGAAGGTTGAGGTAACCGCGAACGCCGTTCAGCTCGTCACGACGACTAGCGCCACCCTGTCCTCCGCGTTGGAAAACAGCAGGATCAACCAGCTGCCAATGAACGGACGGCAAATAATATCGCTGGTTGGAGAGACCACTCCCGGGCTAACCAGTCACTATGGTCCCGGTACGATCGCCAATGGTCTCATGGAGGACTCATCGATCGAATATGAGGCGGATGGCGTCCCGTTGCTCAACCGGAACTTCGGTGGGCCCAATTCGATGACCCAATCTCAATATCCCGATCCGGATACGATCCAGGAAGTCCACACCGAGACTGCCAATTCCGGGGCGCAATACGCGACACCGGCTACGGCCGTCATTTCCACCAAGTCGGGTACCAATTCGCTGCACGGTTCGGCCTTCGAAACCATGCGCAATAACGCCGTCGGCATCGCGAGGAACAGATCGAATCCTCCCAACTTCGTCGCGCCTCATTTGGTGCGCAATGAATTTGGGGCTTCAGCCGGTGGTCCTATCATCATCCCTCACCTTTACGATGGCCGGAATAAGAGTTTTTGGTTCTTTGCTTATGAGCGCTATTCACAGATTTCCACCAGTTATGAGCCGGTATTTGTGCCGACGATGGCCATGAGAGGCGGAGATTTCAGTGGGTTGACCAGCAATAACGTGTTGCAGCAGCTCTATGATCCGATGACGACTGCGCCATCCGCTAATTGCAACGGCACCGGCGTCGCCAATCAGTATTGCCGTGCGCCCTTCGGCAACGGTATTGCGGGCAGCCCGGGTGATAATCAGATCCCAGCCAGCCGTCTGAACCCGACGTCCAAGATTCTCTATGACATGACGCCGCAGCCCTCAAACTCTTCGAATCCTCTGGTTAGCAGCAATCTTTCTGTTGCCAACCCGTCCATATTTATCGTGCCGACCATCACCTTTCGGGTGGATCACAGTTTCAGCCAGAAGGACAAGGCGTATGTACGATATACATCCAACAACCAGACCAACCTTGCGCTACGCAACTATCCAAAAGCTTCCCCCGCAACGCTTGCGGCCGATGGCATTCCTGCTGGTGCCAGCGGTCTGCAAAATATTGGGGATGCGCAGTATGCCGCTGCGTTCAATTACACGCATGTCTTTTCGCCCACCTTCTATTCCGAAACCACTGCGGCCCAACAGTGGTTCTATCAGTATGTCGGCGGGGGCGGTTTTGCAAAGACCAATTATGAATCTGGGGTTTTCAATCTACCCAATAACTTCGGTGAGACCGGGTTTCCCGTCATCTGCGGCAGTTGCCTCATGCCCTTCGGCGGCGATCAGTTCCAGTACTACGAAAATCAGATCGTCTTTGATTACGATGAGAATCTGACCAAGACCGTGGGTCGACACCAGTTCCACTTCGGAGGGCGCTACCGGCGAGAACGGCTTTCCTATCTTCCCTCGCGGCAGAACGACTCAACAAATTTCGATGCCACCGGCACTTCTCTGGACAACCCGGCAACGGACGCGACCGGTGGCTATAGCGGCCTTCCAAACACGGGCCATACCGAGGCCGACTTTTTCCTCGGCGATGCTTCCTTGTACAGTGTGACATTGGAACCACCCCAAGGCCACGGACACGACATGGAGTGGGACTTCTACTTCCAGGATGACTACCGTCTGACCAAAAACCTGACGTTGAATCTGGGCCTCCGCAATACGTACATTCCGGGGTTCTGGACGAAGAACGGCCTAAATACCGCATTCGACTTCAAGAACGATGCGTTTGTGATGCCCAACCCCACGTCCTACTACGTCACCAACGGCTATACAACGCAGGCGATCATTAACAACCTCCAGAACAATGGCGTGAAGTTTGAGACCTCCTCGCAGGCTGGATATCCAAACACGAACATGAACAACATCAATGAGTTTGAACCGCGCGTGGGCTTTGCGTGGCAGCCATTCGGCACCAGGATCGGTACTGTGCTGCGTGGGGGCTACGGAAAATATGTCTTTCCTACCGCCTTACGCAGTTCCTGGCAGAACAGTTTTTCTGGTTTTCCCTATGTCCAAAACTACACGCAAAACTATAACTCCTCTGCCCAGTCTCCAGATGGATTGAATAACTATCTCGTGCGAAAGCCGCAGAACGTTTTTATGGGAGTGAACGACCAGAATGTAGTGAATAGTTCGACGACCAATGCCATCCTTCCGGGCTCCAGCATCACCGCTCTCAGTCCGAACTATGCCCCCGACGTTGCCCAGGAGACGAGCCTCACCATCGAGCAGCCGCTCAAGGGGAATTCGGCGCTGCGGGTTAGCTGGGTATATACCCGTGGGACCGATCTGGACCAGACCTATGCCGTGAACAATCCGTACTCTGCTTTCGTCTGGAACATGTCGACCGGCACCGCAACGCCTACCGGCGGAGCTTCGGCAATTGGGACCAATCAATATCAAGCGACCGCGTTGGGTCCGTATAACAATACGACCTACGGCGGCATGAGTTATTACGGTAAAACCGGTTACTCGAATGACAACGCGTTACAAGTCAACTACCAGCGGTTGTTTCATCACGGGATCGCGTATCAGATCTTCTACGTGTGGCAGAAAGCCTTCACTGGAGATGGAACCGTCCAGACTCCGCAAGACTATCTCAGTGTCGCCGGGACGGCTCCAAACACTACGTTCGGACCGGTTGCTGGCGGCAGCAGCGCGATCATACCGGGCGCCACACCTCCAAGCCGGCCGGCCGGCTCGAATTCCTGGGAAACCTGGCGCGGGCTGACGGACTTTGAACAGTACGTAGTCAATGGCGGCAACCCGAAGCAGGAGATCGAGTTCAACGGTATTATCGACCTGCCCTTCGGGACTGGGAAACGGTTCCTGGGGAATTCCAACCGATTTCTAAATGAAGTAGTCGGAGGTTTCCAGCTGGCAGGAGATGGAGCCATTTTGAGCGAGTATTTCGCGCCCATCAGTTCCCATTGGGGGCCGACTAACCCGATCAAGGTATACAAACACGGTCTTCCAATTCAGGACTGCCGTAGCGGTGTGTGCTTCAACAGCTACGAGTGGTTCAACGGATATCTTGGTCCTTCAGTTCTTCCCGCTCCCTTAGGCAATTGCACATCCAAATGTGTCAATGGTCTTCCCGCCAACTGGGTGCCATTTTCAACTCCGATCAACAATACTCAGTTTGATTCCACCGGAAAAGCCTATCCCTACTATGGGACTGACGAGGTACAAGTTACCTCGCCTACGCTGAATAAGGGGGCCCCACTCCCTGTTCCCTACTCGCCGGGTCCAGCGGGGAATCCTCTTTTCATAAAAACCCTCCTTCCTGGACCCATCAATTGGACTGTGGATCTTTCTCTCTTCAAGGTATTTCCAATCACTGAAAAGGTGAACTTGAGAGTGAATCTGGATGCCTTCAACGCCTTTAATGTGCAGGGGTATAACAACCCGAGTGGAACGGACGGCACGGAACCGGTCCAACCGGGAGGTGTGGGCGCTACTTCTCACAACACGCCTCGTCAACTGCAACTCACGGCGAGGCTGACGTTCTAGCCGCCGCTTCAATCACGGAACCCTCGCTCTGATTATGCCCAGTACTTGAGCGCAATTCGTATCTCTGTCAGCGAATGACTGCCCACGAGTGGACGTGATAGCCACTGCCGGTTTCATCGGCGTGGCCCGTGCGATTGTCCCAGGTGAGCTTCAGTTCGCCCTGGGAGGCGCGCATCGAGAAGGGGATTGAACCGTCTCCATACACGCGCACGCTGAGCTGCCTTGTCTCAGGACTGCCGGCGAACTGACCTACATTGGCCCAGGGCACGAGGCTTCCACTTTTGACGTAGACAGGGATATTCTCTGCGGAGGCGGAAACCGAGATCTCGGTTCCGCCCTGGATGGGCGCGCCGGTCCAGAAGTCATGCCAACTGCCGGCAGGAAGAACCACTTTGCGGTTCGCTTCGCCGGCGAAGAGTGGAGCGACCATCATGCGATCGCCCAACAAATATTGGTCGTCGACGGTGTGCAGGCGCTTGTCATGCGGGGTATCCAGCACGAGCGCGCGAAATGGGGGCGTCCCATCCCGAGCATAGCGCTGGAAGGCGGCGGTGAGGTAGGGGATCAGCTGCATCCTCCAGCCGATGATCTCCCGGCAGCGAGACTCCAGCCGCTGCCAGTTATCGAGAAAGTGGTCAGAGTTGTTGAGCGCGCGGTCCGTCTGCTTCCAGGGAGGGTTCTTCATGTACCAGCAGTCGACCTGCGCGAGGGGCGAGAACACAACGCTCTGCAGGCGACGGATGAGATCTTCTTCGTTCTGCGCCTGTCTGACTTCAGGACACCACAGCAGCCCACTGAAGCCGGAGTTTGCAAGCGCGCGAATGTAATCGCGGTGATTGTAAAGATCGCTATAGAGTACGAACGGGTAGGGCGCGGCGAGCGCACCACTCGAGCGCACCAGCCCGTATGTCTCGTGGTTACGTTTGCGAAATGCATTCCAGATTGCCATCTGGTAGCGCAACCCGAAGACGCTGTGCATCTGCTCGCCATCAACGCCCGAGGCAAAGGTGCTTGTCTCCGGGAAAGACCAGCCGTGGGTGTAGTCGGAGTTGTCGCACTCGTCCAGCTTGAAGCCGCTGATGCCGGTGTCGATCAGCGTCTTACCATGGAAGTCGCCGAAGGCATCTCTGGCAGGCTGTCCGGCGAAGTCGGGAACGAGCCCTTCCCAGACGCCGAAGTTTCCAGAGTGAGATTCCAGGGATGGAAACAGGGGGGATGAGGGATGCGTGAACGCGTGCTCCCAGAGGTTCACGCGGAAGTTCTGATGTTGCGTGGCATCAAGGAATCCGTCGGGGTCAGGAAAGCGGCCCTTGTCCCAAACGAACGAGCAGGAGTAGGAGTGCGATTGCCATCCAGGTTCGAGCCCGATGACATCGCAAGGGATTTTACGCTCACGAAATTCGCGTCCTAGTGACAGCACGTCGGCCTGCGAGTCCTTCGCCATCATGCGAAACCAGAAGCCCAAGCCCCATTCCGGCGGGACGAAACCTCCCCCGGAGAAAGCGTTATACCGGCGGACCGCATTCAGCATGTCGGGCCCGTTGAACAGGTAAATGTCCACACCGGCCGCGCCGGGCACGTCGACCATCACGAAGTCACTGTGGTCTGCCGTCTCGACGTTCACATATTTTGGGTCGACCCCGGCATCGGAGACCGGCGCTGTGGAGTGCGAAGGTCTGGGATGCGCGTTGCCGAGATAGAACGTGGCGTAGCGGGCGGTATCGATGAGGATGCCGACGCCCTGGGTTGTGACGTAGAACGGCACTGGCGCGTGCGAGTCACCGGTATCCATCTTAGGATCGGCGTTCACGCGCACGGTTTTCTTGCTGCCGCGCTGCGAGAAAGAGAGGAGTTGCAGGCCGAGGCCGAAAATCTGTTCCTCCGGTTTGAGCGGCAACTGGACGGTGCACCCGCGCGGCGCTTGCGTGGCGCTGATTGACAGGGTGGGAGCGCTGTCGGCCGGAGGCAGTGCGGCAAACACCGCAGTGTTCGGAGGCACCAAGCGGCTGGACACGGGTGTGAACTTCTCTGGCGTGCCGACCGTTGCGCGCCATACTCCGGGATAAATTGAGGTCCATGCGCCCACCATCGGCGGTTCAGCGCTGGACGCTTGACCGGCTGTCCATCGTGGAAGCGCGACAACTGCACTACCGGCTACGAGCGTTTTTGCAAGATCACGGCGCGAGATGGCCATTCCTGAACCTCTGTAACTCAGGGTATAGCGTGCGGTGCCCGCTGCGCATGTCCAAGCAGGTTATCGCGCGTATTCCTTCATCTGCTGGGCTGCCATCAGAAATGCACCAACCCCATAGACGTAACTCGAGGACTCAGTGAACGCTCCTGGAGCAGCGCCGATCGGCTGAATACAGCCGAGGCGTCCATCGGCATAAACGTGCTGAAGCATACCTGCCCATGCGCGCTCGATGACGGGACCAAACTTCTTACGATCCAACAGCCCATGATTCACGCCCCAGGCGATCCCATAAGTAAAGAAGGCAGAGCCAGAGATCTCCGGCAGAGGGTAGTGCTCTGGATCAAGCAAGCTCGGTTTCCACAGTCCGTCTGGCTGTTGCACCTCTGCGATTCGCGTGGCCATGTCTCGAAAGAGTCGCTCATACTTGCTGCGCAAAGGGTCGTCTTTGGGCATGGCGTCGAGCACATCTGCCAGGCCGGCTAGAACCCAGCCGTTGCCGCGCGTCCAATATATGTTCGCGCCGTTCTGTTCATGCTTCCCGATGTAAGTGGCGTCTCGGTAAAATAGTTTCTGCTCGGGGTCATAAAGATGTTTCTGCGTCAATGACCACTCGCGGTCCATCGCGACGATGTACTTACGATCGCCAGTGATCACCGACATCTTGACGAGACCCGCTGGCGCCATGAAGAGAGCGTCACACCACCACCACAGGTCTTTGTCCGGGGTGTCGCTATACCGAACGAGACGATCGAAGGTCACACGTGCATCCTCGATCCGGATGGGGTCGTGCTCCTCCAGATAGAGCGTTTCGTAGGCCTGAGCGATTACTTCGTCATCGGCATGCAGATTGCGCGTTGCCCATAGCTTCCAGCGAAACTCCTTAGCCTGCGCCAGAACCACGTTGTGATACTGGCGGTCGCCGGTCACCTCGCTAGCCGCGATCAGACCCAAATACAGGGGGCCGTAGGTCCAATCCTGGTTAAACTTTCCTTCGGCGTTTCTTAGCTGCCAGTCTGCGACCGTATGAGCCGCTTTCGCAATATCGTGACTCTTCATCGCGGGCGAAAGCACGCCACGCGAACTGCCGTCAGCATTTGAGTCGCCCGCCGCAGCGGAAATGGCCGATCCTGACATTGGCATGGCGGGCTGTTGTGCCCGAACGGAAACGTTCACGCACAGCGAGCACGCGACGGCAATTGTCCACGTGAATTGGTGAGTCAACGCGGTGATCTCCGTAGATCGAGGATTTTCGATGCGCCTCACACGCGAGGATACCGGTCTCTCAGAGCGTTTGCAACAGGCCCCGCGAGCTTTGAAGCGAGGATCTTGAAAGGAGAATTGTCACGAGTGACAGGTCGACAGCAAGCGCTTCCTCAGCGAGTCATTCAGCCAAGGCTTAGCGGAGATTCAATGAAGATTGGGATAGGTGCGGTATGCTTCAACAGTAGCGGTAAGAGGCGTCCCCTCTACCGAGGTGACCTTTAGCAGGGCCTCAAAGTAGGGAAACCTGTCTGTATTAAAGGTCTTCTTCAGATTGGACAACTGGCTCTCGGAGAGAAGGAAATCCCCGGCTGCTTCCGTGGCCTCTGCTCCAGTACCCTCAACCAGAAGAACAATTCCGTTGTGATTTGGTTTGGGGAGATAGCCGATCACACAATACTGCAGGGAGTTCATCTGGGCATAATTCGCTTGTTCGCCGGCGGCGGGTGCCCGATTAACGACAACATTGGACCCACTGTTGTCGAATCTCACAGTGAAGTTCATACGGCCTTCGAAAAGGTCGTCCCATGGATTGGAAAGGCGACCGCCGATCAGAATCACATTGTCCCGGTTGCTCAGGTCCGGCATATAGTCGCGCGCGTTGTAGAGATGGATTGTTTTGCCCAGTGGGTCGAGCTTCAAGATGCGGTTGGCTAGTTTGAATTCGTCCTGGCTGCCCATGTTCCAACGGACGATTCGACCTACAACCGTATGCATCTCCGGAGTCATATTCCGAGACTGAGTTTCACTAATGTAGGCGCGGTTCAGATATTCGTCGAACGAAAACGAGTCTTTGTCGATATCCTGAAGCAAGCCCAGAGACGCGTCGGCAAGAACCACATCCGTATCCGGGTTGGCGCTGAGGATACCACCCCAGAATTGCGCCACAGACGGCTCATACTGCCAGGCGAAAAGGGAGCGATGCAGGACGCGATACTGGCTATAGAAATAGAGACAAGCCACGGCAAGCGCGATGCCGATCGCCGCCACGGACACAAGAGCAGCGAGCCCTAAGGGGCGTTGCCGGGACACTCCAGAAGGTTCCTGAACAGCGGTGGATGGAGAGGCAATGACGGTCATGACCGGCGAAGGCTCTAGAGCCACTGGCCCTGCCGGACGGTTCTTAAAGACCGGTAGATAGCTCCCGCGCGGGATCTCGAGGATCAAGGTCTCGTCCGCGCCTTCTGAATCGAAATACGCCTCGATTCGCTTGCGCAGGTCGCTGACGTTGGTGCGGACGATGTTGTCAGCGCTGGTGTCATAACCCTCAGGCCGCCGGAAGACGTCAACGCCGATCTGCTGTTCGTGGACGGCTTCGGAACGATCGTTAAGGGAGCGCTTTGCAATATAAAACAGAAGCTCTTGCAGCCTTGCCGCACGCTTCAACTGTGAACTTGCCGCAACGCGCTCTAGGAGTGCCCAGCGGGTTTGGTAATCGGGGAGTTCTTTGACTTGTAGCGACGACGCCATCGGCATTGACTCCCGTGCTTCATGCTTGCCACCGCAAATTCGTTTCAAGGATACGGTGCGCAATTGTAATCAACTGGGTCCCGGAGTGTCATGTTCATCTGAAAGGGATCGTCAGGTAACCCATTTGTGAGGGTGCTAAGTGCCAGGAAGATCGCCTTGCGGGCGCCCGCTCTCTTCATGCAACTCATTGAAAGATAGCGCTTTAATCCGAATGACCACTGTGGGGCACCACAGTGAAGCGATCTGGTCACCACCGCGAATTGACTTGATTGTTCTGATGCGCGGGCCGACTCTAGCGAAATAAAACGCCGAAAAACTGACGCGACGTTGAATGCGCTCCATAGTTGAAGAGAACCGGCCGCTGAAATCGATGCCAAAGCAAACGAGCTTTTCAGCCATCTCCTTGGTTCAAGGATCGCCTATATCGAGCCATTCGGGTGGATGCGTTGGCAACATCGTGACCCTAGGCCGGTGCCGAAATGGCAGCCGAGAAGGTTGGAGTATATTTCCATAGCCCGGCCAGAAATTGTAAGTGAGAGGAGATTATGTCGGTAAAGCGGTTCGCATCTGTCGGAGGAATCATGATGTTTGCCTGGATGGTCTCCACGCCCCTTTATGCCGTCGAGAGTGCGTCTCCTTCGCTCATTCGGCTTGCGACAGATCAGCCTGTTTCGCTCCAATTCTTTGGTTCACCGGATGCGGAACTGTTCACAAAGGAACTCGAGGCGTCGTTTCAAGGCGTGCTCGAAAGGAATTTCGTCCCCGTCGCCGGCAATAGCTTTCCTGCAGGGTTCGTCAACGCATCGCTTCCGGGCTTCCCCTGGGCGGGCACGATGTGGACACGCGATGGAGGCACCTTCATGCGCGAACTCGTCATGCGCGGATATACAGAACATGCTTCGATGCTGGCCGAGTGCTTGATGCATTTGGTGGAAAAGGATCCGAATGGGTTCTACTCGTTCCCGGAATACTTCAAGGGATCGCAGCCGGGCTGGGGTACAGAGATGGATGGCTCGACGTCGATCGTCATTGGCATGGTGTTGCTATGGGAACGTCTGCCCGACGGAAACTCCACGAAGAAAGATATTCAACAGTTCCTGTTTCAGGAAGCCTCGCCGCTCAGCAGTATTGAGTTCGAGCTGAAGACGAGGCCGCTGGTAGAAGGGAGCGGTGAATTCGGCTGCGGCCTGGGAGTTGCCGGCCTTTGTTACAACGTGGCGCAGAATAACCTGGTCCGGCTCGCTCTGCTGGCGGCGGCGAGGATGGCAGATGAGACCGGGAGTGGTGCAACAGCAGAGAGATATCGCACTCTGGCGGAGCGTGTCGACGATGCCATGCAGAAATACCTGGTCGACAAAGACGGGGCATGGATCTGGTGTATCAATGACAAAACGATGAAGGCAGACCCGAACGTATTGGCGGCTAAAGGGAATAAGGGCATTGGATCGATTAACGGCGTCGCCTCAATGAATGCGGACGTTCTCGGTTTTCGACCGCCAACCTCCTCATGGAAGGCAGGCGCGGTGCACAGCGAGAAGACGTTCTGGCATCTCTACAACACTCCGCTGCGTAAGATGGAGTTCGAACGCTATGGAATTTGGACCCAGTTCGATCTGCTTGCCGGAGGACTTCTTTCAAGCCCATCCTATGGTCAAGGATATGCAATTCAGACCATGCTTCTCTTCGATGACCTCAGCATGGCGGACAAGGCGCTATCGTGGCTGGCAACGGCAACGTTTCGGCCCGTGCCAGAATACAATCTTCATCGAGATTCCCCCTATTACTTCTATGAGCGTACTTACTCCCCGGATGCGGTCGGGAAGATTCCGCTCGACGAAGGTTGCGGCGCGCTGAACCTGGTGAACGTTTCGGAGCCCTTGAAAGTGTCGCGACTCATGCTCGGTGTTGATGACTCATCGCGACATTCCACCCTGATTCTTCCGAGAATCCCGAAAAGCTGGACGGGTGTTGTAGCGCATAACTGGCCGATTCTGACGACTGGCGGAATGGTGAGAGCCGATATTTCGTTCAAAAAGAAAGTTAGCGGTGGCGATTTCACACTGAAGCTTGGTTCCGGTGAACAGATCGATGATCTGAAAGTCCGAATGCCTTCGAAGAATGGATATGTCTGGCGTGAAGAGAAACATGCGCAATCTGCGCATTTTGTGACGCAATGAGTAACTCCAGCAAGTCGTGGGAGTGATGGTGGGCCTGTCGAGCTGAATGCACGAATCAGATTCAATCTGGAGAGGTACAAGGGCAGAAATATGAAGAGGCGAGCATTTCTTTTGCGATCGAGTGCGGGACTGGCCACAGTCACGATGCCAGGCTTTGGACTGGCAGCGAGTACGGCAGGCGCTGCGGCTGTTGAGGAAACATCGGTGACGACTCAGCGGCCGATTGTGCATCCCGGAGTGCTCCAGACTCGAGCGGACCTTGAGTTTATGAAGGCGAAGATCAAGGCCGGGGAGGAGCCCTGGAAATCCTCGTGGGAGCTGTGGCTGACGGGTCCGGTCTCATCGCTGGACTTCAAGCCGAAACCGTTTGCCCATGTCATCCGTGGCGCCTACGCTGCAGGAGAGTTAGGTGGCCGCGAACTCTCAGAGAGCGCGGATGCGGCGAACAACCACGTGATGCAGTGGTATGTAAGTGGGGACGAGGCGCATGCGCGCAAGGCAATCGAGATCTTCGACGCATGGTCCAGCACCCTGGCGGATTTCTTCGAGAACGACGCCATGCTGCTGGCCGGATGGACGGGGGGCCAGTTCTGTAACGCGGCGGAGATATTGCGCGCAACCTATCCCGGATGGAGCGCTGGTTCGCAGGAACAATTCAAGCGTATGTTGCTGACGGTCTATGTTCCGCTGCTTCGAATGTTCTATCCGGAGGCGAATGGAAACTGGGACGCATCGATCATGTACACGCTATTGTCGATCGGCGTCTTCTGCGATGACCGCTTCCTGATGGAGTCGGTGTATCAGCACTATCGCACCGGACCAGTGAACAGTGGCATCACACGTTACGTTTACCCAAGCGGCCAATGCGAGGAATCGTGCAGAGACCAGGGGCACACGCAACTGGGGCTTGGATACCTTGCGAATACCTGTGTGGTGGCCTGGAACCAGGGCGTCGACCTTTTCGCTGAGGCGGACAACCGACTGGCGTTGGGAATCGAATACACGGCGCGCTACATGCTGGGGGAAGACGTGCCGGCTTACGGCAAAATCAGCGAGCAGACGCGCGGCAAATTCAGCGACATCTACCACATGATCCTGCAGCATTACCGCTATGAAAAGCAGATCGCGATGCCGTATACGGAGAAGGCGGCGGAGAAGGTGCTGCGCGCGCACACTGTGGCGACAATGTTTCGCGGGGATCACGGCAAAGTTCCTGCGAACCTGAAGCCGGCGCCGGCGGCTTCGAAGATCGCATTGATGGCAGGCGCGCAAGCGAAGCCGCTGGCCGCGCGACCTGCAGCGGCCATTACCGTTTCACCGGGCACACCGATCCAGGACGCATTGGACACGTTGAAGAAGAATGGTGGCGGAACGTTGTACCTCGAGGCGGGACTGCATACTCTGCCGGCAACGCTGATGCTGCCCAGCGGCGTCACGATCGTTGGGACGGGCTTGGACTGCGAGTTGTTCCTCGATCCGACCAAAGCGGGACATGAGGCGGCGATCAAGAATGCTGAACCTGATATGCACGACGTGGCGCTGCGGGACTTTGTGATTGAAGGAGGAGAGGCACCTAAGACCTCACAAGATCCCAATTCTGATGTAGGGAAGCGACGACTGATGCATGGGCCGATTCGCGCTGGAATTGTGTTTCAAGGTACAGCCATGCAGAATCTCAGGTTCGAGCACATCACGGTGCATAACTGTACCTACAGTGCGATCGAACTATTCGGGGCAGAACAGGTGGACATCGTCGATTGCGACATCTCAGGGAGCGGGGGGATGGTGCCGCCCGGACCGGGAAAGAACCACAATCTCAAGATGAATCACGTTTCACGCGTTGCAATCAGCGGTTCACGTTTTGCGGATGCGATGTGGGGACATGGGATCGCAGTGATCTTCGGGAACGACGTTACAATTCGCGATTGCGAAATTACGCGCAATGCGCTCGACGGAGTAATGATCGCCGAGAGCCAGAGGGTAAGGGTGGACGGCTGCCTTGCAGAAGGCAATGCAGGCACAGGTATCGCGCACGAGACGTGGATGGAGCCGAATCAGAATGTTGGAGTAAGCAATAACATCCTGCGCAATAACGTGGTGGCCCCCTAGAAACGTATCTGGAACCAGCTACCGAGCCACAGCTATATGTCTATCGCTTATTGCTCACGTCACCTGCTTCGACGGACAACGGCAATCGGGACATCGCTTTCTCCTGACGGAGGTTAACGCCTTTACTCTATTCCGATTCGCACATGGGAAAGCGGCGCAACCGAGTTAAGAAACGGTGGCTCACAGTCAGGTGGCACGCAGCGGCTCAGATGGATTGTTGCTCTGGATCGAAGTGATAATAGCGGGAGGAAGACAGGCATGCAGAGTGTATTCAAGTTGTTTGGGTCGATGGTCGTTGCGGGGTTAGCTTTTACCGCTGAAGGCCAAACATCAAAGCCGCCCGATATCACGAAACAACCAACGCTCTATGTAGTTCCCTATGCGCACCTCGACACGCAATGGCGCTGGGAGTTTCCGCAGACGATCAGCGAATATCTCCTGAAGACCCTGAAGGTAAACTTCGATTACATCGATAAATATCCGCACTACGTTTTCAATTGGACGGGATCCAATCGCTACCGCCTGATGAAAGAGTACTATCCGGCCGACTACGAGCGGATGAAGCAGTACGTCGCTCAAGGTAGCTGGTTTCCGGCCGGGTCCTCGGTGGAGGAAGGCGATGTCAATCTGCCTAGCGCGGAATCGATTGTGCGGCAGATTCTCTACGGCAATACTTACTTCCGGAAAGAATTCGGCAAAGCCAGTGATGAATACATGCTGCCGGATTGCTTCGGATTTCCGGCCTCGCTGCCTACCATTATGGCTCACTCGGGAATTAAGGGCTTTTCCACCCAGAAGCTGGGTTCCGACTGGCAACCAGCCCCAATCGTTGGCGGACCCGACTCTCCAGAAAAAACGCCTGCTGGTATTCCCTTTAACGTGGGCATCTGGGAGGGGACCGATGGAGAAACCGTCATTGCGGCGCTCAATCCGCTCGCATATGTTGACGGAATTCAGTACGACCTCAGCAAGAGTCCATCGCCACCTCCCGCGGGGGCGACGCCTGCACAGGTCTTCGGCAGGAGCAGTGGCGCCACAGACTGGGTCTCGCGCATTGCGCTCGATGGCAAAGCTACGGGCGTTTATGCCGACTATCACTACATCGGCACCGGTGATACAGGAGGTGCTCCAGATGAAGAGTCCATCAAATTTCTCGAGGGGCTGGTCACAAAAGGAACAATGATCCTGCCGCCGACTGTCGAAACCTCCAGTACCCACCCAGCAACGAATCCACCCGCTGATCCCGGGGTCCATCCGATCCGCGTAGGCGATGGTCCTGTGAGAGTTCTCTCGACGGCCTCCGACCAGATGTTCGCCGACATAAAGCCTGAGATGACGGCAAAGATGCCGCGCTATAAGGGCGACCTGGAACTGATCAACCACTCAGCCGGATCGCTCACCTCCGAGGCCTATCACAAGCGCTGGAACCGCAAGAACGAGATTCTCGCCGACGAGGCTGAGAAGGCTTCAGTGGCTGCGGCGTGGATGGGCGGACGCTCCTATCAGCAGCAGCGCCTGAACGATGCCTGGACGCTGGTGATGAGCGGCCAGTTTCACGATATTGCCGCGGGCACTGCAACTCCGCGTGCCTATGAGTTTGCGCAGAATGACGACGTGATCGCCCTCAACCAATTTGCCGACGTGCTGACCAGTGCCACGGAAGCAGTGGCTTCCGGGCTGAACACAGAGTCCACGGGTGTTCCCGTAGTTGTCTACAATTCACTCAACATCCCACGAGAAGATGTCGTCGAAGCCAGGGTTCCTTTCCCTGACGGGATGCCAGCGGCTGTGAAGGTTCTTGGCCCTGACGGCAAAGAGGTTCCCGCGCAGATTCAGGACGGTACAGTTCTCTTCCTGGCGAAGGCGCCGTCGGTTGGCTACGCGGTCTACGAGATCCAGAGTGCTGCAGCGCCTGAGATTTCGACGGAGCTCAAGGTCACGCAATCGTCGCTTGAAAACAGCCGCTACCGCGTCAGGCTGAATTCAGCCGGGGATGTCAGCAGCATCTTCGACAAGTTGCTCAACAAAGAGCTGCTCTCTGCGCCGGTACGCCTGGCCATCTCCAACGATGCACCAACGCAGTGGCCGGCCTGGAATATGGACTTCGATCAGGAGCAGGCTGCACCTCGCGCTTATGTGTGCGGACCGGCGAAGGTGCGTGTCCTCGAGAATGGTCCAGCCCGGGTCGCGATTGAGGTCTCGCGCGAGACTGAGGGATCGCGGTTTGCTCAGACTGTTCGTCTTTCGTCGGGCGACGCAGGCAACCGGGTTGAGTTTAGTGACGTCGTCGACTGGAGAACCCCGTCGGCGAGCCTCAAGGCTGTCTTTCCGCTTTCGGCCGCGAACCCGTTGGCTACCTACAACTGGGAGATCGGCACGGTCCAACGGCCAACTGCCTTTGACCGCCAGTTCGAAGTTGCGTCACACCACTGGATCGATCTGACGGATAAAGGTGGGACCTATGGCGCCACAATTCTTACCGACGTCAAGAATGGCTCTGACAAGCGCGACGACCATACACTCCGGCTGACGTTGATTCGCACTCCGGGTGCTCCCTTGCCCGGCCCCGGCGGCAATTTTCCCGATCAGCTGAACCAGGACTGGGGACGTCACGAGATTCTGTTTGGCCTCGCCGGACACGCGGGCGATTGGCGCCAGGGACAGACCGATTGGCAATCCTATCGCCTGAGCACTCCGCTTGTGGCTTTCACCACATCCCGGCACGCGGGAGCGCTGGGCCGCAGCTTCTCGCTGGTGAGCGTCGACGATCCCCGCATTCGGATTCTTGCCCTCAAGAAGGCCGAGCTGAGCGACGAAGTTGTCCTGCGTATGGTTGAGCTCGACGGCCACACTGCGCCCAATGTAAAGGTTAAGTTTGCAAGTCCGATCGCCTCGGCACGTGAGGTCAATGGCCAAGAGCTTCCCGTTGGACCGGCGACGGTCACCCAGGGCGTGCTCGAAACGTCATTCAAACCTTATCAGCCGCGCACCTTTGCTCTTCGTCTTGATGCTGCACCAACGCAGATCCGCGCGGTTGCATCCGAGCCTGTCGAGTTGAAGTATGATCTGGCGGCAGCGAGCAACGATGACACGAAGTCTATTGGGGGCTTTGATGGCAAAGGAGATGCGTTGCCAGCTGAGATGCTACCCGACGAATTGAACCTCAACGATGTTCGGTTCCATCTGGCTCCGGCTGCGACAGGGAAACCGGATGCCATCATCGCACGTGGCCAGAGCATCCCACTTCCACCAGGTAACTACAACCGAGTGTATGTGTTGGCAGCCTCTGCGGATGGCGATCAGACCGCCATCTTCCGGGTTGGTGCTCAATCTGCCCAATTCACAATCGAGGATTGGGGAGGTTTCATCGGTCAATGGGATACCCGTTTGTGGAAGCCTGCTCCCGACACCGTCACAGAGGGCAATCCACCGCATCAGGTGCGGCTTCGCAAAGACTGGGCGGTCTCGGCGAACCATGCTACCTGGAATGATCTTACCTACCGTGGATCGCCGTGGTGGGCGCCGCACTATCCGGAGGACTACATTGGCCTGGCTCATGGCTACATCAAACCAGCGACGCTAGCGTGGTACGCATCGCATCATCACTCGCCGACCGGACTCAATGTACCCTACGCATACAGCTATCTATTCGCCTACTCGATGGAACTACCGTTGCAGGCCACAACACTGGTACTTCCGAAGAACGACAGCATTCGCATTCTAGCTATCTCTGTCGCGCGAGAAAATCCTGAAGTCAGGCCGGTCCAGCCGTTGTACGACACATTGCAATGGACAGACGCCAACGAGAAGGAGTACGTCGCGGGGAAAGACTAAATGCCTCGCACTCTAGGCAAATCACCGGAAAGACCCACTCTGGACAGTTACTGCCGTCTTATACCTTTTTGTTACTTTGTGGCTAGAATGGTTGCTTACACGTCGACCGAGCCGGTCAGGGGAATGAAGGGCACCTGTAAATCCGGCTGAAGATCAGGCATCCTGAGACCGCCAAGTGACGAAGTGAGGTCCATGAAGACAATCTTTGCGCGGGTATTGATTCTTGGATGGATTTTGACCCCGGGCTCCGGGTCTGTGACAGCGCAAGTCAAGGTTTGGCAGGGCAGTATTACATTACCAACCTACGAAGAGGGGCAACCCGACCCGAATCCGCCATTCGATGCCTATTCGACAAACCAGTTCAGCTATCCCTACACCCTGAGGACAAACCTGACGGGCGAGAAGGATGACCACACCTGGCGTGCGGTGTTTCTTGAAAACAAATATCTGAAGTGCACGGTGCTGCCGGATATCGGCGGCCATGTCTACACTTGTGTCGACAAGATCAGCGGCCAGCCCATGTTCTATGCGAATCCTTCGATCAAGAAGGCGGAGATCGGCTATCGAGGCGCGTGGGCTGCGTTCGGCATCGAGTTCAACTTCCCGGTTTCACACAACTGGGTTTCCATGTCTCCTGTTGATTTTGCATTTGGGGCACATCCCGATGGCAGTGCGTCAGTGTGGGTCGGCAACATCGACCGCGTGTATGGCATGCAGTGGCGCGTGGAGTTGGTTCTTCGGCCCAACTCGACCCTGCTGGAAGAAAGGGTAACGCTTTATAACCGGAGTGACGTGCGCCATCGCTACTATTGGTGGAACAACGCGGGCATTCAAGTATGGGATGATTCGCAAGTCGAATACCCAATGAAATTTGTGGCTTCGCATGGTTTCACGGACGTATATTACTGGCCTATTGCGCCGGATGGAAAAGACCTGAGCATCATCAGAAACCAGACCGATGGTCCAGTGTCGTTCTTTGTGCATGGAAGCCATGAGCCGTTCATGGGCATCTGGAATCCGAAGACGCAGACCGGAACGGTGCATTATGCGGAATACAGCGAATTGCCTGCGAAGAAAATATGGAGTTGGGGCGCAGACGCCGACGGTCTGGCTTGGCGAAAAGCTCTTTCCGATAACGACAGCGCCTATGTTGAAGTGCAGGTGGGACTATTCCGCAACCAGGAGACGTATGCCTATCTTGATCCCGGCCAGACGATCCGTTTCAGTGAATACTGGATGCCGGTCCGTGGCACCGGCGGCATCTCCCGCGCGAACAAGGTAGGAGTTGTTGCTTTCCGGTCAAATGGCATGAGTGTATCCGCTGCCCTGAACGTGAATGAGCGCATTCCCGGAGCGCAGGTTCGACTGCTTCAAAATGGACACGTGCTATGGAGAGAAACTGTGGACCTGACACCGGAAAAGACGTGGTCTCATTCAGTGATCGTCCAGGATCAGGCTGCAAAGGTGTCCTTTGAGCTGAAGGATGGCGGAGGTAAACCCCTGCTTCAGCATACCGACGGCAAATACGATTGGGACGAGGAGTCCTCGATCAACGTTGGCCCCCAACGGACCTATAGCCTTCCCGAGGCCGGCAGCAGAACTGTGGATGATTGGATACAGTTCGGTACGGACCAGGAACTGAATGGCAAGACCGTGCTCGCGCTGGAGACCTACCAAGAGGCCTTGGCGAAGAATCCAGGTAGTCTCACCTTGCAGATGGCGGCGGGAAGGTTGGCGGCCTCGTTGCAGCACTATGGGGAAGCCGAGAGGCTGCTGACAGCAGTGCAGGAGCGAGACACATCTGGCGCCGAAGCCGCGTATTACCTTGGGATTGCGGAGGACGGCCTGGGGCATGAGCGAGAGGCCCTGGCCGCTTACGAAGTGGCGTTTCGTCAGGCGGGTTTTCGTGCACGGGCTGCGTTGCGGATTGGAGAACTGAGGGCACGACAAGGGGACCAGCAAGACGCGCAGCGATTCCTAGGGGCCGCGGTCGAGGCTGCCCCGCGGGACGAACGTGCCGCGGAAGAACTGGGGGCAAGCCTGCGCGCTGCCGGCGATGCTGCACAGGCAGACCGCCTTGCGCATCTCGGTTTGGAGATGGATCCGACGAGCGAAATTTTGAAAGAAGAGACCGGGGCGCCTGATCTTTCCCACTTAGCCGCTGATCCATATCGCGTCCTGCGAGTCGCTGATGAATATATGAATCTGGGCCTCTATCAGAAGGCTTTGATGGTGTTGGAGCGGACCTATCCGGAAGTTGCTGCGGACCAGAGCGAACCGGGATCAGTGCTGCCGCAGCAACATCCGCTGGTCCTCTACTATGCTGCGTACTGCAAGGCCAGGCTTGGACAAGATGCGATCCAGAATTGGCAGGCAGCGGAGAGGCTCTCGCCAATCTTGGTGTTTCCAACTTCACCAACGGACGAAGTAGTCCTTGAAGCGGCACTGCAGGCTAACCGCAACGATGCAACAGCGCACGCCTTGCTTGGAACGCTGCTCTTTTCCAAGGGGCTCTACGATCCAGGGATCGAGCATTGGACGGAAGCAAAGCGGCTGAGTCCAAAACTGCTGGTGCTCGACGCCGAAACGGGGAAGGCATGGCTCCATATCAAAGGTGACCCAGCGCGTGCCCTCATATCGTTTAAGGAAGGCTTGGAGAACGATCCAACCAACGCCGATATCTATGTGGGGCTGGATGAAGCAATGAGTTTGACCGGCGTTTCAGCAAAGGAGCGAGCGGCGACGCTTGGTCGTTTCCCGGCCGCAGTAGGCGCTGTGCCGGTCATGATGCCCGCGAATCTGGTCTATCAACTTGCCTTGACTCGAGCGGAAGCGAAGCAATACGAGGGTGCGTTAGCACTTTTCAAGGATCGATTCCTCCCCAGTGCGGAGGGCGGTGTCAGGGCGGATCAGGTCCAATTCGAGATTGAGCTTATGCAGGCAGATAGTGAGGCTGCGTCCGGGAGATGCAACGAAGCGGAAGAGTTTCTTGGCGCCAGCCACACTGGACTCCTGCTGAACCGGGCGGTTTCGCGAGCATATGTGAGAATGGCAGCCATTGCGAAGTCCTGTCAGCACCTCGAGCAGTCCTCGCAATTACTGGAGAAGGCCGCTGCCAGCGAAAGTGCAGCCGACTCAGCGTGGACCGATAGAGCGAGAAAACTCCTGGGTAGCTATGACGCCGCGAAGCAGCAAGGCAAATTGGAGGGGGCCTTGGCTGGCTGCGAACGCTCTACAAGGACCAGCGCCTATGCCGGGTGGTGGTGGTATAACATCGGCACGATTCAGATGGCACTGAGTCACACGGCGCAGGCCAGAGATGCGTTCAACAGGGCACTCTTACTTCCGGATAGTCTGATGTCGCATCATCTATCTCGAGCCGCCATTGCAGATCTCGCTTCCGTTGATCGAGTTCAATAACTCAGCGTTAGATCGCCTTGAGTCGCATTCGGCTGGCGACCGGAAAGGGGTTGGCCCCAGACGCGATTTGAACTACGCCGTGGCCATTCGCGCGAACTTGTTGCGAGACCAAAGGAACCCCGGGCGCAGGCGCATTTCCGGATGCCAGATTGCTGCCCGCGAGTTCGAGATCGTAGACGCGATCTGGTATCAGTCCTCCGAACCATAGGATGTGGCAGGGGAAGGAGGGAAGCGTCGCTTCAACAAAATCAAGGGGAGCCTCCTGGACCGGGAACAGAGCGGCGACACCGGCTTCTCCGGCTACGGCACAGCCGACTCCGGCCACACCTGCACCTGGAATTAGTTCGACACGGAGGCGACCTGTTTTCCCACGATCATTGATTTCGAACAAATGAAGAAAGTGATCTTCCAGTTGAGGCTCAGAGGGCGAGACCTCAATCCGCCAGGAACCTGGAACGACGTTGCGGTGATTGGACCGTTCGACGCTCTTAATATCGTCGCCGTAGAACTTCTGCCACATTGCAAGCTCCACTGGGTCTGTAGGGAGAGGGCCACTCTCCACGGGTTCCATTGGCCAGTTGCGGCCGGTCCCCCACGTCCCACCGTTAGCGTCCCCGGGTGTCCAGAATTCGTAGCCCTCGCCGCCCCGGCGCGCCGTGACGTGATTCGTAGGAAGCAGCGTGTAAATCAGGACTTCGCCCTCACCATCCTGCAGCCGGAACTGGCCAGCATTGCCGAAAGTCTCTTCGCCGTTGCTGGATGGTGATCCGGCGCCATCAACCCATGGCTTGCTCACACCATGCAATAGCCACGTCTTGCGAAACGTGGGGTCGGTGCTCACTACCACGTCGAAGACTACGAGAATATTTATTCCGGGAAGGTAGAGTAGTTGCCGCGCGAAGCGTCCAACCTTGTTGGGCGAGTAGGCGCGGGTGGCGTCGCCCAGGGCATAGTGATAGCTCCCATGATCACCCGTTCCATCCGCGTTGTCGACGATCCTAAGCTTGCCCAGTTCCCAGAGATCGCGCGTCTTCTCCCAATCCTCCTGGCTGCGGACGGTGTTCCAGAAGCGGGAGGAGTCCATGCGCTGGCCGCCATCATTTGCCGCTTCCAGTACATTCTCCGACCAGAAAAAATGCTCCCTCGGATCGAAGACCAACATGGTGTTATGCGCGACTGTGCGACGGTAGTAATTCAGATAATGAGGGCTCTCTGTGTTTGTGTAGTCCGCGCCACCGTCGATGGCAAGGTGTCCTCGATGATAGATGGTGAAGTGACCGCGATCCAGATGCTGGTGTTTGGCAAAATAGGGTCCGCAGTCAAACTCGATGCGCGTGGCGTTGGTGTCCCAGCCATTGCGGAACACAACTTGATCGACTCCTGGGAAATAGCGATGAAGCGGGAGTTCTTCTGCGTGTGTTAAGGCTGGGTCACGCGGTACGACGTCAGGATCGTTCCAGAGAAAATCGAGGACGGGCAACGCCCATTCTCGCGCCGCAAAACCGCTGTTGCGAAGAAGCCACGCCGCGTAGGGATTCTTGAAGCGGTTGATGGCGTAGCCCAGTGCAACAGAGTCGGAGTGATCCAGCATGGGATACTCGTTGTCGCCCTCGCGCGAAGGCGTGCCGTCCGGCATCAACTTGTAAAGGTAGGTATCTGCGAAGCTGCTGTAGGTTGCAAAGCGAAGTGCCGGGTCGACGCCGGTAGTGGTTCGCTGCAATTCTGCAAGCATCGCCATCGGGACATAGGAGATGCGCATGTAGTCCATCGACTCGTGATAACTGCCTCTCGGCGAGACAAGATTCGACACGTCCAGGATGTTCTGGAAGGCACGGGAGGACTTTTGCCTCAGCTCCTCGACACCTGCGACGTGCGGTCGATGTTTCGCAACCGCGCACAACGCGAAGGTCGTGAACCCGAGGAATCGCAACGTGTAGTTGTGATAGGACGCCTGTCGGGGATTCTCAAGGTCGGGCGTTGATGCCATCAACGTGGCGCCGTTCAGTAACTGCTGTGCGAGTTTGTTCTTTAGTGCTTCATCGAAGCCAGGATGCTCATACAGCCAGTCAAATACGAGAGCCCAGTTCGCATAGGTTAGCCATGTACCCGAACCGGGTTCCGGCAATGCAGAGTTGCGCATTTCGGCGAGCGATTTTTGCGCGAACGCATCCTGGCCGGTTATCAGCCACGAAAGTGCGTTCCCTGCCATATCGTCTGAGGGGTGCCGACCCGCAGCATAGCGCATGCGTAGAATGTCCAGACCGCAGAATGGATCTGTGAGGCCCAGCAGCATCAACGGAGTGGTACCCGTCCGTCCAAGTGCGGAGTGCGAAAACACGAAGGCGGCGGCGGCAATCGTTTGAGAAAACTGGCGGCGGGAAAGCCGGGGCCATGTGATTCTCGGATTGAGATCAGCAGGATTCATGCCTTCGTTTTAGCCAATGCGATCATATCGTGGACCGAACGATCGCTGCCTGGGACGAACTGGAGGGATACTGCTAAAACCAGAGTCATGGCGCTGAAGGACAAGATCGTCATTCGAGCACCCGGTGGGTTTGGAATCAAAAGCAAGAGCGACATCAGACTGATGCACGCTACCGCGCGGTTAAGAAAACGGAAGACCGGCCGACTGAAGTCGGGTGCTTCGCTGATTTCAGAGGGATCGATGGGGGTATCGAGCTTCTTGAAGAGACGTGCACGACCTGCCGATTCCTGCCGGTCGAAGAGCATACTCAAGAAGAACACCGCGAATGCAGAAGGGATGACGAAGACGACCTGCTGAATGAACGTCCAATGAAAGAGGAAGTCTCCGAGTATGCCAAGAATCAGGGCTGCGGCGAAGGTCGCCATCCCTGACCACCAGGGAGCCTTTCGGAAGAGGAGCCCCAGTAGCGCAGGCGGCCCATACGAGAGAGAGATCAGGGTATTGAAGGTCAGCATCACCGCGAAGATGCTTTCGCCGCGAGCGGCCATCATAGCTGCCAGCACCGTGGTCCCACCACCCACCAGCAGCGTCATGACACCGCCGATGACCAGCAGTTCGCGCTCGCCCGCGAGTGGGCGGAATAGTATTTGATAGATGTCCTTGGTGAGGATGGCCGACTTGAGGTTGAAGTTGGCTGACAGATTTGCCATCGTAGCGCTGAACATCGCGGCGAGCATGATGCCAATGAGCCCGTGCGGCAAGAAAGTGAGACTGGCGGCGACATACGATGCTTCATTCGGATTTGCGAGTTGAGGCCATATTGCATGCAGGTCGGGATAAAGAATCCGCATCGCCATCGGCGGAATAAACCAGAGAAGAGCTCCGAGAAAGAAGAGCCCGCTACAAAGCAACGCGACCTTTCTAGCAGCATGCTCATTTTCAACGCTGAAGTATCTCTGTGCCATCGCTGAGGTGTTGTAGCCGAACGAGACCATCACAGCCCAGCAGGCTAGATATATCCATCCAAACTCGCCGTGAACGTGGATGGTTTTCATTGCCGGCGGTAGGGAATGAGCGAGTCCGGAAACACCGCCGACATGGATAAGCGAAGCGACTGCCAGAACGATACAAAATGGAAGCAGGATGGAGGCTTGCAGAAAGTCGGCGATCACCACGGCCCAGAGACCGCCCAGAACGCTGTAGGAAAGAATGACCGCTCCGGTCACAAGAATGGTTGCCGTGACGGGGAGTCGGCACGCTGTTGAAACAAAGAGACTCAGGCCGTAGAGCATCGTAGCGCTCGTAAACAGCTGGAAAACAATGGTCGCCCACGAAAATATCTGGTGCGTAGCTGGGCCAAACCGGTCGGAGAGATACTCCATTACAGTGCTGATGCGCGTTCTTCTCCATCGCTGAGCGAAGAAAAAATAGCCAAGTAGAAAGCTCAGGCCGTTGCCGATATAGAGGCCGATCGCCGCGATTCCGGAGTTGTAGGCGACACCTGCTCCTCCGGTAAACGTCCACGCGCTAAAGCCCGACATAAACGAGCTCAGCCCTGCGACCAGCCATGGAATTCGGCTTCCGCCACGAAAGTACTCTGAAGCGGTGCTGTTGAAGCGCATACCATAGATCCCGACGCCGATCATCAGGAGGATGTAGCAGAGAATGACGGCGTAATCGGTATCGTTCGCGACCAGCATAACCGCTACTCTCGTTTAGAATCCAATGCGATGTCAAGAAATACTCCGATGAAGACGAGCTTTTCGACACTTGCATGTCCTGATTGGAGCCTGCCCGAGGTTCTTGCCGCGGCGACAGACTATGGCTACGACGGCGTGGAGCTACGAGTGATCTCTCGTGAACTCGACCTCTGGAAGCTTCCGGATTTCACGTCGTCCTCGCTCGCGGCTACTCGTGCCGCCATCGATGCTTGCGGCGTTGCCGTGGCCGCTATCGGTTCGAGTGCATGTTTTCACTCTCACGAGGTCTTGGAGCGGCAGCGAAATCTCGATTCTGCACGTCGCATGGCGGAGGTTGCCGCAGGCCTTGGTGCGCCTGCCATTCGGGTCTTTGGCGATCGCATCCAAACGGCCAGAACGCGCGATGAGACCGTTATGTGGATTGCAGACTCGCTCACTCAGCTCGCAGGCGAATTAAAGTCGCAGGGAATTCAGGTCTGGCTGGAAACGCACGGTGATTTCGCAGCTGCTGCAGATGTGAGCAAGCTTTTCAAGCACTTGGATTGCACCGAGATTGGAATCATATGGGACCCTGCGAACGTGTTTGCGCAGACCCGCGAGATGCCGCTCATTCCGCTGCTAATGCGCGATCGCATTCGGCATGTGCATCTGAAGGATGTAACGTGGGACGCCGAAGGGCCTCACTATGCGGCGACAGGAGAAGGAGAGTTTCCCTTCAGCACGCTGTTCGATTCACTGCGCGAGATCGCTTTTGACGGTTTCGTGTCATTTGAGTGGGAGAAGCTCTGGCACCCTGAACTTGCTGCGCCCGAAATCGCTCTCCCGCATTTCATCAAGTGGTGGAGAACATTGGGGGCGCATGATGCTCAGTCCTGTGCGAACCACGAAGCTAGAAGCCTAGACGATGGTCACTGAGACGCACGCATCCCGGACCGCTTTTTTCAGATCGCTTTACGCCACCCCGGGTCGTTCATCTTCTTTACTTCAATTGAGATGGAGCCGTCCGCATTCCCTGGCTGCTCGCAGGCCCAGGCAACCGGTTTCAACACACCTGGTCTGATCTCGATCTCTGCGGATAGATTGACGTTTCCAACGAATCCATCGGGCAACAAGAAAGAGCCCATACGAAGGCCTCCGCCTTGCGGATAGCCAGGGTCCAGCGAACCTCGAAGTTTGAATCTTCCGTCCGCGCCCGCGATTTGCAGCCACAGGACTCCGGGAACGCCCGCAACGCCTCGATTCGAAACGGAGACGACTAACTCCGAAGTTCCGGAGCGCTTCCGCTGCCATACCCACGAGGGCCTCAGCCGATACCCCATATTTGTTCGCAAATGTTCGAACCCGCGGGGAAAGCGTTGGTCATAGTTAGCTAAATGATCAGACTCAGTCCAGAGCGACCAGTAATTGGCCTTCAGGTCCAGCACGTGCAGCATGTAGTTCTCCAACACGTTCACTCCTCCAGCGTCCATAGCCAGCTTCGACGCATCATAGGAGCGAAAGTAGCCATCTTCGAGAATCGCAGCCAGCCATGGCGGCCTGTTGGCCAGTTCTTCGATCTGAATCGGCTCTTCGACGATGATGCTGTCAGAGCGGACCCAGGCTCCGCCGCGCACTGCGGTTTCGATCGCCTCACGATTTCCCGTATTGCTGATGTCTGGTTGAGTGTTCATCGCGAGCGGCGTCTTCTTCCATGCGGCAAGTTGCATGTGAATCATCGAATTGAGTGTGCGCTGAGCTGTAGCAAAGTCGGGAAAGGGGCTTGGGTACCCTCCAAAGTGGCCTTCGCCCCAAAAACCCACGTGCATCATGTCAACCCATTCGATCAGTGGATCACCATCGAAACGGGCTGCGAGCAGATGGTTCAACTCCGTGAGTGCCCTCTGAAACTCAGGATGGTCGTAACGCGGCTCAATCCAATAGCCAGTGGACCCGGCGGAAAGTTCGCTGCCGTGTTTGCCCATGGCACCAATCTTTACCATGGGGATTCGGTCGCGCAGGAACTCGGGGAGTGCAAGTTGACCAGGTTGAAACGCAGTGTTTGAGGACTGAATGCGAAAAGCAACGCGTAACCTGTGCCGCCTGGCGGCCGCCATGGTCAAGTCCCATACTGGGTCAAGATCCAGCTTCCCTGCTTGCTTCTGTACATTGCGCCAATCGCAGCGAATGTAGAGCACGTCGACAAATGGCAGACTAGCCATCTTCTCTACCTCATCTTCCAGCGTTTGTTGTTTTTGCCGTACGGCCATTGACGGGCCGCTCTCCTCCCACGTGTAGCCCACAAGGCCAAGGCCTGGATTGCGCAACGGCTTCTCCGACGGAGTTGTAAACAAAACGGTCTGCCAACCTTGGTCCTGATCGATATCGAATGGGCCTTGATTAAGGCGATCTCTGACTGGAAAGAACGAGCCGAAGTCGTATCCTTGCCATAGATGCTTTGGACTGTCAGCAGCCCCGTGCAGCTTCGGCAACATGGGCGCCAACGCGGCATTGATCAAGAAATCTCTACGTTTCATCGACTGGCTTCCTCGGAGGCCGGGTATCGGTACAGGAATCCGACAGACGATAACAAAAAGAACGTTAGCGACATACAAGAGAAGAAGCAAGTAGGATCCCGCGTGTTCGCGGGCATCCAGACAAATCAGAAGCCATGTTTCCGATGATCCCTCAAGGTAGACCCGGTACGGATCGGCAATCGAGATGAACCAATGAAGGAGAATAGCTTGCCCCTTCGAATTGCACATGTTGGAGCCGGTAGATGGAGCCGTTACGCCCACGGACCGGCATTGCAACGCCTGGCCGAGAGGTCAGTTGTTTCCCTCGAATTGATTTGCGATCTTCAGATCGAGCGCGCTCGCGAGTTCCGCGATCTCTTCCACTACCGCCTGGCATCGGACAACATTCACGAAATGCTAAGGGAAGCTCGACCGGACGTAATCGTATGTACAGTACAACCCTCCGCGACGGCGGAATTGGTTAGGTCCTTACTCCCCCTCCGGATTCCATTGTTCATCGAGAAGCCACCCGGTGTCTCCGTCGTTGAAGCAACATCCCTGGCCCTGGAATCCGTCGCGACTGGGTGCTTTACCTATGTTGCGTTCAACCGTCGCGCTATCCCCTCTATTGCTCGGCTCAAGCAATGGACGGCGAACAACCCTATCCGGTTCGCACGAGCGGAGATGCTACGCACCAATCGTCTCGAATCCGATTTTGCAGTTGCGACGGGCATACACGCTCTCGACACGATCCGTTTTCTCATGGGGAATCCGGAGTCTATCGAAGTAGACGCTCGGAGGCACCGCAACTCGAAGGCCTGTGATTTCTCGGTGCGATTGAAGTTTGGCAACTCTTCGGTCGCTGAAATATTGCTGATGGTGAATACGGGAATGCGCCGAGAGTCTTACTATCTCAGCTCCGATGGGGTTACGGCTGAGGCTGTGCTCTGCTCGGCATATAGCTCTGAGCTCAGTTATCAGGGCGACCGCCAGTGGAGCGGAGAGACCATCACTCAGCAGCATTCCCTGTCCAGCGATCCTCTGATCGACGGAGGCTTCCTCGGAGAGTACGAAGCCTTTATCGATTCGCTCGTGGAGGGGTCTCCCTCAGCGTGTTCACTCAGCGATACAGCATACTCGATGCAATTGGCGGAAGCTGTCCAGAACCACTACTGCGGACCGCTTCCTCCTTTGTTTGTTGAATGACAAGCGCGCAAACACGAAGAACCAGGTTGTTTATCGATCCCATTGGGCGCAGTCATCTGCATCAACGCCCCGGCTCAAGCTCTGGTGTAGCAATGTCAGCTCTTGGCTTATCACCACCGGAAGCTCCATGCCACACACCGCCACCAAAGGTGGATATATATACCATCTTCGGGTCTTCGAGATCGGGCATAACCCGGTGACCCCATTTGAAGTTATATCCGGGAATGCGAGTCCAATGTACTCCCCTGTCACTCGAGCGCCATGCCGAGGACTCGAAGCCCGCGGCATACAAGACATTTGGATCTCGAGGATCAATGGTCACGTCATAAACATGCTGATCGCGGTCCAGCACATTGTTCCAACTCTCACCGCCATCGAGTGACAGGAATATTCCACCACCAATGCCGTGCATTCCTGTTGCCCTGGCCCACACCGCGAGGTAAAGGCGTTTCGGATCACGGGGATCGATTGCCAATCCATTCGGCCCGTTTGCATCCGCCGGCAGGGTCACTGGCGTCCACGACTCGGCGCCGTCGGTGGACTTGTACAGAGCTCCATCGCCACTGGTATTGATGCTCCCGTCTTCGCTGCGTCGTGCAATCACCACATACAGGGTACCGTCTCCTGCCCTCGCCAGCCGCCATGCCAGGGGTTGGTTCTGCATAATGCCGTGATTCTTCAGCCTCCAGGTCGCTCCATCATCGGTGCTTTTATAGATGCCCCGGCCCATGGCCGCAACCCACAAAGTTCTGTTACCCGGCGGGCTCGACGGATCGAGCAGAATGTGGGTCGGAGCAGTTTCCGGCATACCTGCGTTGGAAGGTCTCCAGGTGCGGCCGCCATCCATGCTCAAACAAACTCCGCCCTGGTACGTCGTCGTTGCATTGTGCCGCCACATCTTTGGCCGGGGCAGGTCATGCGTCCCGCTCATCCCGGCCCACATCTTTCCCCGGATGGCAGGATCGAATGTTATCCAATAGGTTGTATTGCTCCACTTCTCCGGAACACCGGCTACCGATCGTGTCCACGAGCGCCCCTTATCTTCACTACGAAACAGGCCAATATCCGTCGTGGGTATAAAGCGACGGTTCTGATCGAACGGATCGAAGAAGTATCCATAGTTGGTGGTTACGTCCAGTCCGGTGCTCACCCAGTCCCCGCCAGCCGCCTTTCTGGAATAAGCACCGCGCCAGGTCGCACCACCATCAGACGTGATCATTGTGCGGCCGAGGTCCGTGCCATAGCATACGTCCGGATCCTGGGCAGCCACGCCGAGCCCCATAGGATTCTCGCCCCAATCCACGCCAATCTGTTCCGAAATCCACCCATCGTGTATGTTGGGCGAGGACTTCTCGTCCTCTTTCCAAACCAGCAACCAGGTCCGCCCGCCATCCCGTGTGCGCGCAACGCCCATCCAGGTCTTTCCGTCCAACTGAAGATGACTGTAAGAGGCATATGCTGATTCGGGATGGTTCAAGCTGGTTGCAATCGCGCGAACCTGAGCGCCGTTCCCCGGCAATGGAGCCGATATCCATGAGATTCCACCGTCTCTGGATAGAGATATCCCCGCGTCAGAAGTGGCGTAGAGTACGATTCCCTGCGCGGCTGAGAATCCGGCGCTGACGTCAGTAAACACGACATTCCCAGGTGCCGGCCGATCTTGCCACTTCCCGTTGTGTCGCACTGTAACGCCCCACTTCCCAGCGACGTAAATGTCACGCGCACTTTTGCTCGAGTGAGGATCAATCCATATTCTTTGTGGAGTCCCCGGCAAGTCGTGCGCTTTATCCCACGTGCTTCCGTCATCTTTGGAGAGAAACACAGCAGACGTGCCTTCTTTTACGGTTCCCGCAACAAGAGCATGAGACTCGTCCGGGTCGATCGCCAGCGTGACAACTTCGCCCATAGGATTGTGATCCGAGACGAGGGTCTCATCGGCGTGGTCTGAACTCATCCGGATACCGTGGATCGTTGAGGGCTTAGGCCAGATCAGCGCCCACGATGCGCCGTCGTTGGTGCTACGCCACAGGCCCTCCGTCCCTGCATAAATCGTGTGTGGCAACAGAGGATCGAAGGCGAAGAAACGGACTGAGCCGCGGAGGTTGAACATCCGCCACGAGTGACCGCCATCGTGGCTTATATAGGATCCAGTCATGTCACACGAAACAAGTGCCTCACTGACGTCGTGGGGATTGATGGTGGCGTTGTACATCGCGCCGCCCCCGCCTGGTCCTACGATGGTGAAATCGTCGGCATGGGTCGTCAGGGTGAAGGCACAAATCGCCAGCATTAGACTTGCCGGCATTATCATTTTTGTGCTGATAGAGTGTTTTAGCATCTTGGAAGATGGGATTCGCGCAGGCTACTTAGCCTTCACCAGTTCTAACGTTCCGAATCGTTCTGGAGTGTGAAATGTGTTGCTCATGGGAGCCTTCCAGGAAATCAATATCCGCTCGTTCGGTCCCCCCTGGATGCGAAACAAATTCGCCCGAAAGGTCTCCCCAACCGACGGGGTGCGTTGATCGAGGGCAGAGAAGGGGATTCGCATCGCAGCATACCAGACCTTCGTTTTTCGATCGATTCTCGCAGCAACCTGAAACCCGGAATTCCACGTCCAGCCAACCTCGGGATGGGGCAGAGCCAGATCGATATCGAGATCTATCCACTCCCCCTGTGGCGAAACCTCGAACTCCTTATATCGCCTGATATTTTCAAAGTTGGAGCCGATGAAAAGTTCCGCGACATCCCATTTCCAGAGTTCATTGGTCTCTGCAACCGTATTGGGCGATGGTTTCAGATAAAGCTCATCATAAGGACAGGCGTACAACAGATAGAGATTCTCTTTTGTCCATCGCGACCGCACCGCGGTTCGATAGTCGGGAAGGGGTTTCCCCTGCAAATCGACTTCGGCGTATACCGGCGGCGCCTCTTGCCAGAATGCTGACTGTGGGCTACTTTGCAGCGAAACGTCCTTGGCGGAATAGACACTCTTGAAGGCTTCAGAACCTGCATCCTGCGCGTAAGCAGCTCCGGTCACGAGCAGCAGGCATGCAGCCACAATCCGATTTGTCCAGAACACCGCACGGATCGAATGCGCCAGCCAGCCAGTCGCTGGCGCAGCGATGGAACGAATAGTCGGAACCGCGTCCCACCCAGATGTGCAGTTTCCGCGCGGCATTCCCGTTATGAACCTTCCGCACTCCAATCCCAGTCCAGCTGTGCACAGCAGTTGACGGCGATTCATTCCTTGTTATCTCCTCTTGCCTGGGCGCCCAATGTTCCCGCACAACAGATACCACTGTGCGGCAGAATAACTGCGGAGCTCAACTACAGGTGTTGGGTTGGTTCTCTTTGCCGCTATTTTTGATGTACAAACGAAATAATACATAGTAATAGGCGCACCGAGGGATCGAGGGCCGTGGGAACTGAGACCGAATGTCCACCCGAAGTTCCACAGCTTCAGCGTTCCCTGAAGCTGTGGCACCTCATTGTATATGGGATCATCATCATCCAGCCCACCGCTCCGATGGGCATCTACGGCGTAGTCAGCAACATCGCCCGTGGACATGTGGCCACCACGATTCTGATTGCGATGGTAGCCATGCTGTTCACCGCGATCAGTTATGGGCGAATGGCTCGCGTCTACCCCCGTGCAGGTTCCGCCTTCACCTACGTCACCGAGGAGTTGAACCCCAAACTTGGCTACATCGTTGGGTGGGCGATGTTGATGGACTATCTCCTTAACCCCATCATCTGCGTCATTTGGTGCAGCCAGGCTGCCCGCAACGTGGTCCCCGCCGTTCCCTATGCCTTCTGGGTTGTCTGCTTTGCGCTGCTCTCGACTTACCTCAATACGCGCGGCGTCCAAACCTCAGGTCGCTTCAATGCCATTCTTTCCATTGCCATGAGCCTGGTCGTCGTCCTGTTTCTTGGCGAAGGAGTCCGCTACATCTTGTCCACTGTGCATCCTTCCAGTCACGATCTGATCCGGCCGTTCTATGATCCGGCGACCTTCTCTACCACGACCGTATTTCGTGGCGCTTCGGTCGCTGTCCTCACATACATCGGCTTCGACGGAATTTCAACCATGGCTGAAGAGGTGGAAAACCCTCGCCGCAACATCCTTTTCGCGACCGTTTTTACGTGCCTTATCATTGGCATCTTGTCGATGGTTCAGGTATATATAGCGCAACTCGCGTGGCCGGCTACCCAGCCCTTTCCTCCATTCATGGTAGACACCGCATTTGTGCATGTAGCAGCTCGTGTCGGTGGCACCTTTTTGTTTCAGTTGCTTAATGGAACACTTCTGGTTGCAAATATGGGATCGGCCATTGCCGCCCAGTTTGGGGCTTCACGGCTGATGTATAGCATGGGAAGAGATAATTCTTTGCCGCCACGGTTTTTTGGCGCAATCCACCCCCGGCATCACGTACCGCGAAACAACGTCCTCCTCGTCGGTGCGATTGCCCTGGCGGGGGCCTTCCTTCTAACCTACGAGCAAGGCGCCGAACTGCTGAACTTCGGCGCATTCATCGCGTTTATCGGGGTCAACGCTGCCGCTCTGGTCCACTACAAGTTCCGTTCCCAGGACAACGTAAAGTTCCCATTGCTCATTCCTGCGCTGGGGATAGTGGTCTGCCTCTTCATCTGGATTCACCTGAGCCGAAGCGCTCAAATCCTCGGCGTCCTCTGGATCGGTGTCGGCCTGCTCATCGCCTGGTTCATGCGAAGAAGCATGAAGCACGATGTGGAGTCGTAACAGGAAAAATCCGGGATGGAACCTGGGAACCGAGTTCACTTCACGAGCGGACCGACTTCGGCACGGTATGAGTTTAGTGGGTGGCGTTAAGGATGTGCCGGCGTTGAAACACGAGTGCTGCCGCGCCCCGCAACCAGGCAATCTCCACTTCGTGATTTGGAAGAATTCGCGGAGGCGATCCAGCCAGGGTAAGTTTCTCTACTTCCTTTTCGATGATTGGTCCGAAGCGGTGCCACGAGGACATAATGTCGCCCGCAATGAAAATCACGCTCGGAGAAAGACCGAGGATCACAGGCTGCAGTCCTCGCCCGATGAAATGCGCCTGTTTCGCCAATGCCTGCGTGGCGTAAAGATCACCGTCATCGGCCATGCAGAGCAGTTCCTGAAATGTAATCGCCCGGCTTTGCGGTTGGAGTTCCTTGTAGTATCGGAGCGCCGCCGGGCACGAGGCAAAGGCTTCCCAGCAACCCTTGCGACCACAGCCACAGCGAGGTCCTGAGGGATCCAGGGATACATGTCCAAATTCTCCGGCCATTCCATGATGGCCGGATATCAATTGCCCGTTGGAGAACACTCCTGTTCCCACCCCTTCGGACACGGTGACCAGAACGATATCGCGAATGCCATCCATGCGTCCGAACGTGAGCTCCGCCAACAGACACGCGGTGGCAGAATTCTCAATATTCACTGGTAATCCCGTTGCCTTCTCCATCACGCCCTTCAAATCGAAGTCAGCCCAGCGAAGGTTAGGCGCGAAGATCAGGCGTTGCGTCTCCGGATCGACTCGGCCCGGAACGCTTACGCCAATTCCCTCGATCGATTTGCGCGACAACGACTGCCGCATCCCCGCCACATAATCGGTAATCAGCCGCGTAGAAGTCGCCGGGTCGCGTGTGAGAGGCACCAGCGACCGCGAGAGGAGGCGGCCCGTCAGATCTGCCGCAGCGACGGTAGCTTGTTTGGGGTGAATGTCAATCGCAATAGCGATTACATCCTCATTTAGCCCAAGGAGAGTGGGACGGCGCCCGCGTGGCGGAGAAGCCACGGCTCCCTCGCACACCCACTTTTCTTCGATCAGTTGTTCGACGATCTGCGAGACCGTGCTCCTCTGCAATCCTGAACGGCGGGCTAAATCGGCCCGGGAGATTGGCTGGTTTGTCCGGATCAGCTCCAATACGATGTCCCGGTTGATGCGCCGCGCAGTTTCGCTGGAGGCTAGTTGGACATCCGTCAGATCGATGTGATTTATACCCCTTGCACGGCGCCGCAGTCTCACTTAATTTCTCTCCTGCACTAAAAACTCAAGCGCCGCCTCAGGTCCAAAGCGTCATTCCAGCCGAAGAGGAAGGCATCGCCAGAAACCGGGCTAAAGCCTTCCGCCCGTTCAATACTTCAAAGTTGCTCTACGGCCGTCGGCTCACAAGTCTATCCTAGATGTATTGTTTGTGAGACGAATCTTAAACAATTTGGCGGTTCCAGGACACTCGCCGATGATGGCGGATTGCGCAAAGTCTAGATGGCCGGAGATGGAGATCACCCGGGAGAACTACTTCATCAAGGCCTATCTGATGTGCCCTCGAGGCCGCCCCCCAGGTTTACTAGTCCGTTCCGGCCAGCACACCGCTTCGAATCGCGGTCGCAACAGCTGCCGTACGATCAGAACCCCGTAGCTTTTCCATGATGCTATTGACATGATGACGCACCGTGTTGTCACTGATCGTAAGAGCGACGGCAATTTGCTTGCTTTGACTTCACCGGCGCTTTGGAATGGGGCGTTTCAGTCTGCATGGCTGTCCGTGTCATCATTGAGGGCTTTCAGAAAATGCGAGATCGATCGTCGGGGTGAGTGATTGCTTGAGAACCGAGGATTAAAGTCAAACCATTTGGCCCAGCCTAAGGAAAAATCACGCTAGCTCAGTTGGAAGACTGACTCGGTCGGCTATCGTCAAAAGAAGATTGAATTCGTGATCGTGTAAGCTGGGTTCGATCCAACTCTGGGTTTTGGCCGGGAAGCAAGGCCCCCTCATCAGACGGGGTCTTTGTTTTGCAACCTGCAACCGGAGCAAGATGTCGCGGACACTCGAGGGTGCTCAAGCGGTCCACTTCTTGCTGCTCGGCAACCTGCGTGGCAGCGAGATAAGTTCCGCGTGAAGCGTTGGAGAGTTGACACTCATGATGCAATTCTTAAGGAGGCATGCACGATGAACCATAATCAATGGGCTTTTCCAGAACACAGAACCGTCCGTCTTCTTCTGGCGGCTGCAAGTGCGGTGCTTGCACTCACTGCCTCGGCGCAGGTTCGGACCATCGAAACTCCAGTCGCAACGCTCCGCCTATCGGAAGGAAACGGAGACTTGATTGGACTGCGCTGGAAGAATCCCAATATCGAGATCATCGGCGAGCCGCGCCTGGGTGAGAACTTTCGCATTCTGATTCCGCAGGACAACTATCAAGCCAACTATTTCAACAGCCGCGATCAGAAGGTGAGTCGCATTGAGGTAACGCCCGATGGCGTTCTCTGCAGCTATGACTCGCTGCAGAACGATCGCGAAACGATCCAGGTGAAGGTCCGCTACCGAATGCAGGCCGTTGACGGGCAGATTCATTTCTCGATTGAGGTAGACAACCCTACTGATCGCAAACTCGCCGAGGTGATGTACGGCATCATCGGCGGCCAAAAAGGTGTCGGCGACCGGGCCGACACGGAGTCGATGGTCCCCGGCGCAAACGACAATATGTCGCCGGCGCTGTTCACCCGCTTCCGCGGGGGCGTTCGCGGCGGAAATTTTGGCATACCTTACGACGCCATGACCTTCACTTATCCCGGGGCCATGTCGATGGGCTGGACCGACATTTATAACCGGAAGGCCGGCGTCGGCTATTACTACGGCAACCAGGATACGGAAACTCGCTTGATGCTCCTGAACATGGAGCTGCGGCCCTTTTCGAAGGGCTCGGATCCCAAGGATGACTGGCCTTCAGTTTCCGAACTCCCCGCCGGCGAACCTGTCGGCATGACGATGGGATGGGTGGACATGCCCTACCTGAGCCGCGGAACATTCACTGCCGGCCCTGTCGCCCTCGAAGTTCACAGAGGGGACTGGCACGAAGCCAGCAAAATATACCGCTCCTGGTTCGACCGGAACTTTGCGGTGCAGCGCACGCCGGACTGGCTTCGGAAGGAGAATGCATGGCAATCCATCATTCTGTCCAATAGCGAAGATGTAATTCTGCATCGCTTCGATGAACTGCCCAAGCTGGCTGCCGACGCAAAGAAATACGGAATCACCACCTTTGAAATCCTCGGCTGGGACATGGGAGGCATCGATCGCGGATACCCGCAATACCACCCCAATCCGCGTCTGGGAACCCCGGAAGAATTTCGCAAGGCCCTCGCCGACATGCACGCCATAGGTGTTCATCCACTGATTTTTTCCAATGTAGACGTAGCGGATACAGCCACACCGCTCTTTCAGAACAAGCTGAAGCAATATGTAGTGGATGGCCGCTTTGCGCCGGACTGGAATTTATTCGGATGGGGCGAAGGGACCATCAGTGGGCGAGCCGGCTTGGCCCGATCGAACATGACGCTAGTGAGCCCTGCGCATCCGGAATTCAGAAAATTCCTGATGGATCAGTATCTCGAACTCGTTCGTGATGGCGCGGACGGTTTTCAACTCGATAAGTCAGCCGGTTCAGGCGTGCTTGACTTCAACAAACAGCTTTCCGTTTCTCCCGACGAATCGTTGGTCCCAGGGATTCTTGAGACATTCAAAGAGTTGCTCTCCAACGCTCGGGCGATCAAACCCGACTTCTCTCTAGCGGGCGAGGTATGGTTCGATCGGGCGCTCCCTTATGTCGATGTCTCCTATATGCGCATGGGAAGCATCGACATCGGATCACCCGTGCTGCGCTACACGTTTCCGGAATGGACCGCCACCCTCTTCGGCGAGACTCCCGGCGACTACCATCAATTGAATAACGGGATGCGCTACGGCTTCGTGTGGGATCTGTCACCGCGCCACTATACCGAGTCCGTCGATGGGCCTCTCACGCGGCCCCTTGCCCGCTACGTCAGCGAACTGATCCGGATTCGCAAACAGTACGCCGACCTGCTCTTCCTCGGACGCTTCAACGACACGACAGGCGCAACTGTCACGGGAGACCCGGATATCCGCTATTCCGTTTTTGAGCCGATGCAGCCAGACGGCCGACGCGCCTGCGTAGTCGTGAACTTCGGCAAGGTACCAGAATCGGCGGAAGTCCATCTGGACGGCTTAGGCGGAGAAGTCACCATTGCGCAGCCTTTCCAGCCAGATCGAACCGCGGTACTGCCGGTCAAATTGACGATCCCTGCAGAAACAGTAGAGGTGCTTGTCAAAAGATAGACGGATGACTATGGTGCCAGAGGTTGGACTGGTTGAGATCTGCTCCGACTCAAGTAAGCACTGATTGGGAGACACTTTGCGCTTCTCTAGACTTTTCGCCTTGATAGCTCCGCGTCTGCTTTTGTGTTTTCTAGCTTACCCAGCCGTGGCCCTTTTTGCATCGGCACAGACACCTGCGCCCGCAGAGCGCGCCGTGCGGATGATCGACACTCCGGCAGCCACTCTTCGCCTCTCCGGCCTCAGTTGCGACTTGGTCGGCCTGCGCTGGAAAGAGCCGAGCCTCGAGCTGATCGGCGAGCCCCGGCTGGGCGAAAACTTCCGCATCCTCATTCCCCGCCCCGGTTACGAGGCCAACTATTTCTATAGCCGCGACCAGAAGGTCAGCCGCATCGAGCCCGCACCTGACGGCGTCGTCTGCATCTACGATTCCCTCCGCAACGGCAGCGAAACCCTCCCCGTCCAGGTCCGCTATCGAATTCGCGTCGAAGGTGGCCAGGTGTTGTTCTCGATCCAGGTCGACAATCCGACCGATAGAAAACTGGCTGAAGTGATGTACGCCATAATCGGGGGCCAGCAGGGAATCGCGGACCGACTCGACACCGAAGCGATGATTCCGGGACCCAATGCGAATCAGGGCGCCGGTCTGTTCTCGCGCTTCCACGGCGGCGGATACGGCGGTGGCAACTTAGGCATTCGGTACGACGCGGCCTCCTATTCGTACCCCGGCAGCCTGTCGATGGGGTGGATGGACGTGTATAACCCGAAGGCCGGCATCGGCTACTACTACGCCGACCAGGATCCGGAAACGCGGCTGACTCTTCTCGAAGTCGAGCTGCGCCCGTTCTCAAAGAGCGCCACCTACGGCGATACCTGGCCCTCCAGCGCGGAAGCCCAGGGCGAGCCGGTCGGCATCACCACCGGCTGGGTCGATATGCCCTACGCGGGCAAGGGCACATTCAGCGCCGGCCCCGTCGCGCTCCAGGTCCACACCGGCGACTGGCACAATGCCAGCGGAATCTATCGCTCATGGTTCGACCAGCACTTCAATATTCAGCGCCCCAGGAGCTGGTTGCGCGAAGAGAATGCCTGGCAGTCGATCATCCTTTCCAACAGTGAAGACGTCGTGGTTCACCGCTTCGACGAATTACCGAAGCTGGCCGCCGACGCCAAGAAATACGGCATCACGACGTTCGAGATTCTGGGTTGGGACATCGGCGGCATCGATCGCGGTTATCCGCAGTACACGCCCGACCCGCGCCTGGGCACGCCGGCGGAATTCAAAAAAGCGCTCGCCGACATGCACGCCATCGGCGTGCATCCGCTTATCTTCTCCAACGTCCAGGTCGCCGATACGGCGACGCCAGTTTTCAGGGACCGGCTGAAGCCATACGCGGTGCACGGGCTATGGGCACCCGACTGGCGCATGAATGGCTGGGGCGAGGGGACCATCAGCGCTCGCGCCGGCTTCACGAACTCCAATATGACGGCAGTCAGCCCGGCGCATCCCGCGTTCCGGAAGTATCTGATCAATCAATACCTGCAGCTCGTCCGCGACGGCGCGGAGGGCTTTCAGTTCGACAAGGGTGGGGGCATCGTAAACTTGGATTTCAATCCCACACTCACGGTTTCTCCCGACAAATCGCTCGTCGGTGGGGTTCTGGAGACCTACGGGGAGTTACTTCGCAAGGCCAAGGCCATCGATCCCAACCTTGCCCTCGCTGCCGAGATGCTGTACGACCGTGCCTTCGCGTACATTGACGTCTCCTACATGCGCATGGGCGGAATCGATATGAACTCCACCGTCCTCCGGTACACGTTCCCGGAGTGGACGGGGACGATCTTCGGCGAGAGTCCTGGTGACATCAACCCCATGAACAACGGCATGAGGTACGGCTTTGTCTGGGACCTCGCGCCTCGCCACTACAACGACTCGGTCGACGAGCCACTCACGCGCCCGCTGGCTCGCTACGTCAGCGAGCTGATTCGCATCCGCAAGCAGTACGCCGACCTGCTCTTTTACGGCCGCTTCAACGACACCATGGGCGCGACAGTCCAGGGCGACCCGAACATCCGCTATTCCGTTTTCAATTCGCTTCAACCCAGGAACGACAGCCGCGCCTGCGTGATCGTGAACTTCGGCATGACACCGGAATCAGCGGAAGTCCATCTGGATGGCTTAAGCGGCGAAGTCACGATCGCGACGCCGTTCGAGGCAGACCGCACAGCGACCTTGCCAGTCAAATTAACGATTCCTCCAAACACAGTTGAGGTGATCGTCAAACGATAGAACGGCGGCACAAGTTACGGGGTCAAACGAACGGTTAGTACCTCGTGAGGATGAATCGATAAGCGGAGCAGGTTGCCCGCGACGTCCAGGTCGTGCAGATTGTCCTCTACCGAATTGCAAAGGCTCGCGGAATGTAGGTTCATATGCGGAAGCTGGACGGTGACCTCGCCGGCCTGGCCCGCTGTTTCCTGTAAGCGCAGGATCGTTCCCTTCCCATCCTCGGCGAGTTTCCAGGTGACTAACGCGACATTAGGGGCATTGATTTCAAGAAAACTTGTTCCCTCCGCCGGCAAGGGCCCGTCTGGATTGCCAGCCCTATCCTGATTGGCAACCACGTCGATGGCTGGCGCTTCCATGCTCTCCCACCCCATGCGCGTGAGCATGGCCGGATCAAGGTGTTCCGCGCTTGTCACTACATAACGAAACGTAAAGGTTCCGCCTTGTCCTGCGCGGTAGTTGGTGTGCCAATAGTTGTTCATGGCATACGAGAAGAGGGTCGAAGTCTTTGGGTGAAACTCCCCCAGCCATTCCCCGCGGTTGATGTCTCCAAAGCTTGCGAGCGACGCATCCACAGGAACGATGTCTACGGCGAGGTTGGAATTGTGTACTGCCATCCACTTCTGCACACTGAACCACTCCAGGCTCGCGCCTTTCAGCATATCGCGCGACGGATCGACCCAACCCTGCTGAGTGGCATATTCAAACGTTGGCGATTCCACCGCAGCAGGGAAAGCAAAGTACACTGCCTCTTTCGCCGTGGTATACGACTTGTCTACCGTGTAGCGAAACTCCATCTTTTTCTCATTGTCAAAGAGAAGAAGCTCCAGGCCGATCCCAGGCGTATTCACATCGGAGCTACGCAATTTGATGGAGTAGCCCCAAGGCGTTTTCTGGGCGCCTAAATACTCCCCCCTGGTTGCGGGATGGACTACTAACTGCGCGACGAGCAGCGATTTGTCGGGATGGATCATCTGAGTTTGTCCGCCCCCGGTCACGTATAGATACTGGCCAAATCGGTACGGACTGGCGGTATCGACCAACTCCCGCTGCAACTCCTTGTCGAAAATGCTTTGGATTGCGCCGCTCTGAACATCGGTCGTAATTCGGTAGTACTTGTTTTCGATGACAGGATTCGGCTGAGGTGAAGAGTCCGTCGGCGCGGGCTTGGGTACAGTGTGAACCTGAAAACACTTGTACCCGACAGAAGGCAGGTCGCTGGCCAGAAATCGGACATGTACAAAACCCTCGCTACTTCTATCCGACATAACTTCCAGAGGGACTTTCTGATGGGTCGTCAGATCAACGAGTTCCTCAACCTTGCGCAGGTCGGTTTCTATGAGCGCATCGCGCTTCCAATTCAGTCCGTTGAAGACAACGATTGTTCTGCCCGGAACCTGGATCTGATGCGCCAACTGGTAAAGAGAGCGGTTTGTGATGTCTTCCAATTCAAAATGAGCTTGGGTCGCAAAATTATCCTTAACCGCCAATTGCTTCACCGCTTGGTCGGTGTCCGGTTGTGAAATAGAATTGCCTGCGCCCCAGGTATGCTCCGCAAATAACAAGATGTTATTCCACGCATCGTTAAGTTCCGCCTTCGGCGGATGAAAATCCGGGTTCATCGTATGCGCTGCCGTTGAGACGACCTCCGATGACAGTGCATTGCTTTGGTTTTGCCGGTCCTCCGCAGCAAAATATGCGTCCGAACCAATGCCGTCTTCCCAGTACGGCCCCATGTCTCCTTTGTAAGTTGGCAGCTCAGCACCAGAATGTTGATCGACATAACTGAAGAAATCAGCGAACGTGGCATATTGCAGCTTGGGATACGCATAAGCTTGGTTCCACGAGGTGGCGAACGTCGCCAATTGGGGATGCAGGTCCGTATTTTCGTCCTGCGCTCCGTAGATCAATGCGGCGTCCGGCTTATAGGTAGGCTTATCGTACGAGGCAAGAAACTGCGGCAGCGATTCATGGATCAGTGCAGTCGTGGGATCGAGAGTAAAGAAACGCCTGATCTCCGAATAGCCCCACGAGTACCAGAACAGGACTTTCTTCCCGTCCGGCCCCTCCCACCAGAAGGGCGACTTTTCATTCCAAAATTCATGCGTCAAAACGGGCGCACGATCCTGGTTCGCGCCGACCGCCCAATACTTGATGCCCGCACTCGCCAGTACCGAGGGATAAGCGCCGGTATAGGAAGGGACATCGGTTGTCGTGGCATAGTCAAACGGCAAGTTATATTCGCGAGACAGGCTCTTCGTGTAATACAGCGAGCGGTACAGAGTCTCCAGCGATGCATACCCGGTCAACAGATTGAAGTAGTCGGCGGGCACGCCGAGCTTCTTTGAGCGGATCAAGTCTACGATCTCATCCCGTTCCGCCTGCGGCCGCGTCTCCAGCAATTGCTGCAAGTTCCATGAGCCGTCGGTCGCAAAGCGAAAGTCGGGATACTTTTTGATCAGGTCAGCCGCTTCCACAAGCGACTCTGCCTGATTTTCGGCCACCTTCCCCTGGTAGTCCGTATACCCGATGTCAACGTGCGTGTGCGGCACGACAAACACTGTCCACTTGCGCTCCGCGGTCAAGGGCAAGTTGAAGCTGCGATGTAATCCCGCGGCAACTTCCAGCTTTGCTGGCGAGGTCCCCCGCCATTCCGGTACCTGGAATTCAACCCGCTCCTCGCCAAGGTCATTTCTGGCGGCAACCTCGGCGCTATAGCTCTTTCCATTCAAGGTGAGCACTGCATGCCCTGTGGGATTGCTCTGCCCAAATCGCAGGTATGCATCGACCAACTCAACCAGGTGGCCCTCTTTCTGTTGGTAAAAGACCGTGGGAACCACGTCGGCGCCAACTTCATCGGTTTTATGCTGAGGACCGTTGGTGATGCCGATGTAGTCGTAGCGGATTGATTCAAAAGGCGCAGCCGATCCGGCACTGCTGGCGTCTCGATTCACTGGCGACAGAATCAGGCTGTTGTCGCCCTTGGCCAGGTATCGTGTGGGTAACTCAATGGTTAGCAGAGCGTTATTCGTCGTGTAGAGCGGCTTGGACCGCACATAATAGACCCCCTTGTGCCCATTGATTTCAACCTGCATGTCCGGGGTTCGCAGGTAACCGGTCAGCAAGGAAATCTTCAGAAGATAGGCGCCCTGAGGTGCGGCATCGAGATTGAATCGGATCTCGTAAGCCGATCCGGTCCGTTGCTCAGCAGGCCAATCCTGCTTCCAATCGCTCTTGCCTACCCGGTAGACCACGTGATCGCCCTGGCTGGCCTTGAATTCCGCGGCAGATTGATCGTTTTTGCCAATCTCCCAGATTGTCTTTGGCTGAGAGAATGCGGGCAGAACACAAGCGGAGACGAAAAGTGCGAGGAAGATTGAAACTGATAGGACGCGCTTCATGTACACAACTCCCATGAGGGTTAGTGCTGCTATTGGCTGTTGCCGCAAGGACACCGATTGCGGTGCAACGGGAAAATGCGAGCCGCAATCTGCGTTGGTTACTTCCTTCAAAATGCTTGTGAGGTGTACCGCACAGTACTCCCAAAACCAGACACCTCACTCTGCAGTCCTGCAGTGTCTCGCTTCGCCCTGGGCGGACAACTCCAAGGCCCCGACATCTATGTATGGAAGGAGCCGCGCTGGCATTCCTTGTGGGCACCGTCAGGCCCGATTTCTCTAAGCCGTAGGGAAACGTTCGGCTCGATGCCTCGGACGCAAGAGGATCACATATGCGATTCAATTGTCAAATAACATGAGCGAAATAGCGGTTATGGTCACCATCAAGTGATCTCTAAGCTGGATAGCGCTCGAAGGAGAATTTGACAACCTCCGAAACGATAGATTACAACCGATTGAACCGCGAATCGGATTCCCGCTCGCCCCCTGTGGGTTTCGGCTCCTCAATCGCGGGGTCTTTCCGCATTTTTGTAAGCAGGCATGCTTCTTCGCAGAAGCCGCGGGATCGCTCCGGCGGTCGTGCGGGCAGGCCGATGAAAGGTCTTATGTTCAGGCGATTCGTTTGTGCTCTCTCTGTTGGGATTGGCATCCTTGTCGCCCAAGGCAGGTGTCTTGGGGCCTCAAAAGATAATGCGGTGGCCAGTCAGGATGCATTCTTCGCGCTGCCCCTTGCCGGCAGCCAGGGAGCGTCGACGAAGCCTCTGGACCGATACGGTATCCCCTTCCTTGAAGCGGTGCAGCAGCCGCCAGCCGGAAGTCCGACCCGCGTGACGGTTGGGAGCGAGGTGAAGAGGATCTTTCTGCTCGGGATGACGGAGACCAACTGGGTTCACGCGTGGACTGACCCGAGGGACAATTCTGTCCGTTACTGGGTCGGAGATAACCTCGGCCAGATCCGACTGAGCTACGCCGACGGTTCGACGCAGGCGTTTCCCCTGGTTTTGGGCGAGAGCGTTTGGTGGGGAGCCACCTTCTACCAGTGCCCCGACCCTTTCCCGACGGATGCGCACCTGCGCGATGCCTTCAGCCAGTCGATGCACCTCTTTCCCGCAGCGGCGGTAGAGGATGGCAAGTACGTCGCGGTCATCGTGCCCAAGGCAGTGCCGCTCGTATCCATCGAGGTCGAGAATTCTACAGAGAAGAAGGGAACCGTAGCCATCTCGGCAATTACGGTAGAGTCGGCCCAGGGAAATTCGATTGCAGGTGCATCTGCGCTTCCGGCCGGCCACCCCTCGCCAGAGTTTGAGGAGTTTGCCACGAAGAAACCCCTGCGCCCCAGTGGTGTCGATGAAGCTGGTGCGCAGCGGCGATTGAACGATCTTAGCTTCGCGTTCTACAGCAATGATGAGGAGTTTCGCGGCCTCCGCGTTCCCGTTGCCGTGCCGGCCGGATATTCGGGGCCGGAAGTTTCCTTCAAGGGCGACATGGTTGCGGACATTCTGACGAATGCCTTCTATGCGAATGTGCAGGACATGTTGGCCAAGATCGACCCCGATGGGACCTACCATACGTCCACCCGCGGTGCAGTGTCGTTTGGCGGCCCGCAATTCGGCACCTATAAAACGAACGCGGGAATCTACTACAACGATTCCTGGTCGCGAGACATGGGACGGACTCTTCAGGAACTAACAGAGCTTGGCTTCATCAACCAAGCGACCCAGACGGCGGACTATAGTTTCCGGACAGCCCGTCTCTGGGCAGAGAACCCTTCGCTCAAGTACCAGGGGCATTCGCTTCCTCCGCATTGGAGCCGCGTCGTCAACAAGCCGAATTCCGCACTCCCGTTTGAGAATGATGGCCACGGCCTCATCTCACTCTTCCTCTACAAACTGTGGCTACGGCTGCCGGACCGGGGCGCATGGCTGCATGCGCATTGGGCCGACGTAAAGGCGGCTGGCGACTGGATTCCGTGGCAGTTTGATCATCCGGAGATATCGGGAGCAAAGGACGGAGTGCTCTACACCACGGGCGAGTCGGCAGCCGGCAAAGGATATTCCGTATATGCCGACTACGTCTGCATGGACGCTCTGCAGGGTCTGGCGCAAATGGCCGACTCAATTGGGGAGACTCAATCGGCCGCACTGTGGCGGGACCGCGCAGAGAAGATGCGGACAGCCATCCCTGCCCGCTACCTGACGACCGACCCGAAATACGGGCGAGTCTGGACTCTGGACTTTGCCGGCTGGCCAAACAAGAGCACAGTCCTGGGGCCTGTGTTCTTTCCGGCGGATTATCGCGGGTTTGCACCTGAGGACAACAACCCGGAATGGCGGAAGGAAAACGAAGCGACCTATCAGCGTTTGATCGACACCTATCATCCCCTGGGATTTTATGGGCAGGCGATGGGATATGGGCAGGGATTTGTCACGGAATCTGCTTTGCTGTTGGATCGAATGCACGACGTTACACCCATGCTGGATTGGGCCGCAAAGCAGATCTATGATCCCAGGATCGGATCGTTCATCGTATCGGAGGGTGTCCAGCTGGATCCAACCGGGCGCTTCTGGTACCGGGCCGGCGATCTGGGCAATGGCGTTCAGGAAGCAGAGATCGTCAAGGCGTTTCGCATTGTGCTGGGAGTCGATGATACGGAAGCGAATCGTGTTCGGGTATTTCCCAGAATGCCGTATGGCTGGAACGAGATGACGGTTAACAAGTATCCAGTTCTTTACGAGCGCCAAGGCAAGCTGAACACGGCGCACCTGCACTACCGCCTCACCAGGACGGCCGCTGGGATGAACCTCGTCATCGGTTCGGACGCAGCTCTTGGGTCGGTTCCGGTGCGACTTGGGCCGTTCGCGAAGCAACCGATTGCTTCAAGCATTCGGATCAACGACCACGCTCCCTCGGGGGCTTCCATTGAGCGCAGTGGTGATTCCTGGTGGGTCCGTTTCACGGCATCCATTGGGCCTGACACGCACTGACGATCGCTACGGCCTGCGGGCACGAGGAGGGCCACAAACATGCTGACCAGGAGATCGTTTCTTGGCTCCGTGCCCGCACTCTACGGCCTGGCGAAGAACCAAATGCGCGGTGCGGGGCGTCGCGAGTTCCACGTGGCTCCAAATGGAAACGATGCGCATCAGGGAGTGGCCTCTCACCCGTTGCGCACGATCTCCGCTGCCGCCGCTCGCGCGCAAGCTGGGGACGTCATCACGGTCCACGAGGGCATCTATAGGGAGCGGATCGCCCCGCCGCGAGGCGGTACATCGGATGCGAATCGGATTGTCTATCAGGCCGCGCCCGGCGAGCGCGTAGTCATCAGCGGCGCTGAAGTGATCACCGGATGGGTCAGGCTGCAGGGAGATACATGGAAGGTGACCGTCCCCAATCGGTTGTTTGGGAGTTTCAATCCCTACAGCGATGTGATCCATGGCGATTGGTTCAACCCGAACGGTCGCGTGCATCACACCGGAGCCGTTTATCTGAATGGCGATTGGCTCGCGGAAGCCGCGAAATTGGACGATGTTTTTCAGAAAACCGACGGGACTCCACTCTGGTTCGGAGACGTCGGCACCGATACAACCATCCTGTGGGCGCAGTTCAGGGGGGTGGATCCGAATGACAACCAGACCGAGATCAATGTGCGCCAGACGGTGTTCTATCCCGAGAAGACCGGCGTGGACTACATCACCGTTAGTGGCTTCATCCTGCGCCAGGCAGCCACGCCGTGGGCGCCGCCGACAGCCGAACAGATTGGGGCGATCGGGACACACTGGAGCAAGGGCTGGATCATCGAGAACAACCAGGTCAGCTACTCCATTTGCTCAGGAATTTCGCTGGGCAAATACGGGGACCAATGGGACAACAAGTCGGCGAACTCCGCTGAAGGATATGTGAAGACGATTGAACGCGCCACGTCGGCAGGGTGGTCCAAAGAGACGATCGGCCACCATATCGTGCGCAACAACACCGTCTCACACTGCGAGCAGGCCGGAATCGTCGGCAGCCTGGGACCAGTGTTCAGCGTCGTCACCGGCAATACCATCCACGACATTTATGTGCGTCAACTCTTTTCCGGTGCCGAGATAGCAGGCATCAAGTTCCACGCCGCGATCGATGTAGAGATCAGCCATAACCACATCTATCGCTCTTACCGCGGACTTTGGCTGGATTGGATGGCGCAAGGTACGCGCGTTTCCAGCAATCTGTTTCACGACAACCAGAGCGAGGACCTGATGGTCGAGGTCGACCACGGTCCATTTGTGGTAGACAACAACGTGTTCCTGTCGAAGACCTCGCAGCGAGTTGTCTCCCAGGGAGGTGCGTATCTCCACAACCTGTTTTGTGGGGGTGTAACCCTGGTCCAGTACGACGCTCGCCAGACCCCCTTCATGAAACCGCATTCGACCATAGTTGCCGGATACCATGACAACCCGAGCGGGGATATGCGGTTCTTCAATAACCTGTTTGCGCAACGAGGTGACCTGACCCTCTTCAACCAAACGCGTCTACCCATGCAGCTTGCAGGGAATGTGTTTCTGAAGGCAGCCAAACCCTGTTCGCAGGAGCGGGCCCCAATGCTCAAGCCGGAGTTCGATCCGGACATTCAACTCGTGGAAGCAAGTAGCGGTGTGCAACTCACCTTGAGAATGGATCCGGCCTGGATCACCGAACAGAAGCGCAGACTGGTCACGAGTGCCATCATTGGATTTGCCGCCATCCCCAACCTTCCTTTTGAAGATGTGGATGGTACCGCTCTCCGCATCGAACGCGATTATTCCGGCAAGATCCGCAGCCTGGCGAATCCGTCTCCAGGCCCTTTTGAATATTCCACCGGGGGAGCGCATACCTGGAACCTCCGACCTGCCCAGCGATAGCTTGTATGGTCAAGGAACGAAAAGTATTCAACACGCCGAGTCATTCACGCTTCTCCGGGATGCCGGCGTCCAGCATCGCTATAAATGTTGATCCAGAAATGTCGTCATCCTTCCCGACTCATCTCGAGGTCTCTATGAAAGCCGCTTCCTGTTCTTACTGTCACCCTTCGGATCGCTTCTTTGCCCCCCTTCTCTTTCTCTTGTGGATGGTGTCGTTCTCATCCGCGCTGCTCGCTCAGGATCGAAATCTGCCACGGCTTGAAAAAAACGGAGATCACTACCATCTGCAGGTAGACGGCAAGCCCTTCTTCATCCTCGGGGCCCAGGTCCATAACTCCAGTGGCTTTCCCGCGGCGATGAATGCAGCCTGGCCGGTCTTACGCGCCATTAACTGCAACACTGTGTCCGTGCCGGTCTATTGGGAGGCCGCAGAGCCCAAAGAGGGAACGTTTGACTTCACCGCCGTCGATGCCATCGTCAAGGGCGCGCGCGAGCAAGGCCTGCACCTGACACTCTCGTGGTTTGGCACCTGGAAAAACGGTGCGATGACGTACGTGCCGCAATGGGTGAAGGAAAACCCCACCAGATTTCCTCCCGTACTGGATGCCACCAACCATCCGGTCGAAGCGCTGAGCCCTCTTTTCGACGCCAGCCGGGAAGCGGACCGCACAGCGTTTGCCGCGTTCATGAAGCATCTGAAAGAGATTGACGGGGCCACCCACACCGTCATCTTCATTCAGGTAGAAAACGAAGCAGGCGTTCTCGGTTCTGATCGCGATTACTCGCCGCAGGCGACGGCCAGCTTTCAGGGGCCGGTGCCGGCGGAAGTTCTTTCTTCGCTGAGAAAAACGGCACCATCCGGGAGCACATGGACGCAGGTCTTCGCCGAGCGCGCGCCGGAAGCGTTCATGTCCTACTGGACGGCACGCTACATTGGCTCCATCGCGGAAGCGGGCAAGGCGGTGTATCCGCTTCCAATGTATGTCAACGTATGGCCGCGGGAGCAGCCAGGCCTGTTGCGGCCCGGCTTTTCCTCACCCAGTGGAGGCGCCGTCGCGTACCTGCTCGATATGTGGAAGCAGGTCGCGCCGGCCATCGATATCATCGCGCCGGATATCTACGACGAAAACATTGATTCCTACCAGAATCTTCTAACCCTCTATGACCGTCCTGACAACGCGCTCTTCGTTCCTGAGACAGGCGGCTCCGTGCACCACGCCGAAAACATGTTTCTGGTATTCGCCGCGAAGAATGCTCTCGGGATCTCAACCTTCGGGGTCGATGCTGGTCTCTCGGTGGAAGATTTGAAGTCCTTCAAAGGCTGGGCGAGTGAGATCGCCATGAATTACGCTCTCTTCGGACCTGCGGCCGACATCTGGCGTTCGCTCAGCGATGCCGGCCAACTGCAGGCAGCCATAGAGCAGGAAGGGCTCGCCAATCCAGGGCTGAGCTTTGACACCTTCGATGCAGCCGTGCGTTTCGGCCCCGTCACGAATGGCTACGGCGGTCCGCGAGGCCGCTCCAATCCTCAACGCAACGGCCGCGTGCTGATCGGCCAGCTTGCTCCCAACCAATTCCTCATCGCCGGTATGAATGCGAACATCATTTTCGCGCCGAAACTGGGCGCGCCAATGACCAAAACTATGCTGCTCTCGGTGGAAGAAGGCCACTTTGAAGCCGGTGAGTGGAAATTCGATCGTCTCCTCAACGGCGACGAAACTGCCTTTGGCATTACGCTTCCCGCACACGGCCAAACGTTGAAGGTGAAGGTGCGGGCCTACTAACCAGAAGAGCTAGCCCGGGGTTCGACAGTTCCTCGTCGGCGCCGTTGTCTGCGGTGCTGTGGAATCACCGCGCCTTCCGCTCTCCGCCAGCGGCAAGCGACGTCCGAAGGGATGTTGCCAATGCGAAGCAATAGCGAAGAATTCGTAATCGAATTCATGAACCCGGGAAATAGTTCGGCTCTCATAAGAATGTTCCTTGACTTCTCTTAATTCGGGGTGCTACGTTTCTTGCCTTCACGTTAGAAGTTATTGCGTATTACGCAAACTATGTTGCGTTAATTGCGCCATACCCACAGGAGGCATCATGATGGCCGAATATAAGCCCGCCTTGAGGAAGTTGTCTGTATGGTGCGTGTGCGTGTTTATGCTGACGTTCGCGCTACCATCGTTTTCCCAGAACTCAACTGGTTCGATCGTTGGTACGGTGACTGATTCCAGTGGTGCGTTGCTCGCCAACGCGACCGTATCGGTCACTAACAGTGCTACAGGGGAGAAACGCTCCACCAGAACTTCGGAATCCGGAGAATATCAAGTCCTGAATCTTCTGCCTGGACAATATCAGGTCGAGATCGAGGGCAAAGGCTTTAAGCTCTATATCCGCGACTCGGTTGAGGTCCAGGTGGAGCAGGCCACTCGCATCAATGCCCAAATGTCGCTGGGAGCGGTCACAGAGCAGATTACGGTAAGCGACACTGCGCCGATCATGCAGTCCGAGAGTGCCTCGCTCGGGCAGGTAGTTGAAGGCCGCGCTGTAACGGAAATGCCTCTCAACGGGCGTAATGTGCTTGCGCTTGTAGGCCTGGTCCCCGGTGTGGTGCCACAGGGCAGTTCAGGCGGCAACCTGACCGGTCAGAATGTATTCGCAGCGGGCAACTTCCAGATTGGTGGCGGTGACGCCAACCAGAGCTCAACGCTGGTCGATGGCGCTCCGGTCAATATCTCCTATGGCAACATCACCAGCCTGGTTCCTTCACAGGACGTGGTGCAGGAGTTCCGGGTCCAGACGAACGACAACACGGCGGAGTACGGCATGTACACGGGTGGCGTGGTCAACATGACGACCAAGTCCGGTTCGAATTCGGTTCACGGAACTTTGTACGAGTTCGATCGCAACACGATCTTCAATGCCACACCGTTCTTCAACAAGCACACAGCGACCCTGCTGCCGAAGAGCCCCTATCACCTCAACCAGTTCGGCGGGAATGTTGGCTTCCCAATCCTTAAAGACAAATTGTTCGGTTTCTTCGACTACCAGGGATATCGCCAGAGGGTGGGAAAGACCGAAACCTACACGGTCCCCACACCGCTGGAACGCATCGGCAACTTCAGTGAATTCAGTACTCCAATCTATGACCCTTGCGGTGGCACCGTCACCGTCGGTGGTCAGGGGTGCCCCAACTACAGCGGCCCGAGGACTCAGTTCCCGGGAAACATCATTCCTTCGGGCCGGTTTAGCACGGTGGCGAAGAACCTGCTGAATACGAAGTTTCCGGGCGCGACGACCACTACCGGCTACTATATATTGCCCAACGTCAAGGCATCCACTGCATCGGGATATGCGCTTACCAATAACTGGGTCGGCCTCGCGCATGGAGGCGGCAACAACGATCAGTACACTGGACGCGTCGACTTTGGGCTAAGCCCGGCGCAGCGTCTGTTCGGCCGGTATACGCAGTGGAACTCGGGAAACATCGGCGCCCACACGTATGGCAACGGCCTGATAGGCGGCGACCCCATCTCCCCGGAGTCTTTCAAGACCCGTCAGATCGTGTTTGGCGATACGGATGTGTTCAGCCCTTCGCTGGTAGGAGATATTCGGCTTTCCTACCTGCGGTGGACTTACGTGCGCACGCCTGGAACGCTGGGGTTCGACGAGAACTCGCTGGGATTCAATCAAGCGTCCGGAATGGGATCGATCTCAGCACTGAACCGTGTCGCCAACTCGAACACAGTCCCGACCATCGCTCTGGCAACCCCAACTTATAACGGTGTCGGAACGGGCTATATTTTTGGGACCAACCAGGACTATGTCGTCGCTCCAACCATCAGCAAAACAATCCGGAATCACACCGTCAAGGCGGGTGCCGATCTGCGCCGTCTGGAAATGCTCTACTTCCAGAACAACGCCCCTGGGGGATCTTTCGCGTTCGATCCCAACATGACCGCTTCGGCGCCCACGGGTGCAACAGGCACCAGTGGCAATCCATTCGCGTCGTTCATGCTGGGATACATGGTGAACCAGGCGAACACGGCCAGCGTTGTGCAGATAGCGCCGCCCAGCTACACCACCATGTACTACCAGGGCTACTATGTGCAGGACAACTGGGTCATCACTCCCAAATTGACCGTCAACATCGGTCTACGCTATGAGATCCCGGGCGTCTACCGCGAACGGCACGAGTTCCTGGCGACGTTCAATCCAACCGAAGTGAACCCTGTGCTGGGCTCCGTCAGCGTCAACGGAAATCCTGTCCTCGGCGCCTACGACCTGGTCGGCACACAGCAGCATCCGGCTCTTGGTCTGCGGCCCGAACACTTCACCAACTTCTCCCCACGCATTGGCGTGGCGTACCGTCTGAATGACAGGACCGTGCTGCGCGCTGGATTCGGCAAGTTCGTTATCCCTGCCGATCTTCAGTTTCCGGAATCGGCGGCGCAGTCGCCCTTGACCTACATCACGAACAATCCCGTGACGACTCTCAACAACGGGGCCACTCCGAGTAACACGCTGGATAACCCGCTGCCCAGCGGCCTCACTCCGGCGCCCGGCCGCGGCCCGAACTACCAGCAGCTGCTGCTGGGCGGCTCGGCCAACGCCTTATTGCAGAACGAGGCCAATGGCGAGACGTTCCAGTGGAACGTTGCGCTTCAGCATGAGTTGCCGAAGGGGATTGCAGTGGAGGCGGCCTACGCCGGACTACGCGGCCAGAATCTCCCGGTCAGTGTGAACATCAACCAGGTGTCCGCTGCGACTCTGGCGCAGGCGGCTGCAGATCCAACCTGCAATGCAGCATCCGGACCTTCCTCAAGTTGCTTCCTGACCAAGACCGTCGCGAATCCGTTCCCCAATTACTCAACCACGTTTACAGCAGGCAACCAGCAATACGCGACCATCACATCCGTGAAGCTGAACGAGCCGTTCCCACAATACGGTGCCATCACGGATACGGGCCACTATGTAGGGGTGGGCAACTACAATGCTTTGGAGGCGAAGGTTGAGAAACGCTTTGCGGCCGGTGGTATGCTGCTGGGCTCCTATACATTCTCTAAACTGCTGACCAACGCCGAATCGCTTACATCGTGGCTGGAAACCGTGGGGGCTCCTGGTTTCCAGAACACCAACAACCTTCCAGGCGAGTATGCGCTTTCCGGCTATGACTCGCGTCAGCGCCTGGTCGTCAGCTACGTCTACAACCTTCCCTTTGGCCGCGGCCAGCACTTCGATGCGGGCGTATCGGGCTTTGCGGACAAGCTGATCTCGGGCTGGGGCTTCAACGGTGTCAGCACTTTTCAGAAGGGCTATCCCATGGGCATCTCGTCCTCGGCTGGATATGTCGCAACCTACTCGGGAACCGGCACGACTCGTCCGAACGTAGTTTCAGGTTGTAACAAGACCATAGGCGGTCCAGTCCAGAAGCGGTTGGGCGATGTCGTCACTGGAGGCTCCGTACAAAATCCATACTTCAACCTGGCATGCTTTGTCGCGCCGCCCCGATTCACGTTTGGCAACGAATCCCGCACCGACAATACGCTTCGTCTCCCTGGCATAGCCGACTGGGATCTGGCTCTGTTCAAGGAGACGCACGTCACGGAGCGAGTGGCTCTCGTGTTTCGTGTTGAATCGTTCAACCTGTTCAACCGTGTGCAGTTCGCGGGGCCGGGCACCTCGGTCGGATCGCTTGCGACCAATGGTCAGATCACGGCCCAGGCCAACGAGCCGCGCGAGTTCCAGCTCGCAGGACGCGTCAACTTCTAACATAAGCGTTCTCAAGCGGCCGCCGACTCACTTGCCGGCGGCCTTCTTTTTTTGCTCGTAATCTGGCTCCATTTCACGTGACTGAGTCAAACTGATAACGGAAAGGCGATTAGCCGGCTCCGCGTTAGCTGGTTCACGACTGCGATGCCACCTCGACGGAAGACTTCGAAGTCCACTCCACGGCCCCCGCAGCCTCCGGCCAACGCGTCCCCCCGATCCTGGAAAACCGCAGCAGCCATCCTCGCTACTTCGGCGCTGCTCGCGGCATGGTCATGGTTTCTATGGCGCCCTCACACCGTAAAACCAGTCGCAGTACAGGCAGAATCCGACTATGTCGATCCTTCGGTCTGCGCGAGTTGCCACGATGATATTGCGGCCACCTACCGAAAAACGGGTATGGGTCGATCCTTCTCCCGCCCTTCGCCGCAGAACGTGATCGAAGACTACTCGCGGAACAATACCGTCGACCACAAACTGTCCGGCTTCTCCTACACCATGGTGGAACACGACGGAAAATTCTTCCAGCGCCGTCACACCCTTGGGTTCGACGGCAAGGAAACGAACATCGTGGAGGAGCAGGTTGACTACATCATTGGTTCCGGCAACCATGCGCGAACCTATCTCCACCGCACAACGCAAGGCCAACTTGCCGAACTTCCGATCAGTTGGTACGTGGAGAACTCCGGCTCATGGGCGATGAGCCCTGGTTACGACCGGCGAGATCAGGAAGACATCCGTCGCACCATCACTCCTGAGTGCCTGTTCTGTCATGATGGATATCCGAAGAACGACCCCAGTGAGGTTCGCGACGAAAGGGAGCTGGCGAGCTTTCCCGCAAAGCTCCCGGAAGGAATCGATTGCCAGCGTTGCCACGGCCCTGGGCGCGCTCACGTTGCCGCGGCAAGCGCAAAGAATCCAAGTCCGCAACAGGTCCGTGCTTCCATCGTCAACCCAGGGAGACTCCCTCGGGAGCGGCAGATGGAGGTTTGCATGCAATGTCACCTCGAGACCAGCAGCCGCTATCTCCCCAACGAGATTCGTGCCTACAGCCGCACAGTGTCCTCGTTTCGTCCAGGCCAACCGCTGGGCGATTACAAAACCTACTTCGATCGAGTACAGAACTCAGCAGGCGACAACTTCGAGGTAGCCCATGCGGCTTACCGGCTGCGTCAATCGGCGTGCTATCTCAAGAGCGACATGACCTGTATCACCTGCCACGATCCGCACGACATTCCACGCGGCGCGCAAGCGGTTCAAGCCTATGTCGGCGTCTGCGTCAAATGCCACCAGGCTCTGACGCACCGCACCGCACTTCCTCCAGGCAGCAACTGTATCTCGTGTCACATGCCCAAAAGGAGGACGGAAGATGTCGTCCACGTGGTCATGACGGACCATTTTATTCGGATCAACCAGCCGCGGCGCGATCTGGTGGTCCCGATCAGTGAAAAGGTGGTTGCCCCGGAGAGTGGCAGTCAGGTCGTTGCCTACTATCCGCCGGATTCTACGAAGAACCCGGACGCAGCCCTCTATCTCGCAGTAGCGCAGGTCGAAGGCGATCAAGGTCCGCAGAGTTTGTCGCATCTCCGGGACATCCTCACCAGCATGTCTCCCTCGGCTGCCGACCCCTACCATGAACTTGGCCGGGCCTATGCGCGCCGCGGAGAGAATCAAAGTGCGATTCAATGGTTCGACAAAGCGCTGAAGCGTGAACCGGACGATCGTCCCGTGTACCTTGACCTGGTTCCGGCTCTTCTGGCCACCGGTCAGGACACCCAGGCGTTGGACCTGTTGCGCCGCGCCGTCACTCTTTATCCCAACGATGATCAGCTCTTGACGAATCTAGGGAATGTTTACCTCCGCATGAATATGCTGACGGAAGCGCAAACTGCTCTCAACCGTGCCGTCGCTGCCAATCCAGAACGATCGGATGCTTACAACCTCCTGGGCCTCGCGGCCCTGCGAACCGAGGACAAAGCGACGGCGGAGAAGTCCTTCCGGGAAGCGATCCGCTGGCAGCCTGACCTTGCAGAAGCGCAAAGCAATCTAGCGACCCTGCTCACCGGCAACCACGAATTCCCCGAGGCGGAGTTCCACTTTCTGAATGCAATTGCAAAGAATCCAGGCTATGCCGAAGCACACCATGGCTTCGGGCTGTTGTTGATTCTCACGAGATCCCTTCCACGCGCTACCGCCGAGTTACGCGAGGCGGTTCGTCTGGAGCCTGAGTCAACCCAGGCGCGAAGCGACCTGGCGGACCTGCTCGCAGCCCAGGGCCAGGCCGCCCAGGCCGCCGAACAATACCAACAAGTATTGCGCCTGAACCCCAACCAGGCCGATGCCGAACTTGGTCTCGGTGTATGCCTTCTGCGGGAACATAAAGGAGACGAGGCCAGACCGCACCTGGAGCGCGCTGCCGCCAGCGGCAATCCCGATGTGAGCCTGGCCGCCAATCAAGCACTGAATCAGATCGCCCGCTGAGAGCCGATCAACGTCCGCCCTTCGGCCCGGGTTTTCCCCAGAAGATGAACGTTCCAAAGCGTGTCGGCGTAACGATGTCGACCGCGCCGTCATGGTTGAGGTCGACCGCAACAAAATTAGAGCCTGCTCCCGATTCGTTGTCGATCAGTTCGGGAACAAAACGGGCTCCGCCTGGGGCCTTGGGATCGCGCACCGTTTTGTAGACATACAAGACCGGTTGTCCAAAGGGATCGGGATCAAGAAAAGTGTTTACGTGCGACAGGTAACGCTTGCCCACGATAAAGTCAGGAATGCTATCGCCGTTCACATCGGCAAAGGCGGCGGCGTGCGGTTCGCTGAAGACGACGCCACCAGCGTTTTCAGCTTTCGTGTTCAGATCATCTGCGATCATGTGCCGGACGAAGCTGATATTGCCCTGCGCATCGCGTTTCTGCTCGAACCAGGCCAGCCCCCACCCGTGGGCGTTGAGCGCCGTAACTACATCAGGCAGGCCATCCCCGTTCACGTCGTAGATGCCCATCTCCGCGCCGCCCATGATGCCATGCCCATATCGTCCGAACTCCGCGGGATGATACTTCCAGGCGTCGTTGGCCGGATCCTTCGGTCCTTCCCACCACCCATATGCAGTCACAATGTCCATGCGGCCGTCGCCATTAATATCGCCTACACCAATGCCATGGGCCGTGCCAAACCCTTTCTCGGAGACGTCCTTGACGATCCACAACCCGGTCGGATTTTTGGGATCAGGTTTCGCATAACGAACCTGGCCACCGCCCATGTAGACGATCTCCGGCTTGCCGTCGCCGTCCACATCGGCCAGCACCGCCACCTCGCTCTGGACCTCTTTCACGACCTGGAACTTTTCCCAGCGGCGGTTTTGATTCTTTCCCGGATTCACGAAAAGTGTCACGCCCAGGCTGCCGTAGTTGGTGGAGATGATGTCCGGCCAGCCATCGCCGGTAAAGTCGGCTGCACTCTGTATCCAAGCGTCGCTGGGAAACGCCGAAGCCTGGCTGAAGGTTTCCGCGGGGTAAATCTCTTCGCTCCGGGTGTAGTCGGGCCCATAGTAGATGAAGGGTCCACTCACGACGTCCATCACCCCATCGCGATTGAAATCCGCGGCGGCCACGGAGAAGGAGTAGAAGAAGTTGGTGAGCGCCTGCTTGCGAAAGTTCGATGAGGTTTTGTCCGGCTCGCGATATTTCACTGCGAGGTCTTTGTACTTCAGATTTCTGAAGTGGACTTCGCCCGTTCCACCAACATAGAGCGCGACGGGGCCGTAGCTCAGATCGCTGACCGCGCCGTGCTCGCGGCCGTTGTTGATAAAGGTGCGAACGACGTTCGCATCCATAAACATCTCGGCGGTATTCCAGTCCTCTGGCTTCAAGCTGGTATCCGGTACCTTGAAGGGCAAATCGACGGTCGAGGCCGGGGGACGGAAGTTCGCCGGAGGTCGATTCAAGGCGGCGCCAGTGGCAGGAGGAACGGTAAACCGCACCAGGCCGCCGCCGGTTCTTGCCCGGTTCCGCGAACTCATCGCACCGTCGCCAGTCAGCGCGACCGTGTAGGTCGGGATCTGCGGGTCGGAGAGGTCAACATAAGTGCCCTTAGTTCCGGAATCATCCTTAGTCTCGCGGAAGAGGACTCCGGTTTGGCAGCCGCCAGTGCAGCGATACTCCACGTACACGCCAACGTCCTGGTATGGCTTATCCAGCACCAGCCACCCGCCGCCAGGTGCAGTCGGTTTGCCTACGATTTCGCCGTTCTCCGCGCGCCACTCCGCATTTCCCACCGTGTGCCACCCCGCCAGACTTGAGCCGGTGAAGGTTACATCGGGAACAAACGACGGCCCGACCGCAACCAAAGGAGCGGATGCAGTGAACGCCAACAGGCCTAACGTGAGGTACGGTTTGTAAGGCATCTGAGTACTCCCTGACGAACAGATTCTTGCGGCCGGCAGCCAAGGAGCGTATGCACTGCGCAATCTTGACTGCTTATTCCCACTGCAATTTATTGTTCCCGCCGAAGCACCCGCTAGGAAGCGTCGGAGGGGAAATCCACGTCCTCGAAGAACGCGTAGTTCTCCAGGCCCGCGGGCGGCGCAAAGAAGCAAGCCACCTTCATCTCCTCGTCCGACAGATTTTCCAGCATATGGATCTTGCCCTTGCCGAAGAGCACCGCACACCCGGCTTTTACCAGTTCCACCTCGCCGTCGATCAGCACCCGTCCATGCCCATTCAGGATGTAGATAATCTCCTCGCCATTCGGGTGGGAATGTGCCGGGCGTACGCGGCTGCCCGGCGCTACTCGGATCACCGCCATCGTGCAGTATTGCGCGCCTGTATTCTCCTTCGTCACCACCCAGCGCAGATGCCTGCCTGGGAGGTCCAGTTCCTCGACCGTGGTCTCGTCGACAATCGGTAACGACATGCTGCACCTCCCGTATAGCTAGGCCTGAACCGCTCGCTGTACAGCACTCGCGATCGCCGCCGCGGTCAACCCGAAGACTTCCACCAATTCTTCATAGGTCGCCGAGTGGATGAACTGCTCGTTCCCGTTCGCATCGAGCGTGTTGATCGTCGTCACGCGATCAAGCCCGTCCACGCGAGAAGTCCTGCGATTTCGATACAGCACTTTCAGGAAGTTCTGCCACAGAAATCCGTTGTTCTGTTCAGCAAATAACATCGGCAGGCCGCTTTGATACAGCTTCAGCATCAGGTCCTCGTCCACCGACGCCATATCGACGACCATGACACCGAGACCCTGCTTCGCGCAGAGATCCGCTGCACCCAGCGCCTCATGCACCCCGCGGCCGCTGCTGATAAGGACGGCCTTGTCGGCATCGCTCTGCCGGACCACGTAGCCCTTACCGTACTCGAACTCGGTGTCGCCCGGATAGAGTACCGCCGAACCGGTGCGCATCACGCGCACGTAGACCAACCCCTTCTCGCCTTGCATAATCCACTTCATGATGGAGAGCATTTGCTGTGGGCAGGACACGTCGATAATCTTCAGGTGGGCCACCCCATCGAAAGTAGTGCTGTCATCGTTGCCCATGTGCGTGGCGCCGTTGGTGCGCGTTTCGAAGTTGGCGGCGGTAGCCAGAAACGTGATGTCGAGTCCGTGCCCCTGGCTCAACCATCCGTCTCTTGCCTCGATCGCCTCAAGCCGCTCCTGGTATCCCACTGCGATCCGCCGCATCACCTGCCAATTGAAGAACGGGCAGAAGGTGCTGCACCATGCGTTCCCTCCCAGCGCTGCGAACGCCTCCGCGATCAGCATCATGTTCGCCTCGGCCACTCCCGTGTTCAGGGCCCGCGTCTGATCGACAGCAGCGATGCCCGCCTCCAAACCGCTGGTCGACGCCAGGTCAGAGTCGATCGATACCACCCGCCGGTCGCGCGCGAACACCTTCATCGCGGCGGTCACGACCTCAGCAGCGCTATAACTCTTCGCCGGGTCAAGCTTCGGCAGAGCCGACGCCTCGTAGCGAATCTCCTTGTCTCTCGGGGGCACTCGCCTGGTCAGCACTGGTCCCAGGACCTGGCTCAGAAAAGGCTTGCCCGGCGAGTCGCCGACCGCAAGGTGCATGCGGGCCGCCTCCTGCAACAGGAGTTCGCGCATCCCCTCTCCTTCCTGTGAGCCGTCCAGCCGATCGAGGAGTGCGATAAGCTCCTCGACCCGCGCGGCGCGTTGCTGGTACTGCAGCTCCATCTCCTGCTCAAGCAATGCCCCGGGCACGGTGACCTTGTGCTTGTTCATGAAGTCGGAGAACGATCCAAAGCCCTTCTTCGAGTTACAAATGATCGCAGTCGGCTTCCCGTCGCGTGAGCCATAGCGAAAGTTCTGCAGAGCCGCGAAAACACCGTCATAGGTCGTTGCATCCACATTGCGCACATCCCATCCGAACGACGCGAAGACTTCATCCAGGGGAGGCATGGGATAGAGGGTGCGATCATGGATGTCGAGCTGGCCGTAGTTGCGGTCTACCAGGACGCAAAGATTGTCCAGGTTGTGCTGGCCAGCGTACATCACGGTTTCCCAGCAGGATCCCTCCTGCAGCTCTCCATCCCCCACCATGCAGTAGGAATCGAAACGCGGGCTCGTCCTTCCGGCGATCGCAAAACCTTGGGCTACGCCGAAGCCCTGGCCCATGGGCCCGGTGGCGATATGCACTCCCGGCAGCACCGGCCCGGGATGGCCGTTCAACAGACTCGCGTGCGAACGCGAGTTCTTAAGCATCTCCTCACCAAAGTAGCCAAGCTCGGCATAGATCGACGCCAGCGACGCCACTGCGTGCCCCTTGCTCAACGTGAAGATATCCTGGCCGCGCCGCGTCGGATCCACAACGTCGATCCGGATGAAACCGCCAAAGAACAGTGTGACCAGCGGCAGGACCGCGGAGAATGCGCCTCCCGAATGCAGCCCTTTGTCGATCGCGTCGCGACTCTGCTGCAGCGTCAGGATGCGGATATCGGAATCCTTGATGGCCAGCAGCTTGAGCATCCCTTCCCGAAACAGCACATCGCGATTCAAATAGAGTTCGCGGTCAGGAACGCCGACTCGAGCAGGCGATGCAGCAGAAGGGGTCATCGTATCCATCCATATAATGCGTATTATGCAATGTATATTGCATAATTTGATCGCAAGTATAAGAGTGAGAGAGAAGCACAGTCAAGAAACATCAGTGTGCGACTTTGCAGTGGCAATGCGCAACTGGGGTCCGTCGCAGAAGAGGAGGCGTAGATGCGCGTCGTAATCATCGGAGGTACCGGCCATATCGGCAGCTACCTGACGCCGCGTCTGGAGGAAGCCGGACACACCGTGCTCTGCGTCTGTCGCGGATTGAAGGCGCCCTACCGGCCGCACCCCGCATGGTCCAGAATCCAATATGTCCATCTCGACCGGGACGCCGAAGAGGCAGCGGGAGCCTTCGGCGAACGCATTGCCGCGCTCGACGCGCAGGCCGTGATTGACCTGACCTGCTACAGACCGGAGAGCGCTCAACAAATTGTGGAAGCCCTGCGCGGCCGCATCGAACAGTTCCTGCACTGCGGGACCATCTGGGTCCATGGTCATGCGGTGGAGGTTCCCACGACCGAAGAGGAACCTCGCGCTCCCTTCGGCGACTATGGCATCCGCAAGCATGCGATCGAGCAGTACCTGCTGGGTGAGGCACGTGGAGCGAGCTTCCCGGCAACGATTCTGCACCCCGGACACCTGGTCGGCTGCGGATGGAATCCGATCAATCCGCAAGGCAACTTCAACCCTGAAGTCTTCGCCACCCTCGACCAGGGAAAAGAGCTAACGCTCCCCAACCTCGGGATGGAGACGGTGCATCACGTGCACGCCGACGATGTGGCACAGGCCTTTCTCCGCGCCCTTTCGCGCCCGGCAGCGGCCATCGGCCAGAGCTTCCACGTCGTCTCTCCGCGCGCCACTACGTTGCGGGGTTACGCCGAGCACATGGCTCGATGGTTCGGCCAGCCGGCAAATATGAAGTTCATGTCCTGGGAGGACTGGAGGGTCTCGGTGAGTGAGCGCGACGCTCGTGTCACCTTGGATCACATCGCCCATTCCCCCAACTGCAGCATCGAAAAGGCGCGCACCTTGCTCGGCTACGCTCCGCGTTATTCGTCGTTTGACGCAGTCGAGGAGAGCGTGGCCGAGCTGCGGAGAAGCGGGGCGCTATAGGTCTAGATTGCTTCACGCGGTTGCTCCTCGCCTCATCTCAACCACTTGCCTGCCCGAGTCAATCGCCGAAGCACGTTCCCACTCTGCGAGCGGACTCCACCCAGGAATGATCGGGCGGTACTAGGTTGAGCTTGCCGGCAACCTGATCCAGCGGCACCGGTTCGGTGCCGTCTCCGCGTGCCGCCACCATCACGCCAAACTTTCCTTTGTCGATCAGATCGGCGCAAGCACTGCCCAGGCGCGTGGCTAAGATTCTGTCTTCCGCACAGGGCGCTCCCCCGCGCTGCACATAGCCAAGGATAGTCACGCGGGACTCAAGGTGTGTCAACTCCTCAAGCTGGTGGGCAAGGCGCAGCGTGTTGCCCTGGTGCCGGACCTCAAGCGCTGCGATCTCGCGTTTGCACTCCAACTTCTCGTTGAGGGTCTTGGCGCGTTTGAGAGCCTTTTCGGCGATGCTAAAGACGCGCGCATCGTTCTGGCTCAGAGCGCCCTCGGCCACGGCCACGATGCTGAAGTTGCTGCCTCGCTTGCTGCGTCTGCCGATGGCCTCGGCGATCTTCTCCACGTTATAGGGAATTTCGGGAATGAGAATCACGTCCGCGCCGCCGGCCAGTCCCGCACCGAGCGTGAGCCAACCGGCACGATGCCCCATGATTTCGGCGACGATGATGCGGTGATGGCTGTGCGCGGTGCTGTGCAGGCGGTCGATGGCATCGGTGGCAATGCTCAGCGCAGTGGCATAACCAAACGTGGCATCGGTCATGGCTACGTCGTTGTCGATGGTTTTGGGCAGCGTGATGACGTTGATGCCCGCTTTGTGGAGTCGGAATGCGTTCTTCTGTGTGCCGCCGCCTCCGAGGCAGACGAGACAATCGATCCCCCATTTTTTGAGGTTGGCTTTGATGACCCCGGTCATGTCCTTGGCGCGCCCGTCAATCACCATGCGATGCGGTTTGTCGCGGCTGGTGCCAAGAATGGTGCCACCAATGGTCAGAATTCCAGAGAGACCGGAGTGATCCAGATCGACCCGCCGATTCTCCACCAGGCCGCGAAAGCCATCGCGAAATCCGATGACTTCCATACCGTAGAAGCCGTGCGCGGCCTTGCCGACACCGCGGATGGCTGCATTCAAGCCGGGGCTGTCGCCACCGGCGGTGAGGATGCCGATGCGCTTGATCTTTTTGGCCATTGGACAACACTATCAGGTGCGCATGGTTGCTTTCGCTTCAATATGTTTCGTTCCAATGCACCATGGGCAATCCCGGGACAGGCGCTCGGAAGTAGGGGATTCTCTGCCCGCGCAATGAGCCGATGTAAGCCGTTTGCAGATCCGGGCCTCCGAAGGTGACGCTGGCCATCCACGGGGCCACCCCCCGCCCGGTTGCGAACAGCACGTCCTTGGTTACTGCGCCCGCAAGGAATTGCTGCTCAAGCGCGTCCACCATCGCCGGGTCGCCTTCGTCCAGAAGCACACGAAGATCGCCCTGCGGCGTCAGAAAGAATAGTTTGTCCGAATACACGCAGGTCCCCCACAGATTTCCCACGCTGTCGAACGCTATCCCGTCGGGCCACGCTCCTTTTCCCAGGCTTCGCGGGCCGAAGATCTCGCGGTCGCCGAGCGACCCATCGGCCCCCACTCGCAGCCGGCTGATGCAGCCTCCAGTCGTCTCCACCACGTACATGTACTCTTCCTTTGCATCCATGCGTATCTCATTGGTGAAGTGGAATCCGTCCGCCACGATGCGGAACTTGCCGTCCACATACCGGGCGATGTAGCCATCGGGCAGATCCGTTCGCAGCGCATGCATCCAGTTCTTGATCCTGGTCGAAACCGTGATCCAGATGCGGCCTTTGGAATCCCGCAGCACAAAGTTCACTTTGCCGATAGCTTCGCCATCGATACTGTCCGCCAGCACCCGCGATGCTCCAGTGCGCGTCATGACCTCCAGGCGATCGGTCCCGAAGTTTGAAATAAGGATGTCGCCGTTAGCGGCAAATGCGAGCCCGTTGGGAAGCGTGCCGGTCAGGTAGCGAGTGGCCTCGCTGTCCGCTTCCGCAAAGTGTTCCGAGATGTTCTGGGTGATGATTTGCTGCGACCCATCGTGGCGTAGACGCACCACCCCACCCCGCGAGTCAGCCGACCACAGCGTCCCATCTTTCTCCGCCAGGATGCATTCGGGCCGCTGCAGCCCCTCGCCGACGTAACTCAACTGTGAGACATCAATGCCAAAATCAAGGATCGGGTTTTCCATCCGTACCGTTCTCCCAAGGTGCAAGACTGCAACCAGGCGCCTGCCGAACCGCGCCACAGCGAGCCAGTTGAGCCGGGCTCAGGCGCTCTCGCCGATCGTGTCCTCGCCTGCGCTCAGCATCTCTCCAATCTTCTCCGCGCACTGGATCACTCGAGCCGAATGAGCAGCCGAGTGTTCCCTGAGGAAGCGCGAATTCGGGGCAGAGATTCCCACCGACCCCACCAGAATCCCACTCGACAGCCGGATCGGAGCGGCCACGCAGCGAACCCCTTCCATAAACTCCCCTTCGTCCTGCGCATATCCGCGCTGGTGGATCGCTGCGCACTCTTTCACCAGTGCCGGGATGGAGGTGATCGTCGTCTTGGTGTACTTCTCCAGAGGTTGCGTTCCGAAGATCGACCGCAGATTCTGCTCGTCGTAATCTGCCATCAACGCTTTTCCGTGAGCGGTTGCGTACAGGGGAACGAGTTCCCCTGTCTGACCCGCGACAACGATGACGTGCCGGGCCCGGACCGAGTCGATGAACAGCGCGCTCTTACCTTCCCTGATCGCTAGATGCGCCGTCTCGTTCAGGCCCTGCGCAAGTCCTTTGAGCTCCTCGTGAGCCACACGGACCAGCATGTTGCTCCAATCATACTGGCGCGACAGCGTCCACATCGAAGAACCCAGGATGTAGTCTTTGCGCCCCGCCGGCGTGGCAAGAAAGCCGCGCCGCCGTAGCGTCTGAGCCAGCCGGAAAGCGCTGCTCCGGTCGACACCCAACAGTTCGGAAAGCTCACCCAGCGTCACCGGCTGATTGGACATGGCGACCGTCTGCAGAATGGTTAGTCCGCGGTCGAGACTTTGGATGAATGGAACCTGGGCTGGTTTCTTTACCATGGACCTCTTTTCACTTACGCGCGGCGGACCTTCACCCCAACAGTTTCAAGGTAGTCCCGGCTTTGCTTGAACCAGGTCTGCAGCAGGAATAGGAGATAGGTTTCGCCAGTCGTTATCTAGTTCGACCATTACCATACTACTAATCCTCCAGCCTTCCATCCTGTTGAGGATGGTGGGAATGCCCACTCTCCCCTGTCCCGGGGAGTGCGATCCGAGACGGCTCACTGCCCCGGTTATGCGCTTCATGCAATTGCTATTGCGCTAAACGCAAAACACTGTGCATCCTGACAGAGTCCGCTGTCAAGCAGACGGCATACGCCGGAAATCTGAGCTCGCCTCCAGGCAGAGCTCTCGCTCCTTGACGAGGAAAGAGCGGAAAGATAGGATGCTCTCGTGCTTGCATTATACGCAATATATAGGGCGTGCTACGCAACGCACTCAGTTTAACCTGGTGCGGGAACGAGGCCGCACGGAGCCAGAAGGAGAGTTGTCACCTTGCCCGACTATTCGAGCTTTGGACTCAAGGACAAGATCGCGATCGTAACCGGCGCTTCTCAGGGGATTGGCCGTGCCATCGCCCTTGGACTGGCGCAGGCAGGCGCTCATGTCGTCCTGGCGAAGTATCCCGGGCCGCGCATGGAAGAGATTGAGCAGGTCAAGCATGAGATTGAATCGCTCGGCCGCAAAGCCCTGATCGTCATCACCGACGTGAATAAGGTGCCGGATTGCTACTCGCTCATCGATCAAACCGTCAACGCCTTCGGCCGTGTCGATATCCTGGTGAACAATGCCAGTTGGACCGGCACCGGCGATGCCCTCGACGTCACCGAGGAGGAGTTCGACAAGACCTTCGACGCCACCGTGAAGAGCGTCTTTTTTGCCTCGCAGGCGGCGGCGAAGGTGATGCTCCCCCAGGGAGGCGGCCGCATCATTCACATCGGCTCCAATTTCGGCGAGATTGCCTTCAAGAAGCGCGCTGTCTACGCGGCCGCGAAGGCATCCGTCCATCACATGGCCAAGGCGTTGTCGCTGGAGTGGGCCTCGCGCGGTGTTCTCGTCAACACGGTAGCGCCCTGCATCACGGAGACCGAATCCCGCAAGAATATTCTGGAACGGCCGGGCTACAAGGAATGGGCGACGCAGGAGATGATTCCGCGCGGCCGATGGAACCAGCCAGAGGACCTGGTCGGCGCCGTCCTATTTCTCTCCAGCCATCTGTCGGATATGGTGGTCGGCCACACGCTGATGGTCGATGGAGGCTGGACAATTCATTAGAGTGTTCTTCACGGCGCGGGGCAAACGGGATCAAGCGCAAGAACAAAGGATATCCAGATGAGGCTCAAAGGAAAGATCGCCGTTGTGACCGGAGCAGGGCAGGGCATCGGGCGTGGTATTGCCGAGGTCTTCGCCGGTGAAGGGGCCGATGTTGTCGTCAACGACCTGACCCTGGATGCTCGCACCGATGAGGTCGCAGACTCCATCCGCAACCAGGGCCGCCGCTGCATCACGGTACAGGGCGATGTGTCGAAGCGGGCCGACCTGGAGCGTGTGTTCGAGGCAGCTTGGCAGCAGCTCGGGCCGGTGGACGTGTTGGTCAATAATGCCGGGATCGAAACCATCGTGCCGTTCACCGAACTCACCGATCGGCAATGGGAAGAAGTCACCAACGTCAACCTGAAAGGCGGCTGGATGGCCGCCCAGATCTTCTGCAAACGTCTCATCGCTGAGGGCCGCAAAGGGGCCATCATCAATATCGGATCCATCCAGGCGGGCCGCGTTTTGCCTGGACGCACGCATTACGCACCCTCCAAGCTTGCGGTCGAAGCTCTCACCCGCAATATGTCGGCGGAAGTGGGCGCGTACGGCATCCGCGTCAATTGCATCCATCCCGGCCTCATCGATACGCCGATGACTCGCTGGGTGATGGAGAGTCCGGATATCCTGCCGCAGGTCGTGGCCCAGATCTCCCTGGGGCGCACCGGCAAACCATGCGAAATTGGCAAGGCCGCAGCCTTCCTCGCCTCCGACGATGCCGCCTACATCACCGGGCAGTCGCTCTATGTCGACGGCGGCTGGGTAGGCAAGTAGCCGCAGCGCGCAAAAGGACCCGCCAGGGAACCAGGGCCTCTTCGGAAACATAGGCTCAGCAGGGGCGGTCACTCGAACCTGCGGAAAACCAGACTCTAGGGCCGTTCGAGTATCTCTTCGAGAACGTGTGTGTGATGGTTAAGAATCGTGCGCCGCCCCGACACGGTTGCAGACTCATTTGTAAACACTAGCACTAAGACTTGTCGGGACTAATCGTTCGAATGATCGGATAGTTGCCATCCCGGCTCTATGGAAATAGACTTCATTAGGCTCAAGCCGAGTCGCTCGAGATCCTCACCAAAAATGAGAATGTCAATCATCAGAACCTTGAGTATTAAGGCCGCCGTTCTCGCTTTGTTTCTGCTTCGTCCGGACCTGATTGGGCGAGCACAGGATCTGGCGATCATGGGCGCTACTGTCTATTCCGCGCCAGATGCGACGGCGCGGACGAACGTTACAGTTCTGATCCGTCATGGAGTGATCGTCGGGGTCGACGCCCATCTGCGTACGCCTCGGGGGATCAAGACGATTTCCTGCGAAGGCTGCTTTGTGCTTGCCGGTTTCTGGAATGCGCACGTTCATTTCATGGAGCCGAAGTGGAACGATGCAGCTAACCAGCCCGCGGAAAAGTTGACACACCAGATGAGCGAGATGCTCACTCACTCAGGCTTCACGACCGTCGTGGATACCGGCTCGGACGGAGATAATACGATCGCGCTGCGGCGCCGGGTGGAGAGCGGCGAAGTCCTCGGGCCGCGCATACTTACCGCAGGCATCCCTATCTTTCCTGCACATTCGTTGCCGTACTACCTGGCGGAGCTTCCCGCGGAACTCAAAGCGAAGATGGCGCAGCCGGAGACAGCCTCAGAGGCAACGGCTGCTGTCGATCGGAACCGGGCCGCTGGAACCGACATTGTAAAGCTCTTCACCGGTTCGATCGTAAGTCCAGATCACATCACTCCGATGCAGGAGCCGATCGCGCGTGCAGCGGCCGATGAGGCACATCGCTACGGGCAGCTCGTCTTTTCGCATCCCTCAAATCTTGAGGGGACGAAAGTTGCGATCGACGCCGGTGTAGATGTTCTGGCGCATACGCCGGAGGTTACAAGTGGAATCGATGAGGCGATGCTGCGGCGCATGATTGCGCAACATATGACGATCATTCCTACCCTGAAGCTTTTCTCGCGCGACGATAACATCGCGAACATTCGCGGCCTCGATTACCAGTTTCATCAGCTTGGCGGAAGGCTGGTTTATGGCACCGACACCGGGTTTCTCACGGATTACGATCAGGGCGAGGAATTTCGTCAGTTGATGCAGGCTGGGTTTGGTTTTCGCGATGTGCTGGCCATGCTGACGACTGCCCCGGCCGAACTGTTTCATCTATCGCAGCGCGAAGGCAAGGTGATGACAGGAATGCGCGGCGATCTTACGATCTTGTCAGAAGACCCGGCCTCGGAGCACCCAGAGGCGTTCACCAGAATCAGATACACGATCCGCGGCGGCAACGTGATCTGGCGCTCAAATTAAGCAAAGCAATTCGGCGGCATGATAAATCCTGATGAACGCCGTAGTGTTCTGCATCGAGAAGATCGAGTCCTCGAACATAAGTGACTGCGGACACATCCAACTCGCCCATCGCCCGATAAACTTTGAGACAAGTCTGGGAATACTGGAGCGCGGCTTCGTGCCTGGCCCACTGCACCCAGGGATATTTCAGCTAAATCATTGATTCCAGATATTTTGTAAATTAAGTCACCTGGAATGAGGATTTTGCAGAAATGGCCCGACTCTAACTCTTTTGTTTCCAGGATTTTGCATTTTTAGCATAGGGGGAGAGGGGTCCATGCTGTCGACGTTACGTCTGTCGCCGTCCTTGCTCCGGCTGCGCCTACTTGTGCGTGAGTGCCTCCGGAAGGGCAAACACGTAGTAGCCCTGTTGCGAGCTGTCGGTCACCGGCATCTGAACCGGGCCACCGGCAGCCATATCCTGGGGCACTTCATCCCCCAGGGCAATGTGGTCCGTATTGGGCCGGGCGCTGATCACGACGTACTCGCGCCCGTTGACCTCGTACACTGCGGGTACACCCTCGGGGGATACGGGCAGCTTGAGGCCCGCAATCTGTTTGCCGTTGTCCTTGTCGTAGATGTGGAGCGTCGAATCCGACTTCGTGGGCACGATCACAAGTCCACCCGCGGTCACCACCTCGCCCCCGCGGGGCCAGAAACTGCCCGTCCCGGTGATGCCTTTGTCGGCAAGCGCAGAGACGTCGCCCAGCGGAATCTGCCACTTGATGGTGCCGGCCGTGACGTCATAGGCAGTCAGAGTCGACCACGGAGGACTGATCGCCGGCAATCCTTCCTTGGAGTTCATGTAACCGTAGCCGGTCCAGTAGCGCGTCCCCTTCGGCGCGATGCTCATCGTAGGAGCGGGCGCCAGGATGCGAGCGAGGATATCCGGAGACACCGTTGCCTTCGACGGGTCCTTCAGGTACGCCACGATCTTGTCCGCATCCGAATCGGAAAGGTCCGGAATGGCCGGCATCGGAGGAATGCCGAGATGGATCGCGTCGCGTACGCGTTGCGCTCCCGACCGCTGGATAATGCCCACCATCGTGGGAATTGCCGGAGGCTGTCCTTTGAGATCGGCCTGATGGCACATCTTGCAGTACTGCAGGTAGAGCACTTCGCCCTGGTTCTCCGGAGGACCAGGGACCGTGCGCTTGGGAGGCTTTGGCTCAAGGTGCAGCAACGACGGAGCGTCCTTGCAGATCACATAAAAAGTGTTGGTCGCAGGGTCAATCGCGGTCGACCCCCAGTTCGCGCCGCCGTTATTGCCGGGCATCTCCATCGTGGTAGCCAGCGAAGGCGGCGTGTAGAGACCTTCGTCGCGGGAAGCCTCGACGAGCTTCTTGATCTCTTCTCGTTCCTTGGGGTCGGAGATGTATGGATCCACCATGTCCGCGGTGAACTTCTGACGCGTGAACGGAGGAACATGCGTCGGGAAAGGCTGTGTGGGCCAGCTCTGCTCTCCGGGCACATCGCTCTGCGGCACCGGACGTTCCTCGACCGGCCAGATTGGCTTGCCGTTCGTGCGATCCAGGATCCAGACATAGCCGTTCTTCGTCGCCTGGACGATTACGTCGACCGGTTTGCCGTCATGTTCGATCGTCAGCAGCTTCGGCCCGGTCGCCAGGTCGTAGTCCCACAGGTCGTGGTGCGTCGACTGGAAGTGCCACAAGTACTTGCCGGTTCGAACATCCAGGGCAAGCAGGCAGTCGGAGAACAGGTCGGCGCCGTGCCGGTCTGCGCCATAAAAGTCATAGGTCGGAGAGCCGAGCGGGAAATACGCGATGCCCCGTTTCTCGTCGATTGCGAACTCACCCCAGGTATTCGTTCCTCCGATGTATTTGTAGGCTTCCGGCGGCCAGGTGTCGTAGCCCATTTCGCCAGGATGCGGCACCGTGTGGAACTGCCATACCAGCTTTCCGGTAACCACGTCATAGGCGCGAAGATCCCCGGGAGGCGATTCGTACTCCTCGCCGGTGGCCGAGCCGAGGATGATCAAATTCTCAAAAACACGTCCAGGCGTACCCGACTCGATCTGCCGGATCGTGGAAGGATCGCGGCCCAGGCCCAATCGCAGATCGACAGCGCCGTCCTTGCCGAAGGTTGGGATTGGCTTGCCCGTTTTAGCGTCCAGAACATGGAGTTCATTGTTCATCGTGAAAAATATCCGCCGGTCCGAGCTATCTTTGCTCTCCCAATACGCCATGCCGCGGTGCGAGATTTGGCGTGGATTGGCCGTGTCGAAAACCCAGACCTGTTTCCCGGTCGCTGCATCCAGGGCTACGACATCGTTGTTCTTGCCATAAACGAACATCACGCCATCGATGACCAGCGGATTCGATCCGTAGCGGAACCCATTGTTGCCTGCCGGATAGAACCACACCTGCTCCAGCTTGTTCGCGTTGGTCCGGTTGATCTGGGACAGCGGAGAGTATTGGTCGCCGCCGCTCGAGCCGCCGTACGATGTCCAACTGACCAGTGCCGCCTTGTGCACCTCCGCTGCGCTCACAGTGCCTGCGTTCTTCTGGTGCAGCGTCAGCGCAATGCACGCCAGCAAGACCCCCAATGCCGCGTATGCCTTCCAGCGCCGTCGTTGCATGTATATCTCCTTACCGGTTCGAAGAATCTGGCGTTTCAACTTTGGGCGGGCAACTCCCAACCCCTGCGTCGATCTCGTGAAAACATAGCGTTTCCGCTGTCGGAGTCAGCGAACCTTCGTTTGGCTGCATCGAAGTGCAGCACCGTTCCATGGTGCGCGATGGCAATATTACCCAGCAGGCACAGTTCGGTAACGTGTCCGCCATACTCCCAGTTGCAGGACGGCTGTGTGCCCTGTTTCGCCGCCTCGATCCATTCGGTCCAGTGGCTTGAGGGCCGGGCAAGCGTCTTCGCCGGTCTCTGGAATTCGCGGTCGAGTTCTTCGGGCAGCAGCCAGACCTGCTTCTGCTCTCCAGGCTTGCTGCCGTACACAGGACCGTAGACCAAGGTCCCTTTGCTGCCGTAAAAAATTCCCCCGCCGGTCGGCAGAGGAGTGTCTTTCTTCCAGCCCGAAGGCGCAGGTGGCGTATCGTAACCCCACCACTTTACCGACACGCCGGTCCGGTTGCGTTTGGCGGGGAACCGGTAGTCGAC